>Ga0065711_1041334_pt1 | contig 16230 bp, 14 predicted proteins | sample Hoacrofraction12_FD_59098 | JGI IMG/M metagenome (GOLD analysis project Ga0065711, IMG submission 59098) | Hoatzin crop microbial communities from Cojedes, Venezuela - Epithelial fraction 12 v2 (version 2) | ecosystem: Host-associated > Birds > Digestive system > Esophagus > Crop | place...
AACCAAGAGGTAAAACCAGGGATGTATCTCTCATGCGAAGGCCGGGGGGGGTGGGACTTCACTGTTGGCTGCTCTGGAAAACAACTTGGCCTGAAATTACCTTTCTATGATTCTGTGAAAGGTGGGGTGGTCAGGCAGTTCTGTAAATGCCAGCTCCTGACGTTGCAGTAAGCAAAGATGAGTTTGCAGAGTCTTAACACTTGGATTTTCTGCATAAGGTGCTGAATTGGGAAAAATTTCCATGAGTGGTGCTATATAATACAATTAGGTTTATTATCAGGAGCTACATTTTCTTTTGAAGGACTGGATCGTTTTAAGTGCCTCTGACCGGGTACCAAGCTCAGCAAACCTTTAGTCTGCTTTGGCAAAGTGATTCCGATATCTGCAAGTTATAACGAGAAACAACATCAGTCTAATGTAAAAGTATCTTTATGACGTCAAATACTTTGATAAGCGGCTTTATCTCCAAGCCAGACCCAAACAAAAACACGACCTGCCAAACTACCGTATCCACGCACAAACCAGGGGAATATAGACATGCACTGTGAGAAGCAGTTGTCATTTTTAGCTCACTTAAATGAAATAGACTCAGTAAGGCAGACATTGGAAGAATAATAAATAATGAGATTCGGAACAGTTGGCACTTACAAACTGACCATGGTAGAAGGTTGTGTCACAGCCAAGGAGCCTCAAGGACGTTGCTCATGGGATGCAGCAGTGCAGAAGTGCCCAGTACATACTATTATAGTTTATAAGTCAACTCTTATTTTTCTGTAAACAAAAGAACAGGAGTGCAAATGGGGACAAAGCCAAGCTTTTGTCTCAGGGCGTGTATATATGTATACATACATGTCTAAACACAAGGGCGCTGGGGACGAGCGTGAGTCCCACGGGAAGAACAGCCCGTTAAAGGCTGCTTTGGCCGCTGGCTGCTGCCCTGGATGGATGGCTGGTCTGTGCCGGCTTATGTCTGCGTTTCAGGAACCGTCTCTACCCCTGGCACCACCAGGTTTTCTCCATTCCCCTTTAGAAGTGGGCTGCTGCGTCCCTTCCTGCCCAGGAGCCGATTAAAAATCTGAAATCAGTTTTGCGACAGCCGCTCGGACCAGACCCGCCTGCTGCAGTCCCCTGCGCTGGACGGGCTGCGTTTCTCCTCGGCCTCCTCCCCAGCGCCCTGGCCCCTTCCGCTGCTGCGAAGGGCACGCTCTGGTCAAAGCTTGGTGACACTTGGCGACAGTGGGGGCAGATGAGGCTGAGTCAGGCTAGGCTGCCATCTTCCTGCTTTTACCTCTGGAAGCTTTTTCTTGCAGAAGGTTTTAAGCAGATCAGATCTCTGCGTTTTGCGGCTGGTTTCTGCCCACACGCAGGCTCTTGCACCGAGACACACGAGTTGTCAGCAGCTCAGCTCCGCTTGAAGATGCCCTACCGCTAGTGACCAGGTGGAAGGTTGTATTAGATTCTCATTATTACAGAGTGAAGCGTTGCACCCTGTTCTACCAGGAAAAAAAAAAAAGAGGAAAAAAGGAGGATAGAAAGCTTCTCCTCTTTGTGCCTGTGGGTTTTGTACACGGCTTATCTCTTCGTGGAAAAGTCTGCGGTGATTTTCTCCCACAGACTTACTTCCCTGAAGCACCCGAGTATGGGAGGGGATGGTCTGGGAATACTGCTTTTTATTATTTATATCTCTATACATTCTATCTTTTTATTATTTATACCTAGCTAATAGTGTGCTAGGTACTATATTCCAAAGAGCTCAGAGATCTTAGGTGATAATACACACAGGGGAAAAACAAGAATGTGATGGGTTATAACCTGCCATAAAATCTGAAGGGAGTTAAAGCGTGGCGAGCATCGCAAAAGCAGTTCCACTTTTGCATGTGTTTCTCTGTTATTTTTTGTTGTCACCTCTAAACAAGCAGAAACACCTGAATGCTTAGTTCTGACATTGCAAAATCATTTTCCTTCCAGACTACAGACTTGCATGACGAGTTTGGGTCAACATTTGTTCTAAGGAATGAAGTTATAAACTCCTTTCCAAAAGGAAATTTGCGAATAGGAGAGCAGTAATTGTGTATCTTTTTGTTGGTAGCCAACTGCCGGAATCGGCACTCTTTATAAAGAGTAATATTCCTTCCCCGTTCAAACACACTCATACTTATTTGACCCGGAGTGACGGAATGAGGAAAATACCTTCTAGTTTCTGTGCTTTTGAATTTTGTTCTGGAAGAGATGGCACAGAAAAAGCTTGGAGAGCTTAGAGACAGAACAGGTGCCTATACCTACGCCTACGCTAAACCACCAAGCAGTGAAGGAGCTTGCCTCGTGGTGTTGTAAGCTTTGTCATAGTGCCGACTGAAGTCCTGTATCTTTTTATCATCACGTTTATCTGCATACGTCTGATTCTAATATAATTCTTTCTTTTCGTTCTGGCCTGTTTCACCTTAGCAACTTTGTGTTACAAACACAGGACCGACATCCCGCAGGCGCAGACACGCTGCTTGAGACTAGCTGAGCCCTTTTAATGGCGTGTCCCTTTTCATCTGTGTTTGAACTGCGGGGACGGGCCGAGCCCCGAAAGCCGTGCTTCAGAGTACAGCGCAGCAGCACGGCAGCCCCCTCGCTGTAGGATTGCTGTTTGGTTGTTGGCGTACATGCTGGAGTGGGGAGAGGGATGCGAGGTGAAGCTTTCCTTCAGGGATTTCCTCCGGATCGAGCTGTGGTGGGGAGGCAGAAAGGTGATGGGGAGGTTTCTGACCCCGTGACTGGCGTGGTTTTTCCCTGGGAGCAAAGAAAGGGAAGTGGTGGAGCATCCTTTCACCCCTTCTGAGCAGGAGGGCTGGTGCCCATACCCAAAGGCTTTCCACCACGCTTGGGGCAGAAAAGATGTATTCGACGTCCAAGTTGACAGCTTTCGTGGTATATCAAAATATGTGGGAGTTGACAGATTAAAGACTTGCCGAGTCAGCACTTGTCTGCCAACCAGCACGTGTTGCATGGATGGAGGCTGTTTCAACGCAGTGATTAGATAAGTTAGACAGACTACACCCTTCCCGCTCTTTTTATGGGTTTCTAGGAAGCCTGACCAGTCAGCTGGTTTCACTTATACCACACTTGGAAGAGATTTTACTGGAATCTGAGAGTGATTTTTTTTTTTTGTATGCAAAGAAATAGTTTTACTTCTCAAATATTTCAGCGTAACATTCTGCTCCCCTTGTGTCTTTTGCAGGTAGACGGTCTAAATGCAGAGCCAAGGAGACACAAGGTCCCAATTAGTAGTACCTCAACAAAAGCATTTTTTCAAGTTTTAATATCTGCGCTTCTGAGATGCTGTATTTCATCTTACTCACATTTGAAATGGCTTCCCCAGACTTGTCATCACAAAGAGGGGAATGCGTCTACTCCCCTGGAAGCCTGGAACTGAAATCTGGTTTTCTTCGGTTTTCAGGTGGGATAAGCAGCCTACAGAACTTCCTGCGCTCTCGACCAAGTTAGTTCGCATTTCACCCCTATGATCAGATAATTTAAAAATGAGAATGCATGTAGTTCTCATGGCTCATACTTCTCGAGCCTGATTGTATGGCACTAACTGAAGAGCTAGGCAGACATGCACCAGTTAGAGTATGTTGACAGCTACAGTGGTATTTGGCTTTTTTGCAGGGCTAGTTACAAACTTGCCCATTTAGAGCACTGAAGCTGGAAGCCGACAAAGCCACCAACTCAATATAGTTATTGAGCTTGGTAACCACAGAGGAGCCTGCTCCTGCAGCTGTGAACAGCCAACACGAGAAAAGTGCCACAGCCTTTCTTTGAGCCAAACATCTATCGACTTCACACAGATTTTTCTGTCTGAGTACCCACCAGTGGGCAATATTCACGATGGCTCTAGCCACCTGCCTTGCCTCTTGCTTTCCCATGTGTGCTGTCCATCTCCTTCTCCTCATGTTCTCTTTTCATTCCCTGAAAGCCGTTTCTCCTAGGGACTTTTCCTGGTGTCCTTTCCAATCCCTTTTCCCATCTCTCTGAGACTTTTCCTCCTTGAACTTCCTAGTAAACCAAGCTTGTTTCATCACCCAGACAGGTCTCGGTTTTGAACCAAACTGTAATTGGTAATAACAGCGTATTAGGTGATTTCATCATATTTCCTTGTTTGAATCATGTAATTAAACCTGGCTTCTTTTATTAACCTGTTATTTTTCATGCGGAGGCGCTGCTTTTTTGAGAATGTTTTAATAGTGATGGCTGATCACCAATCTGTACTTTGAGAAATATCAGAGTGCCTAAATAGCTGTGCTGAAGGCAGAGCCAACAGTGCAGAAAGCCCGCTTCTGTTGCTAATGTGTGCTGTGCTCATCTTTTGATGTGCCCTCATAATTGCCATTAGTATTAATTGTAGCGTCACACTCACACTGAGAGGAAAATGCACCCTGTAGCGAGCCTGTACAGCGACAAGGAAAAGCAAGGGAGCTGACGGATCACAGCCTTTGCATTTATGATGCTGACTTTTGTGTTTGAGTTCAGTGTAATGCAAAAAAGCCTCGTTTAAAGAAGTTGAGAAGTCTGGTTTTAATGACAGAAATGGTGGGTTTCTTTCAGCTTTCACTGGTATTGTTAGTACAAGATTTGGCATTGACTAAAACAATTCCTCATCTAAGTGGAGTATTATTTTTAAAACCAAACTAAGAGCACATGCAATAATTTCGAAGGGCTATGTATTTTAAGGCCCAGAGATGGCTACTTCTTGACTGGCTTAAGCCTACGCAGTGCTGAGAGGGCTGGTCCCATCCCCGTCCCCCGCCCCCGTCCCCCTGAAATCTCCATTTCCATTGTACTGGCACCAGTGCTCATGCAGTGACGGAGTTACCAGGCTGGGGAGCTGATCCAGCTGAAAATTAGCAGAGGGAAAAAACTCTTTCAGCCATGCTAATTCCCTCATTCAGCAGAAGGTGTAGCTGCACTGGCTGTGGGGCCGGTGTGGAGGAAGGGTTGGGAACACGCTGGCAGGAGGCAGAGCCCCCCAGGCAGCCACTTTCATGTAGATCGGATTAAGCGGGTTGTGGAAGTTCGTCCAAAAGAGATGTGTATGCTGACAAGTCCGAGTACCACTGAAATCACTGGCCGCTCGGCCGTGATCCCGAGCAGGGCTTGGGCTCAGTGGCGTGCAGTGGTGTGCCACCTTGCCCACCACGCCAGAGCCTGCAGCCCCCAGGATGGCAGCGCTTGCTCCCCAGGCAAGCATGGAGGAGACAGGGCCAGTCACCCCTTGTCCCTCTGGCACCTGGGTGCCTCCATGCCCTGGCGGTGCCCATCTTACTCTGGAGAAGAGGAGGCTGAGGGGAGACCTTATCACTCTCTACAACTACCTGAAAGGAGGTTGTAGTGAGGCGGGCATTGGTCTGTTCTCCCAAGTAGCTAGCGATAGGACGAGAGGAGAAGGCCTCAAGTTGCGTCAAGGGAGGTTTAGATTGGATATTAGGAAAAATTTCTTTACTGAAAGAGTTTTGAAGCATTGGAATAGGCTGCCCAGGGAAGTGATGGAGTCCCACCCCTGGAGGTGTTCAAAAAACATGTAGATGTGGCACTTAAGAACATGGTTTAGTAGGCATGGTGGTGTTCGGGTGACAGTTGGAGTTGATGATCTTAGAGGTCTTTTCCAACCTGAAAGATTCTATGATCACTGAGGGGAGATGCTTCCACGTGGTCTTTGCAAGCGAGGTGCTTAGCTCCTTCGGAGCTCAGTCAAGAGTGATGCTGCTGCAGCTGCCAGGCAGCATCCCAGTGAAGGGAGTCCAGCCTGAAGTGTTGGGTCCCAGCTCCCTGGAGAGCATCCAGAAGGCGTTATGGGACAGTGATGCCGAGCACACCATGGTAGCAGTTTTGCTCGGTATGGAAGGCTTTAATATTTATGGAGTGTGTGGGAGGGAGAGAGAAAAGAGCAACAGGAATGCTGGGTTCATCTTGTGTGCAGGCACCAACGCATGCTGAGTTCTAGGCCTTGGCAGGGATGGGAGCCCAGGACTTGCCCTCCCTGAGAGCACCCTGGGCACCAGGTCTCTCTTGCTTTCTAATTAAAGCATGGCATGCAAAACAAGTCTGGGACCGGAGGGCAGAGAGCCAGGAGAGCAGGTTGCTCCTGAAGTGACTGGAACCACTCTTCAGGAACCTTGAGAGGTGAACTTGGAAATCACTTTGAGGGTTGAAAATAGGACTCTGCTGGCCTTCAAAGATGCTACTGGGTAAAAGGCAGAGTATTTTGTGGGGAGTCCTTCCCAGCAGACATGCTCCGAGACCACTGACAGGGCTGACACCGTTTCTCTTTGGGGTTGTGATTTAGAGGAGTGCAGATTTTCACACAGTTCTCTCCTCTGGCTCAGCTCACCTTCTGCAGGAGGTAGGATATGCCTGGGCTACAGGAACAACCAGGCTTCTTCTCTTGCTTCCATGGCGCTGTGTAAGGTGAAGTTTTCTTCAACCAGAGCAGGTGGAGAGCTGAGGGAGGCAGCCTCTCCCAGAAAATTTTACCCAATTCTCTCTGCTGGGTAGGCAGCACTGCGTGGCGATGGCTTTCCCGGCCAGTCTCTCCCTCTCACCTGTGGCACAGGAGTCTTGCCCCACTCCACCTCTCCTCCTCTTTTCCGTCTTAGAGCAGCCACCTGGAAAACACAGGAGGGTGCAGTCAGGAGCCTGTACCATCAGTGAAGAGGAGGAAAGATTGCCTGTTGAGTTTTCCAGGGGATGCTGCCTGCGTGGGAAGAGGGAGCAGAAAGGAAGCCACTGTAGTGGGAACAAGGGTGCTAATCCACAGTGCTCTCCCAGCCTGATTTATCTCTCCCAGGTCCCGAAGTCAGCCTTGCCTAGTACGTGAACTCTTTCTGAAAGAGATGCTGAGCAGTTCAGTGCTTGCAAGAGTAAGGTGCTTTTGTCAGGCTGTAAAGAACATTTTAGACAGCTGAGAGGTTTGGTGTGAAAGCACAGATAACTGTTCCTTTGCACTGTCATGGCTTGGTGGCTAAAGAGAATGGTACAAAAAGCTTTATATTTTGAAATTAAATGTTTTTATTCTTCCTTTGCATCCTTTACCAGATTTCAGGGCTGTTGTGAGCCCTGACGTGCCTGGCAGTCCACGGGAGCTGTTGCAGAGGCCAGGGAGCTGCTATGGAGGGCTATGTGACCCTGGCCAGCCCTCCCTGCCCAGCTTTCCTCCATATGCGAAGTGGGAGGCAGGGGAGGATGTCGTTCACCAGGGCCTCATCTGATGTGGAGTCAGCATGTAGCGTAAGGAAGACGCCTTGACGTCCACAGTGCCCTTCTGGTCTGCATGTACGTAATGACTTATCCAGAAAACCCTGGGGAAGAGTTCCCATCAGAAGCGTGGCTAAGGGCCCTGACCCCAGGGCTGCACCAAGCAGTCACACAGGGTGATGATGCTGGCGGCGGTGGGAGCCTGCCCTCCGCAACAAGGGCTGGGCTGCAGGGGCTACCACACTGGCTCGCTTCTCCTCCTCCTTCTCTGACTCGTTGTCCAGGGGACATGTCTGCATTTGACGGCTTTCTCCGCGAAAGCTAGGTTTGTTAGAGACTGGCTGTCAGACTGTGAAGCACTTGCTGCTTTTGACTGTGTATTTTGGACACGATCCCCTTCCATCTGCATTGATGCAACTATTGTTTGTATACATGATTTTAAGAAGGGATTTCCCTTCCTTCCTACTCCTTTTAATATCATGTAGAAGCTAGAGGCAGGGAAGAGAGGCTGGCACCATATGACCAACCAGCTGTCTGTGGACTGTCAGAGCATATTGTGGGGAACCTTTGATGCCTGATCGTTCAGTCTCTCTTGGCTAAGCTATACGCTGTCTTCCTTCCATTCAGTTACTCTGAATGCCACGTGCTGGGTCAGTGCGTGGTTTACGTGGCAGTATTTGGCGTGAAAAAAAGGTAATGTGGTCCATCTCCAGTGCATGGTAAGAGCCCCTTCCTAGAAAAGCAGCATGACTCATCCTCTCTGAGCATCTGCTCCCAAGTCATCGTTTCTGTTGTAGAGCAATGTCTTCACTTTTCTTCGTTTCCCTTTTCTAAACGGTTTTTAAAGGAACAAGAGTGGGCCACCTTTGCTCCAGCCTCAGGGTAGCAAACGTGAGTGGTTAGGAGCGAGAATACAACAGGATGTGGAGCAAAGCTGAGTATAGATGCCACACATTGACTAATGTCGGGGAGATGGTGAGTTGTCTTTGACCTCAGTCCTCTCAGTTTTCTCTGCAGAGGAAACACAAATGCATTTTTAAAGTCCTTTCCATTATTTGTGAGTGGCAAGGATACATGAAGATACATAAGTATCCTTCAGTTTCCACCAGGAAATCAAGATGCTCTCACGGAGGGAAAGAAAAGCACCCCAAGGTGCTCTGAGAATATGGTGCATGATCTGTCACTTCTGCTGGGGTCCCCTCAGCACGCTGCAGCAGGGGAAGGCAGTTTGTGGACACTGGGGAAAAGCTATTCTCTGTGCCATTGGAGGCATTTATCAGGTAAAGGCTTTTCTAAGGATCCCTCCTAAACCGTGCTCTCGGGTGCAGTCAGTCTCTAGAACTGTGTGAGACACAAGCTCTTCAGGTTGCAGTTTGATGTGTGGAGATCCCCAAGAAATTGATCCAAAAAGGGGAGACATTCTTTCAGGAAAGAGAAAAAGGTCCTTTAGTTACTAATCAGATGGAATTACTAATTTCTAGGAAGCTACACTTTCTCTGAATTGGCAGATCTGAGTTCCCCCAATATACAGATGACAGGTTTGTACACTGCTACTTTGCCAACAGACATACTGCCTTAGTTACTCAGAAATATGTAGCATTTTATTTGACAAGTGGTAAAAACATGGTCTGCTTTACTTCTCTTTAACATTCTGATTTTTAGGCTACTGAGGTACACCCCTATGCATTCACCTATTCCAGGAGAATAGGTTCTCATAAAAACTGTATGATGATTGCTATTGATTTTTACCAATAATATGTTCTTTTTGTCTGTCCCTTCTTCCTCCCCTTTTGCATTATTTATACCGCAATCCTTTTCCTTCTTCTGCACATCAGCCTGATTATCTTTCTTCCCAAACTACACACTGCTGTTTTTGAAGTCTACTGATTTTTTGCAAACAAGTTTCCAGCTATTATTTTGGGGTTGTAATTCATCTGAATGGACGTAGAAATATTGTCTTTTCCTTCCTGCAGATATTTCTCTGAATTTACGGAAGTCTGTGGAAAAACACGCTATATTAATTCAGCGTTATGGACTGAGATTGGGGCACGCAGTTGTTGTCATGTTGTACCTGCTGCAAAGCCTCAACGTGGCAGAAAGAGCTGCTAACTACACTGCCTGGAGTAGAAAGTTTGAGTAACCAAGAGAGGGAAATGGTGAGTAGCGTCTGAGCAGGGTTGTTCGTTATTTCCATCTCAGCTTCCGCTGTAGGAAAGGAGAACTGAAACCTGCAGAAACCTAATTCTGATTGCAAGAACACCATGGCAAATACACATAATTTACTGCTGATGCACTTAAAGAACTGTGGTGGCTAGATAAGGCAAGTCAAGGCATTACTAACTTACTAACACAATTTATTTAACAGAACATAGCTGATTTAAATTTTGGTGAATTAAGAGATTTTCAATTAAATTTTCCGTGACCCTGTTTTTCTTTCCTGCTTTCTCCTTCTACATATTCTCTTTCTTCCTTTCTCTTTGTTTTCCTTCTTGAAGAAGCTGGTTGGCAACTTGGGGTGGTTTTCCTGTCTGTATTTTTTGCATATAGCCCCTGTGTTTTGGAGAAGTGCTTGCCTTCAGCAGCCTAGCCAGGCTTCCAGGGCTGGGAGCATGCTTTCTAAAACACGTATTTTTGTATCCCTCCTCCACAGTGGAACCGAAGACATCTCTGGGCCGCAGGGCTATGTTCAGTCCTCTGCTCCCCAAGTTGCCCCCAGCACCCTACCCTAAATGTTACTGCTTTTCCCAAGCGGACGCTTCACAGCCCACAGAGGGACCTACAAGAGGCTTTCATCCTCACTTCCCATCTGTTCTTCTCTCTCGTATCTAGGAAGAGTACAGGAGACATTCGTATCCCTCTACCCTTCTTTCTGATTTCTGTTGTTTCCCTTCCCTCCCAGCCCCATGGAAAGACTAGGGACTCCAGTAAGGGCCTCTCTTTGTCTTCTCCTCCTGGTTTCAGGGACAGAGAGGAGCAGGATCCACTCCTCTTTGCTATTGTCAGGGCTACTGAATCCCTTCCAGACCTGCTTGTACCACCTCTGTGACTCAGTCTGGGTGAAGCGCAAAGTTGCCGATTTCTGCTTTATTTCCCTAAATAGCACAGATGTTGGGAGAAGCAGAGGCTGTGGGAAAATTACTTTCTTATGAACTATGAGAAAAAAATAACTGAGATCATGATGGGTGGATCCTCCTTTACCCTACCATCTAGGTCAGCCTCCTAGAATAACCCCCCCAGGGAGTGCCGATTTGTTTTAGGGAAATACAGATTTCAAGGGAGATCCTGACTGCAAGGGAGAAGATCGTGTTTCAGGAAATATGGGCATCTTCTAAATGTCCCCTTTTTACTCCCCTATCTTCTACAGTCCTTTCTCACATTCATAGGTTTTTTTCACACATTCCCTGTCAATCTCTCTTCTCCCAGGGGTCTGTTCCTGCTCCTGGGGAGTTTAATCTCAGTCTTTCCACTGTCTTGGATGACATTACGTCAGGCCTCGTGTCCTCTTTTGGGGAAAGCTCTTGTGTATTTAACAGGGTAAGCATTAACTACAGTTTTCTGTAACCCGTATCTCTGGCTCTCTGTTTCTCCTGGAGAGCTGGGGAGGGGCATGGAAGGAAGAGGCAGAACTAGTGAAACCCCCCCCACCCCAGCCTTTTCAACATAGTTTGGAAAGGAACAGGGAGGGAACAAGAGAGATCCTAATCTTAATATATATTAGGTGCTCACATACAGCAGTGGTGGGTGTGGACTGGAAAGCTCAGTCACTGGCTAGATGGTAGATTAGGCAGATTGTTTGCCTTGACGTGGATAGATGGAAAAGAGCAGGAAAAATGCACAGAGGGGCCGGAGGTGAGAGGCGAGCAAGATGTGAGGTGAGCAATGGAAAGAAAATTTCAAGCAAGTTGCAGAGAAGATGGAGATGGAGACAGGAACTGGGATGGAGAGGACAGACAGAGGATGCAGAAATAAAAAAAAAAGATGGGAAGATGAAAGCCGTGGGAGTTAATCCAGCTCCTATTAAAGCTGACAGCATTACTCTTTAGAGATAGAAGTCTTGGCTCGTAGGGAGGTTTTGAAATGGGACAGAAGGAGGAAAGGAGGACTAGTAGATAAAAGGCAGGTGAAAAGAAAGAGAAAGGAGAAGAAATAAGCTAAAATGGAAATAGAGAAGAAAGAGTGTTGAAAATGAACACTGGGAAGCATGCTTCGTATGTTGGAAATACGCTGGCAAAGGGAAGGGAGATTGAAACCAGAGCAAAGAAAAATGCATGAGATCATTTTGTGATTTCACATTTCCATCCTAGGGGATATGAGAGTCCTGGCTGTGTAGCTGAGGCCCTGAGAAAAGCCTGTGGCACATGTGAAGATGTGTAGGGGTGAAAATAATTATAAACTATAAGACGTATTGTTTTATGCAGATTAGATGTGACTTCACTTTCCTCTTAAGCTTTATACCCCAGAAGTGGAGCCGGCTGGTAGAACACGTTGGGGGACTGGGCAGGGAAGATGAGGAGTAGCAAGTCAAAGGGCTAATGACCAGATAGTTTGCTACAGATCTGCGTCTTGGTGTTGATTGACTCTGACGTCTAAGGAAATGAAAGCTTCATCTGAAGCTCTTTTTGAAGCTGGGGCACTGTGAGGTCTGTCTCCATCGTGTTTCCTCTGGCATGCGGGTTCCCTGCTGACAAAGCATGACCTCGTGCTTCGGTCTTCGCCCTGGGGAGAGCATGAATACCCAAATGCGGTGTCTCTGGCTGCATCTCCGTGAGCCTCTGTGTTCTGGCATCCCATGGCCTTACTCTCACCCTGTGCAGGGGCAAAACGCAGGTAAAATGTCAGCGCCCCCTGTCCCCTCCAGCCCCAGGCTCTGGTTCCCGGAGGAGGTAAACGTGCACGTGGGGCATGCTGCACGCTCCGCCGGGTAGCCTGGCATGTGCCCCCTCCAAGGTCGCTTAGCCCAGCAGGTAAGTGCAGTTGGAAATACCAACTCCTTTGTCAAACCTGGATGAAGGGGCCTGATGGATTCAAAACTTGGCAAGGGAGATCCAGGCATTCATGCATACACAGAGCAAAATCATGTGGATTTTTTTTCCTGGAAAATAGGCTTAAAGGAAGGCTCTTGATCAGGCATCCTTCCCAGAGAGAGAAAACAGCAACATGCTGACTGTCAAGAGAGAGTGAGCTGCATGGGCTGTACAGGGTGCTGGTCCCATGCCTACAGCTGGTCCCAACCTCGGAGGGGCTTGTGGTTCATGAGGGTCAACTACCCCGAGACCTGCCTGCTGCCAGCAGGGCGAGGGCCCTGCGGTGAGTGGGTCGGGACGAGGGAAAACTCGCTCCAAAGTGTAAGCAAGACCCGTGCCTGGGGGCAGCCCATCGGTTTTGCTCCAGAGTTCCTCCACTCCTCTGGGACTAGATCAGTACAGTCGAGCATGAAGGCACTGGCTCCCACTCCCTGCAGTCATGCAAAGAGTCCCATGGGGGAAACTGCTGCTGGAGTGGGCCAGACCCACTCAAACAGCCACAGCTGGGCTGTTAATGTGAGAAATATTACCCCACCCCAGGGGCCTGCAACGCAGCTGGTATCCCTGTGGAGGGAAACCTGCTGTAACGAGGGGGACATTTGTGCTGAGACGAGGTGCTTTTCCATGTGCTCTGTCTTCTTGCCTACATATTTCCATGACATGAGCGGGGTCTGGTCAGATTATCTTATTTTTCTTCTCAGCCTCACAGCAGGCATCAGTGGGAGTGGTGTACACAGCTTCACTGCCTGAGCTCCCTGTGCTCAGCCCGCAGCTTAAAGCACATCCCCAACAGGAAAAAAGGGTCTTACAAAAACAGCATCCCAAGCTTGAAGAAGCCTGGTAGGTTTATGGCAACACACTCTGAAGGAAGAAATACAAGCAGATAAATACATTCCATTACATACGCTCCTTAAAAACTTGATGTGGTGCTGAAAGCATTCAGTGTATACAAATCATGGTTACAAACTTCCCAAAGCAAAGTCCTAAGCCTCCTTCTCTCGTCGTGTCCCTGCCCACCCCATCAGGCAGGTATGGCCCCTGTGAGTGGCAGAGAACAGCTACCCTGACTCTTCAAGTTTTGATCCCAGTCCGAGAGAGCTTGCCTTAAGGTAGGCTATGGGAAATAAACTCTCCGGCCTTTTTTAAAATTGGGAAATAAAGATGAGTGGGGTTTTGGCCACAGCCATCTACAATTTTAGATCCCTCGATTTTTCTTTGCCTGGGCCATTGCAGCTGTATGTGCAGCACAAATTCCCCAAAGGCTGGAGGGTTTTTTGTTTCGTTTTCAATCCTGGCGCATTTTGTTCGCTGTTTCAGCCTGTTTATTGATTCTCAGCTTTTTTTCATGACTTTAAATGCCTCTTACTTTGTACTCCTCCCTTTCATCCTTCCCCCTCCCCCCAAAACATAGCAGCCTCCATTCTTTTAGGCTGAATCTCAATTTATTTGCTGCCTTTTTAGGAGCACGTTTTTTTTCCTAAGGGTCGCAGAAAGAGGGCTGTCCGTTAAGGTTTTTTTTCCACTGCGGAGAAGGGTTTGCCCTGTTTTCTCGTGTTGTTTGTGGTAGATGCGAATCTGTTGAAGACAAAATGTACTTTTTTCCATCAGTACAGTTTTGAATCGTTCAGGCTGAGGCAAATGAGAGCTGTGTGTAGGCAGATGGAGGAAGGGTTCCAGTGTCTGGGTAGTTTTCAACTCTGGAGCAGGGCATATCAGTTTAGCAAATTGTTACTCAAGCCTGCTTCTGCATGGGACAGTTCTCTAGCCCCACATAAATCCCTTAGAGTGCCAGAGCTGGCTGTGCTGTTTGGCTGCTGATCTGTCCCTTCCCAGCACTTGAATAACTGCTACAAAGCTGCTATTCCAGAAACAACATTGCTTCCAGATGAATGAATTTATTTAAGCTTTCTATGATGTTGTTGAAAAAGTATGGGACTAATGCATGACATTTGCTCTGTGTTGATGCTTGTGATAAGGAATAGGAGAAACTTTTGCCAATATTTTACTCTCTTATCAAAAAAAATCAATAAAAGTGCTTCCTGGCAAATAGCATGTTTGACATGTCGGGGTATTTGAAAGGCTAACAAATACTCAGTATCTGGAATACTCTGCCTCCCTGAAAGACGAACAGCTTGGGGGACAGAAAGGGCCATGCAGCTCTGCGACGCACTGCGTCTTTGTCCTTGGCATCCGCTGAGACAGTGCAAGTCTTAACACACCGATCCTGCTCTTCACCTGTACCATCTTTCTTTCCACTCATTAATCGGTAAAGGAAACACTGCACAGTCCCAGCCACACTCCAGGTAATACTGACCCACCAAGGACTTTTCTGGAGTCTAGTGCAGACTGCTAGCACTGGACTACTAAGTTACAGTTTATTCATGATCCTAAATGTGTTTTCAAATCCAGGTAACACTTTTCATCCAGTCTCCTTCAACCTCCTCCTCATCCCTCTCTCCCTGTTTCCTACAAGCCATGTGTTGCTTGTCCTGAAGTCAGAGCAAACCTGAAGGCCCAGGTCTGATGGGAGGGACCTACACCATCTTCACGCTTGCTTATGCAGGTCCAGGTGTGTTCAGCGATACTTTACTCTCTCATATAGTGCTCTGCAATGTGTCTTCTTCATCACTGTTTTTGATTTAGGTATGCTTAAAAAAGTGGAAGTGATTGGATTGCTCTCCCCTGATTATCCTCCTGCTAACATAATTCATTGTCATTTAGAACCTAATTCGCTGCTAGGGATGTGATTAGCTTGGATTAAGACATCATTAAATAAACAAGGCTAGATAATAGTAAGATGGCTGCAAAAAAAGACAGAGTCTTTGTGCATTGGCTCACATCTTATAATTAGACGTGATGGAGAGCGAAATACCTAAAAATTTCTTAAGGGCCAAGGGAAGGTCCAAAGCAATCTATGCACTATTTTAGAGTTAGTTTGAGTGTGATCAGTGGTCTTAAAAGCAGTAAGTACAGAATGATTGTCTTGGGAGTGCCTGTATACCTCCCACACAATCTCCTCAATGGTTTCCTCATCCTCCTAACCTAGCGAGTGCTGATGTAGTGCTCACCGGATGTGAACACCCAAATGTCTGGTTGAAGCCATGGTTCTCAAGCTCTGTACTACATGTCCCATAAAGTGGGAAAGTTTAGGGAAATTAAGGTCTGGCACCCTTCTCTAGACTATATGGAGGTTGAGGTGGTAGTTTATTGACTCTTTAACAAACACTATGAACTCAAGGAAGGTATTGCTATCACTCATGAGTTGAAGGATGAGTTCTCTTTCAAGGGCTTCTGATATTTACATTTCTATAATACCCAGGTGGAATATTAAAATTTCAATTTTTCCAATGGCTGCAGAAGTATCTTAAACCAGATGGACAAAGTTACCATCACCATGAGCAGCAATCGAATACTGTTAACTAAACGTAGGACTAAATCTTTATGTTACACGTCAAATGAGAGTTTAGAATGCTTTCTACATGTCCTTAGTAAGACCTAAGGACAGATTTAGCCAGGAAGCAGAATGCATCACTGTAAAAACTATTTTTTTAATTCTCCTCAGCCTGAATCTCTCTGAGCCCAGCTCTGCCTCCCTTACAATAAAAAAAGTAACATGGTTTTGAATTGTTCAGAGGCAGTATTTCCAAGAAAAGTTGTCTGTGTAAAGAGTAATGTAAGTGGACTCCCAAGCATTTGTTTTGTAAGTTACCTGACCTGCTGCCTTTTTTTTGCATTAATTTGGCTATTCAGTTTGATCCACAACTTCACTGAGAACAGACCTCCTGAAATTGCAACTCTACCCAAAACTCAGGAGCTGCATAAGAAAGTGTTTAAAAGCTACAGCTCGACAATATTTTTAGTAGAGACAGCAGTGACAGGACGAGGGGTAATGGTTTTAAACTAAAACAGGGTAGGTTTAGGCTGGATATAAGGAAGAAATTCTTTACGATGAGGGTGGTGAAACACT
>Ga0065711_1006874_pt1 | contig 16229 bp, 10 predicted proteins | sample Hoacrofraction12_FD_59098 | JGI IMG/M metagenome (GOLD analysis project Ga0065711, IMG submission 59098) | Hoatzin crop microbial communities from Cojedes, Venezuela - Epithelial fraction 12 v2 (version 2) | ecosystem: Host-associated > Birds > Digestive system > Esophagus > Crop | place...
AAGTTTGTGGCTTTAGTGTTTACTATTTTATAGTTCTGCTCCAGAGCATCTGTGGGAAAGGGCCTTGCACCTATTTCAGGAGAAGAGATTTTAAAACCCCACAGCAGAAGATAGATCGAGGACTTTCATTGCTTATGCCTTGAAGCAGATATTCCTGATAACTAATGCACCTGAAACTATTAAAAAAAGCACAGATACAAATAGCACCAAAATTAACTGAAGATAATGAACAATTCTTTTTGCCTGACCACACCCTGCAAACCAGAAAATATTTTATCTTGTGCAAAAAGTGGAAAGCGATGTACCATCCTGACCAGGGCAGCCTGGAAGCCTCGTGATGTTTGCTTTGTTTACGTTTCTGGGGCTGGATGGCAAATTTAGCGGAGCTGCAACTGAAAGTCTTTGTTCTCCAAAGCCCTGTAAAAGTTTCAAGTTTCTTGAAAAGTCTGGAGAAAATTCAGAGTTACTGGATGATGCATTTCAGATGGATCCAACTCTCATGACAATCAGTGGTGATCTTTCTGTTTACTTGTAAAGGCCCTCATAAAGGGCCTCACCAAGACCGTGTTGATAGGCAGATGCTCACGATGACTTGTTTTGTAGTGAGGGTTGACGCCTTGTTCAGGCCATCTGTTTTATCAGATTGTTTACCTTTTATTGCTGAAGTCCAACTGATGTGCATCATTTTACCAGTGAAAGGGGCAGAGGAACGGCTATAGGAAATCACTTCTGTCGAACACTGTACTTAAAGCACAAAGCAGGACCACAACTATTCCTTTTTATTAAATAACTTCTGATGCACTAGGTTTAGATTTATTTTTACATTGCTGGTGCCTCCAGCCTTTTCTGACTGGCATTTCCTGGAGCCTCCTGCCGACCTCCAACCACAGGTGGTGAGAGCTGCACCGTTTGCCGGGGTTTGCACAAGGCTTCACTGCAGAGGTGGATCCTCCAATGCCTCGTGGTGTTGCGGTGAGTCACAAGCACAGGCACCACGGGTGCCAAAGCCTGTGACAATGTAACTGCACAATCCAAACGTACCTGTGCAATCTGAAAGTACAATCCAGGGTACAATCTAAAAGTAGCTCCAGGCATTAAGGGAAAAATCAAGCGTTATATCCCACACCTCATGATCAGCTAAGAAAGTGACAGTGGTTTTACAAGTAGCAGCTTCTGGGGTTTGGCTGGCTTCTGATATATAAATTTTTAAGGTTTATTTTCCTTTATTTTAGCGTAAAGCTTAGAAATTTACACTGATAAAAACTGATTAATCATGTGAGTCTACAGGCTGTCAAAAATACCAGCTAGCATGAAGTCTGCAATAAATCACTGGAGCTGGTAACTCTGATACTGACAGTTGAACAACTCCCATTTGCTGAGGTCAAAACTACAAAAAAAAAAAAAAAGAGCTCTAAGTACATTTTTAACCTAAAAAAAGTCTGAATGTAGGATAACAGAATCTCTGCTTATGATGTTTCACTGATTTCTCAATCAAATTTCCTCAATATGCAACTTAAACGTCTGGGTTTCCTTTGGCTGTCAGCTGCTGATCACCATCCCCTCGTCAAACCCTGACCTTTAGAAATCGCTGCAACAAGGTGTTTTGCCTGCCTGTAGTTGTGTTTCATGCCTGCAAAAGATGCTGGTTTTGCTTCATTTTTTTACACCTGTGTCTCATTTCTGGTCTCTGTGCTAACTCAATGGCAGAAAGTGTAGGAAATGCATCCCTGCTGGGGCAAGTCCTTTAAAACGGCAAATCCCTGCCACCACCTTCCCCTATATTAATGAAGTCAGGTGAAGAGTGGTGCCTCTGCCTCTTTATACAGGGTGGATGAGATGGCGCCAGTCAGCTCTTAAATGCAGATCCACCTTCAGCCACCAAAATAGTGCGGTTCCCCCACTGATAATGGCATTTAAGGCGAGGGTCATGCTGTGCTGAGGGGATGGCTTGGGAGGAAAAGGGGGAAGCAAGCGTGGACCTGAGCATGGCCTTTCCCTTCTCCAGCCACCCACCAGTGGTCTTGGGGGTTTCTGCAGCTGCAGAGCAGTCAGGGCCCCACGCTGACCCCCATGGGAGCCTGCATCAGCCTCCTGTGCTCAGTGCTGGGGAAGGGTTTGACCCAACTATATGTATGTTTTTGGCTAGGCTGGCTCTGCAAAGCAAAAATGAGTGTCCTTACCCTGAAAACAAGCACTCGGGCGTTGGATTTGACACAGCTCTGTCATCGCGTCATGTAGACATGCTTTAGAAATGCCCTTCAGCTGAGCTGCGTGACTATCGCAAGATGATGCCTACAGGAGGGAGAAGTGCGCTTGGCGATGTCTTCTTCCGACAACTGCTTCTCTAAGATGGACAAGGAAGTTTGGGTGCTCTCTAAGGTATTTTTGGCTGTGTGGATTACATAGAGAAGAAAGCTTTACCTGTCTTTCAAAGACCACAGGTAAAAAGTGATATTATACCTTATGTAAAGGAGTACTTTTCCCAGTGAACATGCTTATGAAAGCAAATAAAAAAAGAATCCAGTATCTCTCCTGGGAATAACTCCCTTAACATAAGCCACGCTGCCCTGATGTGAGACAGGGACCACCATGAGACAAGCCCCGGTGTGCCCACAGGGCCACTTGTGCCACTCTCCCTACAAGTTCTCCCTACAGGGACCTGAGGAAGAGGGTGCCAGCGACCCTTGCCCACCTCAGGCCGTCCCTGTGTGTAGGGGATGTCCTTCCCTCGCGCCCGTGGGCTGGAAGAGACCGTCTGGCTCTGCACCTACCCACTGCACAGACTGAACTTCTTGGTCTTTCCCATTTACGTGGGGATTAGTCACGTCAGGGCTTGGATGCTGCAACTTTGATGGCGTAATCCTGCCATGTCTTTGGTAACTTGGAATCGTCCTAGACAAGATGGGAAAGAGTTTAATGTCTGATGTGAAACGCAGAAACATCTATAGAGGTGAGTATTAAAGTCTTGAAAGATGAATTAATGCGTCACAAAGAAATGAGAATAGAAATGCTGCAGAGGTGATTCTCTTTTTTGATCTGTCATTGCAGACTACTTTCAACCGTGAATTTCTTGGTAAATATTTAATATTCATTACGCAATTCCATTTTGACATGCAATCTCCAGGGACGCATAGTCTTAATACAGAAAAAAACCCACATTCTAAAAGAAAGTTAAACTATGCCTGGTACTGTTCAACATACTTACTTTAATCTTTCCAGATTCTGTAATTTGCACTAGTTGAGATGCTGCAGAGCCCCCAGGTTTGCTTTGGCTGGTGATTCAGCAGAGCTGGGATGTCGTACTGGCAGTGACCCACAGAAATCCCAAGGGATGAGCCGCTGGAGGGGGCCTGCGGGGACTGTGGCCCTTGCGATTGGTGACAAATATCAAATGAAACGAGCTGCCAGCACTGGGGACTTCCCCACCCCCACCATAGTCATCTTTTACAAAAAGTAAATGTCGAGGAATGAGTGTCTGGCTGTAAGCAGACGCCAAGGGTTCACGCAACCCCATGGCTCAGACCCATCCCTGTCAATCAAGGCATAATTCTTGTCCTGAGGCAGCTCAGTTTGGCCTCTTTTGATTCAATCACCAAAATCACAGCTGAAACAAAACATCACCTTTCTCGCACTGCACGGGCTACCAAAAATGCAGCACGCTTACCCTGGTTTGTTCTGTTTGCATCACATCCTGCTTTCAGTAATTTTCCGTTAAAGCATATCAAACACGGTTTTGGGGGGATTTCCCTTCAGCCTTTACAGAATCCTTCATTTCTCACCGTCTACAGTCACCCTGCTGCTGTTGCACTATGGGGAAAAAATGTGTTTTGCCTAAATATTTGTGAAACTCCCTGTGCCATAATGAACCCTCTTGAGCTTTGGCAGAGGCTGGACTGCTGAACTGAGGGGGGAAAAATCCAAAAGGCAAAGATCTGAGTGAGCGCCAAGCCAGCCCAGGGACTGTTGAAGATGCTGCTGGGCAGAGGCGGAGGAGGATGAGAGTCCTGCCAGTCTGAGAGAGATGCTTTTGAATGCTGCGGTTTCATCTCTTATGATTTCATAATGCTAACATTTAAGGGTCAGATGATGTGATATGCTGCTTTCAGACGTTGCATATACAAGCCCAGCCCACTGTTGAGACAAAAGTGGCTTTAAGCCCCGTCTATCCATCTATCTGATCTATCTGTATGCCTTTTGCCAGCTGGCATGAAAGGTTCTTTTATCTGAAACTATTTCCACCTATTTCTCCTTTCAGAAACTCCGAAGTATTTTCATGACTTGAAAGAGCTATTTCCGGCATTTTTGGCTGGGGAGCATTCTAGCTTCAGATTTTACAAGAGGGATTTGAACATGTTCCCTTGCTTTTGGAAGGGCTATTACAGCAGGTCATCTTTCATAGGAAGGGTATGTCTCCTGCTCAAAATACTTATCATTTTCTCATGTTATTTTCAATATCTCTTCAGAAATTGCAGGTTGGCAGTGTATTACTTAACGGCAAGTCAAGTTCAAAGCATGAGCAGGGAAGGTTGATGTGCATGATAGGTCTCAAACCGGAATGGGGAGAGGGGCCAGGAAGCGAGCAGCGTCTCAGTGTGGCTGCATCTCTTTGGAACTTGCTGCGGCCCTGGATTTGCAGACAGTCTGTTTGAAACTGCACAGAGGCCTCCAGGTGTGAAGCCTGGAGATGCTGCTGGGCTTAATAACGCCTGGGGAAGGGGATGGAGCTTCCAGTGCTGGAGAGAGAGTCCTTTCACTGTTCTTGTGCGCCTGCCACTGAGACAGTGGTTGTTTCAATCCGCATCAGTTATTTTGAAAAGACATTTTTTCCTTCTGTTCAGCTCAGACATACCAAAGAACATTGCTGCTGGGGGGGAAGGCAAAAGAAAGGGGTTTTAGGTAGCAATGCTGCTCCTGCAGCACTCGAGCGAGCAGCACATGGTGGGCAATGATGATTACCACGTTTCCTTATGGCAATACCCAAGTTACTGTATGTTCAGTTTTTCAGGAGTAGCTTTGATTCGTCTCAGTGGAAGGAACTATGATATGGATTGTATCTCACTTGTTTCAGGGAGCTTTGAATAACATGTGCTTCCCTTCACACCGAACAGCTCGATGTTGCCACTTCCCTGAATAGCAGCCACATAAGGGAGTAAATTCTGAAGGCTGTGCTGTGCCTCACAGTTACACTGTATGGATGGATGGTGGCATAAAGTGGAGAACTTCAGCTACCTGCTGGAGAAGTGTCTGATGAAAAGTTGAGGCTGTTGCCTACTGTGTGTTGCCAGCTAGTTTAAAAAGAAAAATCTTAGTTTTGTTTTGTTTTTCTTTCTTCTTTTTTTTAAGATACAGCAATTTGTGACGAAATCACAGGGTCTTGAGGGAGTAATCTGGCTGAAAAAATTACTTCAGAATTTGGCCTAAAATAACTTTAAGATAAAAGCTTTTATGTAATCACTAATTCACAGTCGCAGTTGCTTTGGCTTCTCTCACTATCATTCTTAAGTTATTTTTTTCATGCTGGGAGTTGGATTTTCCTGGCACTGAATCTGTTTTCAGCAATGTATACACCACAACTGCTGACAACTAGGAGTTGGATCCCATGTTCCTCAACGCTGGATATAGCTTATTTTTTCTGGCACCACTTTAAAGTCTCCCATCTGCACTTGTCTCCTGATGTCCAGTGGCAGTCCTTCAGCTGCGTGAGAAATGCCTGATGTTATCCTGTTGTTCTTGCACTCCTCCGGACCCACTTCTCGGGCTGGGCCGTGAGTGTGTTCCTGTGCCGGCTGATAGCCCTCGCCTGTTCCTGGATAGACTCTACTGAGGCCAGCACTCCCGTCTCCTTCCAGCCCTCCCCTGTGATTACTGGAAGGCCCGTTAGCTTTGTGCATTTTAGCGTGGCAGAAACGGCGCTCCACTGCTGCTCTGGTTTTCCAGTCCTCTGCTTTTCCGTAACACAACCCCCTCTTCCCCTGAACTCCATTCCATCTAGGATCTGCAGCACATCACCACTGCTCCCTTCAGCTGCTGAGAACCAGAGGGAGAGCTGGCTCTCTACCTGCCTCTCATCTCCCCTGACCGGACTATTTTTTGCTGAGACTGGTTCTGGGACATGCATATTTCCAGGGTCGCCCTGTATCCTGCTTACTCACGAGATGCTGATGTTCCACTTAATGGCATTTTGAACAAGTACAGCTGTTGTATGCTCTGATTCCTCCTGACTTGGCTTACCATGAGTATGACTTCTTAAGGGATGTGTGCTGTTTGGTAACAAGCAGTTGTACTTGCTCAGTTGGGAGGTTGGATATTTCTCCGAGCTTACTCTATAGTTTAATGAGTGCAAGGTGTACTTGACAAATTAACAATATGCTCATTCCTCCCCCACCACTTGCCTGAGTTTGTTTATTTTCGTTATCCTGTTATATTCAGTTTCGTTTGTTATTTTTGGTTTTATTTTCCAGGCCTCTTTCCTTCCCTTACTTTTGCTCAGCTTAAAGGAATCTTCTTTTTGACCCTTCTTGGTATTCGGGGGGAAAACTACTGTTACTGTTGAGTGTTTTAGGCCTCTTTATTCTGCCTCACCAGACAGAGCATGCAGGAGCTTGCACGTGCATGTTCCTTCTCTGTCAACTTACTTTCATCTTCCTACACCTCCCAGCATGTCTTGAAGCATTACCTGGCACTCGAGGGTTCCATTACCTCCGTACCACAGCTGACATGATGTAGCAGTCTTCAGGCATCCCGCTTTCTGCTGTTGTCCACCAGCTGCCACCAGGAAAGCAACATTACCCCAAACTGGGAAAAAAACCTCCTCCTGGAGCCCTGCTCCCCGCAGCAGTGGCACTGGTGGTTGGGCACGTACTCCTCCCTCAGTCAGGAGAGCAGGAGTGTCCCAGACTGGCTACGTTGTGTGGAAAGCCATTTTTCTGCTGATCTTGTTTCCTGACTGCCAGTGCCCCACTGGTTTCCATGGTATTCGTGGTTGTGTAGGGGTGGCAATTTCAGCATTCTGGCAGCCTTCCAGGCTGCTTCTCTATAAAACCCTGTATGGTTTCAAACGGATATATATATTCCTTATTTTTCCTTCATCCCACAGAGCTGCCGTGTGCTTTTAAGCAGTTAATCTATTCCATCCTTCGCTTATCTCACAGGCACAGTGTGAGGTTGTGCCTGTTCTTGCTGGCAAGTTGCTTTGAGATCTTCTGATGAAAGGTTTGCCGTGAAGGCAAAAAATTATTGTAGCCATGCAATCACTCTGATTTAGAGGGGACGTTATAGAGCATCTTACTGAAACAGTAACAGAAAGTCCCCATGAAAGCAAGCTGAACTTAAATGGCATGGCATCCCCCTTCACTTCCACCCTATTGTGTAAGTGCTCCTTCCATGTTTTCACCCACCCTCTGAGAGCTGCTGTGCCCTGGCAAGAGGTCGGTGGCCACTGCAGCACCGTTGGTACGTGTGTGCTCCCAGAGCAGCTACGCATCTCTAACGGCAGTGCAGAAAAACATGAGAAAATCTTTCTTGTTACAGATGAGGCCTAATTCCTGTCAATCCTCTGTTTTGTTTTGTTTAGAAAACAAAAACAAAACAAACCAGGGCTTTGCTTTAACCAACAGTTGGAACAAGCAGAGCACACATCTGGTCTCAGCTTCATGTAGGCTTTCATAATAGTCTCCAGCCATAATAGTCTCATTTTCTGGAAGCGAGTCATTCAGGTTAAATGAGCTTTGATCAGGCTTGGACCTCTACGTGTCAGGGTGAAAAAACACCTCACGTCTGAGATGTGGGAGGCCAGAGGAGTTGAAGAGAGGGGGTGCTACATTTGGACATGCATAGAGAGTTTCTTTTAATTTGTGAAGGGTGGTTAAATGGTGACCTTCTCAGCTAACGACGGCAAGTCTGTGATCTGTGGCTTCGGCTGTTCTGGGCTCTTTTTCATCCAAGTGTAGGATACATTTGGCAACACAGGCTAATACCAGATTGAAGGTCTCCTTTGTTGAGATGGATTTAATGGCCCTGAGTTGAAGGAAGATGCTCTTTGGTGTGCTAAAGGGAAAGAGGTTGAAAACTGCAACAGGCATTAACTATTTGTATCTGTAGAAACCACAGGAGGAGATAATACAGTAGTAACAGCTGCCCCTGGAATTATTTGTGCACATGTTTGGCTGCAAAGGTTTCTGCCCAGCTGGCTGGCTGGAAGTCACTGCAAGTGCTGATAAGTATTTGCCAAACACCAAGAAGAAGACAGGACAAGGTCAGAAGCTCTTCTGGTAGCAAGGCAGAGTGTGTTTAGCAAACATCGTAGCCTCTCAAATTGGGGTGAGAGATTTCATCAACAAAACATGCAGGGGAGGTCTGAAGGCTAGCGGAGGGCAGGAGAAATCTGCTTTACAGCTTTTGGCTAAAGCTGAGTGAAACATGGGACTTGCTGCTTCCATCTGAGCAGAGGATTATCTGCTGGCCTGCACCAGGGACCTGTTCCTCTGGGCGGGTGCAGAGAAAGTTTTGAGCCTTTTCCAGTTGTATCTGAGCACAGCATTGTCAGTGCAATCAGCCAAGGGAGTCTTCTATCCCCCACAAAATGTCCCATCACCCCCCTATCCCATCACGGTGTCTGTATCTGTTGGGGCTGGGCCAAAGGAGCAGGGCAGCTGCGGGATGGAGAGACGTGAAGCCCAGCTCTGGCTCTGCAGCAGCTGCAGGTGCAGTTTGGATATCCAAACTCGGGGACATTTGAAGTGGGGCTTTGTGACTGGCAGCCCTTTGCTCAGCTCGGCCCCTGTCCTGGCAGGCAGGGAGCTCCGGCCCAGCGCAGCGCTGCTCAGGGGAGCGGCCAAACGGCTGGGAGGGCTCATAGGTGCTCACGTCTTCTGCATGCTGGGGTGGGCGAGGGGAGTGTGTGAGTGTGACCCTGGGTGGGAAGCTGAGGGAGAGCTGAGAGCAAGTCTGGAAATGGCCTCCGGAGGCCTGGTTCTCATTTGTGAGTCAAAGTTTTTTAGACCTCTGCAATTTCAAATGGCAGAAGATAGCATGGGGTGAAGGGAGTGACTGTGCTCTCAATGCTGGCTGCGTGCCCGAGCAACTCTGGACTGGTGCCGGTGGCTGGAGTCGGTGGTCCGGCCCATATCACTTCAGCAAGGGGATTCCTGATGGATTGTCGGGGAAGCGGTTAGTTGGGTTTATTTTTCCAAATCAATCCGTGAGAGGCAAGCAGGCTGTACAGAGATACTGACTCATTTCTGAATCTGAAGGAACGTTCTTCACAGATCAAAATAAGTTTCAAAATTGTCAGGTAAGAAATGTCATATTACAAGCAGAGGCATAAGGAATAGAAATCTGTTCAGTGTAGCAAAAGGTAATATTTTTTCTTCTGTCTTTTTCCAGGTTATGTTCCTGGAGCTGGCCACATGCAGGAGAAGAACACAGAGTAGGCATGCTCAGAGCAGCACCTTCCCCTGGAAGCCATGGTCAGCCCCCTGCTTGCAGTGGCAGGAAGCCCCGAGTTAGAAAATGCTTCTGTTCTAACTCTCTGCTGGTTCTTGACTTTGCAAGAGAACACAAAATCTGAAGAAGCTCTGCTGTTCAGTTCATATTTGATGTATCCTTTCTCATTGAAAAGTGGAACTGTTGTAAGAAGCCTGAGCAAAAGCTGTTCCCTCCACACTGCTGCTGACTCCTTGAAAAGGATGTAGGAAGAGACCAAGGAGCCGGGTAACAGCAGAGGCCAAGGGCTGCACTGCTGGTGCTGAAAGACACAGAGAGAAGGGGATGTGTGCCCTGTTACACCAAATAACTGCCCAAAACAGCAGCCTCAGATGAGAACCACAGCTGTGAACAAGCTGCTAAAGAAAGGATGGAAAAAGATAGGGAACAAATGCAACCCTGACAGTTCCGCTGTTCCCACCAGCCATCCAGGCTTGGCAGGCATCAAGGAATATGTTGGAGCCATTCAAGGGGTACGATTAATCCCCCAGTGAGTGGAGTAACACTGAGTATTCACACCTTCAACGCCTGGTATCATCCAGGGGCAAATGGTACCACCACTGCCACAGCTCTGGACAGTTGGGGAGTGGTTACACGCATGGCTGGTTTGCCATTAAAATATGTCATTTAAAATAACAAGTAACAACTGTGTTTTGTAGACACTGCTTCTCTCCTTTAGATGAACGTCTGACACTTGCCAAGCTGGTGTGGAGTTCAAGGACAGCCAGCAATGAGCATGCACACAGGCTGCTTCCTCCAGACATCTGCCATGGCAGACTGAGTGCAGGTACACCACAGCTTTATCAGAGGGTTTAATTTTGTTCTCAAAGGGCATTTTTATTAGCTTTCTGCTAGAAGTATTGTGATGATTAGAGAAATATTTTTAGGTCTAATTGTCTGTGAGAAATTAAAGAACAGAAAGGAAAGGGTGGCTTCTGAAATCCAGTCTGGCTTGCATTGCCAAATAGATTGTGTAGTGAGTGATTAAAAAAACCCAAACAACCACAGCAAAAAAAACCCACCCCAAAATCAGAAGGAAAAAGGAAGGTAACAGTAGGAGGATAGTGTATTGGAGATGCCATGAGTTCTGTTCCCAGCCACCAGTCATGAGTGTGAGAAGGCTCAGGTAGCTCTCAGGAATGAAACCCTGCAGGTCTGTGGTGATGACGTACCCCTCTGCTACGGAACAGAAGAGGATTCTGACACAACTCATTACATCTCCCTTTCTGACTAAGTCCATTGTTGGATTTAATGAATAAGTGATGTTTTGAACTGATAAACACCCTGCAGCAAATTTCCCATTTTATGTTGTGATGAATAAGCCAAGAGATTCAGGCAAGCTGTAAAGGGCATACGATTTCAGGCTTAATTCAAAGTGGGAGGTGCTTCTCAGAGCTAGCTTGAAAGTTTCTCTCACCTCCACCCCAAAATGGAGATAAAGTTTCCGCAGACTAAGCAGTGTTATCTCTAAAACAAGACACAGTGACTGCTACAAACATTGTAGTTCATTATCACAGGGAGATATCATGTATTATGAAACATAAAAATGTCTATTAACTGTTTCACTGCTAATGCTTTTAGATACATATTATTTCTTTTGTGTGCTTGTCCCACAGTGTATCCTCCTCCTCCTCCTCCCCCCTCAGTACCATAGGCTTACCTGTCCCACACCCAACTGCTTACATTTCCAGGCTTGACCCTCGCATCTTTGATCATGCAATTATGGGCTCCCCATAGGAAACCACTCACTATACCAAAATTAGAGAATGTGAGACCAGCAGAAAAGAGAAGTGTAATATCAAAATAAATCTTTCCAGGGACTGCCACAAAAGTGGTGTAATTAATTTTTGCATTAAATTAATTAAAAGTCTCCTGCTGAAAGGTAAACAAAGCTGCCACAGAATTTCTCTTCTGATATAGGATGATGATGTCAAAAGCTGTTGTGACTGTTGCACACTATGGTTCATCTTGCAGTAGATTACACAGCAACATGACAGAGTTAGAAAAATCCAGGTCTGAAAACACTTACTAGTTCTTACTCGCAAATGTTTATTTTTTTTTCACAGGCTCCACAGTCGGTGCTCTTTTCTGTGACTTCAAGACACAAAGGAAAATGAAGTCATAACAGCCTTCAGACAGACTTTTATGGGTCTAAAGGCCATAAGTAATGTCTGGCACAGATTAGTTAACTGGACTAAAGGGGAAACGCATTCTCACTGGAGGCAGGGGTTTTGATTTACCTTTTCCTTGAGGCTGTTGGTACAATTGTGAGCATGAGATCCTGCTCTGGTATGTGATGCCACAGGACGTTTCACCAGTCTCGCATCTTGGCAGGGCAGACCAATTGTTGTGGATGGTACTTTTCCTGCCTGTCAGAAAGAACAGAAAGGAATTGACTTTCCAACACAAAGGACTTTTCCAGGGCTTCAGTCACAGCTTGGTGTCTCTCTGTCCCTCTTTTGTGGAATCTGTTTTCCCAAGATGAAGCCGAGCCCTGGAAAAGGAGCAGAGGCTGAGAATAACTCAGACAAGGTGAAAGTGATGCTGGTAGGTTGCAGGAAGGCTCTGAGTGGCATGGTGCCCTTCCCTATTCCCAAGGAAACAGGTCCATGCTGAAGAAAGGTACTTCTGCGTCCAGATTTCTTCTGAAGTCCCCAGAGGATTCACCATTTTTCTTTCTCTGTACCATATGCCTACTTCCCTGTAACTATCATCTTCCCGCAACCACCCTTGCTATCCTGACCTCTAACTCTAAGGGGACTTACTGGGGCACGTTAATGCCTCTGTGTGACATCCTGGACTGGACCGATGGGAAAACCTATATAAGATAAGTAACTGAATACTTCTGAGGGTAACGACATCTGCATGTGATTACTTGTTTGGCTGCATTGGCTGAAGTTTTAGCTGCTAACTCAGCAGACTGTAAGTAGACAGTATTGTCTTTTCAGTGCATTCTGGCTGCAATTCAGGGTGTTAATAATAATCTAGAGAGCTATATAAGGCTTGGATCCTGGCTATCAGAAACCACCTCTCTCTCCATGTAGAGTTACAGGAGGCGAGACTGGGGAGATGATCTTGCTGACAGTTCTCTAATTTAGCAATGAGTGGCAGGCACTCGCAGTGGAGACCAGTACCAAATCCATTGTTTATGCAGCCACTACTCAGGATCCAGAATGGGGGTGTTTATTTGTAGGAAAGTCTGCGAATATCTTGATTGCTGCTTTTAACACATTTTTATGCATCAGAGTCAATACTATGGGTATACTTTGTTTTAAAATTAGGAACAAAATATCCTCTAAAAGCTAAATATTGGGCCATGTTATTATCCTCTTTCCCCAACACTCGCAACAGTACTGAGAACACTCTGGCCAAGCTGACGGGCAGCCAAATATAATTTATGGCTTGTTTTAAACTGATTTGTTGATTTCATGAAGGCCTTGTCAAAAAGAACAGTCTCCTGAGTCCTAACAATGATAACAGTTATGTTGCATCAGTGCTGAAAAACTTCTGGATAATAGTGAACCTATCCTGAGAGATCTTCTTATAGTGCCTGAAAACTGCACTTTCTAAAAAGAAATAGGGTTGAAGCTATTGTCTGTGAGTTAATTTTGGTTTTCTTTATGCTTTGTTTGTCTTATTTTCCACTGATTGGAAATTCCAGGTAATTAAAAATAAATACATGCATTTTTTAAAGGAGATGCTGCTAACAACAATTTCACTTATGCACAGTGTTCAATTTGTAAATGATGTCAACATATTTGTGTGTGCATCAGTGTGACCGACAGTAGGTAACATCTGAGGTGCTGATCAGCCTTATTTCTCATCTCAGTGTCTCACTCAAGCATGAAGGTAGCACAAGGGGCAGCCCCCCCAGCGTGCTGCATGAGCCTATGTCATCCAAGCTCCCTTGCCCAGGGGCAAGGCACATGTGCCCTGCCGTGGACCTAGTGCACATCAGACCGACACCTCAGGGAGCTTGCAGCCCACCACACCCCGGCTCCTCTGCCACTGTCCTCCTTGGCCCCCGCCCCACGACAGCCCTCCCAGCACAGCCTCGCCCCTGCCTGGCTTCGAGAACAGCAAAGAGTTGCAAAAGAGCATCTACTTCATAAGGTCTTTTCTCCTTGTTCTAGTTTTTAACAGTGTTGTCTCCATTAAGTTCAATATTGTTGTTTCATTGGGTAGAAGTTCTTCTTGCTGGAAACACAAGGCTTCAGTCACAATATTTTCTTTTAAATCTTGGTGAGTTTTACAGGTTTTCTCGTCTCCTCTGTACCCTCACCTGAACCCGTACCACAGGTTTACTCTGCAAGTTTTCATTATCCTGAGTATTTGTCTGTGGGTCTTACTTGATGTTGCTGAATATTAGGCTAGTGAAATCCTAGCTTTCAGTAACAATATCACAGAAAGAATTATAAATGCGCTCTCGTCCAAGCACATAACAATGAGTTAAGTCTGAATGTGACAGTTTAGATCTCTGTTTTCCTCCCACCACCGTGGGAAAAGGCAGCTGCTTCTGCGCTTAGACAGCAGTGATTACTTCCTACATCTGTGTGGTGAAGTGGGGGTCAGCCCCTTCTCGACCCTGTCGGCTCCAGAAAACAGGGGTGCAGCGGCTCCGGCTCTGCAGCCTGGCATTGGTGTGCAGTCAGGGGTCCTTCACAGTCGCAGCGGGCTAGGAGGGACCTGGCCCTTGAGGAGAATGTCTTTTGCAAAACTTGAAACAGGGAAGGGAAAGAGGAGTTGCTGGGATTGCAAGTCTGAGAGATTAGTCCAAGGACCTGACATAAGATCAGATGAAGCAGATCCATAGCCTTTTGCAAAGGTGTTTTCTTGACCAGGATCTGGGTTTTTGTGAAACCGAGAACAAATAATTATATTAAAAATGGCATGTCTTGTTCTTTCTAGGAAAACACAGAACAAAAATCCAATCCGTTCTGTGGAGAGAAAAAAAGAAAAGTAAGTATTTTAAGGCAGAATATCTGCTTTGTACAATTTCTTGTGGAGAACTCCCAGTATGAATTAATCAGCCAAAACTAGAACTATTAAAACAAGTGAGACTTCTGTCGTTTCCTTTGGGCTGAGCAGGTTTTGATACACATCACAAACAATTACAGTAATTTTCTTTTACCATCTAAACAGCGAAAAGTGCTGTGCAGCCCACACAGTTAGGTCCTTGTTTTCCGTGAACAAAGTAGATCTTGCTTCTTTTATTGCTAGGTACAGCTGGGCAGATGGTATGCTGCACAGTTTGATGTCTTTGCTGAACCAGAAAAGAACACTGGATTTTGGGCCCACAAAAAATACTCAGTGTTGGTGGTTTTTTTTTTTTTCTTCTCTTGGAAGTAAAACTTTTCTGTTTGTTGTTGGGGTTTTGGTATTTTGGGGTGTTTTTTTGTTTGTTTGGGGTTTTTTTGCTTGTAAAGTTTATTTCTTGACAGTTCACGTTACAGAAATAAGAGGAAGGATATTGTGGTTAACATGCGGTTGCAGTTCTGGAAAGTGGCAATACAAATTACAATCTGGGATTCTATATTTTATTGTCTCTCACCAATATCCATGTCAGATCTGCATAGATTGGAAGTAAACATATTGTAACAAACTTTTAAAACAATTTTATAACTATCAACAAGCCACATAAACTCAGCTTGACCCTAGGAATGTCAAACTACGTCCGGCTGAAGCATGGCAATGATAAAAATTTTGTTAGGAGTTATTTAAGAATTCTCTTGATCATGCAAGAATTGGATTACATCTGTTTCACCTGTTACAGCTTGTGGGGAGTTATGCAGAAGCCTGTTATTATCATTAAAATCATAACTTATTTGCAACTACACCATTTTATGTTGTAGCATTTAATAGTTTGAGGTGTGGAGTTGCACTTTTGAATTTGTATTCCTCACACCCCATTCTTGAAACTGACGGAGGAATGTAGGCTCAGGGAAGCATTTGCCATAATCAGCCCTCTGGAGAAGACCAGATATGAAGGCACCTTCTGTGTTCAGGAGGTGTTTTAAGAGCCTTTTTGTACGCTACACCTAGTAAAACTTGTCTGCAAGAGCCTTGCTAGGCCAGAACATCAGACACTACATTCCAGCCACCGTTCTCCCATCAGCTGCTGACCTCACTTCTCTCTTTGGTCCTGTGCAATATAGCAAAGGTTAAAGCACACAAACAGCTCAGCTGTAACCATACAATCTCTTATTTAAGAGGCAGACGATGATTTTGCTTGGGAGGGTCGGGCGGGTGAAGCTCTGTGCGCCGGGCGGCCGGGCCCGGGAGCTCCCGTCAGGCGGGGATGGCTGACAGAGGGAGCGGGACGCAGGCCGCGGTGCCAGCGCGCCCAGGGGAGCTCGGCAGGGCCTGAAGGGGAGGACAGGGCAGAAGCTTCGGGGCTGATGAAAGGAAGGCCGAGCAGCTCAAAGCTGACGCAATCGCAGAGCCTGCAAAAAGTTTTTCGGCTAACGGCGGTTTTGTGCCCCTCGAGCTCACGCTTCCCTGCTGCCGGGCTCTCGGGGGCGGCCCCGTGCCGCCCGCTGCCTTCCTGGGAAGCTCTGCCGGGAGCTTTCCGCCGCGCCGGGCGGGCCGAGGACTGCGACCAGCTCCCACGGCCATCCCTCGCCTCCAGCGCCGCTGCCCCTGACGGAGCCCCGCGCCGACCCCCGTCCGCAAGATGGCGGGGCCTCCGCCCGAGAGGGCCCTTCTCTACCTGCCCGGAGGCCCACCTCTATGGTCGGGGGCGCGGC
>Ga0065711_1041335_pt1 | contig 16229 bp, 11 predicted proteins | sample Hoacrofraction12_FD_59098 | JGI IMG/M metagenome (GOLD analysis project Ga0065711, IMG submission 59098) | Hoatzin crop microbial communities from Cojedes, Venezuela - Epithelial fraction 12 v2 (version 2) | ecosystem: Host-associated > Birds > Digestive system > Esophagus > Crop | place...
AAAAACACCCTACAATAAAGAAGAAGATTCAATGCCATATCAAGAGGTTTAGAAAGGACTACACGTAAGATTAGCCTTTTTTAAGACATGCATTGAGAAGTAAGAAGAGATTACTTTGGATGTATGACATCGACGTATGATTTGTTTTGGTTTATCACTGTTGTGTACAAGCCAATATGCACCAAGTGTGCTCAGGGCTGTGCAACACAAAGCAAAAGGCATGGCTTCTGAGGTCAAGCATCTTCCAGTTCAGGAGGAGAATCAGCCCTGTATCACCAAGAAGCTGTCCCAGAGCATCCCACGCCAAACTCTGTCTTAGGAAGTGAATATATACAAACCACAAATCTGTAACAGTTGCCCTTTTATAGTCAGACCCATGTTGGTGGCCTCTGCAGAAAAGCTGAACTTTAGGGAGATTCTTTGTCACCGCAAACCCACTCTTGCCTCTTCCAATTCTTCCCTCCAGCTCACCATCGGGCACTTCCCTTCCTACTAACTCTGCCCCAATGTTTTCACACGCACCGACTCTGCACCCACCCACGTCTCTATGCACACATACACAAAAATTGATAACAATGTTTGGACAAAATCTCTTTTCTCGCTGAACATGATTTTCACTTCTTTTCTTCCCTGCTCCCCTCTCTTTCCTCCTACACTGGGATACAGGGAGCATCCCCACCACTGAGCTCTTGCAGCTCCCACCACCAGTCCCGCTGTGTGCGTGTTGGCTAAATGCTGCAAGGTCAAGATCGAGATCAGGATTTGAAAATTCAGTGCTAATTACTGTGATTACGGTCCGAGTCCCAAACAACCAAAGCCTCCCAAGCAGTTTAGGACCAGGCTGCTAACGAGTGATATGTAAAATAAGAAACAGGTACTTGATAAAGTCAGAATCCATAAAGTGCTGTTCCTGCCTGTTAAACGACCTTGCTGTAACACAGAGCCACTACGTTCACCAGAGCCGACTCAGGCTGGATACCCATATCTGCAGAGCGCGAGAGAAAAGGAAAACAGTACAGTCCTTAAAAACAGTTCTGATTTACATCTGAGTTAAAATAAAAGTACACTAAAGATGTGCCTGAGAATGTTTAGCAGAAGCAAATGAATCAAGTGTCAAAATACTGGTATGGCAGAAGTCGTAAGAAAGAATAAATTTGTTACTTGCTTTGGGTCTTTCAGAATTTCTGATTTTTTATAACAAATAGTCTTTTTTGTAATTTCAGTTGCGGTGGGGATATTTTATAAACTGAGGTTCCCTTCATACTTCTGAGAATTTTTCACTAAATAAGCCATATTTTATCTTGATTTGCAATTTACGGCAGTCTGCACTTAGCCAAAGCACAAACAGCTTGACGATTCCTGTGCTTAGAAATGTATGTAAATTATGCTACTAAATAAAGCACAGACATTTTTACTACTTAGGAAAAACAAAACAATATTGCAGTCTTCTCTGCACTTTGAGACTGCTCCTGTAAACCCACTCGAGCATGTGCTTAGCCCAGAGAAATCAAAAGGACTAGTCAAACACTTAACATTAACCATGTGCTTAAGTGCCTGCAGGACCAGGGATTAATTTTGGATTATGAAACTGTTCCATTTCCATGTGTTCTCAGGCTATACGTGGGCCAACCTGCTATTTTCAGGTTTTGGCACAGAGAATTGTGCAAAATTGAGGTTTAGATGTATGCAGATGCAATCCAGCTGGTGAGTATCTTTTAAACAATATAAAGATGCTCGATCTCAGCTGTGGAAAAAAACCTCTGCACGATATTTTCAGAATAAGATGAAAAGCAAAACTATGATTTATGTTTAGCCAAGCATTATTTTGTAGAAGAATTATTATGTAGAAGAACTATTTTGTATTAAATTGAACTTATTCAGAATGGTTTCTGTGCCAAATAACTGAGCAGTGAAGAACAATTCAGGAAGCAATTAGTAAATACGAAATGGCTAAAGAACAGAACTATAAAATTAAAATGGACTGCAATTACATTTAAAAAATAAAATTCTGTAATTACATCAGAGCTGATGCAATATGACAGAAGAAAGACAGTGCTACTAGTTCAACAGCAAGTGTCGTTACGCTAAATGAAAACCAACCGTTCTCTGCTTTTGAATCCCAGCCTGGTGGAAATTTAAAAATATTTCCTAAATGGACAATAAAGAAGAATGCTTGCATACCCCACAGTGCTCCAGGCAATGCTTCACTTTAGAAATGTCTACAGGCAGAAATACTACCCTGCAGTACGGCTCAGGATGGCACAAACAAGCATCTGTGTTTATTTTTTAACTAGTCAGATTTATAAGAGCAATGAAATCCCTACATAAGCATTTTATATTGACCTGATATGGACTTACTGCTTTAACCAGCTTTTTAACTAACTCCACAAGTTAATAAAGGCAACTACATGAATCCTTACTGCCTATACATTAAGATAAGAAAAACATTCATTAAGCAATATCCAGACTGTTTTAATTACAGGAATATCACTCTTATTTGTAGTATAATGTTCGTTAAGTACAGTATAACATTTTCTTAAAATGCCCCAGAGGCAGTTAAAGTCTTGATTAGCTATAAAAAAAAAATCTCCCTTAACTTCAATCACAGGAGTTAATGCCTACTGCAATGAAATTCCAGTACTTTTAATCACACAAACATGTCATATGTAAATCTTATTAACCATGAAAACATTACATAAGATCAAATGAACTTTCTATGCCGCTGTCACTATTCAGTGCTAGCAAAATGTAGGAATTTTTCCATGGCAGTTGTGTTGTGGTAGCAACAATAATAAGCCCAGCCCTATTTCCTTTGACAATTAAATTAGCTGAAAACGAGTTCTTCTTTTATTAATTTCAAAAGATAACAGGGAATGCCCCAAAATTCTGCTTCTGTATTTTCATGTCTTTAACTATGTACCTGTTCAATTACCTGAAGTTAAAACGTACAAAACTAGTAGCAGCAGTGGGATTAAACAACCTTACGGAGACTGCAAAACTTTCTTGATCTCCAGTAAATAAACACCTGACAAAGCTTTATTATTCAATAATAAAATTTCCTTTTTCTTCTGCCTTTTTCACTATGTTACAAGAATTAACATTATTACTGCATTTGCACAGATGATGATGAAACACCTACATTTTCTTCAGTATTTATCCTGCATCTGTCTGTTATTCCTCAAGCCTCTCAAAAAAAACATTCATTTTTTGTTTGTTAACCCCACCAAGAATTCAAAAAATCATGAAACAGTGACATCACATCATGAGACTGCATTAAAAACTGCAACATTTTTAAAGTGCATGATGAAATGTTATTTTCTGGTTCTTGTGTCCCTGGCTTTGTATTTTCCAGCTTTTTGTTACAACCTGCAAAAAAATTGTCTTTAACAGTGAAATAAAAAAAAAAAAAGTTGAGATTTTTGGAAGCCAGGCATAAAGGAAATACAAAATATGGTGAAACCAGTGAGAAAAAGGTGACAGCATCTTCCCTGTAGGTAGCAGAAGGATATTTTTATTACATGGAAATGGGCACGCCAATCCCTAACTCAGCAGCAGCCCTCCAGCATTGTCCCTTGGCAAGGTCAGTAAACCAAAAATGGTAAATTTAGAGCCCGCCAGCATTTCAGGCTCAGCGCCCCTCCAGCCACTGAGTTCCCCTCAGCGAGTGATAAGCCTTTGCATGGCATTACCCTGAAAGGGACAAACCCCTCACCCTACTGAGCTGGGGGGTCAGGTCCCGCTGCCCTCATGGGTGTGTATTCAGGGTGTGTGGTCAGAGCCCTGGGTGCACCCTCCAAGGGGAGATTCAGCCATCCCCTTCCTCCCGACTCAGAGGGTTCATTAAGCGCCTTGAGGACGTGAGCACACTTGGAGGACATGAACCCCATCCAGCGGTAGCCGTGGTGGGGAACTAATTTGGAGGAACACATTGGTTGTATCATCACAGCCCATCCTACTGAGGATGAACTTTACTGTATAGGCAAGTTCAAAGCCCATAAAAGTGCTGGACCCAGCAGGGCAGATAATATGAATGTGTGATGGAGGAAAAATGTTGGCCAAGGGACACATTTTAATACTAAATGCAGAAGCTTGCTATAGAAAAACCCATTTCTAAGCTACTTTTATAATTTAGTGATCTAAACATTTTCACAGAACTTTTCAGATCGGTTTTGCCACATCCCCAGAGACTTAGAAACTGGTCATGAAACCATGACTCCCAGCTTCCCACTGCAGATCCCCCACCTAGTGAGTCCCATCCCATTTAATGGTCAGTCAGTCACCGACGTGGGCACCTTACACACACCAGAGTTTAAAAAATCAACAACATTAAGAGTGGAAGAGAGATGGGGTGAAAATGAACTTCTCTGCAAAACAATATGATTTTATTTTCACAAAAAAATTATCAGCCAGCAGCCCCTCTTGGGCCACTGACAGCACCTGACGGGCCTTGCTCTATGCAAGTGTGAGTGCAAGCGCTCTTATTACACGCTCTGTGGGAGTTTCTTATCTGTATTTCCCAGGTGAGATTACTTGTGTGGTTACGGTTGCTACAACATGTATTTATCGTGGCCAGTGAACACATGAAAAAGCCATCTGAATCTCAGGTAAAGCTCAAGAGTCAAGGTCGCTCTCCTCCTTGGTGGCCTTGTTTCATAGGATGCCCCCTTTCCCCAAAACACCTCAAATTCGTTAAATGTGGATTTTCTACCTCACTGCATCACAATACACACCATCATCATCAGTCTCCCTCCCTTAAAACCAAATTCTAGAAAACAGCCACGTCCCTGATGGCTGCCTAGTAGGGAGGGAATAGTGGGACACGGCTGAGAGGGAAGGGAAGAGAAAGGCAGGAGAAGGAGCTGCCAAGCACACAGCTCGCTTGGGAGCACTGCAGAGAAGAAATTCTTCCAGACTGCCCCAGTTTAAGAGTGAGGATTTTCTTCTCTAAATTCCTGATACAAGCTGTTCAGTATTTATTTCAAAATAAGTGAAGAAGAAAAATACACTGCCTCCCTTGCAACCTGCACAAATAGAGGAAATAGCTTTTAGTTTATAATGATGTTATATCATAGATAGCAAAAGTCCTGGATTACATGAAAATAAAATCTATAAGGAGAAATAGGATTAGGTCTACTTCCATATAACGGTTTTTATGACATTGAAATGAGCAGCTATGTTTCTCTATGTAAGTGTTACAGCACTCCACGTCTGTATGAAAACTGAACAACATAAAGACTCTTTGAACTCACTGATACAGAACTTTGTGGAAAAAAACTCCTTGCGAAAATATGTAAAGGCATCACTTGGTTTTCCTTTAAAAGTCTTCTTTAACAACCTCTGTCATGAACACAGGTTCAGACTTAAGGAAATGAGATAATTAGATGACTTATGTCTTTTATCCTGTAGCGCATAAAGAGAAAAAATATTCCATTACTGTATCTACCTACTTTTTTTGTTTGGGTATCATTTTAGATATACTTTAGTACAAAGGTGAAATAATATCACTGAGATATGTTTTCATTCTGCAGAGCATGTTGGTAATCTGTCCTAATATCAAGAAACAAAGTACCTCTCTCAAAGTGGAGATTATATATATGCAATTTCGATGGTTCCAAGCATCAGTTTTAGCCTCACTTTGCCCCTTGTTCATCATCATCTGTCTTCTTGCTGATAGGAAGAATGTCATGGACATTTCAACTTTTATCTTGCTGAATAACCCTTTAGTTGAGCTAGTGTCTCAGTAACGGCAAGATTTGTTGTCAGAGATTAGCATCAGACGTGCTGCGAAAAAATTGTGGCATACCCACTCTTTTCTACCGAACATGTCCTGCAGGCAAAGTCTTTCCTCCTTTTTTGGGTAATTTGAGTTTAAGGGAGAAAATGCAAAATAATAACCTCACTGGCTCTGGGTGCAAGCAAGAACAAAATGTGAGACACTGGACAGACAGTACAATATCCCCACTCTTAAAGGTAAGGTTTTCTTTTGGCATGCCACCACGATAGTCAGAGATGAACACTTATTTATATGAGTGCATGCTTATGTTTACATACTTCTGTGCCTGTATATATATCTATGTATACTATTTATTTATTTATGCATATATAAATGTGCATATATGTACACATGTACACATATAAAAAGAACTAATGTGGCATAGCACAACAGTAGCACGAAACAACGGAAAGCACCAAAAAGGATTATCTTCCATAAATCCAAGAAATAATAAAACCGTTTTTCTCTCAGAACTTTTAGTCTCAAACACCCCTCATACTTTGCTGGAATAAACTGCCTTTTCCCGCGTCTCCAGCAATGGCATTAGAGTGGGAATTCTCCAATGAAATACAAAGTCTCCCTGGGACCCCATGTACGCTAGACTGCAGGTCTGACCTTTAGTTACCGACGAGAGTGCCTTGCTTTTGCAGTGCTTGTGGTCTCTGCATCACACACTTTGCACCCACACACTGTGGGCATCCTACGTATCCTGCAAGCACAGGTGTGACCCTGCAGATTTACAGCTGCTGTAGACTGAGGACTTGTCTCAGTGAGCCAAAGCAGCTCTGCCCCTAATGTTGCTGCTTTCTGCCCTTGCCAAATCCCTGCCAGAACAAAGCAAGCAACCAGGTATTTCACAGAAGTGACACTCCTTCCTTTTCATCTTCTGGATCTCAACAGGCTTAGCCATAAGAAAGTAAGACGACATCCTCATATCCTCCATCCTTGTCCCTGCTCCGATTATTTTGCAGGGCAAGGAGGGAATAAAGGGGCTGTTTCATCAATACACTACCACTACACTTCGCACCAGTGTGAATAAAGATGACTTTTTGCCTAAAATAGCCACTTACAGTGGTAGCCAAGGGCACTGAAGTGCACTACAAAACGGAATGAAACAACTCATTTGTTTCTTCCATTTGAGGAGCAGCTGGACAAGGGTCCCTCACCATGAGCTGCTCTCCACCCTGCTTTTGTGGATTTTGATCCACAAAAAGGACATTAGTAGGTATATTTATTCATGCCTCAGGAGCTTATATTAGTTTGAAAACTAAATAACGAGTAGTTAATTTTTATGTGATTTTAGATGTACTAGTCTTAAAATATTCTGGTTTCTTACTTTCTAACCTCTGCAAAAATGCTGCCTATTATGAAGAAACTGAACAGAAGACACGTTCTAGACCAGGATGGATTGAATTATGGAGACGTGAAGATACAGGAGCCTGGAGAGAGAAATAAGACTTCAGGCGGCTGTAGTGTGTTGATTACTCTGTTACTCAACTAGACGTGTGCATGCCTTGATTCAAAATGCACTTTAATTACTCTATACAACCTTTCCATTGCTTGGAAACCAGCAACCAACAAACCAACGTTTAATCTGGCACAAGGAGTATTAGGTGGCTTTGAATGCAGGGAAGATGGAGGACTTTGGTAACACTGCTTACATTTGAGGGGCCAATAAGGAAGAAGATTAAAAAGCCTCTACAGGGGGAAGAGAATAAAAGGGTAACTGTAGGCTGCAAGAAGCCAGGTCTGGCAGAGGGATGAGGTGAGGAAAACCCAGGACCTGGGCAGTGCAGACATGAGGAAGAGAATAAAAGGGTAACTGTAGGCTGCAAGAAGCCAGGTCTGGCAGAGGGATGAGGTGAGGAAAACCCAGGACCTGGGCAGTGCAGACATGAAATCTGAAGCCAGCAGCAGGCAATGGGCAGCTCTACAGGCAAGTCAAAGCAGGAGAAGCGATCCTGGACAGCCAGAATCCAGCAAGGCAAGGTGGGTCAATCAGCCAGGAGAAGGGTGACAAATGCACAGGGTCTCAGTGAGATGGCCCTCAGGCAGCAAAGGGAGGAACGGGTTTTGTGCAAGTCGTGAGGCAGACGGTGCCACAACGTGACCCTAACCAAGCCACCATGGGGGAAGACCAGGGAGGACTGGGGAGAACAGCAGGAGTGATGCGCAAGGACAGGAGGTGAGACTGTGAAACAGAACCATCAACCAGGGATGCAAAAAGGGAGACATGGCAGGTATTCACTTAGAAAGCCAGTAGAAAAGAAGGTCAAAAGCAGCGTTAAAAGAGTAAGGTGAGGATGTAATTTAAAAAAAAAACAAACAGAAGAGGACAAGGTCAGGGGAGATTTTGGTGAAGGAAGCATCAGTGAAAAGCAGGGACCGAGGAATCTCTTGACGCAGCGTCAGAGACAGAGAAAATGCGTTAACTGAGAGCAGCCAGCTGCATCACTTAGGTAAAACAAGGGTAGCGTGGTGTCAGTCTTTGAGGATGAAGCAGTGAAAGGGGGAGTCAAGGATAGGGAGTAGAGGGGAGGACGAGGAAGCAAAAAGGAGACAGTGCGATCTTGATTCAGCCAAGTAGCTGCGCACCATGTGGAGAGTCCGAATGCTCTACTAACACCACTTGACTAAGCACGTTCCTGAATCCGGGCCTGGTTCAGGAGTCTTCCAGGTAAAGACTGGGGAAGAAGCTGTGTAAACCACGCAGACCAAATGGTCGGTCAGCACGCAGAATGGAAATGAAATGGCAACTTTGACACCGACCCCATAAGAAACCCTATTTCTTCTGAAACCTTCTGACTGTGACCTGACACCTCACTTTGCAGAGAAAGCAGAAAAATGTTTTTACCTGCCCTACACACCGATTTCCCACACACAAGTGCTCAGTTTAATTTAGGCCTCTACATTGTTTTGCCAGCATTTAACGTTGCATAAAAGTAAGTAACTTCAGCTCCCTGCAATGCAGTGCGAGTGGCTGAACTTCCCTTCAGCAGCCAGAACTGCATCCATTAAATGTGTGAAATGCTAAAGGTAATGGTGTCCAACAATAGAAAATGAGGCAAAAGGAATTTAGACCAACCTCGGGAACCAGTTTGCCAAAATTATGGGTGGATGCTAGGGGAAAAGGACAATTAATACAGGGACAGATGGCTAAGCAAAAACAAAAGCCATTATCTAAAACCTGGCTGAGGAAAGCTTAGCAACTGATTGTTTAACAGAAGCAATTAAAGAACTCGATTAAATATAGTACTATCAATAGTTTGGATTCTAAGGAATAAGAAAACGGAGGACTTGCTGCCATTTGTGGCAGTATTAAATACTTGCTGTACTCATGTTAAATATTCAGATGCACACATTTTATACATAATGGGCATTTCTTATCCCTGTTGGAAGGTGGATTAAAAAATGCAAACAAACTCCAGACCAATAATAAAAGCTTTAGTGACTTGTCAAGTCTTAGAAAACCGTAACAGGGCTCTGTGAGCAGCCTGCTGCTCAGGAGATCCTGCTGAAGTATGACAGTCTTTCCCCCTCCTCTTAATCCTCTCTGCCAACACACGCACACATACAGTCCTGGAAAACCGTACCCGGACAAGCAGGCCAGCGCTTTGGCCGTGTCCCCATGGGGGCAAAGCGTTACCCGAGAAGAGCAGCAGCATTTTCTGCAGATGCCCTACCTCTGCCACCTCGGCTGATGGCCACTGCAGAGCCAGGCTTGGGAGAAAAGCCTGGGGAGCAGCCAAAGTGGCACAAGGGAGATACGTCTTACACGTCCTTAGCGTCATGCCGGGATAAGGACCTGCAGCCTCTGGTGTCTCTTAGCAGAGGGAGGGTGCAGCAGAAGCTAGCGTGGTTCTGACAGCCTGGTGGCATTGTGTTGAATCCCGGGCGTCCTGCAGAGCCCTCTGCCACGAAGCCCATGTAAAACTGCATCTGTGAGAGACACCGCCGCTCTCTGCGCTGAGAGCAGGCATGCGTGTTGCACTGTTAAATGACTCTGCCCCTCACACCAGAGAACTAACTCCAAACAAATGCCTGAATCTCTGCCTCCAGCCCCAGTACAAGAATCGCTCTCTCAAGGCAGCACGGTACGAAAAGATGTACAAGTCATGACAACGTAGCCTTCCTTCCATCAGCTTCACGCAGCACAAAATGATGGCTAAACCTGCCTGCCATCATGGGCTCGTAGGAACAGTCTGAACCAATGGGCCTGATTCATACAAGCAAGTGATGTTTAGTTCTTTTTCCATACTTTCCTGTTACTTTAATTATTTTAGTAACTAACTGACACACATTATTTCAATGTACTGCACCTCCGTGGTGGCACCATCAGTTTGCAATAAAGGTTTCTCTAAGAAAAGAAACCGCTTCTTAATTTTTTTATTAAAAAAAAGTTAATAATTACAGGAACACTGACAGTGTTGCTATAGTTACGACTATATCAGCCTTTCACTTACAACTCCCCGTTTTCAGGGGTCAATAACTCAGTTGTCAAAAATCCCACTGGGCAGAAGCCTGACACACATCTTAGACATACATTAAACAAATGCAAAAATAAAAATTGGCTGTTTCACACTTGTGAACATTTTGATTCAAACGAGTCTTTCCAGATGATATGTTGAGCATCCAACAGTAGGGGTTTTTGGGTTTTTTTGTTGTTGGTGGTGGTGGTGGTTTTTTTTATATATACTCTTTGGTAGGCTGATAGCCTTTTAGGTGCCCCAGCGTTTTTGGCCACTGCCAGAAGGAAAGGAAGAAGAGCCACTGCTTTTCCTCCAGACATTTCATTCCTCCGCCCCCCCCTGCCCCCCTCAAAAGGAAGCAATTCTGGACGTGCCCGCTACGCTCCCAACAAAACTTCCCGAGGATTTTTAGGCACAAAAGCCTGACGCGCATGTGCAGCAGCTGGATTACCACAATAGACCATAACGGCCCTAAGAGCCGTTACGGTATATCAAGTGAGTAAACCGAAAACTAAGAAGGATTTACACAATGACCATAGTGGCTCCCTGGGAGCCGTTACGGTCTATCAGGTCAAAAATCCACTTTTTAAAGAGCGCCTAAATATGTGTATACCCAACAGGGCCTTGAGTCTCCAGAGCGACTATCACACGTTTTCAAAATAAGTCAGGGAAGAGAAGGGAGATTACACCAAACAACGCAAAGAGAGAATTTTTTTTACAATGAATCAAAGACATATCATGCAAATTCTAAAGACCCATATTTAAACGGAAAAAAGCGCATATTTAGTTAAGAAATAGGACGTAATGTGATTTCTTCACTGTTAAGACAGGTCCTTTTAGGTTATTTTTCTTTTTTTAAAAAAACCCAAGCATTAAATGAAAAAGGAAATTTCCAACCGAAACCAATCACTTTTTAAAATAAAAGTTAGGTTTCACAAAGTATAGAAATAACGCAATCGCAGCTGGATTCTGCGTTGCAGTTCTGCTGCATTTCAAGTCTCCAGCCACGGCACAAGTTAGTAACACAGCTCAGCTTTGCCTGTCTTTACTTCTCTCCTATTGTGTCAGCAAAAGAACAAGTTATTCGAGACAGTAGTTTTCGCCGTACAAGTCACCTCTATCTTTTCCAAAAAGAAATCTGCAATAAATCATCAGCCTACTTACTTTTCCTTCTTCCCCTTCCTTTACATGCCATATTTGTTCCTGCAGCAAACCTGTAAGAGAACACTTTTTCTCTATGACCTGAGACAACGGTAATGTTGAAAGAATGGCCTCCCTTGTCAAAGATTAGAGGGCTGTCTGCAGCCTACACTCCTCTTTACTAGAGCCAAATAGGCCCAATAAATGCTAATACTCAGCATGACGCATCGAGAACGTTAAGCCTCAACACTGACTAAGAAGAAAGTATCACAAATTTACTGAAATTATCTATAGCACAATAGAGAAGAGAAGGAATTAATCAAAGTCTCTCTCTTAATGCAATGCTTGATTGAACTATCCCAATCCCTTTTTAAATAGGATAACCTAGTGGCAAGTGACCCCGATGACACATCCCAGAGAGGTACACAAGTACCACTTGTTCGATTTTTTTTCTTTTATGACCTCATTAAGAAGGATTTTGAAGATTGTTCCTGAATATGAGAACAAAGTGTCTGAAGATGTCTCTAGCTTTTCACGTCTTCAGCCTTTTGCCGTTGAAATGGCTTTTGAAGGAGTGTTTACAAACTAAGTACATGCACAAGCAAAAAAAGTCCTTAAAAATTAAATTGACTAAAGCTACCTTTTCTTTAATGCAAAGACTAGCTAAGTCTGCAACAAATGAGAAAGTTTTGCCAAGACGAACTCATGATTGCATCTCCCCCTCCCTGTTCTCCCTCTCTCTCCTTCCCTGTTATAGACCCCATTAATTAGATTTGGCGGCAGTTTCCCCTTCCTTATCAGGGAAGACGGAGTCTGCCAAATCTGCTAGTGTGAAAATACTCCATCGCCAGTAACATTTTTTCCTAAGTGTTTGTTGATTCCACGCTTAGATTTAATGTAGAGGATTATATTTTATAACCAGAAACAAACAAACAGATTTATAACCGAAGACCGAAAAGCAAACAGCAAAAAAAAGCAAGCCAAGTACTGAACCTAAACGTAGCGTTTTTATTGACTTCTTAGAAACCAAATAACCTGGCATATTAGTGTGTGCATTCTGCAACAGACATTCAGCCCCATTGTACTACTTAGAAGAGAATAAAAAGAAACCCTACTGTTTGAAATCCAGCGGAACATCCCCACAACAGAGCACAACTGTTCCCTCATGCATGAATGGGAAGGAGATGAAAGAAAAGATGGACTTCTGAGGTACAGCAAAAAACAAAGACAACAAAAGTGCTGATCATGAGGGAATGACACAACTCATTGCTGCAAAAAGGATGAGAGAAAGGAGCTCAAACAATGGTGCAGACAGCTAAGTGACATGTAGAAGAACTGAAAAATCTACAGAAGTGTCTTTTCTTTCCACACTTGATGAGAAACAATTAAATGTTGGTACATCTGTCATAAAAAAGATAATTGAAACCTGTTACCATCATTATAGATGGTAACTTAACTACCAAAACTGTAACTGTCCAATTAAATGTTGCCCCCTCTGTTATCTACACCACTTGCTAAAAGAAAAAAACCCTTTAATTCTTGTGACGATTTACTACCAGTATCATTCTTACAAGCCACAGAGCTCAACTGACACGTTTTATAAGGTAGATATTTAGACTATAGGGTACCTAATTCTGTTTGTACACACACAGATGGGGGAAGGCAGGCACACATGGGCGCATGCAGGCTCACATGCGTGAGTGCACACATTCATGCACGCGCTCTCGCACACCCACCAGTGAGGATGAATTTTGCAAACAGATGAGGCTTTTGACAAGGAATCCAAAAAACAGAGTAATTGCCAGAAGCCTCACTAGGTGTTTACTCCCCTGAACGTCCCCCAGCCTGCGAAAACAATGCCGTGCTAAACTAATCCACCGACTGTTGCTACTTGCTTGATAACGCGCAACATCCCACAAAACTGCAAAGCAGTTATTGACCCTGTCAGAATACCTGATTAATGGATAAACGCTGTAATTGATTAGCAGAGAAGTGTGAATTAAAACAGAATACAGCATCAATAATGAGCTGCTGACAAAAGGCAGCCGACATAAAATGTAAAACGGTAGCCTGCAGCCATATCTCATCAAAGACACGCATTTCTTAAAAACAGAAGAAAACACCACCCCCGAAAAAAACCCCACAAGCACAGCGTCCCGTTCTCTGCATTCTTTAGGCTTTTCTCTTGGTAATGATTAAACCACCAGCAAAATGTTATGGGAACTACTCGTGAATCCACCTTCATACATCAAGCCAGGCAAGGCAGTTAAATGACTCCATTATCCTACGGGCTTCTTTACCCTTAAAGAAATGCGCCGCTCTCCATTTTACCCCGGTGAGCTGTGATTTTGGAGCGGCCGTCGCCAGGCGCACCCAAGGCTGCCCTCGGCAGGGCGTGTGGACAAATGCCCCGCTTCGTAGGTACACGAGGGAGCCCCGCAACGGTGTCACGCTGAGGAGACATCCTGGAGCTACGACCGTCACATTGTTCAACTTGTTTTCTGTTCCCTTAAGGGTCTTAGGAGGCCGAATGATCCCACTTTTGTTCCTTTTTTCTTTCTGATTTAATCCTACTCGGGGGCCTTACGTTATGCCTGACATTACATGAAATAGATTATATAGATTTTATATAGCACCCACAAACACACACGCGATGCTTCTCTGCTGTAGGAAAATGAGTTTAATAACGCAGCGTCAGAAGCACTAAGTTGCTTCTTTTCATGGCACCTGTGTCGATCTTCCCGTTATTTACGCACGGTGCATTACTCTGTGCATTAGGCAAGTTGACACACCTAATGTAATGCCATCAGACATATCAAAGCTGTCCTAGTACAGGCAGAAGGAAACATTAGCTTGAGTAGAGCACTTAATGCAATTACGTTGCTCCGACTTCCTGAGCTTGCTCACTCAGAAGTAATTTAAGCATTTCTACATGACATTGCATTGTATCCAGCAAACACAGCCTCTACTCAAAATGGTTGTTGCTATAGGGTAAGCCTCTTGGAAATCTCTATGTGTCCTTTTCCCCCTTAAAGCTAAAAACCAGAAGCTGTTAAGGTGAAGACACCTGCTTGTCCTTGCCATATGGAAAATACAAATAATGAAAAGCAAGAATGGCATTACTATCTCGTAATAATTCTCTCCAAATTGTCTTTAATCTGATATTGTCAGTTTGATATCTGTTTTACATTCTGCTGCAAAACGTAATGTATTTTTGTAACAGTTCTACAAGCTCACAGATACGTATTCAGAGATATAGTTCTTTGGAAATCCACATCTTTCGGGATCATTCTTTCTTTTTTCCATCAGATAACCCTGAGACTTATTTTGGCTGCAGAATGATCTTTCTGCTTCCCCAGCTGCTTCAGGACTGCTCCAGGTACCATGACCTTTTCAGTGGCATTGCGACTTTTCCAGTTTAAATAATTTCCTGATTCAGGAGTAGATTTCATTCCACCTCACATTGGCAATCTAAAACATTACTTGTGTAGGTGATCCCTACTATCAACCAAAAGAATCAGATATTTCCAAAGAACAAGTCATCTAGCAAGCAAACCTGGTACCTTTGGGTTGGAGGACCTGCCCTCCAGATGCGCCTCTCTTCCTTTACTGACTGTAGAAGTTATCCAAACAACTCGTACTTTAAAAGCTACAGCCACATCACAAGGATTTTGTCTTAGCAGTTTAAGATAATTGTAATTAAGGAGGCTTTTAACCCTTCTCATTGTATTGCAGTGTCCATATTAAAAGATGATCTTTCTCTTTCAATAGCACCACAAACATAAGTTGATTTCTATGAAGTATCAGCTGCACTGTAGTACTTGATTTTCAACTGAGATCCACAGAAACACATTCTTTCCTTATACACCTGCTTTCCCTTCTGCCCCGGGGAACTCCTCCATCCTCAGCAGCTCTTTGTGAGGACCATAGATGGAGAAACAAGGCGGGCTCTGACAGGCCCCCCACTCCACTGCAGAACACCTCCAGCCCAGGTTGAGCCCCCTCACTGGCACTTCTTTGTCCCAGAACACGGCTGGACCAAAGGAGGGGCAGGCCAAGGTGCATAGGAGCGTGTCCAAGGGAAGCGAAGCCTTGGTCCCCCCTTTCGCCCACGCTGCTTGAGAGATCCTGCTCTCCAGGCTACCAGCTGTTTTGGGGAAGGCTGAGGTGTAGATAAACAGCCTTTGGTATTTCTTTCTTGCTCAGCTTCTATGTGAGGAACAGGAGATCCTCCACCACCAAAACAGCAAATGGCCGGATGACTGGGGTGTTTTTGGAGCTGAGTGTTTGCACCCAGCCGGTGGTGGGACTGAGCCCAGCTCTCACTGCCTGGGCAGGTGGGGTAGCATTGCAATGTCGGAAAGGCAGCGGGCACGAAAGCACTCTTACTTGAAGAAGTAAACTAGGAGAGCTGCTGACAGCTCAGCTATTTCTTGGGATGCCTGTTTTACTTACCTGTCTCCAGGGAGGCTGCTGGTGCCAGATCCTGAGTGCTGCGGGACGGCTGCCCATAGTCCCAGTAGAGCAACTTGCAAACAAGGCTGGGAGAGCTCACACCATCCGCAACCATGTAGCAAACATCAACTTCCTAGTGCTTATCATCAAACTGGAACTGGGTTTTTTTTTTCAGAAATGAAATCTTGTCTCCTTTCCTTAGATGTTTTTGTATTGTACTGCAAAATATGAAACCTGGTTTTAACCTAAAAGCATAAAATATACTTCCAGCAGCCCAGAAGAGAAGCCTACCAAAAAAAATACTGAAAAGAGACAAAGTTACATCGATTTCAATGGAAGCAGGATTAGGCACTTTAACACACTTTTCTCTTTTTTTTTTTTTTTTTTTTTTG
>Ga0065711_1041336_pt1 | contig 16228 bp, 9 predicted proteins | sample Hoacrofraction12_FD_59098 | JGI IMG/M metagenome (GOLD analysis project Ga0065711, IMG submission 59098) | Hoatzin crop microbial communities from Cojedes, Venezuela - Epithelial fraction 12 v2 (version 2) | ecosystem: Host-associated > Birds > Digestive system > Esophagus > Crop | place...
AGTTCCGTCTGAACGTGAGGAAGAACTTCTTCCCTCTGAGGGTGACGGAGCCCTGGAACAGGCTGCCCAGGGAGGCTGTGGAGTCTCCTTCTCTGGAGATATTCAAGACCCGCCTGAACAAGGTCCTGTGCAGCCTGCTGTAGGTGTCCCTGCTTCGGCAATAGGGTTGGACTAGATGACCCACAGAGGTCCCTTCCAACCCCAACATTCTGTGATTCTGTGTGATTCTGTAAACTCAAGCAGAGGTGGCTGACCCACTGTGTGTCTGACGGGCTCCTCCCTGCGCTCCCCGGCACCGCACTGCATCCCGGGCAGGAGGGATGCTGGAAGCCTCAGCTAGAGCTGGGGTTTACTCACAACCAACGCTGGAGAAGAGATATTGATTCATGACCACTGGCCATGACTATGAAAGCAAAATGACATCACACGGCAATAAATTTGCAGAAAAATTCCACTCTCACATACAAATGCAGGCATTAACCCTCATTTTTCTTTAGCGAGTTGTGGTCCATCTTAACGAGTCACACAGGACGAAAGCAAAGGGTTTAGGAAAGAAGAGTCGAGGAAAGTTGACAGTAAGTTAATCAAATTCAGCTATGGAAAATGAGCATTTGCATTCCAATGCAAGGTGCAAGAGAAGTCTGCCACAGCATTCAGAAGACAATTTCAATGTGACTAGTTTTTAATGCAGGCTAGCATAGATCTCCTACATAATTATAATTATTAATATACGTATGCTTGTACAGTCATAAAACACAAAGTGACAGATCTTTAGCTAATACAAATGGATATAGTTCCACTTCTCCCACCAAGAGAAGACCAACTCAGAGACAGAAGTGTAGTCTGAATACTGAAAAGCACATATCAAATCATCACTACAAATTTTCTTCTGTTTCTTAGTGGACATCCCAGACAAATGCATTGACTTTTTTTTCCTAGTTCATGATCTTATGAATCCAACGCAGGATCCAAAAGATAATTTAGCTTCATTCTACCTGTGTGGCAATGTCAGAAACAAATATTCTTGATTTTTTAGGCCAAAATAGATGCTTAGCTGTTACCAGAAAACTATGATTGCAAAGAAAATTCTGCAATCAACAGTGCTGACAATTACAAATTTCCTACAATTTATTCCAGCAGTACACTGTGTGTTAGACACTGCCCAACAAAATAAGGAAGGCACAATCCCTGGTGTGAAACACTTCTAATTTAGTAAGCAATTCTCGTGATGTGAATTAAGAACTAGAACCGACTTGAACCGCTTTTTGTTATGCCAGCAGCAGTCAAGCAGTGAAAAGAATATGGACGTCGCTAAAAGGTCTAGTTATGGAATTTTCTAAAGTGCAATTCCTTTCTCTTTCCCAGTGGGATCTGAGAAGCACTGACATGTAAGAGCACCTTTGCAAGTCATTTTTACGACGTCTATTTTAAAGGCAGGATCCGAAGGCAACTGGATGCATGTGCGGGCACGAGCGTATGAAGTGGAGGAGAGGGTCTGAGGACAAGGAAGGCAACGTCTCATTATTTTCCCTAATGCACGCGCGCAGCTGTAACCTGGAGGAGGTTTAAGCAACTTCCATGCTCGGCAGCACACTATTTTATAATTTGAGGGGAGAACCCCCACAACCAAAACATCCCTACCACTTGAGTACACTTTCTTCCATCAATAGGGTTGTTCAGAACTATGACAGATTAGCCCATTAAAGCACAAATTCTGCGAGTTATCGTTATCACCACATGCAGTATGTTTCTGCATTGTAACCATCCTATGCAGCGGTTCCAGTGGTCTGCTAAGTCAAAGTAATAAACACTCAAGTTGGACATCAAAGTATGTTAAATCTAATGCAAAAATGCATCAGCACAGACACACAAGCTCTCAATTTACCTGCCTGGCTCCAAGGGATTAATTCAGCACATATGTCAGTAAGAGGGTCTGAATTTTCCCCTTCTACCTATGCACTGCACGTGGTAAACAGAATTTTATTCATGTATGGAATTAGTTATTAGTAGAACTCTTTTTAAAAAAAAACGAATTTTGCAATTTCTTTGGCACTTTCCATACAAGAACCTCAAAGTACTTTAAATAACTTATAGCTATCAGAGCACATCTCTCAAGAAATAAACTCTTACTCTACAGACAGGGGAGGAAAAACAACAATGCAGGCTAACAGGAGTTATGTGACTTGCAGCTCTTGTCGTATATGAAAACAGCAGCCTGCAACAGCTCATTTCTTCCTGTACAGAAGAGCGGTAATACTCCAACAGCAGGCCAGGTCGTTTCACAACCAGCTCGAGTGAAGAAGTTAACGATTAAAGAGCGACCGAAGGAACGCCAGGTGCATTTGCAAATTTAATGAAACAAAGCACATGTTTCTCCTCCCAGGGCAAAAGGCAGAATATACAGGAATCACCTGGAGATCTGACAGAGATCTCCCCCCCCAGCTCGCCCCTCGCCAGCGGGTTTTCCCAAGGCAAACCAGCAGCAGGGAGGGCAGCCTGGCAGCCCGGATGAGGCCGCACGCAGCAGGTCTGGCCGGGAGCCTTGTCCGGGGGGCTGCGTGGTGACCCGCGGCGGGAGCGGAGGCACGCCGGTAAGGTCCCTCCGCCCGGGACCTGACGTAAGCAACCGCTTCTTGTCAAACCTCATCAGCTTCCCCCACTCGGCTCCCGCTACCCCAGCAAACACGAACTAAGTGGCGAGTTCAGCTGGAAGGTCCCTCGGGGACCAAGTCTGATTAACAATTTTAGAAAGATAATCCAGCACTGGATTAATATCCCCCAAGAGAGTTATTTTTGGAGTTAAACTGCATGGCTGAACAGCCAAGTCTAAGGAGCTGTAAACATGCTCTGCCATCTCTGCAAGAAATAAAAACTGGGCACAGAAGCCAGGGGGGCTGGATGTACACTCTGTGTACATAAAAAGGCTTTCATGCTGCCTTTTTCCCTTTTGTTATGCATTTGGAGCTATTCGCCCCTGAACTAGACAGGAGTCAACGGCCCAGCAGACCCATGTCAATAAAACCCACAGATGCTTTGCCACAAATGGAAGATAAAGCTCTACAGAAGCTACGAGCTATATTCTAGTAAGTGATGGAAAAGTGCAGGCCACCTCGGAGAGCAGCCAGCCCAGGGGGGCTGCTACCCCCTCCGCAGCAGCCACCGACGCTGCACGAAGACCTGACCCTACTCAACAGACTTCCACCCTCCAGAGCGGTCCATCACCTTCCCAGTGGGAACGTTTCTTTGATGCTGAACCCACAAGATGTGATCAATAGTGCATCATTAGCCCAGGAATGCACCGTTTAATATTATGAGAAAAGGAGCTTTGGACCCTTCAGGTTTAAATGCACCACTTTTGCTCTCCCAAATACCTGGAAATCTAGTATTGGAAAAGACTGTAGGAATACAGGTGTGAGATGTACAGACCAGGACAGTTTTTGCCACTGGCGAAGCTGCCCAGGAAAGATGGTGACTATTCGTGTGGTTATCGCCTGCCTCATTCTCATATACCCATAACTTTGCTTCACAATTTCATTCCAAGTATTTTACTTTTCCCTCAGCCGTGTTGTTGTTCCTCTCCTTAGGAAGCATTTTAGGTGGTTGAGGTTTCACTGCCATTGACAGGCCCGCTTTCAAAAAAGCACTCTTCAAAAACAGAGAGAAAAGTAGGCTTTAAAGGGTGCTTGAAAAGAAAAGGCGGAAGAAAACACAACAGACTGGATGTACCTGCAATGCAAGCAAGCAGGCTGTCTGGTCTTGCTTCCAAAGCACGTACTGAAGCATATCAGAAAAATTCAGGTACTTATTTAACTTGAACTCCCCCGCTTCTTGGAAGATCACGCTCCTTCTACTAAGGAATTTTTAGCTGCATGTCTATAATTCAGTAGAGAGAGGACTAAAAACTTGGTTTTGATCATTGAAGGTATCTGAACCTTTGCAGCAATTTAATTAATACTCATATACCATCCAGTCAGATAAAGATGCTCTGTTTACTAAAGATGTTAATATCTGAGCTCTTCCAACTAGTGATCAGGGAAGTACCAAACTCAAGTATTCAAAAGAATATTCCAAGAAATAAAAATAGATAAATAAATAAATAAGCAAAAAACCCCACAACCGCCACCACACCAACAATAAGCTGGCAGTCACAGAGCTGAGGTCTATCTAGCTTCACAAAAAAAGCAAGGTTTTTCAAAGGTGCCGAGTACATCCCTGGCATGTGGACTTTAAAGACCATGGCAGGTATCCAGTACAGAAACAAAATCAAACACTACTCTAAAGAAAACATTAGAATCCACTTCAAATTTTCACAGTTTATCAGGGCTTGCTGCTTCATTTGGGTTGTTTCTCATCATTGGGCTGTATTCCAGATGTTTCTATACTGAAGCAAGCAGCAAAAAATACCCCTTAAAATCCAGCTGAATACAATTTTCTTTTCCTACCTCTCAGGGTAGTCTCATATAACCTGAGAGGTAGAAGCAAAGTAATGGGAAAAAGACGAAGCCTCAATTTCAGCCAGTGGTGCTGCTGTTCTTACAGGGTTGTAAGGACAGAAATGCAAGTTTTCGGCAACAAGAAAGCTGGAGTGGAGAAGAAAGGGAAAAAAAATGGTACTGTGAAATAACAACTAAATTAAGCAATGCCAAATATCACAACTCAAAAGGATGGATGTGAATTTTTGGGGGGAGATGCTTTATAATGCTTAAGCTAAGCACACTCCAGTGGAGGTCAACGTAAGTGAAAATGGAATAAGATTATTAAAGGCTGGTTGAAAATATGCTGAAGAGAAACAGAGAAAGTTTATCAAAAGTGCTGTGACTCAGGAAAGCAATTTTGAATAGAATTCAACCAAAAGTAAAGAAATAGCAACAGGTCACAGTACACTTTTCTAGCACTAGCATGCTCTGCCTATGGTACTTGGGACTTTCCTGGCACTTGGATTAATCAAGGGGCTAGAAAGGACACACAAAAGAGCATCTTGAGTCAAGATGATAACACTTTATTGCTTTGCTCCAGCAGAGGCCGAATCAATACAACGACAACTGGCTATATCCCAAAGGAGATAACAGATACAAGCAGATAAGCTCACGGTTGGGAGAAACCCTAAACTTCCTGCTAGAAGCAAGATGAAGCAGCAGCACAAAAAACAAAGAGAATTTTTTACCCTGTTCATGCTTATGACACATACAGAGGAACTACTGGTACAGTCAGGAAGTTAGCAAATTGAGGAAGAGAAGGCAACGGAGATGCGTGAATGTTCACGGAAACAGCCAAGTGAACTGACAGCACAGACAGGATGTCGAAGGCTGAAACAAACAGAACTATTTTCTAAAGAAATCATTCCACAAAGAAAAGTACTGTGGAAAAGAGCGACATGTTGATACTCCACAGTGAATAAGCAGAGCCTGATGCTCATCACGCTCATCAGAAGTAAACGACATAGAAGAAGAAAGACTAGACACCGTTCATCAGTCTAATGAGGACACAAAAGCTTTGAAGACACCAGCCTTTTGCTTCAGGAGCTGACTCTGCTCTTCAAAGACAACAAAACACAAGAGAAGGAAAAATAACAGCTGTCAGTAATCTTGCAGCAGCAAGCAGCTCCATCTACAGAGGTGTTCCTACCAGCGCTGTTTCTCTTACGCTTACTGAAATCAGTGCATCAAAACAGCTAACAGTCAAAACACCCCACGTTTTCCTGACTTCTCAGCACTACACAGTCTCTGAATCCACCCCTGTAGACTCCGAGCTCTCTGTCAGTTCACACACTCATATTCACAAAGAACAATTTGCCCTTAACACTTGTCAACTTACAAGGGCCTGCTCTCTGAAGGATATTCAGCAAAACGATGAGACTGCACATAGGAAACACAGTGATGGCCACCCAGGCATGGCATACTTCATATTACAGACCTTGTCTATAACTAAAGCTTGTGGAATAACTTGAGCCATTCTGCATTACAGATTGCATCTCCAAACAACAGTTGTTGAGACTAGTCTGGCATATTAATGGACATTATTAAACCCACTTTGAAAACAGCAATACAGAGACGCTAAGGAAACAAAGGTGGACTCACTCATATCCCCAAAAAACTACTGTGCATACACCCATCCTTAACACTGATCCCACCCTGCTTCACCGGGTACTGCTCAGACTGTGTACCTGCAGGCCTGGAACCACTGGCACAGGGACACGGCAACCTGGTATCACTGTCCCTTTCAATGCTGGCATATACCTTGGGGCCATCATTTGTAATTCTAGGTCAGGAAGAGCTTGCATACCTGAGCAATCTTCTCAATTATCCAGCCTAACCATAAGATCACTGTAAGGTAAAATACAAACAAAAAGATACTGAAGAGTCCAAGAACAGGGCAAGTTCCAGGTTCATGCAACCAGAATGCAGAGGGCGTTTCACAATGAGACCAGAAACTTTTCAGAACAAACACTGACTACAAGGCAAGAGCAGTGCCAACACCCTGCTCAGCCAGTCCATTTGCAGGGGAGATGCATCTTGTGTAAAGCTTGGTAAACTGCATCAAATGTGACACTTGGTAACAGGAGATCTGGGTATCTTAACATGAGACTATCCCTTGCTCATCTCTGTACTGCAAAACCATGAGCAGCAGATGACGCTGCTTGAGCAGAGGGGTTTGGACAAGATGACTTCCAGTAGCTCCTTCCAGCCTCAGCCATTCTGTGATTCTCCAAGTACACTGATGTAATAACTCTCAGCACTCCTGAAGTCCTATCCTGCCCAACTGAGTTCAGATATTGTGCCCTTTCCGTACTCAGTTGTGCACACAATGAGGAAAGAGAGCTGCTTTTGTAGCAGGTTGCCTTCTGTGCCATAACAAGATTCTCCAAGCACACTAAAACAGGCCATTGGTTAAAACTTAATAATAACAATCTCCATAACTCTTCCCAGCTGGCACCCAAAAGCACTCATTCAAAAACGATCTCAGTCTTCCATAACATGAAGGAAGATTTTAATGATCAAGATGAAACTTTACTTCTGACAGGAAAACTACTGTAAACCGCTTTTGTATTACAGTCTAATACATCACATTCATACACTCGCTACAATTTGTGGTTGCCCCATAATTTTACTGCACACTTGATTCAACATTAAAACCCACATAGCCCAGGGAAAGAGGAAAGAGTGATACAAACATCATCCTTTTACTAGTTTGAGTCACAAGCTCTGGAGAGTCACGCTGTTTAAGCAGTGGACAACAGTTGAAGAGCTCTCCCTTTTAAGCAGGGACAGCAGGACAGGCAATGCATTCACTCCAAAATTGCAACCCACACAGGAACTTCAAACCCCATCAACTATAATTTATGCTATCACACTGGGCTATTAAAAAAAAAATAAAGGCAGGGGGAGCCACCAATTCAGCCACTGCAGTTAAAGCTAAAGAGAGGTGCTAAGATTGTCTCCTGTTTTACTATCAGAAAAAAGTGGAAATACTTTAACAAAGAAACGTGACTCATGAAAAATACTAGCTATTTAGTAAATATGTTTACTTCCTTGCTCGAGTAAAAAGTCGTTATCAATTAAAAAGTTACCTTTGCAATCTATGTGATCTGCTGTTCCAGGTACCTTCTATCTCGTAAGTAACTATACTTATAAAGGCTCTCTAAGACTCCCCAAATGGCTACAGCTAATCTTCACTGTCAAAAGCTGACGACGGCACAGCTGTGCTTCCCCATCTCCACGCTCCGGCTGAAGCTCCTGCTCCAGCCTCTCTGGGAACACGCGCAGTTACGCCAAGCGTGAGCACGGCACTCACTGCTTCCAAACTGGCTAATCAATGCACCGAGCGCTTAACCTTCCCACAGCACACGCATCCAAGACAACGCAACCAGCGCCGTCGGTGCGCTGAGGGCTGCACTGTGCCAGCCACGTTACTCTGCACGGCGACTCATGGCGGTTTCCTCCTCAGGAGCCAGGACATCAATTGTCACCGACTGCTGCTGCTGCAACTCAATCAACTTCTATCAAAACACCCATTCAACATAAACCAGCACTTGCTGTGTGATGCTTTTCTCTATTATCCTAGAAACAAATGGAGTGTCTTAAATATTTAATACCCTCTTGATTCCACCCAGAAATTATTGCCAAGTATTTTACCTGCTAAGAACTTACAAATGCTAACTACAGAACAGGGAGAGGCTGGCAGCAACAGGCAAAAGGTCATTATGGCTTTGCTGCATAGTAACGTGTGCCTCTAACTTGTTATATAGCAAAAAAAAGGTATCCTCATAACCATTTTATGTTAAAAATACTGTAATACATACATCATCCTGAGCCACCATCTTTATGTTCCCCACTAAAATGAAATCTTTCTACTTCAAAAACCTCAGGCTTCTGCCATTCAAAGTCCAGTTCCACAGCAGATCTGATGTCTCTACTTCCCCAATGTCATGGCCTGGCCTCCTCCTCCCCTTTGCCAGCACTGCCACTTGTCCAGGAGGCCAGTTCAGAGAGATGGACTGTCCAAAAACTAATCCCACAAAACAAAGACAGATTTTCAGCCAGATCAGCGCCTTGAGTGTGTTCGCCACTCACTCACTCCAGCATCAGGGCCACCATAAGGAATGGGTAGGGGCAAAGAGGAATACAACCTGCTCGTCTTAAACCATCACGAAAACATGCCCTGGGCCAAAAAAGAGGATTTATTTCACCTGTGTGAAGCTCATGGCACACAGCCGAGATCCAATTCCATAGAGAAGAACGATGTAAAACTATGCAATTACTAAGGTCATTACAGTATGTTTCATTAACTCAGTGAGCTCCTTTATAATTGTTACAGACATTAAAAGATTAAAGTAGTTGGATAAAATCCAAGTACACTTACAGTGCTCTGATGATTGTCAGAGTTTGTACTTTCAGAAACATAAAGTAACATCCCTTTCTTTACCAAGTCCCCTGTGAGACTAACCGCTGTTTATCCTTCTTGCTTTCAGACTTCAGTGCTCCCAGATTAAATTTTTCCATTGCACTTCAAGACGAGGGGTGGCAAATCACTGTTCAGTTAACTGTCTAGCTCAGTTTGACATAGTTAGAAGTGTTTCCAAACAAAGCTGTTAACTGAAGTTGACCATTCTGAACTTCCCAGAGGGCTAACACCTGGCTGAAAAGCCCTTTGTGTGAAAATGGCAACACTAAAACAAACCACAACACACTAAATCCGTGGCACTTTTCATCTGCTTTCAGTAGTAATTTAACATCAGTAGCTCTCCAATGTTTGAGTAGTAAGTGCAATTTAGCTATTAATCTCTAAGACACAATGAAGTCCTCTTTCTGCCCTTCAGTAAAGCACTTCCACCCTGCTGTGACGATTAAAACATAGCTTTACAGATTTGGCAGCATGGCGACAACAGTAAACACAGAGCCTTCCCCACTCTCATTTTATGCTATATTAAGCAATATTCACAGGTTATACACTGAAAGTATAAGCAGTCCCAAAAAGCCGCAGTGCGCATCTCTACTCTAAGAATACTACATTTTCTTTTCTTTTCCTCTCCCCACCCCCCTTCCCCCAGCACACTGATGCTTCAAGTTACTGTTTTTGCAGCATTCTTGCTTCATTCACAGAACCATAGCCACAGCCCATCAGAAGGTCTTAATTTGGATTAAGGAGTATGATCAGAAAGAGATGTCCTGTTTCCAAAGCTGCCAAACAACTTGCTCTGTAACAAGTAAGCGGACTCCATGTCTCTGAAGACCAGGACTTCGGAGTCCCATTTCACTTACAGTCCCCCACTCCCAGCCGGGGAATCTGTTTTTCTGTCAGGGCTGGATGCGACCTCCTTCTATGCTACTTGGAAGATTGGCCCAGTATGCAGGGCTCACAAAGACATGTTGTCCACAATCTGCAGTTCCCAGTTGCTTCTTCTTGACCTGGGCATGCAAAACCTAAGAGGGCAGTGTACATCAGCAATGAAGGAAGAGGTGTTTCTGAAGATGTTTGGAATTTTCCTTTTCACATGTGCCATTCTCCAAACTCTGGAGCAGATTCCTACCGGCCATAACACCTTCACAAGCTCTCTTCTTGGGGTGTAATACAAATAGATGGATTTCAGCCACATCTCTTACCTTTCTGGTCTCACCCACTATGCCAACCACTTTGACTAGGGGTGGGGAAAAAAACTATGACATTAACTCCACTTAAGGCACTTCAAGGAAATTCCGAAGCAGCAGTGCCAACAGGTAAATATGCTGCATCAGTGTCCAGGACAAAGTCTAATGCTCCCATTTAAACAAGATAGAAAAATGTATTCTTGCATTTGCAAAACAAACCTCTTGAGACACAAAAGCCCCAGACTCTATTTGACCTTGGTGTCATTGAGAGAATGTAATCATTAGCAGCTAGTGTAAGATACACCAGAGAAAAATAAACTGAAAAAACCCACCTGTAAATAGACCTTACAGCTACCAAGTTTTTTCTCCACAGTACTGATTAAAGAGAAGAACTCCCTACCACACGTAGTAATCACACTTTAAATGAACAGAAAGTCTGCTTCAAAGACAGCAATGTTAAACTTGGAACCAAGAACACTTGTGTTTCATTTTCTTTTATTCAAAGGCTTTGTGTGTGGTCACGTACTTGCCCTTTGCCCCTCTGTGCCTCCAGTCACCAACTATAAAACGGGGCACCACACTTCCTCAGAGAAGCTGAGAGGCATTTAGAGGCTACAGGGGCTTGTATCTAAATCAGGTTGACAGACTACCCAGAATAGGCAGCCGCCGCCTTTATTCAGATGCCCAGACAGACTACTCGCCCAATTCTTCCTGAATTCCCGAGAGCAGAGGCTGGCTTACCTATTTCTTGCTACCATCCTTAGTTTGAATACAACACCTGCCACTAAAATCCAGAGAGGCAGAAGCAGAGGATGCAGCTTCAGAGACTGCTGGAACAGTCTGTGCCGTTTTTTAGCATTTCAGAGCACATTGATGCAGTTACCCATCAGATAGGGCTTCTTACAAGAATCCCAGGTATGGACTTTGGGATGGGACAGAAATGGGTAAACCATTCTGTGGCTATATTTATTGGCAAATGTCTTCTAATTCTCTTAGTCTGGCAAATTTAAAGAGTCATTACCAGCACAAAATGCCAAATACATTCCTAGGTGGATTATATACTTTCAAACAAATCAGCAATGGAAACTAATTTCCCAGGCAAAATCAAAGCACCACCACTATATTCATTTGAGCCAAAACTGAAAGAGCACACAGAACATGCTGTAGGGAGCAAGTCTGAAGTCTCACTGCCATTTTTCTTTACATATAAAGCTGTTTCTCCTTATGTTGAGAGTCCCTGAGGCACGCACAAATGTCTGCGGAGCCAATCAAAATGCAAATACTCTGAAACAGCCCAGCGAGCAACTACTGCTCACCTCTTTACCACATTCTTCCTCCTACTCAGGCTTTCAGCATTTATTATGGGTGACTTTGCAAAACACTGTGTGCTTTGGTTTTAGAGCCCTGAAAGTTTAAGCTGTTCTCAGCTTAGAAATAACTTGTCATCTGGCTCCTTGGTTCAGTCATTCCTGGCAACTGTCTTGTTTTCAGCACACACACGACAGGAAGAGACCGCCGTCCTGTGACAGTTACTTCTTTCTGGCCCCAAATAATCTCTGTAGTTTTACACAGTGAAATTAATGCATGGCTGCTGGCTAGGCTACGCTCCCGCCTTTGCTTTTAGTCATTTAATTGCTGAAGTGGAAATACAGATGTTAAAAGAGACAGGCACATGACAGGACATACTTGCCTCTTGCTTTGAAGATACATAACGTGACAGCAAGTTGAAAAATGCCACAGCTACGAAGGATCCCAATTTTCTCAGGGTAATACTTCCAAAGCATCTTTCAAGGAACCCTTTCGTCTTTAACAAAATCAAACTGAACTATTCCCGTTAAATTGAGAAGCTGCCTGTTTTCAACAGTGTCTTTCTTAAATCTGTCCCTATTTCTCCTGGTTCACTAAGCAATCTTATTTAAGAAAGAAGAATCGTGTGTTAAAAGGAAGACGGCAGCAAGGTAACTTTGCATGCCACCAGCTAAGTTAACTACAATATGTATGGCTGCTTTCTGTTAAGAGAAACTCAACCATGCCAAAGGTTGGCAGTTTCTTCTAGCAGCTGAGAAGTAAAAAGCCTTGTTGAGCACGTTTTCCTTTTGAGCAGCTACACGTGTGATGTATGCAGCAGGGCTATTGGCTTCTGCGTGGGAAGGAAGGGCTACAGGTCCCTGCTGTCAGGCTGTGTCCCTCTAAATTTTTGTTTAAGTTTGCAAAAACCGATTAAATTTTTATATAGATGAAAGCTAGCAATGATACCCGTGAAAGCTGCTTTCAAGAATTTTAGATTAAATGTCATCTAAAGCATGATTCGACCTGGATCTGCTTTTAGGTTTTTTAAATTATTGACTTACAATACGTGCATTAAAAGTCATTGGAGGCAAAAAGCCATTTGTATTTAAGATATTGTTTTTACTTTTGTATGACTTTTAAGTGATGACAGCTTTAAGATCCACTAGAGCAAGCAGGGATTAGACTTTAATGTGCTTTCTTTGCTTTTAGTATATAAAAGTTTCACATGATCAACTCTTAGAAAGAGTAGGAACTGTCAGGGGCTTTACTGTGTTCTTTTTAACAACGATGAAGTGGGGAAACGCTTGTTTGTTTGTTTTTAAGCAGGACATTCATTCACAGAAGCAATCTAAGCATAATACTCACCTTTGGCCCAGGCAGCACAATTCATCTCTCTCACCTTCTGCATTTTTTTTTCCTCTTTGCTTTTCTGACTGTTTTATTTCCTTTTACATGACCCACTCTTCAAGTTGCCTTCTACTCCCTCAGAGAGATTACATTCTCACACACACCGACCATTTTTCCCCAGGTGGAAGTTTTGTACCGACTGCTACACTTTCATCTCAGCCAAAGCACATCCCGACTGAGATGCAACAGGGACACTTCATCCCTCCCCAATCTCTCTCTGCACTTTTGAGGCTTTTGAAGCACAGAGAAGCAAGACCTTCACTGGCAATTTGGGAATTTCAGAAGTGCACACTGATATTTCATGCTTCCCGGTTGGTGGTTTTTTTTTTTTTAATGTCAGATTCAAACAATCTATGGTCTCCAGAAGCCAATTACTGTAGCTTGCACGGAGGTGAAAAGTTCAAAAGGAAAGCTGGTTTCTTCACTTAGCAGCCTCTTTCAACAATTCCAATAAAAAGACGTCAAAGAATAAGAGGATGCATAGGTATGTGTAGATATGGCAGCAAGGGGGATGAGAGGATTCTGACCTTACCCTCTTCGGGGCACGGTGTCCCAAATGCTAACTACCAGCAATGAGAAAAGGCTAGGAGAAATACACATTTCCTCCTGTCTTCCTACACACACACAGAGCAAACAGTGCCCATAGCAGCATTTTACACTGAATCCTTTGGGAAAGCGTGTCCCAGACACGAAAGGCGTAACCATGAAAATTATACCTCTTTCTCAAGCTTGCAGGCTCACTACGCCTTTTCTCAAAACCCCCTTCCTGCTGACAGATATAAATCAAGCAAGCAAACTTACTCTGTGAAGTCAAAACTTCACATGGCCTCAAAAGGCTTGGGTTTTTTTTTCAGAAAACGTTAACTTTGCACATCAGCATAAGCACTAAAAGTAACACACTATTACCTTGCACTGGTTTTTCTAATGAAAATACACTGTAACCACAAAAGGAAATGCTTATGGATCAGTAACGAAGGGACTGGTTCATATGCCCCAGAGAACTAGTGCTGAACAACGTACACTCAGTGAGATTTCAGCTTTATCCCTATTAAAATAAAACCACGTGCATGATCTTTAACCCACTTTGATTTATTAACGTTTTTGCTTTTCAAGATTACGAAAGTAAGTATGAACAGAAGAGTTAGAAAAAAACAATTCATCATGAAAGCCTTATGTACCAAATATCAGAATAGCCATCAATCTCACCTCCTTGTTCAAAAATGTGTCCTTATAGTTTTGAAGGACTAGATGGGAATTCCAGTTTGAAAGTCACAAAAGCAGGCTGATGCAAACAATAAAATACTACATCCCAAATGTAACACAGCCTCTGCTACTGTGTATAGACATCAGTTCATCACCTGTCAATCCACTAAAATGCCAAATGCATTTGGAAGATATTAAAGTATCAACAAGAAAACAAGAAGAGTCCTTTGAAAAGGTCAGAGATTTACCAATTTTGAGTTGTGCATAAATAAATCCTGAAATCCAAGGAACAACTGTGTGCTTTACATTGCAATATCTTCTGTTCCAGACACCTTCCCCACTCGAGTCCTTGACTGGAATGCAAATCTGGATTAAAGTCACAATGCAGAATGAGGTTTTATCCTTTTGGTTGAGTCCCGCCCCAGCAGATATTTGTTCTACATTACATAGTGTGTCACATTTTCCATGGGGCATTCTGGAAACTCCTAGCACAAAAACAATGAACGGGATGTTGCCGTCAGGATAGAGCAACACTCACTGGATGAGAACATGTGAGGAAGGGGGGGACACGACCTTGCACAGTTTTTTATTACTCGGTGTCGTCTCGGTTCCAGCCCCTACATTTCACAGAGTTCCTTATTTGTGGCATAAGCAAAGTCTGCATGAAGCCCTCGCTTGGCCAGGGCTGTCTCTTGGTTATATAAGCATTCAATACCCCAGCCAACTTATAGGACCCTGGCAACGATAAGGCACCCATGACAGCTTCAGCCAGTCCACCCCAGTTCACACTCCTGCTCTCGGACTCTCTGTGCACCTAGCACTGGCCTGTCTGCCAGTCAACCCAAACACAGGACTACAGGCCTGTAGTTTTGGGGGAGGGGGGTTTAACATTTCTGCTAATGATACCATCACTGCTCAGAATCATTCCTGTAAGTTAGATCTGATCTATTACTACAATACTGACCTGTGCCTGGAAATTCCTGGAGCATCAATATTCTCACAGCAATAGGGCAGCTCCATAGAAGGACCAGAGCAACACCCACATGTTGACATGTCCCATGCCCACAGGAGCTTGTAAGGTGGTGCTTGCCACCTTGCTGGATCCTTCCTACACAGGGAGCCCTTTGCACAGCTCGTCAGCTGGATGCAAGCTTACGCACCTTCCTGAAACACCTCCCACAAACCCCATGCTCCCAGCTCCTGATGGATTCCACATAAGGACAGGTGCTGTGGGACCACCAGAGGGACCACAACCCCCATCCTCCCCTAACCTGTGCTGGCTGAACCCTAAATCTTTAAGGAAACGCTAATACGGAAAAACCAGTGCAAGTACTTGAAGAACAGTGAGCTCCTCAGCACTGCTCTTTCTTAGTAAAGCGGTCACCTTCGTTTTACAGCAATGAAGCCCCAACAAGCATCTGCGGCACTGTGCATTACTAGCTTCCCTATTTCAGATCTGGTTTTATTCATCAGACTCTCCACACAGTAATCCTAGAAGAGCAATTCTAATGCAATACTTTCAGCATCAAATTGAGAGGCCTAATTTGTGGCCACAGCTGTGGCCTGTTATCTGTACTTCATCACTCCAGTTCAGCACAACGTAAACGCCATAATTCTTCAAACTCCGACATGCCTCTGCACCACAACAGCAATTAATTTGCCTCTTCCAGCCTATGCCATTAAAGTAAAACTGTAACATACCACAATCTGAAAATAAAACAAATTCAGTCCCAGCCCTACCCAACCTCTTCACAATCTAAAGAAAACTCCTGCAACTTCAGCATTTAAAATACTTTCTGACAAAAGTCCAATTCTTTATTCCTATGCTTAGTTTTAAAGGTTACTGATAAATCTGAAGCAGTAACTTCACATCAGCAGCTAAACGACACCACTAACTAAACTTTTTATAGGGACTTGGAAAAAAATTTTCTCCTACGATCAAAACAAAAATAAAACTTACTGAATTGTTTTCCTATTGACCTGCAAGAAAAAAAAAAGCAAAACCAAAAAACCACCACCAGCTATTGCACTACGAAGAATTTAAGATCAACCGGCAGGCTGAAAGACGATTCAGTCGAAGAAATATCACCCTATGAATCTGTGAATTGGGGGTTCATTTGGTAACGCCCTCATTAGGTGAGCTAGGGCTATTAAGCCTTTTCCTGATGACACAGTAACTGGCTTTTTATATCAAGAAAAGAGGTTTTCTTCCTTTCATTTGCAAAAAAAAAAAAAAAAAAAAA
>Ga0065711_1041337_pt1 | contig 16228 bp, 10 predicted proteins | sample Hoacrofraction12_FD_59098 | JGI IMG/M metagenome (GOLD analysis project Ga0065711, IMG submission 59098) | Hoatzin crop microbial communities from Cojedes, Venezuela - Epithelial fraction 12 v2 (version 2) | ecosystem: Host-associated > Birds > Digestive system > Esophagus > Crop | place...
CTGATATATCTACCACTCCTCCCAGTTTGGTGTCATCAGCAAACTTGCTGAGGGTACATTCTAACTCTTCATCCAGGTCATTGATGAAGAAGTTAAACAAGACTGGGCCCAGTACTGACCCCTGTGGGACACCACTTGCTGCCACTGGATGCAGCACCAGCAGGTTCAAAAAGGGTTAGATGAATTTGTTGTTGAGTGCATCTCCCCAGATACTGTGGATGGACCTTAAAAGTAGCCAGGCTCATGTGCTTGCCATAAAGAGGATTTCCAGTGATGGCACTCTGATGAGCTGCTGATGTGAGCACAGCATTTTCTTATGTCTCAAATGACACTCTTAAAGGCTCCATTGGCTTTAATGAGGAAATCAGCAAAGCAGAACGTACTTGAGCCCAGTTACTCCTGCACCTTGCCAGGTCAAAGCTTGTCTGGATTAGTAGTGATTTCTGAGAACAGCTGACAGCAGATAATATTTTATTTGTGTTTGGCAAAATTCTTCCAGTAAGTTTATGCATGACAAGTATGATATCTGAACTCTGATTTGGGAACCCTGCTGTACTTGTGATGAATTGCTGGGAGTGTGCCATCTTAGATCATTTAGAGCTACATATTTTACCGGGAGCCTACAAAAGAACAAGGCAACTCAATGGAACTGAAGACAGATGATCTGCATGTAGGGAAACGTAAGTTACTGTGTAACTGATGCTGCTAGATGGTTTTGTAGACACTACTCAAATCTTATCAATCCAATTTTGCTATTAGAAGAGCTGTATTACTGTAGCAGGAATGAATTTCAATTGCATTAGCAGGCTTAGAGAAGGGATGCCTGTATGAGCATGTAGAAATCCATGAGCAATACTGGCTTGAATTTTTTCTCTAAAAATTAGAAGTGTTGTCATAACCAGTTTGTTCCCTGGGATGTGACATTTACTGTGACATTAAGTCAATTTTTTTTTCTGATCAGAGAAGATAAAGTAGGTAACACTCCTCAACAAACATGGGTAGTTTCCTTGTGTGTTGTAAATCACCCGAGTTCTGGAGAAAGGCTTCCTTATCAAATCCTCTAGTTCTTTCTTGCTTATTCAGAATATGTGCATAATAACATGGCAACCATAATGTGTCATGGAGCTCTAACACATAGCAACATTTAAGTCCCTTATCAGCTACTTGGGTATATTAAATAATAAAAATCAATGGCAGCTATAATACCTATAATTGCTACAAGTGCTGTGAATTAGCTCATGAACTATAATTATTAATTCTTAGGACAGCCTTGAGGAACACAGAAATAAAATATTCAGCACAGGAAATACCTGAACATGTCTCAGCAGTTCCTTGCAGATGTTATGGAATCCATATGTTTCTTTAATATTAATTTGCATACACATAACATTTAATAGGAAAAAGCCCATTGAACTTCAGCTGAGACATTTTCCTCTTGTTTCTTGTGTAAGGTATATTCAGGGGAGGCTACAATGCGTGCAGGGATACCATCATATAAACTTTCACTTGCCATTTTTTGCAATTAGTCTGACATATCACCATGCAAGTGTTACGTGAGCATGAAAGTCACATCTTGTCTTGCTGCTGATGCCTGCCCCCACTAGCTGTGATGGTATGGAGTAGCATACAGGCTGATGTGCTGCCAAAGGTGCCATGGACTGTATGTAGTACTCTGTAGGACTGCTGAACTAGTTACAGCTCATTTTGCACTGGTACATTGCCCTGAATCTCTGGGGAGTTGCAATGAACCCAACCTTCTTTCATTACCTTTGGGTCCACTTTTAAACAAGATTTCTGGAGTTAGATGACACATTTAATCTAGGTGACATCTAGGGACATATTGATGCTCTCCAGTGATAATTTCTCTGAAATGTCATGCTATCTTTATTGCTTAAAGTAGTTTAATTTTCACAATAAATTGAACTACAAATTGTAAAGCAGATGTAGTAAGGAAAAGGAGGTGATGTCTGATGAATAGAAGCACAAAGAAATTCTCAGTACTCTTCCTCTCTGCTTTCACACATTGCTAAACGTTACACTTCTTGTAATATACATTTTTGTAATAAGCCCCCAAACTAAACAGAAGGAAAGATATTTTTTCAGGATTATTCCAACAAGGGTGGACTGCTGGACAAGGCACACATCACTGACTGGTAGGATCCAAACCCTTTAAAATGACAAAGTTGCACACAACAGCAGTATCAATTTCTTATTGTCCCTATCTCCTAAATATGTACAGCACAAGATACAGCCTAGGGCTTGAAGAATGTTCTAACTTGCAAAAAAGAAGTGAGGAATAATACAGAAAACATGCTAGTATCAGAGTCAAACTATCATGCAGTGCTCTGTACACTTGTGTATATATAAATAGGTGAGCAAGTAATTTTGAGTGTAAAGTTTCTCAAACTTTATGGCTTTAGATTTCTATGGTTATAAACAAATGTTAACTCAAAAAATCAAATACTTGGCATAGGAAGAATCTGTGCTTTTACTTAGTAGCTGATTAACAGTGTATCATGCTGTCTAATCAACAAAATCAATTAACACTTCAAGTAAGGACTGATTTCTGTTTCAGTCTACATCAGGAGCAAAGTTTCTTCCAGCTTCAATGGAAGCAACATTGGTTCTTTAATCTTTAAATCACACTGAGGCAATGAGGCTGTTTCTTGCATGCTTCCTGGTGCTGGCATCATTGGCAACGGAATCAACTTGAGAGCAGCCATATACTAGTTCTTTCAGTACAGCGTGTAACGGTAGTCAAAAGGTCCTCCAAAGGGGGTGAACAGAGCTTCCAGAAAAAAGTAACATAGGAGTGGGAAGATGTGTGTTCTTTGTTTTATCAGATGGAGAAGAAAAGCTTTCTAGACTTGGTAACCTGCAAGACACATACTGTGTCAAAAGTATGGGGTTCGTAAGGAAGAAACATGCTGGTTTTATTTCTCGGCTCTGCCCACCTTGCATCCAGAGGCTGTCTTGCTGTGAGCAAGAGGGCTGACCAGCGAGGACCAGCTGGACAGTGTGCAGGCTTTTGGCATCTCTGGTGGCAGAAGATGTGATGTCCCCCTGCTGGAGCACTGAGGCCATCCTTCACCATCTATGTCTCTACCAGTAACACCATATGTGAACGACCCACGCTAGATAATTTTCTCTACCACCATACAAGATTCGTGCAGTACTGATGGTGGCAAAAATCCTAGTATAGGCCCTCTGATGGGGAAAAAATCTCAGCTTCAAGTTATGTTTTTGGGGGTCTCTCTAAATAATTTTTCCTGCTCAAAGCTTTTTTTCTACTCCAGAACACCAGTGCTGTTAAGAGTGAGAGAGTGCTGGGGAGAACGAGAGACAATTTTCTACCAGTGACACTTGAGATTCTGCATATGGAAATGAATACTAGGGAAGGAGATTAGGTCAATGAAATAACATGATTTTCCTAGGGCTACTATTGTTAGTGCTTTCTTTTCTCGGAGCCTGCAGTTCAGACATAGAGAGCAATCGCAAGGACTGACTGGCAGTCAGAATCGTAGGGGTGAGAGAAAAAGGAGACAAGGAGCATTTAATGCTCCAGCCCTCCTCCCCACATCCAAGTGTGGGCTTTTCTTGATCAAAGTTCTTACCCCACAATATATTGTAATTTATGTGTGTTAGAGGCATACAATAATGCTGAGCTAATGTGGTTTTGTACTTAAGTAAACGTATTTTCAGAGTTACTAATGTATGACAGAGTGCTGGGTCGAAGTCTCTCCTGAATTAGGAGAAGAAAGAAAAACAGCTATATAAAAAGAGCAAAGTGTCTCACTGAGTAATGTATCAGAAAGTCTGCAAATCAGTATCTTAGTCTTTGATCTGCAACTGTTTTTTGTAATGATGGGGCTGAGGACCAAGCATCCTATCTACCTGGGTTCTTCTGCAGAGCACGCATCTACTGCCTTTGAAATTTTTACCCTGTTTCTCAGAGCAGTAAAAGACATACTCCATCTCAGGTCTTAGGACTGTAAGACACCAATATCCCAAATGGGCTTTAAATGAGGAAAAAGCACATCAAAAATTTACCTTAGTTGACCATGAAAGAGTATACAGTGACGTATGATGTCATGGGTAGGAAGTAAATTAAATACTGTTACTTATTTTTCTATCTAGTGGAGCCTCAACATTTTTTAAATCTGACTATGCAACTAAGCAATACATCATTAAACTAAAAAGACATGTTATTTATCATTTGAAAAGATCTTTATATAAGATTTCTTTGGAGATCTGTTTGGGTAGGGGAGCTTATCTGCTTACATGGCAACACAGAAACAAAGTCCAAGTCCTTATCACTGGTGGTACTTTCCTACCATTCCCTTAAAATGAGATAGAGAACTGTAATATTGATTCTGTTTGTATTTTTAATGTATGTTCTAAAGAATCTCATCTGATAAACTGTCATGAGAAATGGACCTTCCATAGCATTTCCTAATACAGCACATGGTTTCCATCTATAAAGTAAACCACAATAAGAAAACCACGTGTTAACAGCGTGGGAACACCAAGAAAAGAGGTCTTTCTTACTGTGTTCTGAAGATGATGAGATTTCTAGATAGTTTTGCACCACTGACGTCTCTTTCATCAGTAAGATAGATATGAAAAGGGTTGTGGGGGGGTGAACTGAGTTTTACAGATATTTTTTTGGTTTCTGTGAGAGGATACTGTCTTGAAGCAGTTTGAGACTGAAATGCATATGTATCCCACAAATCTCAGTAGAAATCCAAGTGGCAGGAACTCTCCTTCCACAGAATTATGATAAACACTGGATTAAATTATAGATCCAGATCCCCAGATGCAGACAGAACTGCTTGCTACAGACAGTACTTGCAATACCCAAATGAAGCACTGCTCCCTCGGTCTTCAGTAATGCTGTGATCCTGCCAGCACTCACTCCTGAAAGCATCTTCATTGGTGCCAACAGAACAACTCAAGTAAGGGTTTCCTTCAGGAAGGAGGACTCTCAATAAGGAAAAGAAATACCTGGCAGGAGATGACAGGGTGCTCTGTGACTGTTTGCATGGCACAGAGAAGAGGAAAGAGGAACTGTAATCTACTGTCTCATACCGCAAAAGCAAAGCAGTGTCACACACAACCATGAGACATTAAATTCAAAACAAGCCAGGGAGATGCTCTGTCATACTGCATCCTATTAAACTGTGAATCTCCCTGCTGCAGGAGTGGATGCTTGAGCTCTGTGTGGATTCAAAAGCATTAGACACTTTCAAATAAAAGTCTACCTAGTGTAAAAATAACATAGCTGGCTTAAGAAGTCCTTCAACCTCAAAATCACCAAGAAAAAGGAAAGAGTATTCTGGGGAAGTATCACTTTGTGTTCAATCTGACTTTATATTCTTCCCTAGTCACCCACTGCTTAAGGCTGGAGAAATGGACTTGACAGACCTTCTACATTACTTGGTTGGCTTGTTTTTATCTTTTCTCCTAAATGCAATTGTGAAACCAACTATAACAGATCAAAATTTGCAGATAGGGAAGAAAGGAGTGTAAAGAAAATATAGTACATGATGGCCAAGACAGAGTCAGCTAGAGCTTCCTCCTCAACTGCACTCCTGATGCCAGCTGTGACAGGTAATAATCTTGTGACAACATAAAACATCGTAGTCATAGAAAAGGTATAAGTACTTCCTAACCACACATATACAAAATGTAATCAAATTATGCAAGCAGATGGACCACATTATTTTCCAGTGCTGTTGAAGTGAATGAATTCAACAAGTTTCACTACAGTAAATAAAAGTATCTCCATCTAAGCATGTGCTTATGTTTATTAAGGTACTCAAGATTAAGTGTATGCACAAGAGCTGTTACTGGACTGAGAAGTGGGCTTAAAGCATTTTCCTGAGCTGGGACTTTGCTTCATTGATAGTCAGCTATGCAACTAGATAAAAGAGGAGTAAAACCTAAAATAGATGCATGCGCACACAAAAATGTAGAAAGAACATTTCTTTTTATGTCTGTCTGCTAAGCTTAGTGGGCTTTCTTGGCTAAGTGTGAGCTAAATATTGCTGAAAATAGCATAGTACTGTAGTTATTTCAAAGCACTGTCTGTATTTGTTCTGTGCACTGGGTGGGCAGGAAGTTTCATTTCATAAATCACTTTCAACAAGACAGTAGGCTATAAAAAGGGAGGGTTTTTTCACTTTAGTGTTTTTAGTTCTGACAGTTTTGAAGTGGCACAGTCTACATACTGGGAAAAGTTATAAAAATATGTTTCTCACTGCTCCTCAGACCTTCTCTCGCACACAAGAGACCCAGAGAGATGCCGCGCAGGCACCCCCATGCTCATAGGTCCACCCAGGTTATGCTGCTTAGACTGGGCTAAAACATGTCAGCAAAACTGCTAAAGCATCTTCTCATTCCCGGCCCCATGCAAAGTCGTGTACAAGCAGTTTCCCAGTGCACTGCCAGCCTAGGGAACCCCTCTGGTGGAGCAGTTGCCCAGAATAGAAAATGGGTTAGTTTTCAGGGGAGTCTCCTGGCACAGCTGGGCAGGGATGTGCTGCAGGACAGAACAGTAGAAGGAGGGGAGGAGTAAGCAGGTAGAAGAGCCTACTTAATCCAGTGATTCTGCTTAGAAGATACTTGTTAAAACTTAGTTATGTTGAGCTTTAGACTTAAAAAGCAGCCAACTGCAGATTAGGTTGCTCCCCGTGGTAGATGTCAGGAACACCACGATAGGAGAGATACAGAGAGTCATCTGCCTTCAGCAAGGAAAAAGCTGCTGTCTGGTTCAACTCACTGAACCATGACTTTTCCAAATTACATTACAAAAAATGGAGTTCTGTACACCAGTACCTAAAACGTGCCTTGCAATTTTGGCGCTGCCTAGACCTGAACTTCAAAAGTAATACAGAGGAATAAGTATCACTGGGTGAGTGTTTTTTATCTGGGTTGTTTTTTTCTCCCCAGTGTCAGTGAAATCTGCACAAACAGGGTTTAGGAAGCACGGGAAGTTCACACCTGCTAAATATCATGCACTGGACATTATATAAGGACTGCTATACTGACACAGCCCTCCCGAATCATCTGCTCCAGCCTCCATTTCACACTGTCCCCAGCACTGAGGGCCTCAGTAAAGCACAACCAGAAATTTTAGCACTAGTCTTTCCCTGGGCTGCCCTCTCAGCTTTTGGCACGTCATAGCTCAGCAGTTTCCTGAGCTAACAGTTGCACATAACTGGCTTGCTGCCTGCAAACATGCTCCCTTGTAGACTAGCTCACATCTTCCACATTTGCAACGAGCCCCTGTGCCAGGCCAGCCTGATCCACTGTCTGATATGCGAGAGCCACTGCAGCCCTACCGTGCATTTGAAGTCGCTAGGCTTGGAAATACTTTCCTCAGCTACAGCATGTTGCCACAGCTTCTGTCTGCTCTTGCAGTTCTGGGATGAATACGGTTGCAAAGGCTGTACTCTAATAAGGGTTAACCTAATTATTTCTTTTTTTGTATAAAAGGACAGATTGCTCTGGTTTTTGGTAGAAATGGATGTGCAAAGGGTACTGGGAAAAACATGAGCAAACATGTAATGATTTGCTTTTAAAGCATAAGTTAGCATTCTTTTTATGCTACAAACCCAGACAATGAAAGGGTAAAATATAGGTGCTCAAAATAGTTGAAAACATCCTCCAGCAAGAACCAGCCTGATGGACTAAATACTATGCAGACTGTTAGTTACGATATTACCCATACATGAGAAGGAAAACTAACTGAAACTCGTATCTGAGGCTATGTCCAATTTACTTTGTGAATTGCAGGTGGGATTGCCTTACAAAACCACTGCAAGGTTGAAAGATTTGGTTTAATTCAAGTGCCAAATTTTAGCACAGTTTTAGGTGGGCATTTTGGAACTGGTAAGCAAACCAATCCAAAATATTGTCTGCAGAAAAACACATCTCATTTGCAGACAGCCATTTGTGTATACAATTTTGTGGACATCAGAACAGCAGCAGTTAGCCAAACATTTAACCTAAATTCTCTTTAGTTGTGCTGATGCAAGTACGCATTTTGCTTTTGCCACTTGACACCACTCCAGCATGTAAGATAACTTGCAGAGAGTTTCTGATGGTGGAGTTCATGGCAGACTATGGCCCTTCAACTTTAGTGCTCCACATTATGCATCAGAGGAGTAATTCTTAACAAACCAACTTCAACCAATATTAGCAACTCCAAAGCTTTTCCTAATGCATGGTGGTACTCCCTGATCTAAGCCAGTATTTCAGTGGTTCTCCACTGTGGTTCAGATTTCACTCTACTGCATTAATTGATACTGCCTTAGAAGAGAACATCAAATGCTGGCAAGGCGCCTTTTATAGGCGGATTAAATATTTTAATTTTCCATGGTGCTTATTAAGATGAATCATTAAACTAAGGCTGCCAGCTGGGCTCTGTTAGACTGCAGTCTCCCATGCTCAACACTCTCTAACTGCTTTTAGCTCACTAAGTTTTTCATTGGATTTCCATGAATTTGCTGAGTGTTGAAGTTTGCTTTTAAATTCTCTTGCAATCACACAAACCACATAATAAGGCTAACCATTGCAATTTGATTTACAGAAAATGAAAATGAACTATCTGGAAATTAGTTTAGTGGTGCTATACTGGTTAAGAACATGGTGGCTTATTTTGTATCAGTTTGATCAGAAATAAAATAAAATCTTTGAAAATTAAAGCCAGAAAGTTTGCCCTGAACCAAGACTCTGAAATGTAAAAGCATTGGTTCAAACGGAGTGACAAAATGGCAGAAGTTCTCTGTTTTCCACAATGGCATAAACAGTTCAAGAGTAGTGTTGCTATTGTTACATATTTAAAACTGATATTTGCTGTATAAGTATCATATTTCAAAAAAGAGTGCTCCGCATGTCAGACAACAACATTTCATCTCTTCTATCTTTTAGACGTGGATTTGAGGCCCCAAAGAAATATATGCAAGAGTGTAGATAAATAATACTTTGCACAGTAAGTGTATGCCATAATCTTGATGAATGGGGTGTATAGCTATTTTTTCACTACTCTGCCCAACATGCTAGAATAATGGATTTACAGTTTGAATTTCCACACATCTGTAAGTCAGACCTTTATTGCACTCTACAAAGCTGTCGTGTTTCACAGTGTGGATATGCTACACTGTATTCTGTTTGAACTCAGGTTGGCCGTAACCCTTGGCTTAAAACCACCAGTACCTGAAAAACATTGCAGTCTGGAAAACGTACATGTTTTATCTTTGACATGTTACATGGGACTTCATCAGGATTAGTGTGAATAGCACAAACTCTGCTAAAGACTCTTAAAATAGTACCGGTGAACGTTATCTTCTGAGCCAGTCTCGCAAGGTACACTGATCCGAGATTGTGTTTCTCAAACGTTCTTGACCAGCAGCTTTTGCTGGCTAAATTACCTCCATTTAAAAAATACAAAATATATCAAAGAGCTGGTGCTAAGGGACCTGTAAATCCCCTCTCATCCCTGGCTCACCAGCAGCAATAGTACCTGTAATACATACATTTTTAGTAAGAGAGCCTCTAGGCCAGGATGCTGTTGAGAGCTACTGCAGTGCATCCCACGTTGGGTAAACAAAGAGAAACATGCTGTTGGGGCTTAGTCTAGACACTTGTTGGAGACATTAATTAAGGCTGGAAGACTGCAGACAGATACAAACCAAGCAAGTGAAGGAACCAGGCAACTGGAAACCAGGCCAAAGTGTTGCAAAGAACTAGTGTGTGAGGCGAAGCTGGGAACCCCAACTGAAGGATGCTGTGTGATTGCAGGGCAAGGTGCCAGGACAGACCAGCTCTGAACACTGAAGTATGCAGCGAAGGCAAGCTTCACCCAGGAAACCTGATTTGAGTCCCGCAACAGGATAAAACATCTTCTGGCAGGGAAATGTCAAGAGGATTACAGGATTACAGCTTCTCTCACTCGTTCTCTGCTTAGGAGGTCTGTAAGGAAGCCATCTTCTTTTTACGAGGAACTATGAAATGATGCTATGGAAACAATTTAAGGAGAAAAGTTCCTGGGATGGGGTATCAGGAAAGATACCACCTCTTCCATGCAGACTCCAAAGGAACTGTGTTTACAAGCTGTGTGCTGAGCTCCCATCTGGTTTTGATAGTTGGAAGAAGACGAGCAGTCTGAACACACAGTAAAAGGAAATGCAATGTCTTACAGTACATAGCATGTTTCAGGCAACATTGATTAGATGAGGCAGACAGAAAGCTGACATGACTAGCTGGAGTGTCTTGGTCATCTTTAAATTTGTATTTTACAGCTAGGTTTTCCAGTGCCTCAGAATTTTTTTAACTCTTTCGACACTTGATATAATTTTCCCATACAAAGTGATCAGGACATAAAAAGGAAAGAGAAAGTGCCTCTACATCTACATAATTTGTTCTGCAAATGCAGGACTGGTCTATGCATCTGCACCTTTGAAGCCCATTGCCCTTTCCCCGTTTTAGAACCTGCTGACTCAGCATCCTGCTCTTGATGCTTAGCCCAGCATTTCATACATCTCAGGAAGACATATGCACCCCAAAAACCTTCCATTTTAATTTCAACCAAGTTTAAGTTACTGAATAGCTAGGTACAATTAATGAAATGCTACCTCTCTTCCTTAAAAGATTACATCTTTCAGGCATCCCTAATCACCCACATCTTCCTAAGGGAGGATCCTAGTTCAAGATACATATTTACACATTAACACATGTCCCTGCTGAAAATGAACTTACACTAAACAAGATTTTCAAAACCACTTCTGGGACTCAGGGCTAACTTCTAGTGGGACTTGGGAGCCAAATCCATCAGATAGCTTAGGAAAAAATCTCCATCTTAAGAAGTGTTTACCCCCCTTTTTTTTTTTTACTGCTGAACTGAATGACCAACAAGATTTAATGCGTTTCACAACTTAGCTTGGTCATGCTGTGCATTTTCCAGTGAGCTAAAGGACCACCATTTCTCTCTTCTGCAGCGTAGCAGTATTTTAACTGGGGCTAAGTGCTCATTAGGTTGAGTAGATGGTAGCCTAGCTGCCTGTTTACATTTTCTCACAACACAAACCAACACAGTAGCAATCTATTTGTCGTATTTTCTGGTGGAACACATGGAGCTGTTTTGCAAAGACTTAAAGCGAGTTTTAAAGTTGCTGGTACTCTTGGAAAGCTGCTGATTCTGCTCTGGGCTACAACAGCTTACGAAAGGAGGACGACAGAGACCAGAGCAGAAAAGAAAGAAAAAGGACAGGGAGGTGACAGAGAGATGGAAGAGCTGTGAGGCAACACATTCTGTAAACTGTTTCCTTCTGCAACTTGCTGGAAGGTATAATCAGTCATCTGCTGCTCATTTTTGTGTGTATGGTGTGTGTGTGTTTTTTTAACTTCCATTGCAATCCCCAAAGACTACCCTCTTGGTTTTACTTTTTTTGGTGGTGAATAGTGTATGTTTGTGTAAGGGGTGTCAGGGGACTGAAATTGTGATACCAACTAGCAATTTGAGTGTGTGGGTGAAAATTAACTGTTGTAGTTGGTTATTTTATGGGCCCAAAATATGGCTGTTAAAAACCCCAACATTCACCATATGAGCTTTCTGTATCCAGCCCATAAAATGTCTGGGATACATAGATGGGATCCAAGCCGACTTCCTGCCATGAAATTGTGCTTCACTAATGATCACTCCAGCCTGTTTTCTAAACTTGGTGACCTCTTGTTTTCCCCAGAGGATATTATATTGTTTGTCTTTGGGAAAAAGTGTTTGTGTGCTACAATTATGAAGTTTATAGAACTTAAAAATTCACCTGAAATGGGACTACTACTGCACACACGGTTCAGCTTGGGTAGGAAAAGAAAAGAAATACATTTGAAAGCCGCAAAAAAGTGCAAAGGTATGGGATCATTTAAAAAGCTAGTTGTCCATCAAAAACTATATTTAAAATCAATCTTGTAAGTTCTTTTCTAGGCGGGGTTCTCCCTCCTCTCCCCCACTCAAGTGCAGCATTTCCCTAGCATCCGCAAACACTGCTTTTCTAATCACGTTTTTAGATAGAATACATAATATTTTTTTATATTAGAACAGGTTTTTATATTGCTCTGAACTGTTCACTGACTGTCTTCAGAGAGGCTTCTGACACTGTATCTCCAATGTCTGATGCTTTGCAACACAAAGATCCCGGTTCAGAGTACTCATGCTATATGTAAAAAGACTTCACATAAAAAAAAAGAAAAGATTAAACTGACATGTGATGGAAAGAACATGCATTTACAATATTCACTGAGAAAGGGGTTTTTTATGTTTCTTCATCATCCTGGTTAGGACTAGTTTCTCTGAGCTGCCTTTGAAGAAGAAAGTCATCTTCAGGTCCATGTGCCTGAGTAATTGTGGAAGGCTAATAAAGATGGATTTGAAAGAGGACAGATTAGCCTCATCATCAGGCAAATACAAAGGTATCTCAAAGATATTGTTACCAGTGTTTTAGGTGCTATCTAAAAGCTAACCAATCTTTTGATTAATCAAAATATTTTTCTCGAAGAAAAAGTAACCAGGATTTGTATTTGGACTTCAGCTCAGTGAGGGTTTTGAGGATCAAAGCTGGGATTTTTTGATTTCTTTTAAATGGAAAGGCAGTGCGATTAGTGTTGTGCATACCTGTGACATAATGAATATTGCAATGCAGAGCAGTAAACACAGGTGACAGCAGACACAGTGCACGAACTGCAGAAAGGAAAAACTCTCCTTAATCCTGTTCCCGTATTTAAATGTCACTGTTTGAATTGCCTTGACTCACACGTGAGAGTGTGACTGTCAGTCTCACGCATGAGGCTCTGTAAAATACAGTCCTGTTTAAGATAGCTCCCTGCTTCCCAGGACACATACAGTTGAGGCAGAAAACTATTTACCAGCAACGTATAGTTTGGAGGCAGTTTAGATGGGATTTTTAATTTGGTCACTCCCTCTACTGGATGCTTTTTGCCTAGGTCTTATTCAGATGGTGATCACATTACACATTAGGTGTGGGGGTTTTTAATTATTCTTTCTTTTAAAAAGACCAACAAAAATGCATTTAACTGTTTGTTTGTAGCTTCCAGAGTGCAAGCTGTGCAGGGCAGGCAGAGCTGTACGTGCAATCAGATACAGCTTAATTGCCATGCAGCCTGTCATGACTCTGTTCTAATATATAGTCACACAGTGAGGCAGTGAAAGATGCTTCATGCAAGTTAAGAGAAGTTTGAGGGTATGCTTTCTCTATGAAAGTCTTTTAAAACAACGCCTTATTTTCAGCTTCCCAGTGTCTGCTTTGGGGCCACATACTGTCAGGATGCTAATCCAGTTTACTAATTGGATTTTTAAAGCTAACTCCCCCATCCTTCTGGAAATTGAGAAAAGGGCATTGCAGGATATATCCCAATAGGTTTTAGCTTAAGGAGCAGTGGTCATGTGATCACTATAAATTTCAACAACCTATTCAACTTTCATTGCATCAAGCCAGCAGATTAAGAGTATTGCTTTGAAGGCTTTACAGTGCATGCATAATTTTTAGTTTTGATATGGCTCTGGTAAACCGTAAAAGCCTAGACAAAGGGCAAGCAAATGTAATTCCAGCATATTTTTCTGAGGAAGATTAATACAATGCAGCAATAACAAAAACTCAATGGAAAGTCAAGTTGTACCTCAGTAAATATAATTAATTCCTAACTTCACTAAACATATCTCAGTAGCAGGGTGAGATTGATGCCAGAAATTTCTCCTGCCTTAATCTGCTATTAAAATGGAAAGATTGGGATAATTCATGAAAAGTTTTGATAAGAAATTATTTATTTCCATTAATTCAAATCCTTGTCAACAGCCAAACTACTCAATCAAAACACAGCATTTTTGCTGTTGTGATGTATTTAAGTTTCTTTTTCTTTAGTGGCTCTCAGTGTAACATTAACCATGCTCAGAAATTGCACATCTTGAGCACCGCAAGATTTTCTTAGCTAGAGTTGGCTCAAGCAAGGACTGTGTTTAAGCAAGGGGCCAGCCTCTGCTTAACACAGGCATGCATTTCAAACTCTCTTGTTTTCAGATTGGCAATGGAAATTTTCACCCCTCCTGGCTGGGTTCTCTTCTGATCTGCCTGTCACTGTTCTTAGAAGATGGAACAGTTTTCAAGTGGCTGATGAAAGTCTCTTTGTTCTCCCTCTACCTCTCCCCATTTCTTCTACTCTTTGATCTGATGGTGTCATTATCCGGGAGATGTTTTACCAAAAGCCTCATCTAATCAGACAGCAACACACTCGGGCTGTAACTTCTTCTAGGAATGGATCTCTATGTGAAGAGACCTTCTCTTGGTGAAGACACCCCAAGATCAACCTCTCAACTCAGTCCCATCTTGAATTTAGCATCGTTTTGGAATGCCACCCTCTTGGAGGGATGAAAGTCTTGTATCAGCCCTTATGCCAGGGTGTTAATTTTAATGCTGATAGTCTGCAATTTGAAATTAGGAGTAATTCAAGTCAAAAAAACTAGGCTTTGTTGTTCAATAACATCGGGGTCGCTACAGAAATATGTAATCTGTGAAGGACAATGTGTGTCACAGGCTTATATCTTGCCTGGGTCAGAGGACACTGCAAATATTAGAGTTTCACAAAAGAAACAGGGGATTCTCACAAGCTCTGCATTTCTGCTTCATGCAGTGTGTAACCTGATGTGGAAAATCCGGGAAGAAAAGCTGTGCCTGGCTATTCTCCCACTATCTTTCGTTGAGAAAATATTAGGAATTAGGTGTATAGGATAAGCGTTTCTAATCAATTAAGCAAGAACTATTTGAAGTTAAAATGCAAACTTCCAAGCTGAACATTGAGATGTTCAGAATATTGTAAAGAGATGGCTAGGGAAGAGAAAGACTGAAATTGTTGAAAACTAGGAAACATTAAGGCTGCACTGCTATTTTAAATGACGTCGAGCAAAGAGGTGCTGGTATTTTAAAAAGATGTTGAACTGATATTTTTGATCATAGCATCCAATAACTCCAAAATTGTGAACATTTCTGAGAAAAATTGGAACCCACTTAATGCTTCTTGATAGCCATAGGAAACTGCATTCCTGGCATGCTGTCCTTGAAGATGTTTGCTCATATATAGCTACAAAAGTAGGTGGTTAAAGGTGATTGAACAGCATAAGATTTTCCAATTACAGCATGATTATAGCAACATCCCATGAATCAGTGTAAAAAATCACAAGGTCAAGTCCAGGCCTGCTGTACAGGTGGAGCCCTGCTGTGTGCTGACATTAAGCAGGAATTTGGCTGCTTAACAGGCTGGTTTGTTGCGTGTTTAGTAGCTGCAAAACATACAAGTTTCATGTTATGACACTTGAAAACACCACCTGTACTTTTTCATGCTGACTACTGAGTCTTTAAAAATAGCCGTTCATGCTTTAGATGAACAGAAGAAAAGCCCTACGTTAAAAGATGACACAAGGCATATTAGCATTGGACTGCCTCAAAATGATGTGCCAAGTCAGAAAGACAAATAGCAGTAGGTGATAACCTCATATAAGTGTCAGTCGAAGTGACTAAGGTAATCTACAGAAGCGTCATCTGAAGTCTTCAAATTTTTTTTGGAGTCAGAAGTTGATTTCTCTACCAACAAGGGCATAAAATGCTGCACACTGTTTCACTGTCTGGGTTGAAGAACATTGCCAGAATGCACGTGGTGTGTTCAGCCCTAATTCCCCCTTCCTTGTCCCTGAAATCATGGTGTTCTTACATATGAAGTAAAGCATCAACCCATGGGCTCTGCCACATAAAAGAAGGTCAAGAGAAAATTTTCAAGGTTTCCATAGATTTTATGATCTAGCTCTACCAGCTGCTAACAAAAAAAAATCAAAATATAATGAAAATACAATTTCTTAAGATGTTTCTGCCCCCTGGTTATCCACATCCATGCTACAGCTTGTGCTCTGCCCCAGGTTCTAGATCAGACATGGACATAAAGCTCAGCTAACATACAAGCCAATATTGCCAATCACATGCAGCCTTTCAACTTCCAAAAAGTTACAGAATAAAGATGCTTCAAGGTTGATTTTTTTTGTTTGCTGCTTTTTTTTTCCAGATTGTTCAGAACCACAAACTGAAAAAGTAGCAAAAAGGAGCTGTGAACTATCGGGCCTAAACTTGTCTGTAAATCCCAGTAAAATGAATTATGTATACTACCACCCCCC
>Ga0065711_1007836_pt1 | contig 16227 bp, 13 predicted proteins | sample Hoacrofraction12_FD_59098 | JGI IMG/M metagenome (GOLD analysis project Ga0065711, IMG submission 59098) | Hoatzin crop microbial communities from Cojedes, Venezuela - Epithelial fraction 12 v2 (version 2) | ecosystem: Host-associated > Birds > Digestive system > Esophagus > Crop | place...
ACTGCTGGCTCATGGTTAACCTGTCATCCACCAGGACACCCAGGTCCCTCTCCACAGAGCTGCTCTCCAGCAGGTCCGCCCCAAGCCTGTGCTGGTGCATCGGGTTGTTCCTCCCCAGGTGCAGGACCCTGCATTTGCCCTTGTTGAACTTCATCAGGTTCATCTCTGCCCTACTGTTTAGCCTGTCCAGGTCATGCTGAATGGCAGCACAGCCTTCTGGTGTATTCACCACTCCTTCCAGTTCTGTATCATCAGCAAACTTTCTGAGGGTACACTCTAAGTCTTCATCCAGGCCATTGATGAAGAAGTTAAACAAGGCTGGGCCCAGTACTGACCCCTGAGGGACACCACTAGTTTCAGGCCTCCAACTAAACTCAGCGCCACTGATGACAACCCTCTGAGTTCTGCCATTCAGCCAGTTCTCAATCCATCTGACTGACCACTCATCCAGCCCACACTTCCTGAGCTTCCCTAGGAGGATATTATGGGAGACAGTGTCAAAAGCCTTGCTGAAGTCGAGACAGACAACATCCACGGCTCTCACCTCATCTACCCAGCCAGTCCTGCCATCATAGAAGGCTATCAGATTGGTCAGGCGTGATTTCCCCTTGGTGAATCCATGCTGACTACTCCTGATAACCTTCTTTTCCTCCACTTGCTTGTTGATGACCTCTAGAATGAGCTGCTCCAACATCTTTCCCAGGATGGAGGTGAGACCGATCGGCCTGCAGTTCCCTGGATGATCCTTCTTGCCCTTCTTGAAGATTGGAGTGACACTGGAATTTCTTTAGTCCTTGGGCCCCTCTCCTCTCCTCCAGGACCTTTCAAAGATTATGGAAAGTGGCTCAGCAACGACATCTGTCAGCTCCCTCAGCACTCGTGGGTGCATTCCATCGGGGCCCATAGATTTGTGGGCATTCGGATCGCTTAAGCAATCCCTCACACAGTCCTCTTCGATCAAGGGAAAGTCATCCTTTCTGTGGGCTTCATCTCCTACCTCCAGGGCCTAGGATTCCTGAGGGCCTGTCTTGGTACTGAAGACTGAAGCAAAGAAGGCATTCAGTAGCTCTGCCTTCTCTGTATCCTCCGTCACCAGGACACCTGCCTCATTCAGCAGCGGCCCCACATTGTCCCTAGCCTTCCTTTTGCTGCTGATGTACTTGAAGAAGCCCTTCTTGTTGTCTTTGACACCCCTTGCCAGCTTCAGTTCCAGGTGGACCTTGGCCTTCCTCGTTGCATCCCTGCATGCTTAGGCAACATTCCTGTACTTTTCCCAAGTGGCCTGTCCCTTTTTCCACATTCCATGAATCTTTCTCTTCCACCCGATCGCTGCTAGAAGCTTCTTGCTCATCCATGCAGGTCTCCTGCCTCATTTTCTAAACTTCTTTCTCAGGGGGATTCACTGATCCTAAGCATGGAGGAAGTAATATTTAAACAGCGACCAGCATCTTGGACCCCCCTGCCTTCGAGAGCCCTGGCCCACGGGATTTCTCCAAGGAGCTCCTTGAAGAGGTCAAAATTAGCTCTCCTGAAGTCCAAGGTTGTGATCCTACTTATTACCCTGCTTCCTCCACACAGGATCCTGAACTCCACCATCTCATGGTCACTGCAGCTGAGTGTATCTCCAGCCTTCACATCGTCAACCAGTCCCTCCTTCTTTATTAGTACAAGGTCCAGCAGAGCGCCTTTCCTTGTTGGTTGCTCCAACACTTGCATTAGAAAGTTATCATCAATGCTCTGCAGGAACCTCTTGGACTGTGTGTGCCTAGCTGTGTGGTCTTCCCAGGTGATGTCAGGGTGGTTGATGTCTCCCACCAGAACCAGGGCCTGTGACTGTGAGGCTCCTTTCAGCTGCTTGTAGAAGGCCTCATCAACTTCCTCCTCCTTGTCAGGTGGCCTGTAGTACACGCCCACAATAACATCACCCATATGAGGCTGTCCCTTAATTCTTATGCATAAGCTCTCGACTCGTTCTTCGTCCGCCCCCAGGGCAAAGCTGAATACATTCCAGTTGCTCCCTCACATACAGAGCAACTCCACCACCTCGCCTTGTTGGCCTGCGTTTCCTAAAGAGTCTGTAGCCATCCATGACAGCATACCAGTCATGCGAGCTGTCCCACGATGTTTCTGTGATGGCGACCAAGTGGTAGCTCTCCTGGTGTACAATGGCTTCCAGCTCATCCTGTTTATTGCCTGTGCTACTTGTATTGGTGGAGATGCACTTGAGCTGGACTATTGATCTCACCCCCAACATTGGCATGCCAGGCCTGGGTTCATCCCTAGTGAGTTGGGCGATGTCCCCTTCCCCCTTCGAACCTAGTTTAAAGCCCTCTCANTGAGCCCTGCCAGCTCGTGGGCAAGAATCCTTTTTCCCTTTTCCTTTCACTTCCATGTGTAGTTTCTGACAGGAGCAACGTGGCTACTCAGGAAAGAGTATGAAAACAGGGCATGTGTAGTGATGTTTTCCCTGATGTTTACATTCTTCCAGCGTATAATGATTTGTGACTCAAGGTATTCCTTACCCAGAGGTGATTTTTTTCTATTTAATAGATCTTAAATCTTTTTTTTCTTTAATAATATGTCCAAATCTTCTTTTGAACACACATAAACTTCGAGCACTCAAAATGTCCTTTGGAAAACAGCTCAATAGCTTAACTATGTTTTGTGTGAAGAAGTAATTCCTTTTATTTGTTCTGAACCTGGCATCATAGATCTTCAAATGGGAAAGAGAGTAAACAACATTCTCCATGACACTCAGGATTTTATAGACCTCTATTTTAGATTCTTGTATATTGCAGACTAAAACGTCTGGTATAGATTCACTGCTATCAGTGCTATTAAGTCTTTCATCTCTTTATCTCTGCAGTAACTGCATCAAATAAAAATAAAATATTTCCTTTCATTTTCAACCAGAAACATTTTGCCACAAAGGAGAAAAAAAATGTAGTTTTAGCCTTCTTAGTTCAAATTAATGCTTCTTCCTATAGATCACTGACACAGCAAGAGAAGTCTGGCTATTCAATTTTCCTTTCTCTAGCATGTCATACTGAATATCATTAATCTCAAAAAACATTCTCAAAGTTTGCTGGAAGGTAAAATAATAAAATTATAACCTTCAGATATGTCTTCACATATTTCCCTTTTCTTAAATGACACTGTATCTGCTTACGTGTATAAAATACTGTTAATTTCCTGGTTTATCTGTTTACTTACTTTACTCATATCATGCTGTTTCTGACTTCCATGCTCATTTTCTGTGCTTTTCGTCTTCACACAGAAATTTAGCCTCCAGGGAAACAATCATAGAAGCACATCTTTTTCTTCCTTTTCTTGTACTTGCTTATTGCTGAATATTAAAAGCTAGTAATAACTTAGATAACAGTATTTAACAAAGTTATTTAAAACCAAAACACCATCACTGAATATAAAGAGATTTGGTTCATGGTCATTATGATTTCTATGATTTTAATGTCCAACTTCAAAGTCCAATTCAGAAGAAAGGTTCCACAGAGGAAATTGAAATATATGTTTTCCAGGACAGGAAACAATCTGGATACATAGTTGGAAATTATATCCATATATATGTATTGCTGTTCACATAACAATTACAAAAAATATATAATGAATAGACTAGATTTTTGTCTCAACAAAAATCCTCTGAAGTCAATACAGCTATAGAAATTTATATTTGCTTAACTTTTCTCATGTTTTGTGGCATAATAACATAAGCAGTTTTTTATTGCTACTTATTTCAGATTAACATCCTGTTTTCTTTATGAATTGCCTATCTCTTCTTTGTGTTGCTTTTGCAGGTGTTCTCCTTGTGTCCAAAAAAAATTCCATCCATAGATAGCACATACCCTCTTTCTAAACATGACAAAAAAATATGCATGCTTTGAAGTTAGCAAGGACATCTGTAAATCAGATGATGCTGCAACACTATCAGTTTGTGAATTGTTGTTCTAAGAATATTTTATATCTATCTCTGTTGTTCTCTTCAGCAAGTGAAAGGATGCACATGCATGGACCCTGGCAATTACCTCACTTTTAGAAATTGTGTTTCTGAACAGTGTTCTGTTTGTGATTGTAGCTTTGAGAAGGTGAAACTAATCACTTGGGCAATTTGTCAGTGCCTCTGTGAAATGTCCAGGACATCCACAGATGCTTTGATACTCACTTAAGTCATCTGGCATACATCCAAGAGGATTTCACACGTCACAGGAAATGAAGATTAAAACAACATGAAAACTTCTAAAGATATGTTTGCAACTTTTTATAATTCACAGTGGATGTACTGGGCATAGTGTTACTTCATCATATGATGGATAAGAGTTACATGAGTTTTATCTAAAAATCCTGAGGTCTTTGTTTGGAAATCCTAAACATATTTTTCAGTCTTGTGACCTGCAAGAGGACGTATCTTCTTAGGCCCAAAAAGGGATTTCTGTGATTTGAGACTGTAAGTATTTCCCCTATTCCTTAACACATTTATTTGTGTACATACGCACTGTAGATTGGAAAATGAGCATTTAAGGAAAAGAAATAGTTATGCAACTGAAAATATGTAATCATTCTATTGTGGTAGATCGATTTACATAGATGTCATTTCAAAGCTTTTGTGATTTATTCCAGTCGAAGTTCTGTCTCCACTGTGTATAGATCTCCTTCACTTAAGCTTTCTGGTTTCCAACCCTTTTGCCTGATTGCCCCTTCCCTGCACTATATTCTGAAATGTGTGTGACATTTTCCACAGTATTCATACCTTGTGAGCTCTCTTTAATGATAAGATGCAAAGATCTTTTCAACTCCACACTTAAAAATTAAAAAAAAAAAAAAAATTGTCAATGAAATATTGAAGTTTCCAGAAAGTTTTTGTACTGTGTGTAGGTACTCTCACATTTTTCTAGTTTTTTTTACCACTGATGCAGTATTTCATATTGAACAAAACATTAATCCTGAACAAAAGCTATTGTTATCCTCTATAAATTAGTAATATCACATACCAAGACATTTCTCTGCAACATAATGGTTGTTTCAAGCTTTACATATTTAGTTTTATTTTCCACTGTGTTTATCCCTCTGTTAATAAATTGTACCTTAGCTGAGGTACACTATTTCTGTTGTTTATGAAAGGAGTAATCTGCTACCTTTCCATCTCTTCCTGTTAGCTGAAGTCTAAGTCCAATTCTAGACCTACTGTCCTCTCAAAGCAGAAAAATAGACTGCAAGAAAGATGTTATGACAGTGATGATGAGTGTCTTTTCCATAAAAACTTTGCTATAATAATACCATTACATTCTAGGTGTAATCTATATTATTACATTTCAGAGATTTACCTAATGGTTCTGGTTTACTTGTGTCAGGAATAGTAGCATATTTAGTCCAAATGTTCTTTTTATATATAACAAAAAATTGTATAGGCATACTATATAAAACCAAACTAACAAACTAGTCACAAAAGGCTGCTGCAAAAGAGGAATTTATTGTGATAATATATGATGTATCTTGTGTGTCATATATATGCATACCAAATCATACTAGTTGTCACAAGGATACTTTCTGAGATTATTCACTCATGTTACAATATCAGAAATATTGGTTTGTTTGTTTGAGTGTGGGTGGGTTTGGGTTTTTTTGTGTTTTGTTTTTTTTTTTTTTAATTTTTATCTCTGTAATGGAAACAAAGTTCAATTGTTCCAGGGGCGATTCTAAGTTTGTGAAATCATTCAACTGAGTTTTATGTCCGAGAAAAATTTTCATGGTACTTTTCACTTGCCTGTTCTGTTCTAGTAAAATCCATACTAAGCTGTTAAAATCATTATCTTTCTAATGTTACCATACAGACTGATTCTTTTTTTTGTAGTTTATACGACTATGAAGTTAACTCTCTGTGACTGTACTCCTCTGAACGTAACATAAGGTCCTTCTGGTTTGGATTTGCAGTGTAGTACTCTGTTTTGAATATATATGAATTTTCTTGTTGTTGCACAACCTTCAGAGGACATTGAGCCCAAGTCCCCTGCAGTGAGCAGGGATATCTTCAACTAGACCAGGCTGCTCAGAGCCCCATTCAACCTGGCCTTGAATGTTTCCAGGGGTGTGGCCTCCACTACACCTCTGGGCAATTTGTTCCAGTGTTTCACCACTCACAGTAAAAAATTTCTTCCTTGTATCTAGTCTAAATCTACCCTCCCTTACTTTAAAGCCATTACTCCTTGTCCTATCACAAAAGGCCCTGATGAAATTATTTTCCCCATCTTTCCTACAGGCCTTCTTTTAAGTACTGAAAGGCTGCTATAAGGTCTCCCCGCAGCCTTCTCTTCTCCAGGCTGAACAACCCCAACTATCTCAGCCTTTTCTCATAGGAGAGGTGCTCCAGCCCTCAGATCATCTTTGTGACCCTTCTCTGGACCCACTCCAACAGCTCCATGTCTTTCTTGTGCTGGGGGCTCCAGAGCTGGACGCAATACTGCAGGTGATGTCTCACCAGAGCGGAATAGAGGGAAAGAATAACCTCCCTTGACTTGCTGGCTGTGCTTCTCTTGATGCAGGCCCGGGACACAGCTGACCTTCCGGGCTGTGAGTGCACATTGGTGGATCATGTCAAGCTTTTCATCCACCAGTACCCCCAAGTCTTTCTCGTCAGGGCTGCTCTCAATCTCTTCATCCCCCAGCCTGGATTGATAACAGAGGTTGCCCCGACCCATGTGCAGGACCTTGCAATTTGCCTTGTTGAACTTCATGAGGTTCACACAGGCCCACTTCTCCAGCTTGTCCAAGTCCCACTAGATGGCATCCCTTCCTTCTGGTGTGTCCACTGCGCCACTCAGCTTGGTGTTATCTGCAAACTTGCAAAGGGTGCACTTGATCTCGCGAAGTCATTGATGAAAATGTTAAATAGCACCGGTCCCAGGATGGACCCCTGAGGTACACCACTTGTCACCAGCGTCCATTTGGACACTGAGCCCTTGACCACTACCGTCTGGCTGAGACCTTCCAACCAATTCCTTAGCCACCGAACAGTCCACCCACCAAATTCATATCTCTTCAACTTTGAGCAAAAGATGTTGTAAGGGACTGTGTTGAAGGCTTTACAGAAGTCCAGATAGATCACATACATAGCTCTTCCCTTGTCCACTGATCTAGTCGCACTATCATAGAAAGCTGCTAGGATGGTTTGGGCAGGACTTGTCCTTGGTGAAGCCATACTGGCTGTCTGGAATCACCTCCCTGTCCTCCATGGGCCTTAGCATAGCTTCTAGGAGGAACAGTTCCATGATCTTGCCAGGCACAGAGGTGAGGTGGACAGGCTGGTAGTTCCCAGGGTCCTCCTTCCTACCCTTTTTAAAAATGGACACAATGTTTCCCTTCCTCCAGTCACCAGCGACTTCACCTGGCTGCCATGACTTTTCAGATATCATGGACAGTGGCTTGGCAACTCCATCAGCCAATTCCCTCAGGACTCTGGGATGCATCTCATCAGGTCCCATAGTCTTGCATAGGTTCAGATTCTTTAGGTCATCCTGAACCTGGTCTTCCCTTTACAGAGGGAGGGGCTTAGCCCCTCTGGTTCCCATCTTGCAGTCCATCAGCTGGGGAGGGCCGAGGAGAAAGGTTGCCAGTGAAGACTGAGGCCAAATCGTTGCTGAGTACCTCATCCTTCTCCTTGTCTGTTGATACGAGGTTGCCATTCTTGCTCATCAGGCGGAGTACACTTTCTTTAACCTTCGTTTTCTCATTTACACACCTGTAGAAGCCCTCTTGTTATTCTTAGTATTCCTTGCCAAGTTCAGCTCCAGCCGCTCCTTTGCCCTCCTGACCTCATCCGTACACAACTGGGCAGCATCCGTATACTCTTTCCAGGATACTGGTCCCTGCTTCTACTGCCTGTGCAGTTCCCTCTTGCCCTTCAGTCTGAACAGCAGGTGTCGGCTCAGCCATGCTGGTCTTTTCCCTTCCTTGCCTGACTTCTTACACCTGGGGACTAAGAGCTCCTGCACTCTATCCCTCCAACCATTGTGTATCACCCCATAGTTTGTCACTGGCAAGCCTGATATGTTCTCCCTCCCCCTTCACATCTAGTTTAAAGCCCTGTCAATGAGCCCCGCAAGCTCCTGAGCAAAGACCCTCTTTTCCCTTTGAGAAAGATGAATCCTGGCTGATGCCAGCAAGCCTGGTGCCATGTAGGCCATCCCATTGTCAAAAAAGCCAAAGTTGTGCCACCAGCCACAGAGCCATGGATCCATATATAGGAACTGTAGGTAGTAAACAAGCCAAAGATTCTATTTAAATAAGGCTTGATCCTATGAGGTCTTTCAAATTCATCTCAAGTGGATCATGAAAGTGCTTGAAAGTCAAGCTTATACTGCTACTGCTGTGGGTCTACATAAAAATCTTTTTTTTTTCCCTATTTGTTCTAAGGTTTTTTTGACTGTGATACACCTTTTCTGCTGAAAGATCTATGTAAATAGATTCTTATATTTATTAATAGCCTAGTTATCTGCATTACATTAATAATTTAGGCCCAGACCAAGTTCACTCCTTCTCTATAAGTAATTTTAGTAACCAACATTTTATACGGTTTCTCAATTTTTTTGTGTTTAGATTAATCAGAGAAATCCTAATCCAAGATTTTCAGTCTCCTTATGCTACTTTTCCCATCATCTCCATACCTACAGAATAACAGGATCTAAAAATTCTCTGTACTATATAGAGAGACATTTAAGAAGAAAAACAACTTTCAAGTTTCTTATCTACTACATCTTCTGATAAAACTTGACTGTTCCTCATGAATTTATACAGCTTTTCTTGATTCCTTGATGTTGTCCATTTGCCAGTATCTAATGGCCCTTTAATATTTAAGACAGAATTAACAAGAAACTTGGGAAAATACACATTATATTTGAAACAATTAGATAAAAATTTCTCATGTCAGATCCAACTGCCTGAGACAGGAAAGGCTGCTGTGATACACACATCTGTACAAGGTGGATCCCTCCAGCAGCTGTCCCCTGGTTCTCAGCCAGTTGCTGGCACCTGCACATACAAGCCCCCAGGGACACAGCCCCTCTCCAGTTGCTGGTACAGACCATCATGTGCACACACACTCACAGGGCTGGCCAGGACTCCGCTGGTCCCACAGCTGATACTCGTCTGCTCTCATGCTTAGAGACACAGAGGTGCTGTCACACCCAGAGGAAGCCCTTGGAGACCCACTCCCCCGCTCACTCCAAGGCCACTTCGTCCATTCACGAGCTAGTCCAGCTTGATCTTCGCTAATAGTGACACATTCACTAGCACACCTGCACTCACTCCAGTGATACGTGGGCCCTCCAATCCATGGCCTGACTCCAGCTGCTGCACTCACCCCCTCATGAGCACACGCACACACACTCTAGAGAGCCTTTGCACAGCGAAGAGTTAGAAAGGATTTTAATAAGAAAATAAAGCAGACTGCATTGGACAGGCACAGAGCATCACCAGACAAGCATACTGACCAGCAAACTATTTACATGTGACTGACCCTTTTTATCACCTTACAACTCTATTGTCTCACAGTTGATTCTTTCAAAATTCCCTACTCCCCTCTCTTTTCCTGCCTTTGGTTGCTCCCCTAAATATCTCATAATAAATTCTGTGTTATCCTGAACTCCTCATCCTAAACTTTCTGAACTGATGTTGAGGAGAGTGAAGAGCATGGGAAATGGGGTTATAAGGTGAAATTGATCTTATCATCTCGTATTTCCACCTGGGAGAATATAAAACACTTCATTTCTGTATTGGAGGACTTGAAAAAAACAAGGAATTTTGGACTTAAGTGGAGAAAATGCTTATAATGACAATAAGATATAATAAAACAGTCAAATCACAAAATAGAATCAGAAATAAGAGAGGATGAAGGGCTGAAGAAAGATTTCAGGCAGGGATGAATCAAAGCAATGACATTAAAATGTCATTAAGACAATGAGAGAAATCTCGTGTAACAGGAAAAATGATATAAAGAATTTAAGACTGAAAATAAAAAGCTGGGTTCACCTTCACTGTTCAGTGAGCCCAGGCTTGGTCACTCTGTATAAAGTATCCATATCTGCATGGAACACTCATATTGTACCGAAACCTCATGTATATGCCTTCAAATTTGTCTTTTATTTGCAGGAGTGAAATATCCTCTCCCACAACCACGTACTTCCTTGTGCTAATATGTTTTGTCCTTAGAAGTGCACTGTGAAGGATAAGCTTTCCTTGCTGCAAAACTGCTGTGGAAGCACACTTAGCCCACCCAAACTGTTACATTTGCATTCTGTTTCACTCGCATCATTTTCACCCACTGTGGATGCTGAGCAACGGAGACAGTTGTGAGAACAAAGTGTATTTCAGAGAGAGTAGAAACAAGTAAAAAAAGGGACAGCTGATAGAGAACTGCAAACTGCAGCATACTTTGCTGCCTGATAAAGGTGGAAGCATGCCTTGCAGAGATCGCACATGGACTTAGTGACGTCAGACATAAACCTGGTCAGAAAGAAAAGAATTTTTTCTTATTTTCTTTCAGTTCTGAAGCAGGACTGAAAGAATAAAATATTGTGGCTACTTACTCCTTCCTACCTCAGATGCCTGAAACTGCATCTAGAATCCTAGATATCAGCTTCTCAGCCCTGTCAAATCTCATCTTCAGCACCAGGACATATAGGAGGTGCTGCCAGATCAGAATAAACCTCATATTTTTTTCTCCATTACACATATGTAACTAAACAGTCTGACTAGGTTGGAAAAGATCTCTAAGATGATTGAGTCCAACCATCAACCCACTACCACCAGTCCTACTAAACCATATCCTGAAGTGCCACATCTACATGTTTTTTAAACATCTCCAGGGATGGGGACTCCACCACCTCCCTGAGCAACCTATTGCAATGCGTGACCATTCCTTCAGTAAAGAAATTTTTCCTAATATCTAATCCAAACCTCCCCTGGCGTAACTTGAGGCCATTGCCTCTCATCCCATCACTATTTACTTGGGAGAAGAGACCAACACCTGCCTCACTACAACCTCCTTTCAGGCAGTTGAAGAGAGCAATAAGGTCTACCCTCGGCCTCCTTTTCTCCAGACTAAACAGCCCCAATTCCCTCAGTCACTCCTAGTAAGACTTCTCTAGACCCCTCACCAGCCTCACTGCACTTCTCTGGACACGCTTCAGCAACTCAATGTCCTTCTTGTAGTGAGGGGCCCAAAACTGAACATAGTACTCCAGGTGCGGCCTCACCAGTGCCAAGTACAGGGGCGCAATCACTTCCCTACACCTGCTGGCCACACTATTCCTGATACAAGCCAGGATGCCATTGGCTTTCTTGGCCACCTGGGCACACTGCTGGCTCATGTTCATCCAGCTGTTGACCAACACCCCTAGGTCCTTTTGCACTGAGCATCTTTCCAGCCACTCCTTCCCAAACCTGTAATATGGCATGGGGTTGTTGTGACCCAAGTGCAGGACTCAGCATTTGGCACTGCTGAAATCATACAGTTGGCCTCGGCCCACCGATCCAGTCTGTTCAGATCCCTCTGCAGAACCTTCCTACCCTCACGCAGATTGAGACTCCCGCCCAGCTTGGTGTCATCTGCAAAATTACTGAGGGAACACTCAATTCCCTCATTCAGATCATTGATAAAGATGTTGAACAAGACTGGACCCCAAACTGAGCAAGGGCTAGTGATTGTGAGACTTCTGCCAGCCTCTTGTAGAAAACTTCCTCTGCCTCTATTTCCTGGTTGGGTGGTCTGTAAAAGACCCCCAACTGGATGTCTGCCTTGTTGGCATTCCCCCTTGTCTTTACCGATAAGCATTCAACCTTGTCATCACAATCGTTGAGCTTCATACAGTCGAAGCTGTCCCTAACATACAGTGACACCCCACCAGCTCTCTTTCCTCCCCTGTCCCTTCTGAAGAGCTTATAGCCATCCATTGCAGCACTCCAGTCGTGAGAGTCATCCCACCACATTACTGTGTTGGCAACCAAGTCATAACTGTCCTGCTGCACAATGGCTTCCAGCTCCTCCTGTTTATTGCCCATGCTACATACGTTGGTGTAGATGCACTTAAGCTCGGGTGTTGATCTCACCCCTAACACTGGCATGCCAAGCCTAGGATCATCTCTAGTAAGATGGGCGATGTCCCCTTCCCCCTTCAAACTTAGTTTAAAGCCGTCTCAATGAGCCCTGTTGGCTCATGGGCAAGAATCCTTTTTCCCCTTTGAGATAGCTGGACTCCGTCTGTCGCCAGCGGGCCCGGTGTCATGTCAACCTCCCTATCATCAAAGAAAGCAAAATTCCACCGATGGCACCAGTCTCTGAGCCACCTGTTAATCAGGTGAGTTTTCCTGCCCCTTGCAGTGCTCTTCCCTGCCACAGATGGGATTGACGAAAACATCACCTGTGCCCCTGATCCCTCAACCAGTCGTCCCAGTGCCCTGAAGTCCCTTTTGATGGCCCTGGGACTTCTCTCCACGATCTCATCACTGCCAACCTGCTTTACCAAGAGGGGGTAATAATCAGAAGGCTGCACCAGACCAGGGAGCTTCCTAGCAACATCCCTAATCTGGGTCCCAGGAAGGCAGCAGACTTCCCTGTGGGATGAGTCCGGTCAGCATATCGGGCCCTCTGTTCCCCTCAGAAGAGAATCGCCTATGACAGTTACCCTCCTTTTTTTCTTAGCCAGGGCAGTCATAATACGTGGGGCTGACCGACTCGTCCTAGGCAACCCCCCCGATGGACCTTACCCCACACCCTCATTTGTCGGGCCCTCACTTTCTAGAGCCCCGCATCTGTTGCTTAAGGGCATCTGGGGAGGTGAGGGAGGCCGGGACGGGATTCACCTGCCGCCCCAAGCAGGGATCCATTTCCACTCCTCCCTGTCTCTTAGGTCCCATCCTTGTGCTTAGTGACAAGAGGTTAGGGCGGTCATCTGTTTCTTGTGGAGCTCCCTCCTGCTGCCTTGGCCTCAGAAATACACAGAAAAGAGTGAAGACAAAGATAAGTTGTGAATTTAGAGAGGAGGAAACGGGACAAAACCAAGATTTGAAGGACAAGTGAAGAGAATTTTATTACATGTATATAGCTGATGGACAGGAGAAACTCTTTGCCCACATCTTTGCTGAAAAGTGGAAACTCATTAGAAGAAGGAAAGCTGTTCTTTGCTGTACTGAGCTAGCAAGGAACTAGGAATAATTCACAAAAAATTCCTTGGAGGTCTCATTATCTTGCTTGAATTTATGCATATAACTGCTTTTCAGCTTCAATGAAAACTTACTATGTATAACAAACAGTAGAATCTTATATTTGTGCATTAAGTTATAAATAAGTGTTAAACATTAACAAATAAATGGCCATAATATGTAAGTTGATTACATGTAACACATACGCATACACAGAGAAGATAAATCCTTAGATTGTTACATTTACTTGGATGAGTTAAGACAATAACCATGCTTTCACTTTAATTTAAATCTTTGTGAGTCCAGTTACATTCTTTACTAATAGGAATGATCTTGTCTTCTGAGTTATTTATCCCGCATGAGCTCATACTTTCAGGGTGAATGGATTTCAGTTAAGGAGAGCAAATATATTGCTTCCAGACATGCTTTATAAATGCTGTCTGGTATCCTGTCAGTGTTTTAAAAGCCAAGTTATTAATAAAATGGCAAAGGTTGTTTTAACATGAGAATAAAATTCTTTATTATACACTTGTAGAATGCAAATACAAGTCAGGTGTATAGAGAATCAAGGTTCTGCATCTTTACAAACTAGTAGGAAATAAATAAAAAAGTGGTGTTTGAAACAACTTATCTCAAACAAAAACTACAGGAATATTTACTGAGGACTAGGTGACATTATCTCATAGCACTTAATCTAAATTCACTTGCAATTGTAGAGCTGCCTTTCAATGTGTCACGATGAATGAAGCTTATGGCAAAAGTTAACAAGTATCACCAAACAAGAAATAATTTTATGAAGATGTAATGAAGTTGTTACTTATTTTTGTCCTTTTAACAGAAATCAAGTAAACTTAAAACATTGTGCCGTATACTGAGTGGTAAATTATGGTAAAAGGTGACTTCTTTATGTGGAGAGAGGAAAAATTAAACTGGAGGATGAGACTGGTGCATAAAACTGTAGGAACCTAAGTCCATTTTAAACCCCATTAGCTTTTGTTACAAGTACACTATTCTTATTTTTTGAACTTCAATGTATAATAGCGTGTATCTGTGGAAATGAGCAAACTGTTGTGTATGTGTATGCACATACATACAGAAGTGGAAAATACAGGTTTTTCCAGAGATTTCTTTTTTATTGGAAAAATATGTAACTGTTGAATCTGGAACTTCTGAATCGAAGTACCAATAATCTGTCTGTTAAAAAACAACTTCATATAAGAATGTTGGAGTTGAAAGGACTTCTTAGTAAAATTAACTAGCAAGAAAATTACCCAGGATGACAAAGAGGTTCAGAGCTTTTACTTGTTGAAGACAAACCACAGAATTAAACTTTCTGTGTATTAACTATAAGACTCACTTCTTTTGGGTTCTTCCATAGCCAAAAGATACAGTCATTTCTAAGGCATCCAGCTTAGATATCTATTTATAGCACTGGGGCAGTGTGACAAAAAAATCAAAACCCTGTAAAACAACGAAAAAAACCCCACTCAAGTAAAACTTTTGTCAGTTGGCTTTGTAGGTCTAAAGGTACATAGAAATTACATCTTCGACTGAACTTAGATAATTTAGATTTAAGAAGAAGCATCCATAATCATTTTAATGAGTTTCAGTTCACAGCCTGAAGACTAGCTAATTTAAAAGTGCTTGAGAAAAATCCCCACCTTACTACAAGTTTAGTATTTTTTCTTTATTAAAATAGAACTTGATTTAATGTAATTTCATGTAATTTCTTGAGTGCAGTTTTCAGATTCTCCAAAAACAGGTCTTTTAATTATACCAAGAAATGAGTCTTCAAGAAGTAATATAGAAAACATAAAACAACATGCAGTGTTTCACAGTTTTGTTATTTCTTTTTCATGGCTTACAACAACTATTATTACTATGATTTGAATCTGTGTTAGGACATGGTGGGAGACCAGGACAGAAGTCGACATTTCAGTGAGTTCAAAGTATATAAAGCAGACGAACATAAAAAATATTTTCTATAAGATTAACTGCTAAGGGTGCAACAATAAATATCATATCCAAAAAAACCCAAAAAAGAGAACATTTAGAAAAAGGAGTACAGCAGTGGAGGAAAAGCAAACTAAGTATTCAAACAGAAGAACAGAAAAAGACTACTAGGTCCAGTGTCAATGTAGCAAATAAATTTATTAATATATTATTAGTAAGAGACATGAGATAATATTGCTTCCAAAATCTGAAACTGTATCTTGATTGACCAAATTAATTTATGAAGAAAAGTTTACATAGTACTGCTTGGAAATTAATCGCATGTTTACCTTCATGTAAGATTTGTAATTTCTCTACAGGACTCTGAATTGTTGTGTATGTTTGCATTTTGCTAATTCACATTTCCAGATAATTTCATGCAGTGTCCAATGTTTGACAAAGATATGTTTGTTATTATGAGTACTGACTTTTAATCATATGCTGAACTAAGGCAAAAGAAAAGGAAGCCGGTTTCTCAAATCACAAACTCTTCTTCTATAATATTTTAACTCTTATTATAGAATTGCTATTTTCCATTTAGTGTGTGTTACAAACTGGTAATTATTCAGTGGAGAGTAAAGATGGAATTCTGTCTGTGGGATGCTGTTTCACTTGTGACAGAACTGAAAAGTAAACAACACTTTGTACACAATAATTTATTTAGTGGATATTTTTTAATCATAATTTTACCCCAGTTTTTTTTCTGTAAATGGTGATAACATTTGTTGGTTTCAAATTTTTTACTGTCTGGGAAGTACTTGTGTCTGGTAGCAAAGACCTCTACTGAAAAAAGGATTAGTACAGAATTATACTTTTATTTTCATTAGAAATATATATATACACATATATTTAAAATGTTTATGGATATTTCAGATAGATAGATAGGCTGAAACAAAGATAAAGGGACAGAGAGAAAGACATAGAGGAAGGCAGGAAGGAAGGAAGGAAGGAAGGAAGGAAGGAAGGAAGGAAGGAAGGAAGGAAGGAAGGAAGGAAGGAAGGAAGGAAGGAAGGAAGGAAGGAAAGAGA
>Ga0065711_1041338_pt1 | contig 16227 bp, 12 predicted proteins | sample Hoacrofraction12_FD_59098 | JGI IMG/M metagenome (GOLD analysis project Ga0065711, IMG submission 59098) | Hoatzin crop microbial communities from Cojedes, Venezuela - Epithelial fraction 12 v2 (version 2) | ecosystem: Host-associated > Birds > Digestive system > Esophagus > Crop | place...
ATATGACTTCTATTTTCATATTAAACATGGCTGAAAACTCAACACATTCTGGAAACGATTATCTAATCATTGTAAAAAACTACATATACCAATTTAAGTAAACTTTTTTCTTATCATATGCATCTAGTTCTCTGCTGTAATCAGACACGGCCAAATTGACTTGGAGATTAGCGTACAAATACATTTCATTGAAAGCAGGTTTGAAAACTGAACAGTAGCTAGAGGCTTCCAAATGGGTGGTTGGTCTAACACAATTTAACATTTTGTTACTGAACTATCTTCCTGCTCAGGAAACGTCTCTGGAGAATTTTTTGGTTTAAGAAAATCAGTCAGCCTTGCATTGTAATTAGATTACCATTTTAAACTTTTGTGACTGAAAGAACAGAAGCGTATTTGTATCATTATCACATATTTTTGGGATTACATATCGTTCCACGTTTTAATCGTGCTACTTGATCTGTTCTCAGCTGGAGATACTACATAGCCTAAGTGAAAAGTCTTCGTTTTAGCAGATGCTTGACAATGATGTATATGTCTATGTGTATCAGATTACTTGTTTGCAGACCAGGAGTGGAAAAAGCCAGAAATGAGCAGACAGGGGACTCATGTCATGTGTTGTAAAACTTAGGTAACATTCATGTTGCTTTTACCTTTCAAGGGCTTTTCTTCTCAGCACAGAAAAGCGCCTTACCTGAGTAGCTGGAATATGCGTTTGTGCTATGGTCTTTGGTTTGTGAAATTTTCTTTCAAAGGTTACTGTTAAATGATTAATTTATCAAAAGTCATTAATTATTACTCTTTTGATAAATTACTAAAATTTCTGTTATTTAAGCTATGACGTATAAAAGTGTTGAGTCTTGCAGATTATTTTTGCTAATAATGTTTCACTTCTATCAGTTCTGTTGATTGTCATTATTTATTTTGGGGTGGTTATTATTGACAGGAACAGTCCAGTTTCTACTTTTCTACCGTATGTTCTAGCTAATCACAGCAGAATATCTTAACTCCTGTCTTTTGAAGTGAGTGCTTTATATAACTCTTAATAGATAGGCATATGACATTGTTGATACTACATACGTGGGCTTCAACCAGGGAGTGATCAAACTTGTCATTAGTGCGGAGGTGTGCTTTAATTTTGGATGGAATATTAGTGATAACGAACAACAGATCCTTGTGGAGAGTGCAAGTCTTCCTCACCTCTGATCCTGAAAAGCTAGTGCTTGCTGTCCTCCATCAACTGAAATGTCTTAAGTGCAGCTTTCATATTGTGGAATATACGGAAAGTGTTTAGGAGTTCATAAATTAAAATAATGTAGACTCAGAGTTTGGTTGGCAAATGATATTTGAAAAGCACACAGGTGACATTGTTTTAAGAATTCATGTAGCTTAGTAGAAGGCCTATGTCCTGCCTTAAAAACAGCTTAACTCAGTCTTTAGTTTGATTATTACAAATCCACGTGTGACTCAAATCAGGTGAATAATCATCATTTGCTTATCTAAAACAGTTGTTTTATTGCCTTGGCTTTAGTTGTCCTATATACATTGCTATCATGTTACTCCCAAGCACCAAGTTTCATACTTTGTATTGACTGTTCTGATCCTACCTGGCCAGATCTTACAAGATCTCTGGTTGTGCCTTTTCTTGCTGCTTGAAAATATTAAAGCGGTGAACAGAATCTAAATTCCCTGCTTTGTGCCAGCTTGGGTTTTCACTGTTGCAATAAAGATGGCTGTAGCAAGGTTCTGTGTGTTATGCCAGGGACGGCTCCGACCGCTTGAATGTGCAGGATTGGGAGGATGCAAAGTGATTTTACACCTCTGTCTGTAAATTCTGTGTGGTCTAATGAGGTATCTCCCAAACTCCGCTATCATCAGCAGAATAGCAATAATGCAGATGTGGCGTGGCAAAATACGTTAAGCTTCATTGGCAGGAAAATCATGTGTACGATGTACCATAGGCTTTTGGACTTAGGAGGCCAGGTTTAATTTGGTCATACCATGTGTCTTGTCTGTCCTTGTATAGCCATGATTTTCTGTCATCCCTGCCATAACTTTTAATATCAGTGGACCAATTTAAATTAATTTAGTAATTATACATTTCATGAGAGTAAGTGACTAGCTTGGAAGAAGACATCCTGTTCAGGTTCACATTGCAGAAAAAACTGCCACTCAATCTGTATTAAACACCAGAGAATTCTGAGAGACAACAGGAGAATGAGAATGCACCAGCTGAGGGAAGAGAGATATTTTGTGTGTGTGCGTGTGTGCATGTGTGTGCGTGCGCGCACGCGCACTGGAGCACTTGCTGGTGAAGACTGAGGCAAAAATGTTGTTGAACACCTCAGCCTCCTGCATATCCCGGGTAATCAGGTCTCCTGTTCCCTTGCGGAGAGGGCTCACGATTTCCCTAGCCTTCCTTTTATCAGCAGCATACCTATAGAAGCTTTTCTTTTTGCCCTTGACATCCCTGGCTAGATTTAATTCTGTCAGGGCTTTAGCTTTCCTAATGTGATCCCTGGCTGCTCGGACAGTTTCTCTGTATTCCTCCCAGGCTACCTGTCCTTTCTTCCACCTTCCATAGGCTTCCTTTTTGTGCTTGACTTTGTCCAGGAGCTGCTTGTCCATCCATGTAAGCCTCCTGGCGTTTTTGCCCGAGCTGCTCTTTGCTGGGATGCGTCGCTCCCGAGCTCAGATGAGGTGATCCTTGGACATTAAGCAGCTTTCTTGGGTCCCTCTTCACTCCAGGGCTTTATGCCATGGTACTGTGCAGAGGCTGCTCCTGTCTATAGAGGCCTCATCTGCTCAGTCTCCCTGGTGGTGTGGCCTGTAGCAGACCCCCACTATAGTGTCACCTGTCTCTGCCCTGCCCATGAGCTCTCGGTCAGACCCTCACCCATCCCAGGTGGAGCTCCATGCGCTCCAGCTGTCACTGACACAGAGGGTGACACCCCTTCCTTGTCACCCCTGGCTGTCCTTCCTGAAGAGCCTGTAACCTTCCGTTCCAACGCCCCAGTCATAGGAGCCAGCCCACCATGTCTCCGGGATGCCAAGAAGATCCAATATGGTTAAATGTTAACTTTTCCTTCTGCGTTTTTCAGTGGGATGTTGAAAAATCCTTTCTATTAAGATATATCTGCATTGTCAAAAACTTCTGTATATATTTCAACTTTTTAAGCGATACCTCCTCAAACTTATGTCCTGGTCAAATGGGCATGTGCTGTTCTATTTAAACATTTTAGTTGTATAAAGATCATATTAAGAGAAGACCTATGTAAAAATAAAATGTGAAAACTTCTGGTGTTTAAAACCTTTACATTAATCTAGTTCAGAAATGTTTCTTTTTGATTTTTGTACCTTTTGCTCTCCTGTAGTCTTACAAATTGGCACAGTTCTATTGATTACGTTGTCACTGAAGATAACGTTTGATGCTCCCAAATTGGAAAGGGCTCTAGTGGCTGTTTGCGGTTGAAATTGCAGACGCAAGGGTTGTGGTAAGGATACAAACTGTGGAAATGTGTGTAAGAGGATCGGTGGTTGTGTATATTTTCTCTCAGCTTTGGGCACTGCTGGAGTTGGTATGTTGCTATTGATTTGGAATTGAGAACTCTTAAATGATGTATATAAGATATATAGGTATAGCTTTGATGCCTTGTATATAAAGATACAATGAACATGCTTGAATTATTTCTAAAATAAATAAAGGATTCTTGAGTTTAAGCATCATCTCACTGTACATGAATCTGTTCAGGCACTAGTGATAGATAGACATTAGGTATATTCTAACAGATTGGGCTATAACCTTCAACATTTCAAAGTGTAAATTGTATGGCTATTATATACATCAGCTAGGTTTCTGTGTGTCTAATGTTTACATGGACATTTTGTTACCTAGTGTTGTCTAGTTTTGGGTGGTGAGCTTAGGCAGAAAAGAAACAGTAATGCCTTTAAATCTCTTTCTGTATGCTAAAAGGAATTAAGCCCAAAATTATTTGTGGATGGAGGAAGGCATATTCTGTAGCCAGTTTTGGCCAGCAGAGTGTTGGTTAATGCAACAGAGAAATGCATTCTGCTGCTATTATTTTATGGCCTTCAGGTACCTCAGCAACTGAGTTTATATATATAGTGTGTATATATATATAAAAAATAGAAAACCCACACCACACACTTATTTAAAACTGTTATTGATAGAGTTTGAGCAACGGGATCCTGCAGCTAAGGCTACAGGAAGTCTAGAAGAATCTAAAGCTACTTTAAATTTAATTGTAGGGGGTTTTCCTCCCAGGATGGCTTCAGCTGTTGTTTTTTTCATTTCCTTTCAATAAAGCTGAATTTTGTGATGTGGAAATTTAGTTCTATATTCTTTCTGAGTTGCTCTTTAACATTACTTAATGCTTTCATCTTTCCACCCATCATGACTTATTGGTATATTTTTATAAGGTTTTGCAAGGGTAGTTTCTCTCCTTGTCTCTAATGCTTACAGATACATTGTTAAATCAGTCTACCTTGAGTGTAGGTCAGTGAAAACAGTTTTCATTCTGCTGAAGATTCTTATTCCCTCTTATAAAAGGGAGAAGTCAGCAATGAAGTTCTGTTGTTCTGGTTCTCATAGACAGCACAAGATACCCTAAAGAGGTGGGTAAAGCCTTTGCCTTAAAAAACTTGACATGTTGTGTGATGCTATTATGTGAAAGAACCAGCTGAAATGACTTTAGTTAAGGCCTTCCAATCAGGGTGATATCAGTGAGAGAGCTGGAGTTGATTGAAGACCTCCCAGAAGGAGAGGGGAACTTGCTTCATTAGGGTCTCTCTCGCTGAGAATGCCTGGTGAGGGCTGGTTTTGGTTCAGGTATGGTAATTCTCATGATTTCGATCTATGCATGCAGGTTGAGACCCATGGTCATCCAGGCTGATTACTGGCTTTTAAGACAGCCAAGAAAATAAAACTGTTTCTAAACATGTTGGAGCTGAAGGTAGAAAAAAAAAGATTTTCCTAACTTCAGTGAAAAGGAAATCTGCAATCATTCAGTATAATGGCCAAGTTGATCCAGACAGGATCTTGATCCTGTTTTCACTGATGAGAGCCAATTCAAAACTTACCCATCCAAAAAAAGTGAAATGGACAGAGTTGATTTTTTTTCATACTTTTCAGTTTTACAAATATGAAATGTACCTGGTTCCAGGGAGGAAAAAATACAGAATCAGGGTTTAGTACTTAAGGCTTTTTGGGAGAGATAATTTGTATATGTGAATTTGACTTCTTTCCTTGTAGTGCTACAAACACTAAGAAGGTATCCCAAGAAGAGTTACGAAGTAATTGATTTCCTCAACATAGGCCTCTAAGTATTCTCTTTAGATAGATTATTCTTGCTCCAGTGTCCTGGATTCCTCTGTGTGAAAAAAATCTTGATTTTCCAAAGGAATTTAAAAAAAACAAAACAACCCACCAAAAAAAAGCCAAACAAAACACAAAAACCTCAAGCTGTCAAATCAATTTTTTTAATTAATGTTTATTTAGCATCTTTTGCTTTTTACACCTAAATTCTTATAACTGCTGATTATTTTCACAGTAGCGTCTTCTATTAAGTGTATTTCTGTCAATTTTATAACCATTTTGAGTGTTAACTTATTACCTTGTTATACTGATGTCTTCATGCTTTGAACCTGTAGATATCCAGTTAGAAGGAGAATTTCAGCATGAAATGAACACATTCTGTATGATTGAATCTATTTTCTTTCTATTCAATAAAACCAAAGTGATTATGAGTTTCCCTGAAAGCCTCAGCCAACAATTTATATATTAGAACATGTGTAATTCTTTTTCTGTATTACTCACAAGATAGTCTTTCAGATCAATAGGGTTTTATGGAATCTGTATTGAAATTGTTGAAGAAGGTCTAATTCTGCAGTCGGAATATGTCAGGAGTGTGCTAGGCTGCCACTTAAAACTCATTTATCAAAAATAAATGTCTTCTGGTTTTGAATTTGGAGTTATTTAGGAAGAGTATGGTCACGTCTCTTTCTCAATAAATAGCCTGGGGCTGTACTGTGACAGTCAATGCCAAGTGAAAAGAGTTTGTGAGCGTTCTTCCTGTCTCTTTCTGGACATTTACATTTTCATTGTTGTCATCTTTCAGAGATGGCTCAAGATCATTGAGGTCAACAGTGAGGGACAGGAAAATAGGGTGATGATTGGGCATTCAGTCTCACAGACAGAAATGCATGAGATCTTTCAGAAAGATAATCTATCCTAAAAAGCCAGCTACTGAAAAGCTGGCTGTTCTCCTAGCTGGCAGTCTGGATAATCCTATTCCTGCCTGTCCATCCTTTGCATCATATAGATATATTTACATTTTTTGTGTAAATAAATTGTGTCATTAAGTCCCTGCATGTGCCCCCTGACCACTACATTATTTCTTAGGGAGAAAATGTACTTTGGTAACGGTTAGGCTGCTCGGAAACACATCCCTGGCAGACGGAGGGTTATGGCTGCCGTGTTACAGGTGAGTCGGTGAGGAACAAACCAAGCCCAGAGATGGTTCAACACTTGGATCTAAGAGGCCATGTGTCTCTGCAGCTTTTGCTCTCTAGAATTTGCTGCTTAGTGGCTTTTGCAGGGCTGGTGTGAGCATTTAAAAAGGCATACCAGCTGGGAGAGCTTTAGTCTTTTCTTTTTACTGTTGTCAGCTATGTACTGAAGCTGGTAAAAGGGGAGTCCTTTGGCTAGAGGAGCTGCTTCCTTTCATCCTCTCCCAAAGTTGTAAGAGGCACTGTGGCAATCACCTTTGTTTAACCTAACCCCAGAGCTGGCTCAAAGTGTTTGTAATTTAACTGTACATAAAAGGCTACAAGGAATTTTTAAAGCAATTTTTGTGTCAAATTATTGAAACATCCAGTTAGCCTTAAAAACCATAAATTTAAAGAAAGAAAGAAGGAACTTGGGTTGACTGCTAAAAATGCACTCCAGTACAAGAAAATAGAGTTTATTTGGGTAAACAGATGATCTGAAATATTCAGTATAGAATACCAAATGTACGATGTATAATATATAATGTATAATGAAACAATACAAAGTATGCATAGATTGCAAAATAAAACACACATTTCTAGCTTTGAAGTGTAGGTGTAGTGACTGAGTTAATTTCTCTGACATCCATTCTACTATTTTGGATTGTAGTAACTTTAAAAGCCTACAGTCTTCCACGCTTCCCTGTTTTTTTCCTTGTTTGAGAATAGGAGCATAAATGGAGAAGACGGTGTTTCAAAGCCATTTTGGGATTTCCAAACAAAGTGAACTTCTGTTTTCAAGGATTGTAGCAGGCCTCTTTAGGACCCAAGTCAAGATTGTCTTTAAAAAAAAAAAAACAACCCACTATTAAAAAACTTTAAGATAAATACATAGAAACCAAAGTAATGAGTGACAGCGGGAGAAAAGAAAGAAAATCAGAAAAAGAGCTTTTTGATGCGTGGGACTGTTGGTCAGAATGATGGAAGGGAGAAAGAAACAGGAGCCATATTGTGAGTGGTTTTATTTTTTATATTGCTGATTTTCCTCTAAGTGTTGCTTTTTAACAGTATTGCTTTCTTTTTTGGTTTGAACCAGCTCTTTAAAAATTGTATGGGATAGATATGACCTTGAGAAATAATGGGATTTAAAATTGTTTTGACTCTAGTGCAGTCGTAGTCTACCCCATAAAGGTTCCTTTTTGTCAGCACCTTCTCAAGTGGTACAAGTTTCCACTGCTTCAGCACCACAGGGTATATCTGCTACCCGCGGTACGGTAGGTGAGCTGGGGAGCTGTATTGATGGCCAGGATCCCAGAGCCCTGCACGCCGGGATTGTGTGTCAGGAGGACAAAGGGATGGCGCCAACCGTCCTGCTCTATGCGCCAGTAACTAGAATTAATTACAAACCAATCGAATCCGTTGCAGCCAATTGGTAAACTAATTGGTAATTTTAGCTGTACATCTATGTGTAGTTATCTGGATGCCTGTAACGGTGCTTTCAGAGCCACTTTTGTTCTGCTTCATCCTGCTTGACAAAATGGCCCTCATAGCTTTAGGGAGAAAGATGTGCATCAGTGAATATGGGGCTGCTCCAGCTGCTTGTCTTGTTTGTATTCCCTTGTTCGTAAAACATGACTCGGGTTACAGCTGCGTGGTTCTGCTCTGATCATTTCTGATAAGGTGTAGCTAAACATTCTTTAAAATAGGTTAAGCCATTTATTGTATTTTTTTTCCCGTGCCAACTAAATTCAGAAATACAACTCATTCAGATTTCTTCTTGGTTTTCTTTTCTGAGGCAGACTTGAGAAGTAAATGATTTGGAATTAAGTTTTGCTTTCTATGCTCTTATTGTTAGTGACAGTCAGCACAACTTAGTGTGGGCTAAACTAAATGGAAGTGAATTGAATTAGAAAGCTGAAATTTTATTAGTGAAACTGAAAAAAGAACTGGCTCAAATACTTGACTTGTTCGTTTTTTGTAGCAGACTTTACTTAAGAATTATTTTGGTGCTGTAAACCTACTGCCTTGTAAGAAAGATTTTTCTTAGCTTTTTAGTGGAGTATTTCAAAACAAAGAGCAGCGTTTACATCAGTAGTGGTAGTCTGTTTGATTTCCCTCGCGTTTGGCTTTCTTGTGACTTTTCCCTTACAACAACCAGCACAGACTCTAGACCTGTCACACGTACGGTCAAAGGAACGTGAAAACTGAAGCTGAATTTCAAACTTCTGTTTGTGTTAAGCAAAAGGAATAATCATCCATATAATTTTGTATGAAAAACCATTTTGCGTACATTAGAGGTCCCTTTTCTACTAAAAGGACAATTAAAAGTAAAGATGAATGGGACGTGATGTTGCAAAACTGTGCATTAGTCACCTGTACTGTAGTAGAGGGTTTTTACTGTTTCCAGTGTTATGAAAGTTTTACTGTTAAAATTTGTGGTTACACACTGAAGAACCAATGCGTTTTCATCTGTAATTGTTTCCAAAATATTTCTTAAGTAATACTTACTTGCTTTGAGCGGAAAATTTCTCTTAATAGCAGCAGGAATGACTTTGACATAGTAAAGAATTTGCAAAGCAGCAACACTTTGTCATTAGGGTTTTTCTTTGTGCCATAAAATGATGTCTATATTTTAAACTCTGCGTGTGAAGCTGATACGCATTTTCATAGAATTCAAGCTTCATTTATGGCTTTTTATTATTTTCAGCATTTCGTCATCATAGACTACAGTATACATTTTTCTTATCTCTGAAAGAGTAGTTATAAAAGCTTCTGTTTCTGATGGACGTGATCTCGAACGATCTCTGTAGAAATGCATTAGTGGGCTTCGCTGGGTGAGAGTCAGCTCTGCGGAGAAGGTGCCTCATGCCTGTTGGCGCTGATGGTCTGTGTGACTTTTGTCACATTCAATAAATGATTTTTTGAGTTTATATGTGGAATATAAGTGGCTTCCTAGCTTCCTGTGTGGTAGAGAATTGTTCCTTTTTCTATCGGTGACAGCAGATAACTATAGTTTGCTCAGGAGATAAAGCTCAGCATTTAATCATATGGTCTTTTTCTCTGCTTTGCTGTGAAAAAATGGCAGTATTGTCTGATTAAAGACTGCAGGATCCCAATGTACCTTTTAAAATTTGTATTGTTTCTGTTTGCAGTCTAACCTTGCTATAGTTACTACACTCATACATTTGACCAAACTGGAAATCCGTAGGTGCAGTCAAAAATTTCTGAAAGTTAAGGATATTTTTATCAGGAACAAGTGTTTTAGCTCCCTACTGTTCAGCCACTGGCATTTTCTCTATGAATTTCTTCCTGATATAGTGTGAAGTCAAGTTAATTTTATGTCTTTTTAGAGCAATGGATTTTATTTGCTAGAGACCAACAAATATTTTACAAGATTCTAACTACTTAATCAAGATTGCACAATATTTTGAACAAAATTCCAGCACACCCACATAATTTCTAGCGGTGTATGTTTGATCCTACCCAGGAATTACAGGATGGTCTGGACTGCTCTTAAAATCCCTCCCAGTTGTGTTATTTTATGATAACGTGTAAATCTTTCAAGCCAGAAAATATGTTCATGACTATAGCTTTCGGTGGTTAATTCATGTAAAAATGCATAAATTCTTCAGTAACTCCGTGTAGTTCAGAAGTAATTTTTAAAATAGTAAAAAAATAATTGGTTTGTAATGGTCAAGAAGTATAATCTGGGTATTGGAGTTGTAAGGTCGGGACATGTAATTACTCCATAGACAAGAATGGGCAATTAGTGCCTTTTTTTCACTTGTGAAGGTGTGCTAATTAGAGAAGAGAGTGTAAACTTGCAGTTTATCTTGTTTGTTTCTCAGTAAGTTTATGTCAAACATGATGAGTTTATAAACCAAGTGTAATGCTGCGGTCTTTCTCTTTTTGCCTTTCAAAATATCACCATGAGAGTCGTCTTGATTAAAAACTGCTTGACAGTGCTGATAATCTCATGTGACAGTAGAATGGCTGTCATTGATCTGGCCACGTACAAGCAGACGTCATTGGAAAGTTCTGCACAGATGAAAGTCTGTAGGAACAGGCTACGGTTTGCTGAACTTCCAAATGTTTTTTGTAGTACTTAAGAATTATTTTTTTTTTAATGCAGGGATCCCATGATTCTCCAGAAGGAATTCTCTTTGTCTGATGCACTTGCCTCTGTGTAGCTCTTGGTATTTTTCTTCGCAAACAGATTAATAGTGCCATCTTTAGTCTCCCACAGGTCTTATCAGGTTTTACAGTTGTGCATATTTGATGAAGTATGTCCAGCATATTTTAAAAGATAACAACTCTGACAAAAAAATCCGGAAACAGTGATACATATGTTAGGAATTATTTTCTTGCTGAATTTTGCTATTTTGTCCTTAGACATTGGTGCTCGCAGAGATTTTAGGAAATGTACATGTTTTTTGATAGGCTAAATGTTTTAATATTTGTTTACATAGAGATCTGAACTGTCTGAGCATTTCTGTTTTCAAGATTTTTCTGGGTTTTATTTTTTATGAGAACGCTCAGACTGGTACATTTCCTACTTTCTCTTCAGTTCCTTTATTCATGTGGGGGGATTATTTTTCAAATATAAAGGTTGATGTAATGGTTGCTTTTCAGGAAGTCCTGATGATGCTTGATAACTATGTAAGGGACTTCAAAGCATTGATTGACTGGATACAGCTACAGGAGAAGCTAGAAAAAGCTGATGCTCAAAGCAGGTAATTAGACTTACTTTTTTTTAGTCTATGTCCAAATATGTCTCACAGTGAACTTAATTTTGTAGAAAAGATTCAGCAAATAGAACCAATTTTAGTATCTACTCTGGGGCACCAAGTAGGAAATTTTCCTTTGGGACAGAATCGGTGTGAGGAGATAGAGGGGATTTTATCCTCCCCAGTAGTGTTATCAGTGAACAGCTGTGCTAGAAATGGGAAAGGGTTTGGAAGTACTGCAGCAGAAAGGTAAAACTGATCACATCATGACAATTTGTGCCTAGTGTTGAATTTGTGCGTTGGTGCCTAAGTTTTAGCTTTGAGAGGTAAATGAGAAGTAGGGTTTTGCTGGTACAGTTTGTGCCCGCAGAAGATGGGGAAACCTGTAGTATGTGTGGAGTGATACACTCTAGTTCTTCCGTTTTCCTTTGTGAGTTCTGTCCCTGGTCTGCCTAGATAGAGGCAAAAAGTAGACCAAACGTGACAGAGTGGTTTTGTCAGTTGTTTACAGGTTGTTAATCCTGCTAGTAGTGCTGGAACCAGTTAAAAAATAATGTATCTAAGTGTTTTTCTGAATCTGTCTTCACCAGCACTGGGTTCTACAAGTTTAGTTTTGTTTTTAATTGCCAGTTGTAATTTTCATGTAATGAGAGAGCTTCAGGAGCAAGTGTTAAAAATAAGAAGAAAATAGCAGCAGCTTCAATGAGATGCATAATGAAACTCAAACTGTGTCTGTTTGGATGAGAACATTTTACACTAGTGGCAGTTAACTTCAATCAATCTGTTCAGCTATCTTTGCAAGTACACCTTTATCAGTAAATGTTATTGCTGACAAAGTTTGGTATGTCAGTAGTAAAATAGGAGGAGCGGATGGTGATTTATTTGGTTAGTTCTAAAGATTTTTATGTACTGGAGATATTTGATACCTATATTAACTGAAGCAGCATTTAAACTGTATTGAATGCAGGATAGGAAAACGTAGGGTCCCTTAAATGGTTGTGGGCTTTTCTGTGTGGTGTTACTGCCACTAGACCTAGCGGATATTTCTAGTCCTACGCCCGATCCTTTCCTTTTAACTGGTTGGTTTGATGTTTGATCCCACACTGACATTTAAAATAAGCGTTGTAGCCTTGAGAGTATGCACTGTTTTTTATATGGGTCTAGCTAATACAATTTGGTTTGGAGTTGGTGTAGAAACAATTGCTAAGATGTAGGATTAAATTCAGCAGTATTCATGAAGACTTTATAGCATTTGTCAGTACTGTTTTTCCTTTAAGGCTATAGACAAGTAGTTGTTGGCGATTTTTTTTTTTTAACTTTTCTTTCCTGAATTTGCAGACCTACTTCATTAGCCTGGGAAGTAAAGAAAATGTCTCCAGGACGTCATGTGATTCCAAGCCCATCGACAGATAGAATTAGTGTGACATCAAACACTCGAAGAAGTTTAAATTTCGGGTATGAAACCAGATAAATTTATTAAACTTAAATAAAGATTCATTTGAAGCAGAGTTCATGAATACACTCTTTTTCTGTACTAATCAATATATTGTTTTGCTGCTTATTAAGTCATATATGCAATTATTTGCATTTATGAAAGAAAAGCACATGGGCTGTAAAAGAAAATCCTATCAAGGACTTAATTTTTTACTTACAATTATATATTTAATTACTGGTCATTCCAAAGACCTGAAGATAAAATACAATTAGTGTATTTTATGTTATGTGTTTCATACTCTCTTCCCACTAATGTGTTTCATTAGTGGTTACAGTGTCCTCAGCAGAGATGTAATATTAGAATATTTAGTCAGTACCTCTGAGTATTGAGCGCTCTTAAATTTTGAATATCAAGTATTTCTACAAAAATCCTGCAAAGTGAGTTTGATGGAAAAATCACGCCAACAGTGCCAGTCTCTTTGTGGATGTATGGATTGATACCTACCTCAGAACTTTGAGAACTGTCTGTTTTAATGCATGATGATGGGGAGAAAACATATGCAAGTAGTCAAATGAAAAATTTGAATCTGGCGGAAATCAACGCTCTGTTATTTTTTATTAGAACACAAACAACAGCTCAGCGTAATGATGCCTTTCAGCTAAGCTGTTTTTTGTATGTCGTTGCATGTTGCTGTTGTTGCTGGAGCTGTTTTATTCATCATCACAGGGAGATGTTTAGCAACTGTGTGTGTTACAGCAGCTAATAAGATGAGATTTTCTGTCCTGCAGACTTGCAGACTTTTTCCTCTCACTTAGTCTGCTTGTTTGTCTCAAAGTAAGGCAACACCAGACAAATACAATATTTTGTGTCTGTTTGAGAAAATAGCATAGAAAATAAGGGTTTAGATATACTTGGTCCTATGGAAATTTTTGACAGAATTCTAGGAATTATTAGGAAAGGAATAGAGCACAGAAGAGAAGGTGGTGGTGTACCACTGTAGAAATTCATAGTGAATGACTCTTACCTTTGGTCATCTTTATCTCTTCCCAAAAGCAATGCAGGAAAAGTATAGGAACTGGAAACAAGAACAATCACAATTATCCAACAGTATTGATGCAGAAAGCAAAGAATTTGGAGAAGATGTAACAAGAAGTGTATGGTAAATAAAATAGCTTACAGAGAAGACGAGTAGGAAAATTTTGTTTTTTCTTATGAAAAGGAATGGGGAGTATGAATTGAAATGATCAAACACCAAACTTAAAGTGACAGAAGTATTCTTCACAACTGAGTATGTAGAATTTGTTGTTATGTGGTGCTTTGGATGCCAAAACTACAAACGACTTCAGAAGTCAGTATCACAAAGATTAATGTCCATGTTTGGTTAATAAACACGAAGATATGTTTAGGAAAGTATGACAACTTTTTCATGTAAATGGCTGCAAACTGGAGAGTGTGCCAAAGGAGAAGGCGTTCTGTACTGCGTGGTGCTGGAAGTCTCTTTGCTCAGCTGTGTGGAGCTGTCCGAGGCAGGGTAGGGCTTGGCCTCTGCTCTTGCTTCCCTCAAGTGAAATAGTGTTGCATCCTCCTAGGGTCAGTGCGGATTATTAACAACCAACCGGGCGGCCAGGTTTGTATCATTTGTGGCATTATGCCTGGTAGGGTTTTTTGATGACAGCTTGATAAAAATAGGAAATAACAACAAATGGACATCTCACTGGGCTTAAAATAAGTGAGCAGTCTAGTTATAGGGAGCCTTTCTACACATTTGCTTGAAAACTGCAAGATCTCCATTTCTTTATCCTTGTTTTGTTTTAGCTAATGAGGCAGCTGGACTGTTATAATCAGTGTTGTAAAGCTTGGAAGAGAAATCAGTTGTATGATTGCAGTTGAAAGGATTCTTGTTACAGAATAGAATTGGACACCTCTTAAATGTGTGCTTTTGGAATGAATGTTACCATTTCCCAATTTCAAAAATTTTGCTTGCATTCACTTAAATAAAACTCTACAGATTTTTTGCTCTAAACCTTGTGCAGGAAATGGCAACTTTTTACAAAAGGCAAACCAAAATAATTTAACAAACACTACAGTTCTGTACATCCAGAAATTCGAAGTCTAGGCCGTCATTTAGATCTTTCTGAAAGTTACTAGAATGGCCTTCCAGGTTTACAATTTATTTTTGCTAAACAGATAATAGAAAATAGATCTGTTCTTTTATTTACTTAACCTTGGAACAGAGTACCTTATGGATTTGTGTGAGCAACATTGACAGTTAGACCTGCACCTTTCGCATCTCTTGCACACAGACTTTGTTAGCCTCCTCGTGTTAGTTACAGTTGCAGCCCTGTCGATACAATTCATTGCTGCAGTTGGGCAGGACCCAGGAAGATGCAAAAGAAGAGCTGTGACATTTGGCTGTGAATACTCCCTGTGTGTTTATTTCTATGATTTGAAAATTTAGTGTCGGAGAATGTTTCTTGTGGGAACTGTTTGTCCGTCACTACAGTGCTGCATGTTTCTTCAGCCACTACGCATTTTTAAAATTTTGGAACTAGCTCTTGATCTGAATTGGTGGACAGCAAGATTAAGGAGAGTGTCCTGATAAAGCCTGCTAACAAACCATTCTGTTTTTCGATTAGACGCTAAAAAGAGCTATGACTTTCATTTAGGAACCCTGCAGTGGCGATTTCTGCAACACGCCTGGCTCCTTCTGGTGTAAGTTGGGCTGATAAGGTGAAAGCCAATCATGGAACTAAAGCTGCCAATCCTGAGCTAGCAGCAGCACAAACCTCTCTGCCACCTCCGGCACAGAAGTCATCGCGGAAAAATGGCAAGTCTCTTTAAGTGGCTTAAGTTATTTTCACAAACTATATGGCATAAAATTAGTTCAGAGTGTGATGACCTATTTTCACACCAAAACTAAGTACAATTTTGCAAAATACAGTGTTTAAGTATTGAGATAGAAGATGAATGCAGCCTGACATTATCATTGTAACAGAAAAGTTTGGGACAAAGCTGTGTTTTCATGTGTAGGTAACATTCCATTGTATTTCCACTAACTAGAATTTGATCTGTTAAAATACCAGTACATAACACCCCATGAAACGAAAGGTCTTTGGTCACAAACTGGTTGTCTGTTTGGAATGGTTTAACAATGTAAAGAATAATATGTGTCCGGGAATCTGTAAGAGAGCTCAGCGTAGTTCTATGTGCCCAAGGAGTTGATGTTCTCAGAGCTGTGCTGAAGTAACAATCGATATTTTTTTCTTGGAAGACAAGAATGACCACATTCAGTTATGAATTGTTTCTCTGAAGATTCTCCATGGAGAATGCTTGATGCCGGGGTCTTTTTTCTTCTAGAAAATATTTAGTAAGTTGTAGACATAAAAAACTTTACCTTTTGATTTACAAAGTTAGTTTCTTTGCACACACTGGAACCCTGAGGTTATCTTCAGAGATGCATTTTTCCCATTTATTTTTTCATGTATGGTCCGAGATAACTATCTGCAAAATCAGCAGGCAGGATGTAGAAATGGATATTCTAAAAAAAAAAAAAAAAAAAAA
>Ga0065711_1041339_pt1 | contig 16227 bp, 9 predicted proteins | sample Hoacrofraction12_FD_59098 | JGI IMG/M metagenome (GOLD analysis project Ga0065711, IMG submission 59098) | Hoatzin crop microbial communities from Cojedes, Venezuela - Epithelial fraction 12 v2 (version 2) | ecosystem: Host-associated > Birds > Digestive system > Esophagus > Crop | place...
GTATCTGCAAAAAAAAAAAAAAAAAAAGAGAATGTGTTCTCCACACTGTAATGGATAGGGCAAGCAATAATGGTATAATATGAAAAGAAAGGAGATGTAGATATTAAGATAAAATTTCTGCTGATATCATTACTGAAGCACAAGAGTATATCATATGAGAATGCTGCAAAATCTCCATTATAGGAGACCCTCACCTATCAGTTTGACAATTAACATGGTTTAAAAGCTGCCACTGACATTAACATGACCAAAGTTAAATATTTATATGTTAGAAAATAATCTTGCAGTGATTTTTCAAGTATTCATGATCCAAGTGTTACATTCCAAGCGAATGTTTGCAATTATATCAGTGAGGAAACATCAGTCTACTGAAGTTCCAGTAGACTATAGGAGAAAGGTGTCCTTCACTTCATTTAATTTCAATTTAATTTTTAAATGGAAATTAATTTAATTTTGTTGCAAAACTACTTCCTTCTTTAATATGTTTTGAAGGCATAGCTTTTTTTCTGTTTTAGAGTAAAACTCATAAAATTTGCAAGATTTCTTTTAGTCATTTAAGTTGGAAATTAATGTCAGATAGCACTACTTTCTTCCTCTTGTTGTTAAGGGAATTGGACTATTAACATTTCTTCACTGTTTAGATTTAACATGGAGGTATCTTCAAATACACCATTAGTGTTTTCAGCAAAGTAAGCCAGATTTGAATTTCAAAGGTGAATGTTGCAAAGAGTAGGTCATTATGATCAAGATATTTATTATTTCCTTTGAGAGATTAGTCTACATGACACACGGATTTTAATTATATACCATGGACTGCATAATAGAAAAACAAATTTTGATAAAGTGAATTGCTAACATACTTCTAAACCTCTGTTTGTGAAAGGCATAAGGACTCAGCCATGTTCTATTTGTACATGTAGAAATAAGAATATCTATGAAAAGAAACGCAAAGTCAACAGGACCTTGAGAAAGTACTGACAGAATAATCTTTCAGAAATAGCTCCTCTTCACTTCAAGGCAGCTCTCCACTCCGGCTACCTCTGACATTTTCTCCATTTTGATGCTGAGAAGTGTTTCTTTTTGTGTAGTCAGCTGCTCTCGATGGAGACAGTGAGTGCTCCCTGGGCGGAGGGTGACATGCCAGTTGCATCCAAGGAGGCGTTCTTTTCCTTCCTGATGAATCCATCATTTGCCATTGCCTTAGGTATGACTGATACTAGCAGCCACACCTCAGGGTCAGATCTCCTTTATTTCAAAATTTGTATTACCAAGGAGTTGTATTACCAAACTCTGCAGTTTCTCTATTTCTTTAATTCCATTTAATCTAATTTTAGATTATACATTAGTTGTGAAAATCAATGTATCCAAGATACATATAGATATAAAGATGCAGAATGCTTCTTGTTTCCCTGTCCTCCTCTCTAGCATGGGGACAAAAAGGACCTATTGGTGCCTCTTCTCTCAGATCACGCAGCCTAGAGGGAAAACTTGCAGAGAAAAATTATCTCAAATATTCCTCAACAGTGAAAAAAGTCAAAGCACAGCTCTAGTTAAAACCTTTTAGCTTTAGCAGTCTCAGAATTTTCTGCAGTTTTGGCTGGAGTTTGTAGCTGTGTCTTAGCTGTTTGGCAAGGAATTAGACATGTTGTCTGGTTTTGATGCCAGGAAGCATGGCTGAGCTGATGCCTGTTTGGCTAAATCCTGTTTCTCTCTCCAAAAGCATGAAACCCCAATCCCTTCAGGGTGGCACGTCCGTACTGCATGCAGGAATTGCGTTCTAACCCAAGCATTTACAAAAATATGTTTGTTGTCATGGGCCAAAATCTTACCGTTGAGTCGGCCAACAAATAGACTGAATGATCATCTGTCAGCGCACAAATGCGTACCCAGGAGCCATTTAATTTACTGGCACAACCTAGACTTTCTGTCCGGAGCTTGTCTATGTTATTCGTTTCTTGAAACTTGCTTTGATTATTTAGATGATGAGAGCTTGTGACAGTATTTCTATTTGTGCTTTGTGGTTCCTTTACACACTAGCACAGTAAATAATCATTTGAATATAACAATGAGTTATACTGTCCATAACTGGCAAATTATATTCATTAAGATATCTCCATAACGTCCAGCTTTATCAGTGCTGCAGATCAAATGACCTGACATCTGTTAGAAGCTAGGATCTAGGTACAGAATAATTGCTTGAGATAAATAGGTCAAGACTTTGGTAACGTGGAAGGCTGCAGTGATATGTGATGAAAGGAATCTAAGATGTGGGCAGTCATGGGGATGCCTCTACTGGTCATCAAGAAAACATCTTAGCAGTTATTAAAACTGGTTACTCATTTACTATCCATAAATATCCTTGCTGAAGTACACACTTCATCCCTGGGCTAGAATGACAGATATAATTTTGTTTTCCCTTTGTGTTCCTGCTTGTACTTTCTAAGGTGACGTCCATTTGAATATTAGATTTCTACAAAATGTTTGACTATCCAAGACCTGAATATAATCCATAAAACACTTTAGGTTTCAAAAGAAACTTGTCTGACCACAGAACCTAGGCACTTCCCAAGACGTGTCTGCTGCTGGTGGCCTTACTGATGGGATTCTTCTATTTTCTTCCATGCTTTTAACAGATTTGAGGTAGGAATAGGTTACTCTTTCTTATGCAATTCTGACTTGTTTACACTCAGCTAAAGTATTTGAATTGAGGGAGCTCTGAAAGAAAAAATGCTGCACTCTGAAACAGCAATTTGGCTTTTTGAGTAAAAGACCACTATAGACAAACCACTGCCTGGGTTACTTCATCAGCCAGAAATATTTTCTATCATGCATGTGGAGTGTGACCAAAAGATAATCTGGGCACTTAGGCTCTAATGTACCTATTCATAGACAAGAGAACACAGTTAATAAGCCTCTGTATAGAAATTACTGTTGCAAAACAGAGATTTCAAATGTAAATTTTACTCTACCTTTTCAGCAATCTATCTGACCCCAGCAAAATGAAGTCCTGTCCATTAACTTACATGCCATTGCACAGAAAAGTATAGAATGATTCGCTATTTTTTGACCTGCACTTTTCAGCATTACTTGTTATCACAGCAATAGAAAACAATTCAGTTAATATACAGAGACACTGTACATAACATAGGAAATAAATTGATTCAATATGTTAATATACTTCTTGTTCCTATGTCTAACACAGAATCTCTTCTACAAATTCGTGTGTATGGCTGTTTACTAATCCTTCATGAATCCCCACGTTCTTTGAAGTATGTCTTTGTAGTACCTTAGCTATCTAGACCAGTCTAACAATACATATTAATTGCTGCTATTCAGTGAGTTATCATGCCTCATCTGAGCTATGGTAACCCGCTCTGAAGGTGCTTTCATGCCCTAAAACCTGAAACAATATATATTATCTCACATATGTCATGGCCTAAGAACACACATATACACAATAATGTACCACAACTCAGTTGATGAATGATAACTCATTAAATAGTTGTAATTTGGTCATCACTCTAAGCCTATGTTCTGTCTTATTTTTATGTTTGTGAGACAGGAACATTTTGTATCTTGTGATTAACAGGATAACAGTTCACCAATACAAGACTTCTCAGGTACGCCATAGGATCTGTGTTACAGGTTCTGTGTTATAAGGATGAACCTCCCAGAAACCTCAGTGGGATTTTCACTTCCTAAAATTAAAAGCAATTTTACCCTAAATAATTTACTCTTGACCTAAGATACGGGGACTGTGACGAGGAGCTTAGGTGGAGGGAAGAAGGAGACTTGAAGACAAGACACTTCAAAAAGCTGTAAGTCAGTAGGTGACCTTAATATAAGATATCCAAAGAAGGTGAAAAAATTTGCAGACCTGAAAATGAACATAAAAGAGTGAAGATTAATAATCCAGTCACACAAAAGAGAAAGAAATGCCTATAATGTCTTTAATTTGTAACTATGAATGATAGCAAATAAGACTCATTTCTCTTGACAAAGGCATGAGTCTGTACCACGCTTACTTATTATTAGCCTCTTTATTTGCTTAGTACTAGGCAATTTGCATTAAGAGCCTATTTTTCCCTCTTCTATTTTGTTTGTTTTTCAGATGAATTTATGTTCACGGTGGGAGGCAGCATGAGAAGCCTTGGATTTAGCCACAGAGAATAGCAAGCAGTCGGCAAATTTCCTTTTCGGTCCCCTGCTGATTTGCCAGAAGAAAAAAGGTCGTTTAGTCACTGTGTACGTTCAGTCTTTATCATCTGTGGTCCCCACAGGGGGGTCAGTAGAATGTCAGCAGGATTGCCAGTTAGTGCTAAACTTGCTGCTGACTTTTCGGGAGGGGCTGTGGATCTTTGGGTTTAATTCTCAATTCAAACGCCTTGTTGCTGCCATGCTGCTTGCAGGCTATCTCGCTGATTTGTATCTGGGTGACTTGCTGTCTTCTCCTGGTCCCTTAATATCTCTATCTCTTGAGAAACCACCAAGGCAGGAATGACTCTACCTATATTCCAAGCTTACTGTAGGATCTCTTTTAAGCAAAAATCTCCCAAATTTTCTTCGTTACTCATAGCTACAAATTTTCTTTACTAGAGTAGAATTATCAGTAAAAGTTAGCCTCTGCTTAACTAGTTTGTACCGTCACAAAGCTGGATTCGTGTTGCTCTCAGTCTCAGCAGATGTATCTAGCAGGTATTGTTTGTTCACAGTCTCAACAAAAGATATGTCTATCAGGTGGCTTTGGCAGTCGTGATCACATCCGATTCACTTCTTTCCCTCTGTGCAGATGTAATTTTCTGAGTCATGCTTTGTTTTAGTAAGCATTAGATTGCTCAAGAAAGTTGTCTTGTATAGTGGAAAACGTACCTGCAGAGCCTGAGAAACTGAATACTTGCTATATAAAAATTCTCTATTCAGTGGATCCATAACTTTTGTAGGTTAATACTATTCCACAACGCAAGACAAAGTCCAACTTTCCTTTAGCATACTGCAATAAACAATTGGTCATTCCTTGCAAATGAGATAGCTCAGATTGGGCAGGCAGGTTATGGGCACGTCATGATAGTAAATTTAATATACCTGGGAATATTCTCTCACAACAAGGCATGTTAACACAACCTCTTACCCCTCCCAAACTGCACATCTCCACGCAAGCTCCCTATGGGCCAAAACAGCGCCCTAGACAAACAATTTAACCATATGTACAGTAAGATTCCAATGTCAGGAATATTTCTAAGCATGGTTTAATTCATTAGTAAAAGTATTAATAAAGTGTCTACCAGCCATAGGGACTCCAGATTTTTTGTTAATCAAGTAATTTGCATAAAATAATATGTCCAAATGCTCTTGAGTAGATTTGGGATCTGAGTTTTCTCAACTTACAGTCAAAGCCTCAGACAAGTGAACAAATGAAGGCTGCCTGTAATTGTCTTCAAATAGACAACCTTTCTAAACTAAGTCTAGTGGATCCCAATCAGAAGGTAACTCTTTCCTCCAGCCCAGGAAAAGGTTGGCCTAAAACATGCACGTCAGCACTGATTCAGCCACCTGATTTGGGCCACTTCCCTAAAGGCTTGGTTTCTGTAGACTCTTTCCATAGTCAGACGGGTCTGGACATAAATCTCCATCTAGAACCATGATGTGCCACTGACTACTGGAAGAGAGCCCAGGGTGACTGATTTCCTCAGTTAGCATTCTAGTTAAATATTAAAACTTAGATGTAATGATTCCTTGTTTTATGGATCAGTGTCACAGGGAAAAACTGCTCTACCCTGCCCTAGTGAGGTCCCACATGGAGTACTCTGTCCAGTTCTGGGCTCCCCAGTTCAAGAAAGATGAGGAGCTGCTGGAGAGAGTCCAGCAGAGGGCTATGAGGATGATGAGGGGACTGGAGCATCTCTCCTATGAGGAAAAGCTGAGGGAGCTGGGCTTGTTCAGCTTGGAGAAGAGAAGGCTGAGAGGGGACCTTATAAATGCCTATAAATATCTGAAGAGTGGGTGTCAGGAGGATGGGGCCAGATTCTTTTCAGTGGTGCCCAGCGAAAGAATGAGGGGCAATGGGCACAAACTGAAGCAGAGGAAGTTCCAGCTGAAGATTAGGAAGAACTTCTTCCCTCTGAGGGTGATGGAGCCCTGGAACAGGCTGCCCAGGGAGGTTGTGGAGTCTCCTTCCCTGGAGATATTCAAGAGTCACCTGGACAAGATCCTGTGCAGTCTGCTCTAGGTGATCCTGCTTGGGCAGGGGGATTGGACTAGATGACCCACAGAGGTCACAGAACCACAGAATCACAGAATGGAAGGAGTTGGAAGGGGTTGGGTCCTTCCAACCCCCAACATTCTGTGATTCTGTGATTCTGTGAATTCCATCAAATCAGGATCAAAATGGTTTACTGATTGATTAAGAACACATAATTAACACACAATCAGTAAATTTTATATCTGGCATCAATATCAGCAATAGAGTAAATAAACCACAACCCTAGACACTTATAGAATGTTGATGGATATCTATAAATTTCTAAACAGTGAGAAAACCCCCTCGGGGTCACATCTGCACACCCAAGTGGGACCGCTGCATGCTGCACCCCATAAGCTGGGGCAGGCTGCTCCATCTTTATCTCCTGCTTTAAGCTTCTTTTTTCAAAAATGTCTTCATAATTCCCTGTTTCAATTTCTGTTTAACCTGGCTGAGAGTTGTCTTCCCTTTTTGGGTGAGCCATTTGGGGGCAAAAAACTTAAACAATTTGGGTGTTCTGTTCATACACATTTCTGGCTCACCAGCTTTTTCTTTCTAGGCCACGTCACCAGGTAGAGGAACAGGTGAATTCCCCCACTGCCCTCATGTAACCCATTTCCTGGTGTGGCTCGTTTGATTTGTGGTTCAGAAAAACATGTCCCAGGCAGCAGTGTTTGCAAATGGCACTGTTCACATTACCAGAAGAAATCTGACAGCTAAATGGATGTTGTATGCACAAGATGCTCATTTTGGATCTTGGTGATATGTTGTTTACACGCTTGGGCCATGACAGAATGAGAAGAAATTAGTCCTGACTATTGCCAGTGAAATAACTGAATAAAGAAAGTCAAGGTCTTTGACAATATTGTTGATGTTGCGTATGTTTTTCACTGTATCAAAATGGATTGCTTTTTCTTCAGTTTCTTTGGAGTAAAATGTAAAAATTACGATATGAAGATATTTCAGTTTAGAGATACGTTTTATTCTTTGTGTAATTTTCCAGACAACACTTGCCAAGGATAATTACATGATATATTCTTAAATTATATTAAGACAAGCAGTTTGTACTTCCAGTTCTTATTTTAAATTAAATGTTGATATACATGCATCAGGTTGTACATGAATGTGCATGTACATATATAGATAAGTGAATCTCATTCAGAGGATGTGATCCACTTCACCCTGCCCCCCCCCCAAAAAAAAGAACCCACCTCCAACAGCTGAGTCTTTCTTCAAAGATGTGTACAAGTGTGAATTTGAGGTACAACATGAAATAGACGACATTGCTGGAGGAAAAGAAATAAATAATACGCAGGTTCAACCAGAATATCAGAAGTGACTATCGGGCAACAGTGCTGTCTGCTTTAAAGTGCTTGAAGTCCCTGTCAGTTTAGAAGAAAACAAATGAAACTATCCATTTACCTGGTTCTCCAGCGCAAACCCTAAGTGACTTCACCCTGCTTTATCTCCTCAGGCAAAAACTGAAAATGTCAAGACTGAAGAAGAAGAAGATATGCTGAGACTCACGACCAGAAGGCTTTCAAGCCGCAAGGTAGAAAAGGATCCCTTTGTGGTTGAAGAAGAAGAATAAATTGCACATGCTTCAGCCTTGAGAGCTTTGGGTTTGTTTGTTTCTGAATTCAAAAGGCTCTAAACACACCAAAAATACCCAGGCTTTGTTTGCTCTGATTTTGTTTGTTGCTGTTTGAAATTAAAAATTAAACTATTTTCATTAATCCTAATGGACAGGTTTTGCTGGCTTCGTGATTTGTTTACTAGAACCTGGGATAATGATTCACTGTTTGGGACTAAGATTAATCTCAGAGTCTCTAATAAATAAGATTTTCCCACTTCTTATATGCAAAACCCTGAGAAGAGAGGGAATTTATTATTATTATTGTTATTATTGTTATTATTATTATTTTGCATGTTCCAAATTAGAAACTGTGTTTGTCCTTAGTCTGAAAAGGTCAGAAGCATGCTGAAATTGAGATTATTGAAATCACATTGATGCTACTGGATAGGAGCTCAGTCCTTTTGCTCGGTGTGAGATACAGATGGGTTTACATCCTGTGGCACAGAGTATTTCTAACCACTATACTCCCCTTTCACCAGTGGATATGACTGACAATAATTCAGACACAAAGCAAGTACAATGTCAGTTTGGAACTACTATGTAAACTGACTGTATTAATTGCGTTATATTCAAGTAGCCACTTATTACCCCTATAACAATGGGCTCATTAATAACAGCCATTAAGTAAATCAGTCTGGCACCTTGGAGAGTCTCAATTTTGAGCAGATTTTTCCTGGGAGAGATAAAGAGGAAGGGTTAGACACATATCATCTCCCCTGCTTTTCTTGTTCATACAAGATGCATTTGAGAGGCAGTGGACAAGTTTCCTCTCTACCACAAATACTTTTAGAGCTTAACTCTTAGATTTAAATACTGTTGTTCAATTATCCCTCATTAGGTGTATCCAGAGATAGAGTCAAGTGACCTTATGATTTAGGTGAACATACAGGGGCAGTTTAGGTCACTGAATAGTCATTGGAGAAGTCAGTCAGCTATTACGCCTTCATTTTTTTTTCCAAATCTACTGCTCTAGACATAATCTTTTCCATTTCTAGAAATCGCAACCGTTCCCAGAACGAATACATCTTGTCCAGCCATGGATCCAGCGATAGCATGCATTTCTGCCAGTAGGCAGGGATGGTTGGCAAATGGACAATATGCGCAGTGGTCCTGTGAGGATGAGTTTAGTATTCCTCAGTCTTGGCAAATGGAAATCCAAATCGGATAGCAAATGTCGTAGAGCAAAAGATAACATAGCCAACATCTCCCTACAGAACTGCTGAGTCTTCATTTCTCTGAGTCTTGTGAAAGCTGAATTTCCATCTGGTTAAAAGTAATTTATTTGCTGGAGTTTGAATTGCCTATCTTTACCGGTTCATATGGAACGGTGAGAAGGCTGAAGTCAGATGTCAAACAGCAGAGACAATTGAGACGAAAGCTGGAGGCTGGTGATACATATCTCAAAATCTGCTGCTGGTGGGCAGCTGGCGGATTATTGTTTCAGGCAAGAGATCAGTAAAAGGTATGAGATTATTTGCCTGGTGGTAGCAGTAATTATACTGATAGGACTGGAGTGACTCCTAATCATGGCAGTAAGCCAAACCCTCTTAACCCTCTGCTGAAAATCTAAAGGTCACCCAGTTTTCAACTAATTGGTTTCTGGGGACTGACACTTTTTTGTGGCTTCCCTGAACTCCTAGGAGGTCTTATTTTCCTGCTTTCACTGTCTTTCTTTTTTATAGTGTTTTTTTTTAAATCAAGATCCATGCTTCCTCTTTATTCTACCTGTTCTTCCTTTTCAATAGGAGCATAAAGGCTACATTTGAATGTCCTTATCTGTTAACAAATGTACTATATCTTTTATTCTCAAAAGTCCTAAATAGCAGTATTGATTTAAACGTCTCGTTCTGATACATCTTAATAAGATGAGATACTTGCAAATTTCATGACAAGGTGGTGCTAGAAGAAGACACCGAGTATAAATGCAACACTGGAAGACATAATTCTTCTGTTTTTCATGGATTTCAGATTATTCAGCAAAATAGAATAATCAGCCTTTTGCATATTTTCCAGATGGGAATCTGAAGAAATAAAATGATTTTACTAATGGGTAGGGAAGTGAGTAATTTCCCATGCAGCGTGACCCATTTGAAAGTCATGTTTTCTGTCTAAATCATGCTACGTGGTATGATACCTGCCTCTGTCCATAGAGTATGGAATAAATTATGATAAATTGTTTTAAATACCTAGATTAGTAGTAAGCAAATATATTTGAACCCTGACTTCATAGATCCCAAGAAAGCAATAGAAAACTTTGTTGAGAAACTATAAGCAGACAATAGCAAACATTGTTGAGCAAGTGTAATCACCTAAAAACTACTGGCTACTAGAATTGAAATATGGAGTGAATTGAATTTCCGTGTAAAAAGACTTTCCTAAATAAAGGTCATTTTAATTCTATTTCTTTTGATATCAGTCAATTCTTAAGAACTACTTTATTAAGAAAAAAAGAAAAAGTCACCTTTTTAATTCTATTGATTCCAGAGTCTTTGAGGTTTATACTTACGTTCTAATAAGTGAAATATGCCTTTTTCAATGAACGTTCAAAAAGTAAATTAGAAGAAGTCTGATCATTGCATAAAATAATATTTCTTGGACTCTGCACAGATAGAGGTGAACAATGTGAATTGAAAAGCTGAGCGCTGGACCTTGCACCCTATGAACCTTTCATGATCAAGTGTGAAATTCTGGTATTTGACCACATCCATCAGTTAACACTAAATTCAAACTCACAGAGTTTTATATTTGACCCACCAAGGAAGACACAAGACAGATAGTTGCAGCTTGTTGTATAAGCATTTCTAGGGATGCCATCTATGCTTTTCCAATCCTTCTGTTTTCCCCATGCTGGTGGGACAATGGTGCCTGTAGCCCAAGCATTCTCCAAACTGAGCCCCTCTGTTAATCCATACAGAAATTCTCCCCAGCCAAAAGAATAACTGTGACAAAACCAACGTTAATATAGTTCCCCAAGCTTCATTTTGGAGACTGGTAAAATGTAGCATTCGTAAAACTAAAGTGTCCTTCCCTGCACTTGTCAAATCATTGAGTGGCTACAATTGCATGAAACCTCTCATGACACCATCTTGAGAACTCACCTCTTCATCAAATCTAGCTGAGAAAATTAACATCCAGTTCAATTAAAATAAAAACTGTTGCTTCCCCCTTACACACTAATCTGTTAAGACACTAAGAGGATTTACGAGGATGTGAAGTAAATGGATTTTTATACTCTCACTGGAACAGCTCTAGCTGAATTTCAAATTCTTTAAAGCCTGAGTTCCAGTGTAATGTGATCATTGTTTTCAGTACTTCAGGGAAATATTAAGAGAGGAGTTCTTCCCAAATTTTAATCTAATAATAATAGAAATAATATGCAAGAATCAATATTGTTCTTATTAGATTAGCCTTCACTGGCTACTGGTTGCTTCCTTGGGATCTGAATGTGCAGATGGTTACAGATCTTCCTGTTCATTTAGGGAGAAGTCTTTGTTTCTCCTCTTTGTTTGCATAGCCGTTAATCCAGCCCCTGAATAAAATAATTCAATTTCCAGTGTTATGACAAAGCAAATGAGAAAGAGAGAGAAAAGGGGGGGGGGATTTATTTTAAAAATACAGTCTTATGGCTGGAATCAAAGAACTGCTGAAATTTTAATGGGAGCAAATTAAATGAAATGTATGTATGCAATGGTTTGTATGACACACCTAATAATGGAGATGAGAGAGCCAATCTTTGCAGTTTTGGTTCTAGAGAAAATATTCCATTACGCTACCTCTTCTATGTAGAGCATGTTGTACCATTTAGGTCAATGAAGCAGAAGTGTTAAGGGGTATTACAACCACACTTGCCCTACCAAAATAAAGATGAAGTCTGAGGCCACTGATGCTGTGAATGTACATTTGTCACTGTGTAGTCACCTGTTAAAATAACCTTTGTACACTTTTGGACTCAGTGAGTGCCCCTAACTATTCCGATAAGGAGTTCTGACTTAGCCAGATTAGCCCCAAATGAAACAATTTAGTTTTTCTGAACTTCTTTGAGGGTGAAGCTAATCTGTTAATCTCCAAAGAGCTGGTTTCCAGTTTAAGTTTGTTTTCTATTTATTTGCTCTATGACAACCATGTGAACAGCCTGTTTGAGGTATGTTGGGGCTTCAGCTCTCCATTGAAAGGAGGGAGTCAGATATAAGTAGCAATATACAGTGAGAAAGGCCATATTCCAGGTGCCACAGCGATAAACAATTCCTATATGGTAAGACAGACATAAAGAGGCAGACAAGTACATAGTTACCTCAATATCTTTAAATATCTCAGGGATATTCTGAAAAGGGGGGTTATTTCTGCATGAAACAATCTCAGTATGGCTGTACTGTTGTGATAAGCAAACCATGCAATATACAAAGTACAACAAGAGAAAAACAAAGTGATTGGATACAACCTTTTAAATTCAAGAGTACAGGATTTGTTGCTGCATGTGGCCCACTTGTAATATCATAGTAATGCCACTTAGCTCTTAAAGAGCTGTTTTCATCAATATGTCTCAAAGCACGTTATGAAAAGGTGTGATATCCCTTTCTGTAAAATTGAAATAAGATAAGACTTGTACAAGGGTACTCAGCAGTCTTTTCTATCAGGTAGTAACACAATCCACTTCCTGAAAATTGTCAGTGTTCTTGCCATTTGGCAAGGCTGCTTCTCTCTTTTACTTAGTCAGAAATCAGCCCAGAACTACTTCATTGAAATAACTATAATTACATATCTGAAAAACAGCGTGAGCAGAAAATGTGGTCTTCCATCCTTAAAAGCATAATCCTTCTGTTATGCACACCAAAACGGCTAAAAGAGCAAAGGGGTCTGTGGGTGCCCTATCAACTCTTCCTAGAGTTCGTTATTAATAAAGATTCATACAGACAGCCAAAAGAGTTTCCCTTTGGAGCAGATCATGCTGCCATGATCCCATTGGCATTTCTCGTGTTTGCCCTGAGTTCCCAATTTCTTTGTCAGAGATGTGGCACTGACCCAGCTGGAAACAGGATGACAATTCCGGCTTGCCAGCAGTGCACACTGACACAACATGGTCACTTGCCTGTGAGAGGTGCCCAGAGTGACTCCAGGAGAGTCAATGGGTCAGTATGGATAGTACACAGTATGTGGAGGTAATAGCCTGGGTCTGAAAAAGAGCACAGTGCTTTACTGGGCCTGAGCTCATTAGCTTTGCCTTTCAGCTTCCACTTTTAGATCTTCCACATTTAGAGAGAGTTCACTCTGCATTATATGAGGCAGCTCAGTACTGTACTCCTCCAGTTGGTATAAACACTGAGCCAGAAATACAGATAAAACTCCTGGGCTTACGTACTTTGAGGTTACTACAGAGGATGTACAGAAAACTTTGCCGCCTCTGTTATTAGTCCTTGCTTAGTCTCATGTGAGTTTTTTTAGGGTGATGCTGTAAGATTTTTCTCAGAGGTCAATGAATTAATTGAAGTTATAGGCTAACAACAATGTGAATTTAAGGTATAAATTGGGGGTTCACCTGCCAAGCTGGAACTCCCACACATGCTCATCGAGGCTTCATTTTTCACATGTTTGAGTCTAAATGTCTGTAGGTGGTTTTAACTTCAAAGTATAGATTAGGATCCACGCTTGAAAAAGAGAAAATAATTTTACTGTATAAACCCAATAGCTCCATAATTTATGCCTTATGCAGTTTAGGTAACTTCAGTTTAAGCAAACAACTTACTTAACTGTAATATACTTTGATAGCTGAAAGCCTGAAAAGGCCAGACTGCATTTTTCTGTGAAGTTAGTGTCCCCTGTTGTATTGCTTAGTTTGATCGCTTGATTCTCCTTAAGGCTAAACCATACATTGAGTGCAGAGCCAATCAACCACAGACACTGACCAGAAACATTTCTAATCAGAATTGAAGTCTTGCATTTCTCTCTCAGCATTCAGCATATTGCTCTTCAGCTCTCTCTTTCTCTTAAATTGTGTTCGTCTCCTCACAGATCTGAGGAGTTTGTGTATTCAACAAGGTAGGAACAGATGACATGGGATGAGCAGGGCATGATGTTGTAGAGCTTTCAAAATGAAAAGTTCAGAAATTCTGTGGTGTGGAAATCAGGAAAAAAAGCCTTCCCAAGTATCTTTTTGCAGTCCCTTTCCCTGAAGAAATAATGAAATTTACAATACAGGAGGAAAGAGGAGGTGGACTTTATTCTGTGATGGAAATAAATGTTTCTCTCTTTCTCATCAGATTTCATCATCTTCTTAAAGGAAAAAAATAGGAAGCAAAAAAAAAGAAGGGCAGAACTCTAACATGCCATTAAAAATAAGAAAACAAAAAGAAAGAAAGTGTTGAGTTTTGCCTGGAGTATAGAACGTGAGTTCTTATACATGATTTCTTATCACTTAGCTGAGCTACACTGTAAATTTCTCTCAGCAGGCACTATGTGTCCTTATGTGTTTGCAAGGCTTTCTGTTCACTTATGGTACTCTGGAAATAAGAAACTACTTCACAGAACAGCAGGAAACTCTTCAGTGTATCTTACAGAAGTGCATACTGGTTCCTGTGTTGTATCTATCAAAAGAAATACAGATAAGAATGCAAACTGCCTCAATAGGTCCATTCCAGGGGAAATACCAAAATCTGTGGTGCAAAAATGATATTACTTTGGTGACAGTACAGAAAACTGCATTTGGAACAAGAGCTAATGTTTTTGGATGAACCCCGAAGAAAGAGATATCCACTTAACTTTTTGTTTATTTAAAGTTGCACTTAGGTAGTTGTTGGGTTCAGAAAAGGCAAAGCTGTTACTTGCCATGTAAATAGGTTTTTGTGGGCTCCCTCACCATACTGTCATCATAGCAGTAAAAATTAGAGAGGAGCAGTCTGTGGGAAGTAGGGAGGTTTCCTTACTCTTGATAGTCAGTGAAATAACACCTGTTGGAAGATGTGTGACATAGAGCTGGCTTTCAGTGTCAGCATGAAGGGAGATCTGCAGCAACCCCTAAATTTCAGTGCCTGAGGAGCTGATTTGGGAGATGCTGAAGTTTAAAAACTCTTCTAGTTGTGACTCCTCCCCCACCTGCCATGCAGTAGTACTTAATGTCCAGGCTGATCACAGAACTATGTGTTTATATGCAAGCAATAAGGGCATTCTGCTTCAATGAGGGAGTCTTTGATGTAAGTTTCATATCTAACTACCAGCTATGTGCTCTATAAAATAAATGCCCCTCCCTCTATCTCTGACGGTTAGTGTGGTTGTGCTTTACGAAGAATTCATTGATTTTCACATGTTTTGGATGACTTAAAAGATTGGCTCCTTTAGTGAATTTTGATACAGTGAAACCCAGATAGTGAAATTCAAATGTACCGTTGTACAACCAAATAATTTCACCCAAGGAACTGCAGATGTCTGCAGCTTGTAACATTTAATCAGAGATTTTTCCTTGACTTGTAGGTTGGAAATAGTTTCCCAAGTTATATTTTCAGTGCACAAGTATTTTCTGGGAGCTGCCTGTAGTGTTGCGCATTATCCTCTCCACTTATTGGGCTGTGAGCAAGGGAGAGACATGGATGTTGTTCCTCATTCTTGATATCTCTTCTAAAGATTGGTGAGTGGTATATAATCTTGTTTTCTCTTAGTAGCCGGGTCTACAGCCTGTTTACTAACTTATGGCGTAAAAGAAAGGTAAGCATAATTTAATTTTTTGGCCAAAAGAAACATTATAATTTGATTTAATATTACAAACATCATCTGACACAAGCCTTAGAATTTCCTTCCTGTAAATTCAGCAAAAGACCAAAAAACTTGCAGATTAATTACAATAGGTAAAGCACATAGTCCAAGTCAGCAGGTAACCTACAGCTTATATAAAGATTGACAATAAGCCTCTTGTATCACCCCATGGAACAGTTTTCATGGTTTTCCCCAGATAGTTTAACAAAAAGATATCAAAGAAAGACAGGAATATTTCAGTCTGATCCCTTATGTCCCTCAAAAATTAATAATTTAAATCTAATTATCAGATTATTTACTAAAATTGTTTATGACTGACAAGAGATACAGCAAGCCATTCATCTCCTAGGAGATGCAGCTCAGTTTCTGTACATATCTCAGTATTTATATCTGGCACTATTGGTTATCTCTCAGAAAACACAAGCACAGTATGTTTCCTATCCTGTATCAGTTCATTGATCCCTCTCAGAAGACTGCAGCCACAAGCTCAGAGTGTGTTCATGAGCAATAAGCAAAGAGTGAAATTCATCCTCTCTGACAGAGCACTTGTGTTTGTTGTGTTTATGTTGGGTTATTTTGGGTTTTCTTTTTTTTTTTTTTTTTTTTTTTTTTT
>Ga0065711_1041340_pt1 | contig 16226 bp, 18 predicted proteins | sample Hoacrofraction12_FD_59098 | JGI IMG/M metagenome (GOLD analysis project Ga0065711, IMG submission 59098) | Hoatzin crop microbial communities from Cojedes, Venezuela - Epithelial fraction 12 v2 (version 2) | ecosystem: Host-associated > Birds > Digestive system > Esophagus > Crop | place...
TGGGTCCCCCCTGGGGTGGACGGTCCCTGTCCCAGATGCCTAGGTCCCGCACGAAAGCAGCCCCTGCCAACGCCACGGGCGCCTTAGTCCCTCCTTTACTTGCAGCGCTGCTGGGATGTGGCACTGGCGCCGCTGAAGCAGATCCCTATGAACCTGTTCATCATGTACATGGCCGGCAACACCATCTCCATCTTCCCTGCCATGATGGTCTGCATGATGGGCTGGCGCCCGCTGCAGGCCCTCATGTCCCTCTCTGCCAGTGAGTACAACCCCTCCTTACAGTCCCACGTGGGTGACAGCTCCTTGGGTGTCCCCCCACTGCCATCCCCTGCCACGCGACAGTTGCCCCACACACCTGCAGCGGTCCCTGCATCTCACCCTGCAACGGTCATCCCCACATATCCCCCAGCAGCCGTCCCTACAACAGCCCCCATCGCACGTGTCCCTCTGCAGCAGTTGCTCCCATGTCAGTTGCCCCCACGCGTCCCTCAAGAGTTGTCCATATGGTGGTCACCTGCACATCAGCTTCCCCACATGTTCCCAGACGGTCATCCCTGTGTCGGCTGTTCCCGTGCGTCCCCCTTCAGTTGTCCCTCTGACAGTCACCCCCGTCTCAGCCACCCCCAACAGTCACCCCTGTCTCAGTCACTCCCATGTGTCCCCCGACGGTCGCCCAGCAGGCACCCCCATGCCTCCCCCACCGTTCCCCCTCATGATGCTCCCCTGCCACTTCCCACCCATCATTGCCCCTGGTCCCCCGCGGTGCCAGGTATGCGCCGTGTGGGTGACCGTGACGGGTCCCCCCGTCCCGCCCTGTTCCCCCCACAGCACTGAAGGCGCTGGAGAGCTCGAGCCGGCGGGCGCTGCAGGGGCTGGTGTTCCTGGTGGGTAATGGCCTGGGACTGGCACTGGCCCTCTACAAGTGCCAGGCCATGGGGCTGCTGCCCACCCGCCCCTCCGACTGGCTGGCCTTCGTCGCCCCCCCACAGGTGTGCCCCGACACGGGGGTACCCCCACCCTGCCCCTGCTCTGCCGGACACCAGGGTTCCCCCTGGCCTGGACCCCAGGGTCCCCCCGCTCACACGCTTTCTCTCTTCCCTTGGCAGCGGATGGAGTTCACTGGGGGGGGCCTGATCCTGTGACCCAATGCACCCACCCACCAATAAAGGCAATGGCAGGCTCGTGATGTTATTTTTGGGGGGAATTCTGAGGGTTTGGGGGCTCAGCCCAAGGAGGCACGGGGACGGGTCAGAGCAAAGGCTATTTGTTGATGACATGTGCTGTACTGGTAGTGCTGGGGCCCATATTGGGAGCTCTGGGAGTGCACTGGAGGAGCACTGAAGCCTGCACTGGGAGTTCTGGGAGTTCCTGGAGTCTAGAGGCATGTACTGGGAGCCATGGGGGCCACACTGGGAGTGCACTGAAGATGCACTTGGAGCCTCGAGGCCTATACTGGGAGCCTTAGGGCCTGTACTGGGAGCCTTAGGGCCTGTACTGGGAGCCTTCAGGTCTGTACGGGGCATGCACTAGAACTGCACTGGGAGCCTCAGGGCCCATACTGGGAGCCTTAGAGCCTGTGCTGGGAGCGCTGAGAGCCTTGGGGGCCACACTGGAAGTGCTCTGGCACTGCAGTCAGAGCCTCAGGACCCACACTGGGAGCCTTGTGGTGCCTACTGGGAACGCACTGGGAGCCTTGGGGCCCATACTGGGATCGTAGTCATAGAGCTGCAGCCCCACCTGGCACTCTACTGGGAACACTGGGTTCACACTAAGAACATTCAGGGTCATACTACGATTTTACTTCAACTGTAGTTCCTGCTGACATCATACTGGGGGCGCTGGGATCTGTACTGGGATCTCACCCAGCTGTGGCTCGGGCTGGCATTGTAGTGAGAGCACTGAGCCCACAGTGGGAGTGTCGGGGCCATACTGTGATCCTGCTGGAAGAGCTTTGGCCCACACGGGCGTTATACTGGAAGTGTTCGTGCTATACTGGAAGTGCTAGGCCTATACTGGGAGTCTGGTGGCCCATACTGCGATCATGCCTGAAGACCTCTGCCTTAAGCTGACATCACACTGGGAGCACTGGTGCTATACTGGGATCATACTCTGCGAGCTGTGGCCCAGACTGGCATTGTACTGGGAGCTCATGCGACACCACCAGACCCATACTGGGATCATGCTTGAAGAACTGTGGCTCAGGCTGGCATTGCACTGGGAGTGCTGGGCCCATACTGATATGGTCGTGGGCAAGTCAGGATGGCGTGTGTGCAGTGCTGGGATGTACTGGTCTTTACTGGTGCTTAGAGGCTGGGGGGTTCCTATTGCCCACACCACCAGCCCCTTTGTCAGTACCTCCAGGACCTCTGTGTCTGACCAACATCAAGTGTCTGACCCATGGCTGTCCCTAAGTGCCCTCCAGTGCCCTGTAACTGTCCCCACTTCCCCCCAGCTGCCCCACATGTGCTTCATAACTGCCCCCCAATTCTCCCATCTCCCACCTGCCCCAGAATTGCCCCACACCTGTTCAAGCGACGTATAACTGTCCCCAGTTCCATCCAAGGGCCCCATAAGTGTCCGCCAATTTGCCCCCCAGCTACCCCATAGCTGCCAGCACTGCCCTAACTAACCAACACCAGATTCCCCCCACTGCCACATTTTGCCTCAGTTTTCCCTGGGTTTGCCCCATTTTTGCCAGTTTGCACCCTGTTATTGCTCTTTTGCTCCATTTTTGCCCATTTTCACATTTCCTCCTATTTCTTCTTGGTGTGCCCTGCATTTTCCTGGTTTTCCCCTCATTTTTCCCTGCTTTTGTCCCATTTGCCTCATTCTGGCCTATTGCCCTTGTTCTTGCCCTGACTGCCAGAACTGCCTGGTTTTGCCCCATGTTGCCTCATTTTTGCCTTTTCCCCTGGTTTTGACCTGTTTGTCCTGATTTCTGCCCCGTTTCCTCCCTCCTGTTTCCCCAGTTGCCCATTTCTCCAGTTCTTCTCTGTTTTCCACTACTTCCCTCTCTTCCTGTTTCTTCCATTTTTTTCCTGGGTTTGCTCTATTTCCACAATTTCGCTCCCCCCCATTCCCAACCTATTTCCCCCGCATTTTTCCCACAATTTTCCCCAAGTTTTCTCCTGTTTTCCCTCTGCTTTTTGCCTGTTTCTGCCCCATTTCCCCATTTTACCATGTTTTTCCCCATTCCCCCAATTTTCTCCTTGTTTTCTCCCCACTTTCTGCCCATCTGTGCTCCATTTTTCCCTTTTCCTTTGTTTTTCCTCCATTTTTCCCCATTTTTGCTAATTTTTGCCCATATTTCTTCCCCCAGTTCCCCCCTACTTTTTCCCATTTCCCCATTCCCCCCATTTTCTCCCATTTTTTCTGTTTCCCGATCTTTGCTCCCATTTCTTCCCTCATCCCCCCATTTTCCTGATTCCCCCCTTTTCCCATTTTTTCTGGTTTTTTCCCATTTTCCCCTATTTTGCCCTTTTTTTCTGTTTTTCCCCATTTTTCCCAGCCTTCTCCCATTTTTGCCCTGATTCTTCCCCCATTCCCCCCCATTTTCCGTGTTCTGCTGGTTCACCCTCTTTTCCCCGATTCCCTGTGTTTTTGCCAGTTCCCCCCAGTTTCTCCCATTCCAGCCACCAGCAGCACCAGCCAGCCTCCACTCCCCGTTCAGCCACACCGCCACGTGTCTGCAGTATACGTTTCCCCTCCCCAGCAGCCACCACTAAGCACCAGTACACACCGGTGCCCACTGGTGCAATCCTCTCCCAGCATTCCCCCTCATTTCCCAGTATAGCCCACATTCTCCCCCTGCCTCCCAGCACAATCCACAGCCCCAGAACCCTCCTCCCCAATATGCACCAGTGCATCCTGGCACCATCATGGCTCAGGACTCCCTCAGTATGGCCCAGAGTCTCCCCATGCCCCCCAGGATGGCCCAGAACCCCAGATCCATGCCTCTCAGTATGGACTAGTGCTTCCCAGCGATTCCCAGTATGGCCCAGAGCCCCATCCCAGTATATCCCACTGCCTCCCGTTACAGCCCATTGCCATCCCAGTGCTTCCCAGTACACCCCAATGCCTCCCAGGCCATCCCAGTCCCCACAGTGGCATTCACAGGCCTGGGCCCCGGTGGGGGGCACCCCGCCTCCTTCTCCTTCTGCCCCTGCAATGGGTTGGGGCTCCCTCTGACATCATCAGTGGGGTCACATATGATGTCACACCTCATTACGTCACCCCTGCTGTGGCGTGTCGTGGTGTGTCACTGTGTATCGTGTCCTGCCTCCCCACCTGGGGTCAGAGCACGCAGCAGCCCTGGGTCCCTGCCACCTTGCCAAGTGTTGTATCATGTGGTGTGATGTGCTGTCATGCCCCGTGACATCACCCTTGCTATGGCATGTCATCGTGTGTGTCCCCGGACCTGGGGGCATGTGGCAACCTCGGGTCCCTGCATCTCACAGGTGTGATGTCACGTGATGCCATGTGAGGTCACCTCATGTCATGTAATGATGTCAACATGATGTCAGCTGTGCAAGCCACATCTGGTGTAGCATATGGGAGCAGCATCTGCTGTTGTTTATGCTCATGAGCATACACTTGTATGTGTATGCTGAGATCACAGAATCACAGAATGGTGGCGGCTGGGAGGGACCTCTGTGGGTCATCATCCCGTGGGAGGGGATGCCCTGGCACGGGGGCGCTCACCAGCACGACGACATGGGTCTGGGTGGGCAGCCCCTCCAGCAGGTGATGGCCTCCAGCTGCCCCACCAGCCCTGCCCTGTGGTCCCGCCCCAGCAGGACATGCCTAGGGCCATGTACACTGGGGATGAGAGGGGTGAGAGCCCCAGGCCTCGCCTCCTCCTCTCTGGCCGCCTGCCTCCAACCCCCCCAGGTGCATCCTTCCCTCCCAAGTTGCTCTGGCTGTTCCAAGATGGCCACTCAGGGGTTCCTTCTCTGTCCCTAGGGTACCCTGAGGCAGCTCCGCCCTCAACTAGAAAGCCCCACCCCTTTCAAGATGGCCACACCTCCCCACAGCCCAACTTCCCAGTTGTGCTGGATAAAGAAGCCCTTCCCTCTCCCACGAGGCCCTGCCCATTCGTTCAAGTAGTTTGCACTCACTCTACCAGGCACCCAAAGGCCCCCCCTCTCTCTTTAGAACCATAGAAATCACAGAATGGTTTGGGTTGGAAGGGACCTTAAAGCTCATCTGGTTCCAACCCCCCTGCCATGGGCAGGGACATCTTCCTCTAGACCAGGTTGCTCAGAGCTCCATCCAACCTGGCCTTGAACCCTGCCAGGGAGGGGGCAATGACCCCTGTAGGCCATGGCCCCTTCCCCAGGCAGACCCTCCCCTAGGGGCATCACCCCACATGCACTTGTCCCAAGGCCCCACACACTCACAGAATCCCAGCATGGCAGGGGTTGGCAGGGACCTCTGCGGGTCACCCAGTCCAACCCCGTGCCCAAGCAGGGTCACCCAGAGCAGGCTGCACAGCACCACGTCCAGGTGGGGCTTGAATATCTCCAGAGAAGGAGACTCCACAGCCTCCCTGGGCAGCCTGGGCCAGGGCTCCATCACACTTACACTCACCCCTTCCATGGCGACGTCTCCTCCCCTGTGGCCTCGCCCATTCCTCTCCAGCCTTTTTCTGTCACCGCGGGCTCCCACAGCTCCTGGGCCAAGTCCCATCCCCTGACTGGCAGGTCCTGCCCCCACCAAGCCCAACCCCTTGAAGGGCCGTGACCCACCAGAATGATCCCAGGGGTCCCTAGGGCAGTGGCGGTGGTGAAGGCAGTCCTGACAAAGGTGTAGAGCCCCCATGGCCCCCCTACCTCCGGGCCCAGCGCCTCTGACAGCAGCCGCAGGGAGCAGCCCCTGCCGCACCCACCCATGATGCCAGCAGGGGTGGGGCGGCAGTTTGTGTCATCCCCCCAACATCTCAGCCCAGATGGCGAGGTCCCCCTGTTCTCACCATGGTCAAGGCAATGGTGCTCAGGAACTTGATGGTCAACACAGTCTGGATGGGGGGATGTGACCTCTGACTCCCCTGTGACCCCTCACCCCCCCGTCACCTTGACCCCACCCTTGTACCACCAAGTGCGACCCTGGCTTGACCCCAGGCCCAACTTGCAAACCCGTCTTCAGGGTCATGAGGCTGGTTCAATGCAAATGACATCAAATAAAGTCATAACGGAATCAGTTCTGGCAGCTGACACAGTCTGTATTGATATGGGGGTTGCCCTGACCCAGGTGCAGGACTTTGCACTTGGCCTTGCTGAACCTTATGAGGTTCACATGGGCCCACTCCTCAAACCTGTCAAGGTATGTCTGGATCTGGACTTCATGCGTGGCAGCTACCACCTATGCTGTTCCCCCACACAATACTAGAAACATGTTCTTGATGCCACACAAATCCTTTGCTTGGGTTGTGTTTTTCAACTGTCCTTATCCAGTAGCCCATTGGTCTCATGAAAAGGCATGTGACGCTGGGCTTAAAGACAGACAGACAGACACATCAGTCAACACAAAGTGAGCACCTGAGCTAGCTTTTGGTCTAATGTATATCCAGACTGCAACTCAAGAGTCCTAGTCTGTGGCCTTATTCTCCCAGGACAACCTTATCTTTCATACCCAATCTCACTTCAGCAGCAGCTGCAGCAGGGCTCAAGTTGTCATTCCATGACATTCTTGGTTGTGGGGGTATTTACATGTTTTCTGACAAAGCAGCCTTCAGCATTGAGCCAGTACTGCAGTGTGGCCAACACACTGTCCTCTGAGGCTTACAGCTCTCCTGCTGCAGCAAGATGCATGCTAAGTCAGTGCCCTGTCCTGCCTGCAGTGCACCCATCACTAGGAGCTGGGTAGAGTAGGGGAAAAGGTATCTGCAAAGCACAACAGCAAACCGTACACGTTTTTATACAAATGAGCTTCCCTGCCAGGAAATCTGAAGGCCCAAGCTGTTTCTGGCTGAAGCAGATTGCAGACCCTTCCTGCCTGCCTGGAGACAGTTTGCCTAGTCCCTATGGCAGACCTCACAGGGAATGCAGACCATGCCAGGTGGCCAGGTAACTCGATTCATCATCTGTGTACTTACTGAAAGCAGTGTAGGGACAATTTCTTCCAACGCTTCTGACCATTTGTGCACAGCTGGTGGGAGGGTGTCTTGTCCTCATCTCCCCGAAGGGTCTTATGAATCCAAGCATCTTCTCATAGTAATTTAAGATAATGAATAATATCAGAGTGCCTTGTCAAGCAGTGCAAATTAGGGAATGAGCTTAACAGTCAATATCACTACTGTGATGTACACCCAGCAGACATCTACCCATACATCTAGTGAAACAGAGCCTACCTGGTGCAACTGGTTTGCTATGCAGTTATCTCTGTGTCTGAGTGTAGGCTGTGGTGTGATGACATCAGCCTGAGGCATCTGGGAGCCACACTGCACAACAAAATTTGCCTAAAAGCTTTGAGACTCCAAAGCAAGTGAGATTTCTTCCACCCTTTAGATACCTAGAGAACTGGGTCCGTAAGCGTAAGTACTGCAGCACAGGAGGGTATTAACAATGGGCATATTGATCAGTGCTCAGAAGTCTCCAAAGCCCAGTACCTATGACAGAAGGGTTCTGCTCTTCACTGTTGACATAGAAGCTACACTGCGAGACCCAAGTGAGCTCAGATGTTCTTAGGGGTGAATGGGGCTCAGATTCAGGGGCAGTAAGGAAGAAGGGGATCAGAGAGTCTTTGCACTGGCTGGGTGTATGCAGAAAGAGGTGTATTTCACCAGTGCATTTCCCTAGCACTGCAAAGAGCACTTGTCCAGGGAGCATCACCCCTCTTCTCCCTGCTCTTAGCACTGCATGCAGCTCCTCTGCCTGTCTGCCGAAGCAGGTCAGTAATAGCATGGTCAGAGAGAATTATGTCATCACGAGTAAACGCTTCTAACAGATTTCACAGATGTCCTCTAACATCTTCACACTCCTGTGAAAATCTGCAGGTCTGAGAGTCACGCAAAGGGGTCAAACTCCTGAAGCAGCTGCCTGGACACAGAGTGAACATGGCTATATATGCATATGGCACTTGCTGGATTATAAAGGCTTGGCTTGCATATGGCAGAAATCCTATTTAGAGTTGTCTTGAGGTAAAAAACATATAAAAGAAGAGTTAAGAGGCATCTTCCACAAAAGACATAATGCCTGTGGAGCAGCGCCTCAGCGAGTTTGACCTTGATGATCTGGCCCTGTGCCCCTGATTGAGAAAGTAATAACGAAGGGGACACCCATCAACCCAAAAAGGAAGGTATCTGGCTCGTGCAGGACGCGTGAACAGTAGAATTCACCAATCGAGTTATGAACAAAGCCGCACGCAACTAAGGCAATACCCTATCGGAATGCTTCTGATAGCGTGTGAACAATAGCAAGCAGTATGTAAGGGCAACTTTGTAAAGAATAAAGGTCTTTGGCTAACAGCCCGCCAGAGTCCGTGCCTTCCATCTGCACAAATGCCCCCTGGTTCAATCACTGTGGTGATTGGCATCTGACTCAGAGCATGCTTCCATTCAAAGCTGAAATTAGAAGTGAGGAGAAATCCAAGACAAGCAAAATTAAGAAAAAGAAGTGGGTGGTCTAGAAACAAAGAAGGTGATGCTAATAAACATGCAGAAAGCTAGAGGTGCTACAGTAAAGCAAGAAATGCAGAAGTCCTTCATGACTGCTTGCCTGCTGCAAGTGGAACAGGACAGAGTCTATTCTAGTAAATTGAGAATGCGAAACAACTCCTGAAATGCATTGTCTACTGTGTGGATTTGCAGCTCTTGGCCCACTTCTCTCCCACAGTACTGAGGGCTACCTGATGAAGTCTCTGTTTGCTTGTGTTGCCCATAAAACACGTAGATTCTGAGGAAATTCCAGACAGCCAGAGGCACGCAGATGAAGTGCTGCCATTGTTACCTGTTCGCTGCATCCACATTACAGGCTAGGTAACCAGTCAACTAAAAAGGGAGAGACAGGGAAGAAATATCAGTCAAGGCAGTTCTTTTAGCTAAGATGGATGTATTGGTTAGCCAAGAGACCATGAGTTCAAATGCATGTGTCTGCATTTATGAATTATAGCCACATATGAATGCTTGGCACTATACCTACACCCTTTCCTAATCATGTTAATAGCTTACCCAAAGCGGCAACAATCTGGGTAATCCTTACAATCACTTTCAGCAATGAAACCCTATGCTGCCTTGGACAGTGGTTTGGGGCATTTGTTTTCAACTTGAAGTCTTTCCACCATGCTTCTAGTCTTCTACACTGCATTTTATTCAAAGGTCATAGATAAGAAAATAACTGCTTGCTGTTAATGTGTTAGTCGCTACGTACACTACACCATACCAAACCTGTTCTCACAGCAGCTGTTACACTGAACACCTCCACAGAGCTAGAGCTCAGACAGGTTAATGCTGCTATACCCTCCACAGAGAGAAAGTAGAGCAAGGAGTGGATGCTACAACGGGATGAAGCTGCGTCAGGGGAAGTTCAGACTGGACATTAGGGAAAGGTTCCTCACTGACAGTGTGGTCAATCATTGCAACAGGCTTCCCAGGGAAGTAGCTGTGGCACCAACCCTGTCAGAGTTCAAGGATCATCTGGACAACGTTTTTAGTCATATGGTTTAGTTTTAAGTAGTTCTGCGAGGAGCGGGGATTTGGACTTGATGATCTTTATGGGTCCCTTCCAATCTGAGATATTCTATGATTCTATGATTCTTGGGTTGGGTCCCCAACACTGGCCATGGTGGAGAAGCCTGAGGCAGGATTTGGACAGTAAAAGGTAGGAATGCTGGCAAGAACAGAGGCTGAGGCTGTGCAGCAAAGAGGTCAAAGAGAGTGTGTTTAATTATTTGTGATTATAAATTTGGTAGAGGCTTTTGTATATCTGTGAGACTTCTTGCAAGAGTATTTTCAGCGTTGTTCTACCTGGTAGCCATTTTAAGACAGTAACAGTGTGGGCAATAGGAGACATAAATATTTTAAGTGGTTTAACACAGAAAATCCTCAGATGCTGTGGGCATTTCACAGGGGTTCGTGTCCTGTGCAAGTACGCACAATTCCCACTAGTGCTCTGAAGCTATGTGTGAAATGACCACTGAGTGGATCTGCAGGTGAGTCAGCCTGCTGGGGACTCCAGGTTGCCTGAGCAGACAGGTACATCCAAGCACAGGGCATTGACAGTAATCTAGCAGCAGAGTATGTGAGTTCTGGAGGGAGAACTGGGATGTTGAAAGGGATGTTGGAAGGATTTAGGCATGGGGGTGGAGAAGCAGCTGAACATGAGGGTTCTGCAAAGGCAGAGCAAGAGGGAATGTAATTGCTGGCTGAATAAACAGATACATCCAGGGTGCTAATTTGCATGACAATGAGACGGGCATTGGAATAATAGTTCTGTTTTCCATATCGTGTTTTATCGGAGAGAATTTCAGATGCATAGAGGTTGGAGAAAATACTGTACAGTAAGACTTAGGACTTAGTTTATTTAGCTGCCTGGAAAAAAAAAAAGTGTTCATTATGTGGTACAGTTACCTGTAGAACAAAAAAACAGTAGTTAATAACATGTCTTATATGAAGGAAAAGAGAAGTACAAGAACAGTTAACTGGCTGAAAGATAAAGCAATTGGTTTCACATTAGGGGATAACTGCAAATACTATTGTATATTACAATGAGTGTACTTTAAAATGATTAATTACTCTTGCTTTTAAACACTTGGATTCTACTGCAAGCAGTTCATGTAACATATTATTACAACCATGTCAGTCTTCGTTAGTGTGATGTCAAGGCTGTGAACAAAAAAGCTGCATTGTATTTAACACTGATCTAGAGAAAAGTTGTGTGGCTTACACATCACAGAAGTTTTGCAGATGCATTTCTATACACTTTCCAGTCCAGTATCTTTATCTAAAATGAGTTGCATGCTAAACATTCTTCTGTGCTAATTCTTAGTGCCAAGTGCTTCACAATTTCCTCATTATTTTTCTAGTGTCTTTGACATGCTGCTAGATCATAGAATCATAGACTGATTTGAGTTGGAAGGGACATTAAAGATCAATTTTAAAGTTCCAACCCTGCCATGGGCAGGCAGGGATGCCTTCTACCAGATCAGATGTTTCTGTACACTGTGCTGCCTGTCTATAGCTGGATATTCTCCAGCTGAGTACTTGTCTTCCCTCACTAATTGCAGAGATGATTAATCCTCCCCAGAGTCATGCTTATTCTGACTGTCTGAACTCAGGTACCTGCAGTCCCTGGAACACAGTTTTAGCAAATAGTGTTTTTTTCCATTTCCTCATTGATCTTCATTTCCAGACTCAAGAGTCAATTTGGAAGGCATTTTGATCAAATGAGTCACTGAAATCAGCTTCACAGTTGAAGGGATAGGCTGCTCTCCTTCACAACTGCTTGGTGTATAGCTGCCCATGCAACTCAAGGGAAGGAAACCACAGCTGGTTAGTCAGATAACAACAGTTCTATGTCATGGAGATGACAGAACTCTGCTTCGTTTTCATAGAATAGGATAATTCAGGCTGGAAGACACCTCCAGAAGTCTACAGTCCACCCTCCTGCTCAAAGTAGGGTGACTCAAGAGCCAGACCAGGTTATTCAGAGTTTTATCCAGCCTGGTCTTGAAAACCTAGGAGGATGGGGACTGTGCAGCCTCTCTGGACAACCTCTTCCACTGCCTGACTGCCCTCATGTGGAAGAAGTGTTTCCTTACACCCAGTCATCTCTTTTCAATTTATGCTTGCTGCCTCTCATCCTCCTGCCATGCACCACTGTGAGAAGCCCAGTTCCATCTTCTTGATAACCTCCTTGTAGTTACTGGAATGCTGGTATTAGGTACTCCAAACATGATGGCAGGGCCAGGAGGCTGGTGCAGAGGAATAGCAGCCCTTTACATCTGGACGCACCTCAGAACATGCAGACATTCATCCCAAGAGTTCACAGGGTCTGTACTGAAGAAGCTACTGGTTTTAAACAGAACCAACCCCAGCTGAGCAGGCTGCCTGATTCAACCATGTCTTCCTCGGGATACTGCATATTAATGACCTCAAAAGGTATTTCTTACTCCCATGCATGCCTTTTTCCCTGAAGTCTTAGCAAGGCCCACACTCCTCCCCTTTGAGCTCCAACACTGTTGAGCATCGTAGCATGGTGGTGGAGAATTCACAGAGCTGTGGAGCAGGACACTGTGAATCAGGGCCTCTGGAAAATGGAAGACAGACCCCACACTGGGAGGAGCACCCCATTAGACAAACAAATGCCGTGTAAGTAGGAGAGTAAGGAGTAGGAGACCCAAACTTGAGATAAGCCTGGGAAGAATTTGTGACTAGAAGCCTGGTTAGTGCTCGCAAACCATAAAGAGCTTGTGTATTTTAGGTCCAAAAGTACCATGATAATATTAGAAAATGCCAAGACATTGAAATAGCTGCTCTGAGGAGCATGAGTGCATGGAAATGTCGTGTTGATATGGTCACATGATGGACTTGGGAACATCTTTGGTTTCAGTCTTATGTCCTTTACCAAAAGTAAGCCTACAACCTGATGATATCAAGTTAACTGCAGTCAAACAGAAGAGGACTCCACACAGAGTTAAAAAATACCTGTTACTTAGAGCCTACAATGTCAGAGGGAAAAGTGTTCATCCCACTGCCAACTGTCATCAAGTCACCTGAGGAAAGGTACCTTCAGGATAACCTGAGCTCTGAGCTTCACGAGGACTTACGTTCTACCTGTCTTGCTATCCTGACCCTATACTTGGCATAGGCACTCTGCTTCTGCTTGGAAGATGAGTAGCTGTTTCTCCAGAGTCTGAGATCACACAGTAGCACATCTTGTACTTCAGCAGGACAGGCCATAGAAGTGAAGAGGCAACAGATGGGAGTCAAGGGCCAAGACTGCAGGCTGACATCACCTTCATCCTCCTGCTGCATCTCTCTCTCACCCTTGGAGGAGAAATATGCAATTGCCTGGCATATCCAAGACTGCAAAAAACCACAGTCACATGAAAAACACCAACCATTTATTTTCTCCTGTTTTAATAATGACATGGCTTCATCTCTCAGTGTACCTGAAAGAAACTTCCTAGAAGACTCTAACAGCTCCCAAGAGACAGTTCGAACCTGCTCTTGAGCAAGTACATTTCTTCAGGATTAGAGGTACACAGAACTGCTGACAGGTCAGCTGTGTTACGCCTTGAAACAGGCTTAGAAACATAGACAAAGAGGACAAATATGGGTGCCACATACATGATTTTAAGGATATGGTAAAGTGAAATTGGCTTGCTAGAATCCTTCACATCCCTATACTTACTGAGGACTCTACTGCTCTACCTCTGACCCTGCACAAAGGCCCAAGACCAAAAGGTGTACCAATGTCCCGTTCTCCACACCTCGGCAGATAGGATGGCTGAGGATTCTGGCTGGCACAGGCAGAGCCAAATTCTTTAATGTATCTCATAACTCCCACCATCAACATTATAAATTCAATGCAGTTACCTGCTGCCTTAATGTGTCAACTGGGCAACATAATCCCACAATTTATTCAAGTGTGCTTGTTCTATTTTACAAAGATAATCAGAGTAAATAAGCTCTGGAATATCCTTGCTTTCATTTCTCAGTAAAATCCAGAGAATTCAGTGGGACTGAATTATTTTGTTTGACTGCAGTCCATGGCTCCAACACCACGTGTTAGCTCTGGTAAGAAGTCTCCAAATTACCTGGTTATGCTTCCAAATTACCCAGTTTCCAAGCCTGCCAATCACGAACTGCACTTTCAACCCCTGCTTGTCTTGGGGATGGGTACTTGGGGGGCCTTTTTACAATACATCAGGCCTGAAGCTAAGAGGTAATATGCCGTCCACAGTGCTTGTCCCCACTCCTCCCATATCTGTGCCTCTTCCAGCTTCAAACCTACGTATGCTTCAATAGCTTTCTGCAGGCGAGCACCAGCTCTGGCCAATTCTAAGGGTCAGTCTCTCCACTGTGCATAATTTCTCTCTTCTCTGATGCCAGCCAACAATAAAGTCTGCCCCTTCTATCTGAACTGACCTAACAATCTTTTCCCCCTTGCTCTTCATAGATGAAGACTTTGCAAGCACAAGATTTGGGCAAGCCTGACAAATAGTTCACCATGCTTCACACAGGTACTGTGCTCTCAGCCAAGGGCACACGAAACTGGAGGAACAGACTCTTCAGCTGAGCAAGCGAGCAATAGAAAAGAGCAAGCAGTCTTTGCTACAAGTGGGTCTGGAGGCACTCACAGAATCACAGAATGTTCGGGGTTGGAAGGGCCCTCTGGGGATCACCCAGCCCAACCCCCTGCCCAAGCAGGGTCACCCAGAGCAGGCTGCACAGCACCGCTTCCAGCCGGGTCCAGGTCTTGAATATCTCCAGAGAAGGAGACTCCACAACCTCCCTGGGCAGCCTGGGCCAGGGCTCCGTCACCCTCAGAGGGAAGAAGTTCCTCCTCATGTTCAGCTGGAACTTCCCCTGCTTCAGTTTGTGCCCATTGCCCCTTGTCCTGTCGCTGGGCACCAGTCCCCTAACACCAGGTGAAAATTATTTCAAAGAGTTAAGTACAAGTGTGATAAATATTTAAGTCTCTCTGGAGATCTGGTGTGCAGGTGAACTAAGGATATCAAGTCAAATCCCAAATACATCTTTTAAGACTTCAGCAAACAGGGAACTAACCCAAAATGGCTGAAAATCCAACTCCTGCTTTGGCAACTCAGTTCAGGGTCAGCTTAAACCGATGCATACTACCAAGCATCAGCCCCAGAGCTTACAAAATCACTTTCAGAGAGGGCAATCACGTGATGTTTCACAAAGCAAGCTGCTTCTCTAAGGAAACCCCCCACATTCTGACATCAGCAGAAGCAGTACAAGGTAGGAATATTACAAGCGGCCTCTTGAGTAAAGAAACACTCCTGAACTATTAGAATACAGCAATTTGTCACAGTAAAAAGAGCTCAATTCAAGATACAACAAAATACTCCGAGTACTGGCATGAGGCAGCTGTAAAAACCTGCAGGCTTTGTAAAAAGTCTGCTGTGACTGGAATTCAGTTACTAACTCAGAGAAGAGCTACGGCATTGTTCCAGCTTTACTGTGCAAAAATTCAAGATCCAGGACATTCTAATTGCAGGGGAAACTGGCACAGGCATGCTGGGTAAGACTGGGCCCCCCTTTCCCCTCTTATTTGTCTGGGTCTTGACTACGTGTTTGTGTTTCACAGGCGAGTTGCTACACATTTAGCAACCGGAAAAACACATTAGTGCCTTACTTTTTTCACTCTCCTTTGCTTTTCCTCAATACAAGTTGATTTTAAAGGTATAGAAGAGAGCGAGCTTAAGAGCCAGGGAAATAATACCAGATGACCTCTAGTTTAAGTGAGATTATTAAAAATAAATCACTACCAGAGTTAAGTGACACAACTGCTCTTCCATTTATTTCAAATCAAACTGCTTGTGAACTGGATTAATTAAAGACTTCACTTTTCATACAGACAGGTTCAGTAAGGTTGACAGCCATAGCACGTGGCAGTTTAGAGGTAGCTGTGTAGCAAAGCAACTTGCTAGTGCTTAACACGTCTTACAAAATGGAAATGGACTTTTTCTAAACCGTACAAGAAATGTTCCATCACAAGTCATTGCTTGATGATACTAGGGAGTATTCTATGACCAGAATTCACCGGTAGGGACAACAGACATCTTCCCCATACTCCCAGCTACGCTATCATTCTCAGGTCAGATACACTGAAGTGAAACATTTTAGAACCATTTAGTACTGGATGTCTGCCTCTGGCACAACGTTTAACAAACACGGGAAAGCAGCTACAGTCCATTTTATGTTTTCATATACTGAGTCTTCTTAAGTGTTCATATACTATCCAGCTTCTTCAGGATGAAAGGAGCTGAAAAGAGAAATTAAAGCAACATGAACTTAACTCAGCTGAAGATAACAAGTCTGCAGTGAGCCCGTGATAAAACTGCAGCACGTTTATGTGGCATCTAAAATATTCGGACTCTGAGTGAGATACCACCCTCCACCACCCACATAGTCCCTCCTCTCCCCGCACGACTGGTTTAACAGGCGAGGCAGCACGATTCAAGGTGGGAATCGCGTAGGCCTGCTCACGCTGCAGGTCAGAGCCTTGGGCCTGTTCTCAACACCACCACGCAAGGGGGGG
>Ga0065711_1007043_pt1 | contig 16224 bp, 11 predicted proteins | sample Hoacrofraction12_FD_59098 | JGI IMG/M metagenome (GOLD analysis project Ga0065711, IMG submission 59098) | Hoatzin crop microbial communities from Cojedes, Venezuela - Epithelial fraction 12 v2 (version 2) | ecosystem: Host-associated > Birds > Digestive system > Esophagus > Crop | place...
TCACAGAATCACAGAATCACAGAATGGTAGGGGTTGGAAGGGACCTCTGTGGGTCATCTAGTCCAACCCTCCTGCCCAAGCAGGGTCACCTACAGTAGGCTGCACAGGACCTCGTCCAGGTGGGTCTTGAATATCTCCAGAGAAGGACAATCCACAACCTCCCTGGGCAGCCTGTGCCAGTGCTCCGTCACCCTCAGAGGGAAGAAGTTCTTTCTCATCTTCAGACGGAACTTCCTGTGCTTCAGTTTGTGCCCATTGCCCTTTGTCCTGTCGCTGGGCACTACTGAAAAGAGATTGGCCCCATCCTCCTGACACCCACCCTTCAGATATTTGTAAGCATTTACAAGGTCCCCTCTCAGCCTTCTCTTCTTCAGGCTAAACAAGCGCAGCTCCCTCAGCCTCTCCTCATAGGAGAGATGTTCCAGTCCCCTCATCATCNTCGTAGCCNTCCGCTGGACTCTCTCCAGTAGCTCTTCATCTTTCTTGAAGTGGGGAGCCCAGAACTGGACACAGTACTCCAGATGGGGCCTCACTAGGGCAGTGTAGAGGGGAAGGAGAACCTCCCTCAGCCTGCTGGCCACACTCTTCTTGATGCACCCCAGGATCCCATTGGCTTTCTTGGCAGCCAGGGCACCCTGCTGGCTCATGGTTAACCTTTCATCCACCAGGACACCCAGGTCCCTCTCGGCAGAGCAGCTCTCCAGCAGGTCCGCCTTAAGCCTGTACTGATGCATGGGGCTGATCCTCCCCAGGTGCAGGAACCTGCACTTGCCCTTGTTGAACCTCATCAGGTTCCTCTCTGCTCGTTTGCCATCTGTACGCTTAAACTCCTTTACGGTCTCAAATCCCTTCTGCTTCTCTTGGGTATTTCAAATGGCCTGCTGAGCTTTCACACTGCCTGTTGCTTTCTCTACATCCAATGGGCTGGGTTTCTCGGCTAGATTTCTTCCGAAGACTTACTTTTTCTTGTTACTGCTGAACGTTACTAGCTCTGTCTGTCCTCACCCTTGACCTTTAATAATTTCTCATATCCACCCCGTTAATGTTGGTGCTTTCTCAGCTGGATTTTGTAGAATAGTTTGTGTGCTTGAAGTGATGTTTAGTTTGTATAACCTGATATCTATTATAAATGTTTAAACAGATACTTAAAGTGCTGTGCTGATACAGTAGATTGAGTTATACATTTGTTAAGCCAAAAGATTAAATTGCTGATACATTTCATAGACAGATCATGTTCAAATGGCAGCCTAAGCGGTTGAATTGCATGGCGCAAATGTAAAATTTCTCTCTTCGCTTTGGGGCTTCACTTATGATTTATTGAGACAGCACTTCGTGTGCTGGGGGTTGAGGAATTGGTTCAGAGATTAGTCAACAATCGTGTGTGTACGCACACTTTGAAATTCTCTACCTCCCGTCAGTCCAGGTGGCAGGTAGCTTACTCTCCGGAATTTGGTGGTGGTATTCCGTGTGAAAACCTTTGCGTATGCCTGCGAGTTCCCAGTCCAGGTGAGGAGTGTCCTTGCCAGCGGGTCCTGTTGCTGCCGGTTTCCTGGCTTACCCCCTCTCCTGCTGGGGCGGGCAGGGCTGGGGGCTGCCTGTGATGCTCTCTTTTCCAGAGGTGAGTCTGGTAATTTCAAAAGGGTTTCTTTGTTTGTTTCTTTGTTTTTTACAGGCTCGACTGAACTGTAAGCACTGTGGGAAGCCAGTAATAGATGTACGGATTGGCATGCAGTATTTCTCTGAATACAGCAACGTCCAGCAGTGTCCTCACTGTGGAAACCTAGACTACCACTTCGTGAAGCCATTTTCTTCATTTAAAGTTTTGGAGGCTTATTGATGAAAGCTTTGCTTTAGTAATAGCTATTTTATGGGTATTTCAACTTTATTACATATCTTTTTATAGGATTCATTCTGTGATGAAATTTAATTTCTTTTCTAACTGAAAGAGCAGCTTCTTTGTCTGTGTACATATTAATATGTATATATACATGTTGTTAAAACCAGAATCCCCCTGACAAGATCTCTGTGAAGGTTGGAGGCAAGCCAATTTAATGGCCTTTGAATATATCCTGAGTGCGGGGTAAAGTTCAGCTAAAAATGATTCGGTTTCATTTTTTTGTATAATTGTAATACAGTTTATAGGAAGGGTGTGCGGGGAGACATACAGGACATAGAAATATGTCCAGTTGTAAAGTGGGTAATTGTGTAGGGTTGTTGTCCCTCCAGCTTGGTGGAAAAGGGAAATCCCTAGAAAGAAACCGTCCTTTTACTGCTGAAGTCATTTAGCCTTTCGCATCGGTTCCCGTGGGCGCAGGAGCTGGCCCCGTGCTGCCAGTCGCCTCAGCAGGCTTTCTTTCAGATTTCCCGAGATGGGGTGAGCTAAGGTATCGTGACAAGTGAATGTAAATGTATGCCAGAAAATGCAATCTTGAAATGAATTCTTTTTTTTGGCATAGCGTCTTCCTGCCTTGTGCGTTTGGTGTGCGTTGCCCTTACTGACGGGTCGTACGGCAATAGTGCTGCTTCCACCGGGGCTGTCGTGTGCCCACCCGGGTCATCTGCTCATACCAAAACAAGCTGGAGATCTTAAAATGCTTTATTTAGAGGTGTTTCTTCACAGACGTTTTAGGGAAGGAACAGGCTGGGCTGAATGGGGATGTGGTTGTATGTGTCTGCTGGGGCTGAGGCTTTGCTGCCTGCTGCAGACTGGAGCGACTGGTGTGGAAGAAGGACCTAGAAGTGGGATCTGGGCCTTCACACCTGTAAGAGCTGAGAGGTACTCAGAACAAAACATGGCATTGCTTTTTAAAACAATTAATTGCTGCACCTTTTTCAAAATTGTGTAAACTCCAGGATCTAAAAGCTTGGAGACTTTTTGAGAAAGTGGACTCCGCGTATTTACTTTCTCCATGCCTCTGTGCTGTACATAATAGACCATGCATTAGGCAGTGAATTTGTTTCAGAGGGCTTGGCCCCGTCGACTCTGCAGTTGTTGTTTCTTGGGTTCCTGTTTTGCCCTTCCTTAAATAAAATTTTTAAAATAGGTTGTAATCTCTTGCTTGGTTTCTCAAGCCGGTTGAGGTTAAGGGGAGCCGGGTTTATTTTTTTGCTTTTCTCCATAGTGTTTTTATGGAGTGTTTGTCTGCTTGAGAGGTGTAGGTTTTGTTTCTGTTTACGAGGTGAGATTATTTTTTGTTTCTTCTGAAGTTTTTTTGGTTTCCCAAATTAGAATCTTTTTAAAGAGTGTATCTGTTGAAATCATGATCCTGAAAATGGCCCTGATACTCTGCTACCCTGGGAAAGAAAACAAAAAAGTCAGAAGCCAAAAAAGCGTTTCTTATGCTGGACTGAGACTTATGCTTTCTGCTAAGTTAAGAAACTAGTGTGCACACAAAGCTCAAACTGAATATCTATGTTTCTGTGTGCATAAAAATGCCAAGTTCACAGTTTTATTTCCTGGTTGTCTTCACTGCAGAATTAGCTCCTTTCAGCATTAGCCACTCTTGGAGTAATGCTCAAGCTGCACAGAGCAGGTGGCACAGGTGACTTACTTGAGTGGTAATTTTCTTAGAAGCCAGCCAGTTCACGCTAATAGTTTTCCTGTCTGGACTGTCTATCTCATATGGTTACACTGGTGATCTGCTGCTGGTCTGAACAACGATTTTAGCAGCCTGTGGTAGCCTTCATCACTGGCGCTCCCTGCCTCCTGTCCTCACTCGTGGGCTTGGTTTTGGGTCTGGAGCACATCCTTGGGGTTTTGTGCAGTTGTTCCCTGTTTGTGCACTTCTAACACTGTCCTGGTGTGGCTACCACAAACCAAGTCACAGTGGGACCAGCACTGTAACCATTGCCCATAGGAGCAGGAGCTGGCCCAGGCGTACCAGGCTGGAGAAGGTGTCTAGCAGATAAAACCTGGCTAGATGGGCAGTGTAGCCTTTCCTTATGGAGAACAATCAAATTATAATTTGAATTAACTCCTCAGAGAGGATGAGCCCTTTAGCTTCGGTGGTGTGTTGAGCAACCTGATGGAGTTGGGGTGGCTAACAAGGTTTGGAGTTGCGTTGCCTGGCGAAACCAGACCAGATAGACAACAGCTAGACTGTTCCAGCAGCCTGAAATCACAGCAAAGACAAAGCTCCAGTAATGAGAAAAAGTAAAGGATACATCTGTTACTGTGGTGATGGATCTTGAGTGCCAGTCACTCATGCCACGAGTCTCGGGTATTAATTCCCACATAGGCTGCATGGCATTGTGGACCCATTTTTTTGTGCACTCGGCAAAGGGAGGTGTCTCTGTACAACGCACGTGGTAGGGGAGAAGTGGGATCTGGAGCCCTTCTAAATAGTTTTCACTTGCTTTCCCTAGAGTAGCTTAATTTATAATTCTGTTCTTCAGGTACTTAGATGCCTCTCCAGACATGTATGTGTGACAATCAAGAATGAGTAGAAGTGGAAAAAAGGATGTTTGGCTAGCTTTAAAAACACAAGTGTATGAAAGGTTGTACAGTGTAGTCAAGTCAAAACCAAGAATGCAACAGACTGAGAAAGTGGGAAGGGGAAATCATATTTAAAGTCTTAACAGTGACAAGAAGTTACGTACAAATCTGTCCAAGAAAACAATTTAGTTCTTAGTCAGCTTTTCCTTTTAATTCTGCTGTTAAGTGAGTCCTACGTACTGCTTGAGGAAATGCCTATTTTCTTGCAAAACACATCTCTCGACTGGAGGCTAGCAGTACATGTAGCACTATAAAAATGATCCATGATGGAAACCAGCTGAGCTGCAGAAAGATTCCTCTGAACTTTCACTCCAAAGTAAATTGTCCCTAATTTGTAGAGAATGCTTTCCCTGCTTCTTGCTGGTACTGAAAACTCGTCTTGGGTTACTGCAACATGCGGTATTTTCTGTAACGTGCATCAGATTCCAGTCAAGCACTGAGGCCACCCTTTGGCCATGAGAGTTTCAGCTGGGTTTTGCATGAGGAGGAAGGCAGAGGTAACTTCTTTGGGACCTAATGGCTACTTAAGAGGTTAAACTAGACTGTGGTTGGTTTGCTGTCATCTGTCTTGACAAGCACTGGAAGTAGTCATGAGCTTTTAAATGTGTCGAAAGGGAAATGATTTCCCTAGCTAGGGAGCTGCTTGCTTTGCTTGTTTGGCTAAAGTTTACTCTCCATTACCTTTCATTTTTCTGATGCTGTGTGTTCTTTTGAATCTGGCCTGTGGTCAGATTAAATTGTGCCTGAAATGTGTTTTGTAAATGAGAATACAATCTTCTGGATTTGGAGGCTCATTCTACTCTTCTTAAGTGCACGATACTCCTCGTGATAGGAATAGGAGTTGCATGTGCAAATGCTTTTCTTTCCATTAGTTAACTCTGTTTTCCATAGGAGAAGCTTGCATTTAAATATGCTTCATATTTTGGGTGTGTAAAAATGAATTCATCCATCAGTAGGATGTTTAAAAGTAAATCTTGATAACTGTAACTAACACAATGGACAGCTTCGGCACGCTGATGTGTAACTTGACATCTACCAAGCAGAACAGCCTGAAATTCTTGTTCTGTCTAATGCTATGGAGTCATTAAAACTACAGTGTTCTGTAGCCCATAGACTATCCTATAGTCTGTTTGCATTAACATCTCCAGTAGTGAGCAGTGTATTCATAATGGATTTAGCTGGGAAAACAGGGATTATTTGTACAAGGGAAGCATCTAGGCATCTCACCTAGTTTCTTTCTTTTTTCTTTCCTTCGTTTTTTTTCCCCCCATGTACTCTTCATTTTGCTGTACCAGGTAACCAAGGACAAACATGTTGTTGTAAGGCCACTGGTGAGAAAACCCCTCAAAAATATACTTGTCCATAAAGGTTTCTTGTTGACACATTCTTGGATTGCACTTTTGCAGATGGAAGAATATGTACATAGCAAATGAATGTTGATGAAATTAAAATAATTGGTTATGATATCATTTGCGTGTGTTGTTAGAGAATATTTTGTTGTGACTTCTCTGTATTAAAAAGTAATAAATACCAGACAGCTAACGGTGTGGGTTCTTCTTTCCCCCTTCTTCTCTTGGCTAGTTTCTTACACCTGCTCTTCACAGAGGGACTCACTCTAGTCACCTTCAGTATTTAAGGACACAGTGAAAACAAGTTTTCAGCGTCAGTTAAGAGGAAGCTTTGATGTAGTCATTTTGAAGACTGCTCTACTGGAAGGGTGCGTGGGGGGTGTGATGACGTGTCCCCTTGCGAAAGAGAAGTCCTGTTCACTCTGTTGACATTGGAAACGCTCCCCCTGCAGCGTAGTGTGTCCTGCAGGAGCCATTTCGGGGACGCCTGTCCTGTTGCCAGTCAGGATGGATAGAGGACAGAGTGCTGGATCCTTCGCTTCTGGTTGAATCTGTTAATGGAAATATGCCCTCTGGTGCCTGAGAAATATCAGAAGGGCTTCTGTAGGGTATAAGCAGTACGGTCACACTAGGCAAAAGGGTTTCCCGTGTTCTGACTGAACACTTCATCCCTGAAACCCCATTGCAGGGGAGGGAGCCTCAAATCCTTGCTGCCTGGATAAGGTTCTCAGCAGTCTGACTAATCACCTAATCATGCATTTTAGCAAACCTTGCTCCATGTGCTTACAGGATGGTTCTTCAGCCTTTGCATATTACAACAGAGAAGTTCAGGAGGGATGTAAATGACCAAGGCGATCCGGACTTACAAAAGGTAAAGCAAATACTGCCACGGGGGAAGGAGGTCCACAGCCCTAGAGAGATGAGGTGTGATTTGGAGACTGGAAACACTCTCTAAAGAGCCAGACGTAGCTGTTCAGGTTTCATTTCGGTAGCGGATACTGTGGCTGGCTGGAATAACCTTCAAGCTGAAAAATTGTGTCTTGTGTTAATTGCTCTGGATTGATGCCTCTTAAAATAGGAAGATCTGTTTATGACATGGAAATGTAAATAAGCTACAATGAAGTAATTGCAAGTGAATGCAGTGATTCCATATCAATATTTTGCTGAAGGGAAATGGTCATGGTTTAGGCCTTGAGCCTATGGGGAAGAACAAAATGAGAACTAACATTTTGGGGAAACTGTTCCCCTAGCTTAATTACTGCAGTCTTTGCTGCGTTTGGGGGAGGCATATGGTACTGAGCACTAAACTGCAGAACTTCAGGTTTGATCGGCTGCGGTAATTACTGTGTTGCTAAAGGAAACTGAATAGTGTTGTGAGAATGTGGAGGAAAGAAAAAGTCACTGAAAAAAAAGCTTTTCAAGCTGTTACATGATAAGTAGTTAAAATAGGGGCGGCACAGGCAAATTGGGTTAGGAGCATGCCTGGGCTCATGTTCCTGCTGGAGGCATCCCTGATTGTATCAGAGGAGGGGAATGAACTATTCAGGCTGCATATGTGTGTGGGTGTGTGTGCCTAAAAATACGTGTCCAGGTTTCACACAGCTATATTCATATTTGATATCTATTCTGACAGTAATTCTGTGAAACAACTTCTGTTCATTCTGGTGCTAGTAAAACCTGGCCATATACAACGAAACCTGCTTTCCTGTTAAGGCTACAGCTGCTGTGCTTTGTCATTGACTTGGTACATCAGTATTTTTTGGCCTTAAATACGTGTATTAGTCACCGGGTTTCCTGCAGATTAGCTTTTCATTCAGTGACGTCCAACCAACTTCAATGGGATGTGCAGAGAAACAGCAGCGGCTGGTATAGCTCCTTCACCCACAGACTGCCTGATGCAATGCTCACGTGAGCAAAGCTTGCAGGGCTGGACCAGCTGTGGTGGCATCCGGGAGTGGCTCACATACCATCCTCCAAGAAGAAATTTGCTCCGTCTTCCCGTAAAGAAAAAGGTTTCCTTTTTCTGATTTACCTGCCTGGAGTGCTGTGTATGCAAGAGTTTACAACTGGCTCCATTATGTAATGTGACCCCGAAGCTACTCCCTTTGTTAAACATGCACTGCGCTTGTGTTCTTGTGAGAAAAACACGTGTGCAGATCACATCCATCTTACTGCTTCTGTGTCCCATTTTCCCGGTTACATACTCATTTAATGAGCATTTGAAAAAAATAAAAAGCTCCGGCAGGATCTTTTCAAAATAAAAAGCTCCCTGGTTATCCAGCTAGAGTTGCAGAATAACAAATCAATGCTGCCTTTGTCTGGTGCCGGCATGACTCTTACTAGTACAAGAGTCACAACTGTGGAATGGAGTCTTTGGAGATAGAAGGTACTCCAGCCATAAAATCAAAGAGACAAAGAATAATATAAATTACCAATTTCCAAACACTTCTCCCTTTTTTTTTTCCCTTCTTATGTTCTTTTTTTTCAGTGCCTGAGCTTTTAAATGAGTTCGGCTCCAGCCAAAGTAATACCTTGTGTTTGGAATGTGTTTAATAGCAGGCTCAGTTTAATTGCCTGGGACTTGCTTTAAGAAACATCCCTGCTAGCCGATTACTTGTATAATGTTCACAAACCTCCCAGTCCCCACATGACAAACTGATTCTTTCATATTCGTATGTTTAGGAAGCATCATTCTGTTGTCACAAGACACTAGTTGAGGATGCTCAGCAGCTCTGAGCCAAGCTCTTCCTTTCCAGCGTCTTCTATAAGACCTGGAGGCAGACAGCACCTCTGAGACCTGAGACAAGAGGAAGATCAAGAAACTGAATCAGAATCAGGGATCAACATTTTAATAACGAGGGAATATTTTCTTTAGAAGCTTTGTTTAAATGATTGCTATGGTTACAAGCTCTGTAACCAGGATACTCTAGTTACACAAATAGTAATTGAGGTTAGCCTGCTTTTTAATCTCAATTTTCTGCCAAAGAAGATATTGAACTGTGTGGGAGTCTTTCCTCGCCATCAGGCAGCGTTTCCATTTGGTGCAGTCAACGATAGATGGGCTGGCTGGGAAGGGAGCAGGCTGCAGACCTTGGTGTGTGGCCAGGGAGGACATGGGAACTGCATGGTCGGTAGCAAAATGCCGCGTAAGCTGCAATTCACTGGGGAGGCTGGCTTGGTTGCAGTACAAGTCAAGTGCAGAGTAAAGGGTGTTTCCTGTAAAAGGTTTATGGCAGTTTTTCCCAATGTTTTTGTAAGCAGTCCTCACTTCAAAATTGGCAGTGTTTGTACCTTGTTGAATTTAACTTCCCATGGCTCTAGCTGGAAAAGTCCCCATTCCCCTTCTTCACCTCTCCCCTCTTGCCTGTGCTGGGGCTACAGGGATGCTTGCTGCCGGCAGGCATGGACCTGGCTCCTTCCAGACCCACCAAGCTGGCTCTGTGCCTTGGTGCTTGCAAGTACAAGATGCAATGTGGAGAGGCTGAAGCCAGCCCTGGAGAGGGCCAACATGGGTAAGACTGAACTGAATTATTTTTCTGCCTCCCTCACTGGTCATATCCTTGTGGTCTGCTTCTGAGGACTATTTATCTTAAAGGTTTGTGTGGAGAAGGAGGGAAGGAAAAAAGGAGCAACACTTAACTGCCCCTGCTGCTGCATGTCATGACTGAATACCTGTTGCCCAAGGGAATGTAGAAGCATAGAATTATTAAGGTTGGAAAAGACCTCTAAGATCAAGTCCAACCATCAGCCCATCACCACCATGGTGGTACTAAACCATGTCCTGAAATGCCATGTCTACACATGTTTTTTGAACACCTCCAGGGTTGGTGATTCCACCACTGCCCTGGGCAGCCTATTCCAATGCCTGACCACTATTTCAGTAAAGAAATTTTTCCTAATAGGTAGTCTAAACCTCCGCTGATGCAACTTGAGGCCATTTCCTCTTGTCCTGCTGCCTGTTACTTGGGAGAAAAGACTGATGCCCACCTCACTACAACCTTCTGTCAGGTAGTTGGAGAGAGCAGTAAGGTCTCCCCTCAGCCCACTCTTCTCTGGACTAACCAGCCCCAGCTCCCTCAGCCGCTCCTCATAGGACTTGTTCTCTAGAGCCTTCAGCAGCCTCGTTGCTCTGCTCTGGACACGCTCCAGCACCTCAATGTCCTTCTTGCAGTGAGGGGCCCAAAACTGAACACAGTGCTTGAGATGTGGCCTCACCGGTGCTGAGTACAGGGGGAGAAGCACCATGAGCTTGCTCAAGCTCCCTGCACCACACAGATGTCTCGTGAGGGTCCTCGTTTTGTCACTCATACGCTGGAGGAAGGTCGGCGGGGCCAGGCTGTTGCTGCCGAGATGTGGCTGCTTGGTGTGAGGCATCGTGCCCATGCGCAGCTACACCCTAGGTGGAGTGGGATCGCCCAGCCAGCTTCCTGCGCTTTGGAAGATCCACATGGAACTAGCGTTCAGCAGCTGCCCATCTGTGGCTGAAACAAATGAGAAAGGAGTAGCTTGCAGCAGACCTGGGAAACCACGCCAGGATTTTGGCAACATAGCTGCCCTCTGTCTCCTGAAGGCCATGGAAGTGGTGGTGTGCCGGATTATGCCAGGAGAGGATTTGTACTAGTGCTTCAGTTTGTTAATTGCTGAACATCAGAAATTCAGAGTACAGGTACTGCTGAGAAGAAGCACTGTATAAATTAGTCTAGTCATACATTTAGTGGATGTCTCATTAAAAAGGAATTCTTAATAAGAATTATAACATTCTTATTAATGAGGAATTACCCTCTAAATCCCTTTCACAGGAAGAAAAGAATCAGAAGTCTGACTCATGCAGTAAGGTGAGGACATTTGGCTGAAGGCATGAAAGAGGTGATGTGAGAATTAACATGTCACCTCCCCCTGGGAGAACGTACAGCAGAGCGTGGTTGGAGTGTCCTGGCACAACAGACTGGGGAAAGGTGGAATTAGCATTTTGGTGAAGATGGAGAGCTTCAGTCAAGGTGCTTGCTGACTAGTTTGGTTTACTTGCAATATAAAATTTGGCTTGGGAGAAACTGTTGTGAAGTACAAAGGGGTCTCTCTCTTGTCATTGCCATCACTAGAGCTGGCAGGAGTTAATACGTGTAGCACTGGGCACAGCCCAATGCAAGAACGCCCTGAGAGGGGAGTCTGTGAGTTGCACTTGGCTTTGGCCAAGGACCGTGTCTGCCTGCCGGCGCTCTCCGCCGCTGGGATGGTGACGTTGTCACGGCCTCACTGGAGGTTTGTTATTTGTGCGTTTTGGCATGGTCTGACTCTGACCTTCTCTGATGAAAATCTGCTGGCAGGGGAGGAGTGCTGGAGAGCCCAGCCCCGCTCTGCTCGTGGGCTGAGAGCACGGCTGCCCCGTTGTCCCTTCTCTGCTTGGCTGCCACCGCTATGCAAACACACACCTAAAGCAGCTGGACTTTCCAGGTCAGATTATTATTGAATCCTCTCTCCCTCCTGCCTCAGTTGCTGATTAGTAGACACGTAGTTTTGTGAGCCAAGCCAGAGACAGTTGGCTAGATTTTAAAGTGGATGTGTATAATCTCCAGAAAAAGTACTGTGTAACTGTGAACTCCCATCTTCTTCTGATTGTTTTGAGGGAGGTCAGGGCACGATAAACGTGCGTGCAAGAACTTGCACCAGTTTAACTGCATCCATTTGCCAATGGACAGGCATGAACAAGACCCAGAAACGTCTGTATTGCACTTTCGAAAACCTGTAGTGCAGTAGTGAGGACCCCGAAGGAAGCCTGACTTTCCTCCATAGCACCATTGCTCCCTCTGACTGCCGTCGGCGCACGCTGCGTTGGCATGGTGGACCATACTTCAGACGGGCTTTAGCGTCCTGGAGTCAATAATCTGAGGGCACAAATGGTGCGAACTTCGTCGTAGTGTCTTAAACTTGCCCCTGGCTTTTGGGACCAGGTAGTAGACACCTCACAGGTCTCAGCAGTTAAGTAGTTAATTATCAGCTGTGACTGTGACTCTTGGCTAAGTTGTTTCAGCAGAAGCATTTAAAACAAAAATACATATGCAGCAGACTTCAGAATGGCCATCACGCATTTATTGTTCAGACTTTGCTGGCTGGAGCACCCCTGGGAGATGCCCTGGAGCGTTCATTTCCTCGAGTCGCTTCTCAGTGGTAGGCTGGTATGACAAGACAAAATATCTTTACAAGACTGACTTAAGCTTCTTAACCTTTAAGGATTAGAACAGACTTTTGCTTGTTTTGTTTTCTCTGATTGAATGTAACACAGTTGGGCATGCTTTAACCGAGTTCTCGCGCTGCGTTTTTCTTATTATTAGTCCTTGTAACACTTTCCCTGGCAAGGAGGAACAGAGCACGCAGAAAGTTCATACACTTGTGTAGAAGTTATCGTTAGCAATCACTACTCTGCTGAGGACTTGGAAAGATTTGCCAAAGCCTCATGAGAACTTTATCAAGTGTAGGAACCTGAGCTTATGGGATGTAGGGCCCGAGTAACTGACGCTGCGTCACACACCCCGCTGGAGCTGCAGCTGCAGGGGGTGAGGATTTTGCATTCCCAGCAGACCTGGGTGAACCCACCTGTTTGCCAGTGGTTGCTCCTCTACTCAGCTGGCACAACTGCCCATGTAGTCATCCCCTCAGCAAAGCTGGGTCAAAATGATCTGGTTTGCCTGAGCATTTTCCTAACTAAATCTAAAGATGCCTGACGCGTTTGCACTAGACTGGGTTAGGAAATTATCATGCCAGCTGGTTCGCTGGCAAAATTGGTGAGGGGTTAAGCTGTGGTGGAGTTCATAGTGAGGTACTGGGAAGACTGGGGAATGAACAGGGAGTGGTGGCTGCTTCTCTTGGACAGCAGCAACTTGAGAAGGCAGGGAACTCACTGCTGCAGTTAAGCATGTATGTGGGCTCTGTCATCTTGAAATAAGGGCGTCCCACGTCATCTCAGCAAAAGATGAAATGAGGGAGCTGGGTTTGTTCACCTGGAGAGGACTCGAAGGGAATGAACTGTTGTCTTCGACTAATGATGTGAGGCTGTGGAGAAGTGGTGCGCAGTGGCAAGGCGAGATGAAAGCCATTAATCTTACTAAGAAGTAAATGTTGATATGTAAGCTTCCACTCAAAATAACACGCCGCCACGTTCACTACCCCAGTTTTACATGCAGGGAGGTGAGGCAGAAAGATCGTTCATTTGTCTGAGACACAGGGACCCAAAAGCAGGAAATAAAATGCAAAAATTGCAGAGGTTTCAGGTGCACAGCCTGGTGTCTGAATTGTATGTCTCCCTCTGCCACCTACCAGTGCCGATGGGATTCTCCAAGGTGCAGCGAGGATCCCAGCTTCTCCCTGGGCGACAACGGCACCAAGTAGAGCAGCAACGTTGCAGTGTGTCTCTGCAGCTCTGGTGCTATAAGGGTTACACCGTTAAAATGCCTTCCTACAGCTCTGCAGGTCTATGTGCTTCATAGCTACAACAGAACCTGCTACATCATAGGATATGTTACATTAATATATAATTCAGATGTGAGTATGGTATATGTTAATTCACCGGTAACTGTGGATGAAACTGTGTTCTATCAAGAATCTCTGTTGGCATGTGTATAATAGAGACATAGAAATAGCTAGCAGCAAACATAATAAACTGAAGTTGGTGGAGGCCTGGGTGGGTTAATGGCAGCCACTGCTCTGCACACACAAGGTAAATGTGATCTTTTATAGAAGGAGTTCAATCTTCTTTCTGGGGAGCCAGCTGAACATACCATGCTGTTGTGTACCATGCTTGTAAATTGCAGTGATTTTAATCTGTATTTTAAAGTGTTGTGGATATATGTGATGATACAGAAAATAATAGGTGAAGAGGAATGAGTTGACCTAGGCAGGTGCAGAGAACTGCTGCTGAGTAAGACATTTCTCGTGGCAGCAGGTCCATCTCTTCCTGACCCTATGTCAAGCTGCTATTTCTGTCATCAAGATTTTTCTGAACAGACTTTCTAGCTGTACAGAATAGCACCAGTCAAAAGTGTGGTTTTGTGCAGTGGTCTGTCAGTCTAGCAATGGTCTAGCAGCACAAACTTAAAACCAAAACTGTCTCCAGTTGATGTAATTCAGATGTGACCCTGAATTTCAGGAGGTAACACTGCATTACCAACCCATAAAAAAAGGCTGCTTCTAATAAAAATGACATGGAGAACACTGTTTTTTCCTTGCTTTGAAACAAATGCCTCATTTTCTTTATATTCCATTCAGCCACAGGTGTAACAGAAAGATGAATCTTTCGTGTTCTGAGATGCTGTGGTCTGTAGACATTGATTTAATGACATTTTGTAGTACAATAAGGAAAGAAAGAAAGAAGTCCAGTTCATTCATATTGCGGAGGCAATTTGCCAGTTAGGATCTACCAGAATGACTGGGAGCACAGAAATGACCCTTGAAGTTTGAGGAATCGCCTTGCTGCTGGCACACGACCTGTTCTCAGGTGTAAGAACCCAGGGTGTCTGTATGGAAGTGGGAGAGCTTTCGTTGTCTTTGTGAGCAGAAGATGTAACACACAGTTCCAAACGCTGAAGCTGATCATTATCGTCTTGTGTTGGGCATTGTGTCTTCCCTGTCTTTTGTGTAGAGGGCCAGACTGAGATCTAAAACACAACTTTTCAAATTCTGTTTTCAGCCCAGGAATTTTCTGCTAAAGTAGTCAATGGAAGGGCTACCATTAACTCTGAGAACAGCATTATGCTCCAGAGTTAACATCCAAATAAAATGAATGGGTTCTCACCACGCGTCTGTGTATGTTTGTCTCTCTGCTATGTGGATTTGTTTACGAGTGAAGGATGGGTGAAGTTCAATTAGCAGTTATTGTGACCAGAATTCAGGTTGTAGTTTCATGAGATACTGCCACCAAAAACTCCAGCTGGATCACTGCAATGATATGAGTTAAAATTAGCTCTTCTTCTTGCAGGGGCGGGGGGATATTTTTAATATCTGGATCATATGAGCGACCCAGTTCAAGTGCAGCCTCGCAGCAGCACGCTGGCAAGGGCAGTGGGTGCAGCGCGTGGGTGGGAGCGATGCCCGGCACCGGGGGACGGGGGAAGAAGCTGTAAGTCATGTTACTGCTAGAGCTGGTGGTTTATTTTTAATTCTGTGGAAGCTGGTGGAAACACCCGGGAAGAGATAGCTGAGTAACATGATGACTAGCACGACTTGGCTTTCCCCTTGGGACTCGCTGAAGGTTTTTTTCTGTGTACGTTTGCTGTGACACTGGAGGTGTTCAGCTTGTGACTTTGTTTTTGAGAAACTGAACTAGCTGGCAGTTTGTAGGCTGAAGCTTTCTGGTGTTAGCCCTAGGGCACTGGGACCACCCAAACTGAGAAAACAGAAATTCCAGAAAACCGACAAATCTCAGCAAATGATGATTTTAAAAAATCTATTGCTTCTTTTGTTGTTGTTGTTTTTACTAATACCCTCAAAAGTGATGGATTGAAAAGGGGACTGAGCATCACTGGGCCCAACCTTAATGTTGCTGACACCTGGCAAATCATGCAACGATAAAGCTAGGAGGGACCTTGAAAGGTTCTCTGTCTGGGCGAGGTCTGGCGCGGTCCATGTGCCCAAGTCTCACAAGCCAACTCTCCTAGCCCCGTTATAATTTTAGTAAAGTGCCCGGCCCTGTGTCCACAGCACACCTCGCTATGCTGGCGCACGGTGATGGGACCTCAGAGGCCTCTCCAGCCCCCTGGTGCCTAGACCATAACCCTTTCTTTAAGAGTTCCACAGTGTTGTATAGTGCACCTTTTCCCTCTGGGCTGCAAAGGCAGATGCTGCCACAGCCTGCCATTCAAGGTAGTGTTTTTGGCATACAAAACTGACCACCTTTGAAAACTGGAAGTGATGTGAAATAAGAGTGATCTGCCAGAGGAGATCTTTGTGGCCTGAGTGTTACTGATGTGCAGGGGCACATGGATGCTCAAAAGTCCTTGGCTCCTCTCAGCTTCTTCACTGTGTGAAGCACTAGCACCCAGCCTCATAGTAAGCCAGTTTTGGGAGCCGTGCCAGCAAAGAAATATCTTTTTTTCTTTTTCAGGGTTGATTTTCTGCCAGGTTAAACCCCAAACCAGCCCACAGCTGGGTCAGAGGGTTGCCAGCACTCAAATAGAAGAGGGGGCTGGGATACCCAGCAGAGGTGGGGAAATCACAGAATCAGAATCACAGAATGGTAGGGGTTGGAAGGGACCTCTGTGGGTCATCTAGTCCAACCTCCCTGCCAAAGCAGGGTCACCTACAGCAGGCTGCACAGGACCTTGTCCAGGCGGGTCTTGAATATCTCCAGAGAAGGAGACTCCACAACCTCCCTGGGCAGCCTGTTCCAGT
>Ga0065711_1010827_pt1 | contig 16224 bp, 8 predicted proteins | sample Hoacrofraction12_FD_59098 | JGI IMG/M metagenome (GOLD analysis project Ga0065711, IMG submission 59098) | Hoatzin crop microbial communities from Cojedes, Venezuela - Epithelial fraction 12 v2 (version 2) | ecosystem: Host-associated > Birds > Digestive system > Esophagus > Crop | place...
CTGAGGGTGACGGAGCACTGGAACAGGCTGCCCAGGGAGGTTGTGGAGTCTCCTTCTCTGGAGATATTCAAGACCCACCTGGACAAGGTCGTGTGCAGCTTGCTGTAGGTGACCCTGCTTCGGCAGGAGGGTTGGACTAGATGACCCACAGAGGTCCCTTCCAACCCCTACTATTCTGTGATTCTGTGATTCTGTGGAACAAAATCTAATGAAAACATACAAAACCAGCTTTATATTCTAGATGGAATTAAGAATATATCACCGAGATACCACTGGAGCGTTTATTATCAAAGCTAAAGCAAGCTATATGCAAGAGAATAACTACTGAAGGTGCGTAATTTACGTTTTTAAAAGCATCTGATCGTACTAATCCAGAACAGCATTGCTAACACCTTCCATTATTAATGACCTTGCAGATCCAAAAATTTTCCTGTTCTCATTTGTAAATAAGGACTTTTTTAAACATGTAGCAGACACTTTTGCACTTAGCTATCTGTAGGACAACATTCCTCTAGGGAGTTATATATGGGATGGATGTACTTATCCACAAGAAAAGGATGATCCTCTTAGTTTCCAACATAACTGTCAAAAACATTTTCTTCTCATGTGCAGCAAAATCCTTTAATGACATATATCTCTGAAACCTAATGTCTCAAGCTCGAGTGCCTGGTTCAACACTAAATTTATTCAGTCAAAACCTCCCCCTTTCCTCCTGTTGGTAACCCAGTTTTTATCCTTATACTAAAGGACAGCAAGAGTTTTCCTGAAGACTGAGAGGAAATAAATCTCTTCTTTCAAAGCAGCTGTAAATATTTCATGTAGCCACTAGTAATATAATTCTTACAAATATTTTTAAAATAATTGGTATTTCTTAGTTGGAGACAGAACAATTTTACAAATAGAAATGCTGAGTACCTTTGAGAAGTGTCAGAAAAATTAGCATTCTAGAAAACGTGCTTGGAAAATATGCCAAATTTTGAATTAATCTTCAATAGTTATAGCTGATTTACTATGAAGTGATCCAGACTCAGTTCTCTTAATTCTATCAGTTAGCTTGGTTTGACTAATGATAAGGAGGTTGTTCCTGATTTATACCAGAGTAAGAAAAGAACCTTTCCATTTCTAATCATTTATATCTGTTCATATTCCAGCACAGTAAGTAAATCATATTGTATTTTAAGAGAATTAATTACTTTTGCTGACATACACTTGAGGCTCTTTTGTACAAAAATCAGCTTCTATGATTTTTTAATACTAAAGTCATGATCAAAATGAGAATGCAAGTAGGATACAGGACCTACTGATTAAAGGCTGATTATGGCAACTCTGATTTCTTCAAACGGCTTTTAATAACTGCTTTCACTCTGATCTCGTTCTAGCAGAGATGATTGCACCAAGCAGTCTTGATGGTCTTAATAAATTAGGATTCTTTTTGGAGTACTATCATGACAAATAAAATCAGTGGGACTACTAGCAGGGTAATGTATCAGCCTGTAAGGGGCAGGTTGCAGAATCCTATACGTGAGATTCTATTTATTTTTCTTCTTTGAATATCTGACCATTTTTGAGTGCCATCACATTTATTCAAAATGTGACGGGTTGTCGTTTGCAGGTCCTGCAAGAAAGAAATTTGGTCAGTTTATTCTTTCTTTCAATAAAAACAAACAAACAAACAAAAAACCTACAAAGTACCAACAGATACAATTTAACTATTATGGTCTGAAGCAAGGCTTTTTAAGACCAAAAAAAGGGTGGTTAATTAACAAGATGATTTCAAATGTGCATGGAGTAGTGATCCTACAGCCATAGCCAACAGAAAGTCCAGGTTTTCCTTTACCATGCTTCTGTATGTTGCTAATGGATGTTGCAAAAGTAATTGCCTGAAGACAAGTTGAATAAACAGTATCCCAATGGAAAGGCTATATTTATAGTGCACGTGGATTTTTAAGACAGGGAAAAATTATAAACTATGTCAGACTTTCATTTTTAGTGGAGTTATGTAGTTAAATATTAAAAAAAATCAACACAGTGAGAAAACAAATATACTTTTAATATCTTACTTGCAAGAGTGCTAGATTTTTTGTTAATGTAAGAGAATAAAGATAATATGGGAGACTAGTGTGCAAAGGTAAATGTAGTTTAGAAAATCACTATCAGAATTCAGAGGCATACTGTTTAAAGGAGTGACTTAAATTCTGCATGAAAGAATAAACGCTTTTTAAAAATCTTCCTAAAACAGCAGTGATAGCCAATATAGAAAAACCTTAAATGCATAGATTAAATGGTGTTTCACTGCTGTTAAAATTCATATTTACAATACTCTGATAAGCATAAGCTTTTTAGAAGAAAGTATTTGGTTATGTAATTTACCAACATTGTAAATATTGCATGCATAAAACACTCTAAAAGATACCTGAAATACTACAAGTATCTTTCAAAGATAGATCATTAAGCTACAAATCTAATAATGCTTCTTATATAGATTTTGCCCTTCTCACTCTGTTCCGCATAATTATATGAAAAGCACAAACATATGTACTTGCATATGCTTCAGCAAATGTTGATATATACATTTTATTCTGTGGTTTTTTTCAAAGATAAATTCTTAAGTTTTATGACATATGTATCACTTGTGCAGTGTAGTGCTTTGAACCTTCATAGTTTTGGAAACAGCAGCTCTGTCCTTTCCAATTACTTCACAATTATGTCAGGAAACAGAAGTAAAAAAACTTCAAAAATGAGCTGTATTTTGGCTATTGAATTTTACTACAAAAAAAAGTCAATGATCTATATTTTAGCTATTGATTAATGACTGGTTGATGATTTGTTCATAGTAAAAATTAAACCTATTTTTCGTGTCCAGAAAAGTTTAAGTATTGTGCTCCCATTTCACAGAAAGTACTTGTGGTCTGCCTAAGATTCTGTGCTGAGCCTATACAACTGTGTCTGATCTGGTTACTACTCTCTTCTCTGGCAGCTCTGTTTTCATTGGATTCATAACAAAATCTTCTTATGAAGCTTCACAAGATGATACGAAGAATATTCACTTCTTGTTATCTTCTGTTTCTTTTTGTTTATGGGACTGTCCAGCTCAATAAGATGGCACTCTACCTGTCTGTGGAGACAGACAATTCCAACTCTCTCTACTTTACATTACCTTATTCTTTGACCTTGGATGAAAGGCAACTGCTGCAACATATAATACGACTTACAGACAGACACCTTCAATGTTTATTTAGATACTTCCACTTTTTCTTATTGATTAATACAAAAACTATTAAAACATTTCAGATATCTGAGCCTTGTAGTGTATATATGATGTATCTCTTTAAGGTTTTCAGAAGAAATTACTCATGTGGTATTTATTCTTCTGTTTTATTACATCAAAAAAAATGAAGTACTGGTTTTGTGTATTTTTAATATTACAGCATTAGCTTTGATAGAATTGCTTTTGAAAGAGTAGAACAGGATGAATAAGGTGACAGGAAATGGTCTGTTATGCGATACTTCTTGCAAGATACTTCCTATGTTGTACTTTCAGATAGCTAGGTTTAATATTATAAATAAACAAACGATGTGATATTGGCATATACAAATGTTTACTTGCTGCATATTGTATGTTTCTGTCTGCATAATTTAAATGGGTACACATACATTTGTCTCTATCTAATCACTCGTGTGTGAACACATACGAATGTTAACACATATCCCACCCCAATTTAAGCAATAAGGAATATGCATTTGCAAACTTTATAGGAACATAGATTTCTGTATTGTTAGTAAAGAGAGAATCTCCATGAGAAAAGTCAGATATTGAATGTGTTTTCTCTCTGTTAACTTTATAGGGAGCTTAGGGCAACCCTACCCCTTTTTCTAAGGGTCTTATTTTTATACTTAAATAGATACCATTTTAGATATGAAAGATGGGTCAAGGATAATAAAAAGTAACAGAAATTTTGGCTGCATCAGCTTTCTTGTGAGAGATTATTTCTTTGCAGTAAGAAATTATTTTACTTCTTCACTTTTTTTCCAATGCTTTCCTTTTCTATATCCTTTGACTGAAGCCTTAATCAGTGAAGGCTCAGCAATTCAGGAATTTCAGTTTTATACTGCTGCAAAGTCCAAAGGACTTAGAAAAGTCTTTTGATGGGAATTGCTCATGAATAGTTCCCAGATAAAGCTGTCAGCATTGTTGCATGCTTTCGGACAGGCAATCAACATTGTGTCATTAATAGTGGCAAACATTGGAACAGTTGACAGCAATAGGAAAGGGGCTATGGTTGTTACAATAATCTTACTAATGTGCAAATCTGTAAAAAAATAATATGTGTCTGAGAACAAACATGAGCACTCTATCCCTAGATTAACCTGGGATAATGCAAAAAAATATAAGCTACATCTTTCTCCCCTGCTGTGGCCACCTGTGTCCAGTAAAGATTTACACCTAGAATTAAGAGATAGAATTTTCTTCATGAACCAGCACCTTAGGAAGGTTTATAACTCAGAATAATATTTAACATTACACACAACTTCCCAAGAGCTCTGACACTAACAAGCTGCTTGGGGAGTTATTGAAACAGTGTACCCTTTGATGGTCATAGTTGTAATCACTTCCTCTTCACTTTTAAGTCTTTTTTGGGTTCTAGAAAATTCGTTTCTAAAAATAAGAGATGAAAGTTGATCAAAGGTAAGCATTCAAGGAAAGCTTTTCAAAAGCACTTGGTCTGGGTGAGTCTGTCCTCATCTAAGGAACGTTAGGCTGAGCTTGAACACTTTTGAAAGTGTTACCTCTAGCTCTCCCAGGAACTATGATATCTTCCTAGTAGTCAGTGTGACTATATAGCCAAAGAAAAATCTAGGCCACTGACATGACATAATTAATATTCAAGTTTGTGTGTTGGAATCTAGATCCTGCTACAATAAAAGGGAATAGCTTATGGGAATGGGGATATTACTACATATAATGTGGTAATTTTTTTCCCCACCTTATCAATATTGTGGTCTTCAACAAACACAGACAGTAAAGTATTAATTTAAAATTTATTGAAATGTCTGCTTTAAACAATTGTCACTTCCAGCCAAGGCAGCATGACAGAAAAATTCCTGTCATAAACAATAAGAAAGCAGCAGAAAAAGGAAAGAAATCTGTAACAGAGAGAAAGTACTTTTAAATTAATTTAGAGGGATAACATAAAAAGTAGTCAATTATGTATGTGAACAGACAAAATATACTACAAGAGGAGTATCCAAATCCTGGTACAATAACAGACCATCTTTGGGCTTTGAAGAGGTTGATCTTTATGACAATCTGATATAATCACAGATTGTGACAGAGGCTTGCAAGTGAGTAACAAGAAGAAAAAAAGTGGAGATAAAGGTAATTTTATATAAATCAAGATAATTACATGGACTTTATTTATAAATAAGATAAATATTAAGAACTTACTGGCAATTAAATTGAAAATTATGACCCTGTTTTTAAATGAAAGTAAGGAGTTTTTTTCTGCAACACTGCCAGGCAAGTAGGATCCTCTGAATTTATATACAGTGACATCATTATTCTCAGGAGAAGAGGCTTGACCTAACCAAAGCAATGGGTATTATACGTGTATACGAACTTTAAGGTAATTAAGACCCATTAGAGATTAGGTAAATGCTAAACTCTTGAACTGCTTGACAGTAATTTTTTCACATGACTAGAGACTTAGAATATAGATTCACTGGAGGTTTAATGGCATCATTACCCAATACACTTCTAAAAGTGCATTTCAGAAGTCTCATTTTCTAGTGCAATCCTCATCCCTATGGGGAAGATGATTGACAGAAAAGATGCCAACTGGTATACAAATCTAGTTCCTATGGATTTGAATTAAAAAATCATTACATAAAATACAAAACCAATGTTGATGCAGAGATGAAAATGTCATCTCATTCTATCCAAGAATTGTTCTATTCATTAGATCTAAATGTCATAGCTAATATTGTTCATTGTTTCTTTCTTGAACAATTGATCCTTAATTCTGTTACGCAGTGAGGAACAGCTGCGTAAGAACATATCCACAAAAAACAATAACCTTCCAAAAATCTGACAGAGGTTTGACTTCTTCCCTTACAGAAAAGAGAAATCTGCAACGCCTTAAACAGGTGTTGGTAAAAATAAAGATTATATTCTGAGTGCATGTGCTTTACTTCGGCTTGTGGAATTTTTTTTTTCAGGGTGACAGTGTTTTTTTTACCAGAATGGACTAAAAACCAAAAACAATTATGTGGTATAAATTCTGGCTAAATATACCTCATCACTTCCAAGACGAGGACGGATAAATCCTAGGTGATGTATTTCTAGTATATATATTTCTGTTTTGGAGAGTCTTGTTGACCAGATTAGGGACAGTTCTATTCATAGTACTGGTTGCTGAGAATCCCTTTGTTACATATCTAACCATTTCATAGAATCATAGAATGGTTTGTGTTGGATGGGACCTTTAAAGATCATCCAGTCGAAACCCTCTGCCATGAACAAGGATATCTGCTAGACCAGGATGCTCAAAGCACCATTCAAACTGACCTTCAACACTTCCAGTGATGGGTTATCCACAACTTCAATGGCCAACTTGTTCCTGTGTCCCACTACCCTCATCGTAAACAATTGCCTCCTTACATCTAAACTAAATCTACCCTCTCTTAGTTTGAAGCCATTACCCCTTGTCCTGTCATTACAGGCCACAGTAAAAAGTCTTTCTCCAGCTTTCTTATAAAGCCACTTTAAGCATTGAAAGGCTGCAATACATTCTTCCTGGAGTCTGCTTTTCTCCAGGCTGACAAGCCTCAACTCTCTCAGCCTTTCCTCATAGGAGAGGTGTTCCAGCCCTCTGATCATTTTTGTGGCTCTCCTCTGAACCCACTACAACAGGTCCATGTCTTCCTTGTACTGAGGATCTCTGAGCTAGATGCAGTACTCTAGCTGGGGTCTCATGAGAGCAGAGCAGAGGGGCAGAATCACCTCCCTTGACCTGTTGGCCACGCTTCCTTTTGAGCGGCTCAGGATACGTTTGGTTTTCCGGGCTGCAAGCGCACATTGCCACACACCCCACCTGGAGTACTGTATCCAGCTCTGGAGCCCCCAACATAAGAAGGACATGGATGTGTTGGAGCAGGTCCAGAGGAGGGACATGAAGATGACCAGAGGGCTGGAGTACCTCTCCTATGAGGACAGGCTATGAGAGTTGGGGCTGTTCCGCCTGGAGAAGAGAAGGCTCCGGGGTGACCTTAGAGCAGCCTTCCAGTACCGGAAGGGGGCCTACAGGAAGGACTGAGAGGGACTTTTCACGAGGGTATGTAGTGATAGGACAAGAGGGAATGGCTGTAAATGAAAAGAGGGCAGATTTAGATGAGATATTAGGAAAAAAATTTTCACTGTGAGGGTGGTGAAACACTGGAACAGGTTGCCCAGAGAAGCTGTGGATGCCCCCTCCCTGGAGGTGTTCAAGGTCCGTTTGGATGGAGCTCTGAGCGACCTGGCCTAGTGGAAGGTGTCCCTGCTCATGGCAGGGGGGTTGGAACCCGGAGATCTTTAAGGTCCCTTCCAACCCTTATCATTCTATGATTCTATGATTCTATGAATGTTATTGCAAGTCTTTTGGATTCTGCAATGGGAGTCAGGTACTTAAGAAGTAGTTACTTTGGTACTCAATGTTGAAATATTTAGGAGAAATACATCTACATAGGTAAATAGTAGCTCCTCCTGAGGGGTGTAGTGGATGAGTAACATATTTAAAAGAAGATTGTGTGAGGATCAGCATACAGAGTTTCTCAAACTGAGCAAAAGGAAATGCTGAGATTAGGAATATCCTGAAAATGATATTTTACTGTCAAGGTTAAGGTTACATATACAGTAACAAGATATTTTTTCATAATAATTCCTATTCTTCAATAAGAATTGATCAGTAAATCAAAACCTTTTTTATGATGCCTTTGCATTTACATTGTGTTGATTAGTCAGTTGTTGCTTGTTTTTCCTTTGAAATACATTCGGTTAATCTCTTGAACTGAACATCACTAACATACATACTGTTCAAAGTTATATGGAAGATCAAGCATTTCTGCATTAGGTATTGCTGAGCATTTGAAGAGCATCTGGAGCAGAATTTCCAACAAAGTTTGTTTTGTAGGAAAATGGTGGGGTTTTTTTCTGGGGGAAAACCCCATAAAAATAGTTCACCTTCATCAAACCTCGTTAAAACAGCTTCAAAAACTTAACCAATAAGTGGCATGGGATGATCAGGAGAAGTTCTTCAAAAACGTATTTCTGTTCCAAACTACAGTTTAATGTAGATATGGCCTAGGGCAACTTCACTTGGACTAAACCTTTATGCAACAGAGGGAAGTGTTTCTGAGAAATTATTTTCTGAATTTCAGTTCAAAGCTGTTTTGAACTAATGATGCTATGGGTCTTGAAGTCATGATTACTTTTGTAAGGGTTTTTTTTTTAAAATTTATTTTATTAAACTATTTAATCAATTAAAGGTTCGAGTAGCAAAGGTGCCACATTGTTTTCTGCATCCACTGATAAACCTGCTCTTGACTTTCATGTAATAAGATCAAGCTCAAAAATTTGACATGTCTCATAATGAAAAAACTGTATCTGGGTACTAAACGCTGCTGTTTTAAGTTTTTTAGGTCCAGAAATTATTAAATTAAGTCAATGATAATGTTTAGAAACTTGGTTAAAACAGAACAAATTATCTTCTAGTGATTTTCCCTCTCAGCTAAGTTCTTCTAAATAACTGCATTTTTCTGAAGTTGAAGGCTTATTTTACAGACAGTGGCAGCTCCAGAGATAATAACACCTGATGTTTGTAGTTGTACTCAGCTAGCAGTAGAAACGGCAGGTAGAAAAGGCCCCTGCTTGTAATTATTGCTATAGCAGCCAAGGTCATTGATAGACCTTTTATGTTCTGCAAGTGAGGTTCATCAAAGGGTTGTACTTGCAGGAAGGGGCGGACAGAATATGTGACCCAAAATTGATCAGTGAGTTATTCTATGCCATACACATCATACACGTTTAAATCTGGGGGATCACAAGGGTCTTGCTCTCTTCATTCACGGCCAACTTCTGAAGAGGTACCTGCTCCTTGTTCTGACTGTGATCCTGATCCAGATTCTGATCCATGAATTCCTGAATCCAGTTATCCTCTACTGCTGAGTCCAGTCCAGGAGTTCTTGGTGTGTGCTCTGCAGCTGCTGGTGCAATGTCAGCCCCCGTGTCATGCAAGTCTGGGAAACTCATTATTGGTTCTGTATATTTTGCATTATTTATCTTTTTATTAGTATTATTAGTAAAGCTGTTTTAATTCCCAATTTATAAGTCTCTCTCCCTTTTCATCTTGTTTAATAAAAGAACATCTTTAATTGAGAGCATCTGCCACTTTTTATTGCCACTCTGCTTTAAACAGTGACACTGTGTTACAGTGGTATACAATTGCAAGAAGAATATCTTAATTTACAAAAAAAAAAACCCATTTGTTTACAAAAAGAAGATAGTGCATCAAATGTTGGACAAATTACATTTGTATGTTCAGTGACCTACAATGGTGTAGGACGTAACATTAATATAAAATTGATTGATACATACATAATGAAAGATGTGAGGTTTTGTTTCATCAGAGTTTTCTTATTTTTTAACGTTAAAAAATACATTTAAAACTTTGAAGATTATGAAGTAGAAGAATCTGTCCTTGCAGCAGATTTTTGACAGAAATGCTATATATTTATTCATTTACATCTCTCAAATATTCCATAGTAACTAAGGCTTTGGAGATGCAATATGTAGATGTTCATTCTTTACTTTAAAGTTATAAATGGAGAAAAATGCTAATATTTTGTCTTGCCCTCGAGAAAGTGTTTATCTCAATACAGAATGATTTGATACTATACATATGCCAAGTACTGGTCTAATCTAAATTCACTTTCAGTTTCTAATTAGGCATCTGCTAAAGTCCATAACAGGAAATCTAATAGAGTTGTGTTGTAGTATATCAAAGTGATTAAAGATTCACAGTGTTAAGGTGTCTATAAATGGAGCTCTTATATGAATCATTATACAAGTTGAAATTAAGCTCTTTGCTTTTATGAGGAATGTTTCAAACTTGTATTTTTACCAGAAATTGCACTGGCAAAACACCCCAAAAAATGAAAGATCAAATGATAAAGCTATTTTTTTCCACCATTTCCTAATTGGAATACTTATCCTCAAAGTAACTGCCAAAACTAATTGAAAAAAATATTTTGTGTCTTTTTTTCTTTCCTTTTGTCTCTAGTTTTTTGACATTCCAAGATTTCCATTAAAATATGTGGAGAACCTTTAACTGTACATTTTCTAAGTTGATGGGAAAATTTGTGAAATCATATTCATTATTTGTGGTAATATTTAATGAGCTACACAAAAAAATATCTTGTATTGAATTTATTCATTCTGATGGTTGCCAGTGCAGGATTCACATTATTTCCTGTAGTCATTTACAGTTCTTCAGAAAGTCAGCAGAAAGTCAATATGGTAGCAAGTTTTTTTGTTGTCCTCAAGTTTAAAGTATTTTTCAGTGTTTTTTAAATCTGTGTCTTATTTTGCTTTGGATTCAATTTTTTTAAAAACATTCTGGACAATAAAGACAGAATATTTCCTTTGCTAAAATATATAAGTAAATAAATAAATAAATATTGTTTATTCAGGGAAGTTGTGAGCCCTGTGACTAAACAGTAATTTATTGAGTGAAAAAAATGATGGCAATCTGTTTCCTCACTTTTCAGAGGAAGTCACTCATGGTCGGTCATGCAAAATTCTCTTCACACCTCTTAGAAGACAGATGGTATGCAAGATTTTCGCCTGCTGCTCTAGAAAATTTGTGGTTTTCCAACATCATGTAGCTTGTGTGTGGCAATACATTTTCTTACTCACCAAGCAGATGAACCGTACAAAGTGCTGAAACTCGGCCCATAGTTCTTGTGTACCTTCATAGCATTTTTAAAAGGCAATGACCTTTAGAACTTGCAGTATTTTGTCTTTTTTTGATAATGGGAATTTTTCCTTCTTGGAAAAAGAACAGAACAATTGTTTCTACTTGTGAGAGTACATGGTGAATCAGAGAGAACACAAGGTACAAGGTCATAATTCCATCTGGGTTGTTGGCGTGAGCTTGGTGGTGTTCAACATGAGATCAACAAGTTCCAGTTCATACTGATTGTGCTTTGGAAGGTGTCATATTCAGAGTAGTTTATAAAAATATATGGCCTTGTAAAGGTTCATATATGTGTTGCAACATACTTGACTTAAAACAAACTAGAAGACATGACATTTAGAGGCTACAAATAATTCTTTAATAAAAAACCTGAAATGAATCCAATGCAAAAAGAAAAAAATCTTGTACTTTATTAACACCAAGGAACATCTGAAATCTCCTATCTGCCTGCAAAATCATAATGAATTATTTGAAAGAAGTATCTGAAAATTGCAATATTTTGACAGATATTAATAAATATAATTATGTGTAAGATAGGAAAATATGCTACATAATGTCTTAAGAGTCACTTCAGAGAACAACACGTTTGAGCACTTAATCAAATACATAGAAATTTCATTTTGGAAACAGACATAGAAAAACATCCTACTTGGTAGAATATTTCAAATTTCAATTTATTGACAAAATATTCTCAACTTTAATTCGTATTTTGAAATATTCAAACTAAGGATCTGATACTATTGTGAACACCTGTTGCCTCTGACTGAATTACATGATTAACATGAAACGAATGTTAAGATATTTTCATTACCACTATGACTACTGGACACTTAAGCTAGCTTTGAGCACTGAAATGTGAAAATATTCTTCACAGCAAATGCCTGAATTAAACTATAATTTTTATTACTCAATTAGCAAAATCAGCTATTTTAAAACATTGTAAGAATTAAAACCAAAAAAACATAAAAAACCAAACAAAAACCACCCCGTACAATTCAAAAGAAAACTGAAATGGATAACTGAAACTGTTCTGAGAAGATGAAAAATACAGACACATGTTTTGGACATAGTGAATAAACTTCAGAAATCCAGCAATTAGAATTAAGATGGTACCTAAATTGCACACTTTAGCATTCTTAGTAATCTGCAATGGCTATTGTTATAACTCAACTCTGACAGTAGTACTAATGCTTTATTTGTTGTATAATTTGTGCTTCTCATATGATGCATTACAGGTGGTGATATACTTACAGAGTTAAACTTGTGTAACAGCTCAGAAGTACTGTAGTGAAACCAAAAATCTTAAAATGAACGATTTAACTGTATGAATTAATTTGTTCACTGACAAATCACGTTAACTATGGCCAAGTCATCCCACTGAAGATTTATTCCTGAACAGGGAATGTAAAACTTAATTTGAGTCTACCAGGCTACCTGAGACTGTCACTCTGTGAATAAATTCAGGATGCATCAACAAGAGTCTCTGGAATGCAACTACACTAAACTGAGAAGACAAAACTAGACTGTTGACATGTGACCTCTGGGGAAAGAAGTTCCCCTTTGAAAATACTACCTGGAAAATTTTCGCAAAACTACAGGAAATTGAAAAAGGCCAAAGACTTATGGATCATGTTCTCACAGGCATATTTACCACATCTATTTAGAAACTGACCAAACTGGAGTCGAAGCTACTACATGAAGGTCATGCTGAAGTAGTAGCAATTTGTTATATCTTGTTCTTTTACAAAGTAAGAAGTGCCTGCTGCACCTGCGTCCGGATTGTCAAATTTTAATCTGACACTTAGTCATGTCAGAGCACTGAAGAACCCAGTGGCTAAGAATCAAGCACTGAAGACTCCAGTGGGTAAGAATCAACTGCTGCAAGCATCCTTTCCAGGGCACCTTGTGTGGGTCAATGGCCTTGCCAGGCTCGTCAATGCCAGAGGGGGACTTGCTCGGGTCTGTGTGTCAAACTCCAAAGAGTTAACAAAAGGGAGTGGTTCAGCTTGAACAATGGGCTTTGCTTATCTCATCAGACAGAAGTAACAAGTGATGGCCCAACACTCAAATCAAGTTTGTGATGGCTGGGGTGTAGCAAAGGCTTCACAGCCAGGTGCTGCTTCAGTTAAAGACCAGAATGCCCCCCTGTAAGCTTGTACTAAACTCCCCAGCCCGGGGGCATGCCAAACCACTGAGTCACACTTCAGAGGACACAACATGGCATGCCAAGATCTAACCGATACATAATAATTGACTTAGTCCCACCTCACCAAGATCTGCCAAAGATTTTTCACCAGTATAAAACTGGAACTTAAAAATCCTTTTCTGGAGGAGGATTCAAATGAAAACCTTACCTGATGGACAGGTCGACGGGCCTGGACCTCTTCTCTGCCCCAAGAAGTGATGCTTTTTTGGTAAGAGTCACGCTTCCAACTTTGTTGGGTGCATCCGCGGGAAAATATTATTAACTTAACAACTGCACTATTTACTTGAGCTCAGTCTTTGTAGATCGTGCATTTATCAATGGTAATCCCAAATCTGTGATACTTGTCACTTGAATAAATAATCTATTGTTTCAACTTTGCAAAACTGTTTCAGCAAAAGTCCCTGGGAGGACTCAGACAGGTGAACATTGACTTTGGTAAGTGGCTACATACCTAAGCCCTTAGACATAAACTGTTAACAAAGTCTGGGAGTAGCAGTTGAATTCAGCCTCACCTAGGCTCCTCTCTCTGAGAAGGAGTTTAGAAAGCAAGGGGGTCCACTCTGAACCTCGTGACTCAACGAGATGGCTTTCTCCCCTTCTGCTTATCAGACTCCTTGAGAGTCTTTAATGTGACACCTTGACATACTGGATGGGATGCCTCAGATGCTCTGTGCCATGAGTGTGACCTGTCAGGATGAATAGCAGAGTCTTGCAGGCCTTAGAGGGTTGGGAGAGCTCAGGAATTTCGGGACTGCCTATCGTAGCCACAGCACTAGACAGCTAGTATATCTACGACAAAGTGATGTTATATTTGTTAGAACATTGTCACTATCTTGCTTATCTCACAGTTACCTCATTATTGTAGTAGTCTGCTACTATGCTTCATAGTTATCTCATCATTAAATATTGCTAAACTGTTTTATCTGCTACAGCTCTACTTCAGTTACACAAGCTATTAATCAAAGTAAACTGTTAAAAAATCTAATAGATACCTTATGCAGTTAAAACTTCTTTCCTTACTAGGTAATATACTGCAAACTCTTTTTCCCCTGCTTACACATACCATGTAGAATATGCAACTTCATCAGCGTACTCCATAATGCAGAAATATGTTCATGAACACCTGTTGCTATTTATATCTCCTGTGAGAACCTATGTCTTCCTACATGGTCCTATGGTCCTTTGTAAATATAGGTGTCTGAATGTGGATGTGAATAGCACATGTAACGCTTGGTCCAGGGGTAGATCTACCTGCTGTGATTCAAGACCTATCTTCTCTCTGCGTGGCAGAAGATCTCTGAACATAAATGACAAGCGGGTGAGGATCAGAACAGTCTCTGTAACCCTCACTTTGGTTTCTTCACTTTACAAAACTTGAACTGTGTTGAAGTGCCCTGCAAGCAGGATATACACAGCTGAAAAGCACAAAGGACTAGGAATCAGACCACCTAAGACTAAACAGCTGCTGTGAAAAGTGTTAGTATGCTCACCATGCGAACGACACTTCTAATACATCTTTACTGACCAAAGTTTTCAATCAGCAGGGCGAGTGTCAGCCTCCATTACTGCCTGAAATGGTCATCCTCATTGTTCCTTAGTTGCTACGTTCTGGTCTTCTGTTCTAATGCAATTTTTTCTCCTTAGGATTTTACACATTTCCATGGCAGTGATCTCTATCTCGAATACTGGAGCTGCTATTAGTATCTGAACAGTTCTGTCTGTGTTTTTGCTTAGCCTGAAAGGCTTTGATTCACTTACGCTATCACATATTAACAACTCATTTTCTTATTAAAATTAGCCATAGTCACACAGCTGTGCTGGATCAGGTGAGTCTATGAATCACAGGTGTATGAAACTAGTTGACTAAGAGTCAAATGATGGAGCTCAACGAAGTTTCCAAAAATACAGCTATCTAGTGTAATTTAAAGATGTGTAAATTTAGATTCATTCCAGGTCTCTGTCTGCTACTCCAGAAAAGTAGACGTGTGTCTCACAAATCATGTGTCACTCCTGGCAGTGACACGTGGAAGTCTAGGAGCCTTAGAGTGTTTAAAGTGGTGACAGGTACCTGTGTTTAAGCAACTGATTTGTGTCCATGGTGTCAGATATTTACTGCAGGATTTGGCCAACCCAATGCTAGGAGGTCACAATGAGTCTAGCTCTTGCAGCTAGTCATAGCTACTCACAGAATGTAAATTTTGCTTTATAAAAGTCTGTATAAACATGTACTTAGTGTTGCAGCCACCTCCTTCAGGGCCCTGGATTGCATGCCTTTCACAGAAGAGACTGCAGGCCAAGGAATCTTAACTCCAAAAACTTTTTTGTCCCATGTGTTCCTCCAGAAATTTTAGCATATGATGGTCCGTATTTGAAGCCCACTATTGGAAGCTCAATAAGTTTACCATGTCTTAGGAATCTTTTCTTTTGCAACAGTATCTGTGGCAGTCTTGTGGCAATTTTGGACCACTAGACAGTAGGCAATTATTTGATGTGGGAAAGTCCAGTCGAGGCGTACTGGATCTAGAGGGTAGTTCTTCAGTTCTGGGAGGACATTTATTTTGTTTGGCACTGAATGTAGCATCTTCCTTGGGTTTATGATTTTGTCCATCTTATACAATGTAAGACTGAAAAATTATTAAGACAGAAACATTTGAGGTTATTATGATCTAAATTTCAGTTTGCTCTCTCCCATGGGAGTATGCTGACACTAGGAACAAAATGGGAGAGTCTCCTTCTGTCAGAATCTTCAAAACGTCAGCATCCAGAATCTCCAAGATGAGCATGTGTGTATGTACCCTGAACTGTTCTATGTTTCTCTTACATACATGGTTAGGTGGACAAGTACCACACATTTCTTTTTTTTTAAATAGATCCTAAAATTTTCACAGAATCACAGAATCACAGAATAGTAGGGGTTGGAAGGGACCTCTGTGGGTCATCTAGTCCAACCCTCCTGCCGAAGCAGGGTAACCTACAGCAGGCTGCACAGGACCTTGTCCAGGCGGG
>Ga0065711_1041342_pt1 | contig 16224 bp, 10 predicted proteins | sample Hoacrofraction12_FD_59098 | JGI IMG/M metagenome (GOLD analysis project Ga0065711, IMG submission 59098) | Hoatzin crop microbial communities from Cojedes, Venezuela - Epithelial fraction 12 v2 (version 2) | ecosystem: Host-associated > Birds > Digestive system > Esophagus > Crop | place...
CTAATCCCTGAAATGGTTTGAAAGATAACACTTAAGCAGGTTTGCCAGTGTCCCTGGCACATGGTTATGGCCTCACCAACCACAGTTTGAGGCATATTGAGAGGACCATCTGCAGATTGAAATAGGAGAGGGAAAATTAGGTTTCCAAAGGAATTTACTACCATTCCCTCAGCTATAATCAAAGCACCACAAAGAAACTGGGGCCTTTTGTTCACCAGAAACAAAGACCTCTCACTAAATCCACTCTGAACATCTGTCGGAGACTTCTTCCAAATTCTCAAAGGTGGCCTCAATAGGAGCTTAAACCTAAATTACTAGAGTGTTCAGTCCTCTGCTCTTAGCTGAAAGCTTGAATTAATTACTGTATTAGACTTCATATCTTTTTGGTTTGTTATAGCTGTCACCAGGGAGCGTGCGGATGGAATCACAGCAGTTCTTCCTACTTCTATGGGTGCAGCCTTTTCTCACACCTCCCATGTTTACGTGGGAAAAGTCGAGGACAGATTGCCCCAGTCCCTTCCTTTTTACAAAGTTCAAGTCCAGGTTTCTTTGCTATGAGACTCATTGCAAATTATTCATAGCATTGTCCGCTAATTTCTGCCCGTGACCTAGTTTTCTTGTCTCCAGAGAGCTGCTACACCAATGTTTGTGTTTTTCATGCATCCTTATATGAAAGAAGGGAATTGAGAATTTTGTTTACATGGGATTTGTCTCTGATTTCTATGTTTATTGCTTAGTTCAGGACCTTGACTATATAACTTGGGGAAAAAAAAAGGTTATTTTTTGGCTATGGAATGAATATTAAAACATGATCTTAAGGGTGCATGTGGACAGTCTTTCCTTTGTAATGGGTATCTCGAGAAACCTTTTGAAGGTCTTCCATACTTCATTTCCTGAGAGAGAAACTGGCTACTTCACCAAGCACTTGGTGTGTCAAATAGTAATCTTTCTGCTAGCATTGCAGTATGTTTTGAAAGCTTGTTGCGGAGTTTGAAGATATTTTCTTCTACTGCTTTCCTCCTTTTCTTGTGGTCACTCCTATACAGGCTGTGTTTTTACCTATATGTATCTGTGCTGTTATCTGTGTATATCCTGTGTGCATTATTTGTATATGGTAATTGCCCTTCTTTCTTATTCATTTTTTTGATCTGTCCTTCACCTGTACCTTCTATCTCTCATAGCAGTTATCGTGTGTTTTTTGAATTAATGGTGTTTATGAAAAGGGAAGAATAAATATCATTCATGTTCAGTTGATAGCATGAAACAAACCTATTAAAACAAATGAAATGCAAGAAAGTAATGGACCTTCTAATGTCCTGTCATCTGAGGGGAGAAACTTTTTTTTTTATTAATAAAAAAAAAAAGAAAATACTGGCTATGACCAACATGGTATGTCAGCATGGTGTTCTGTGAAAATCACTGCTGCCTGCTAGTGGAATTTGTATGCTCTTGCACTATATTCACACTTTCAAACATTTCAGAACAGATTAGTTGTATCAAATTGCACTTCGGATTGTTGGCCTGCACTTCAGACTGTAGAACCTATGATTGTGGGGTTTTTCATCCCCTGTGCCGCCCAACAGACTTGTGTTATGTGGTATGTTCTACACGTACTGGATACTGAACAAATAATATGAGTATCACTGCTGGGAATGCTTTGAGGTTTATTTTCCCCATGTCCCCCCCTTACTCTACACAGCCTTTTCATCTTCTGAAAGGTGAATATCAGATTGATGATATTCATGTTTACTTTGCGATAGAGCAGAAATCCAGGATTGACTGTTTAAGAAATGTTTTGAGAAGGTAAGCATCTAACTGTCTACTGGCAGAGTGTCTGCTTTATGTAAATGCAAATTTGCAAGCTGTATGTGGGTTTGCTCTATTGTGGAATGCATTGTGCAGTAGGACCAGAAGAATTTCTCCCCCACAGTCAAATGCAGACATTTGTATTTTAGAATTAGGAGCATCACCTGGAAGTTACAGTGTTTGACGCCTTTAGTGTTGACTGCATCGCTTCCCTCTGTGAATTGGTTCAGGGGTTAAATGCCATAGCAAGGTTTCTCTCCAGATCCTGGATATCCTTATTGCAAATTCAGTTGAGGTCTGTCTTTTTCTTTTTCTTTTTTTGATGTCCAATAGTATTATAGATAGCAGCACAAACATTTAATCCAGTTGCCACCTTGGCAGGTGGGGGGAGAGGGACCTTGGTTGTGTATTTTCTGTGGATCTGGTGCTGTCAGGGGTCTATGATGCCGTGTCAAAACCAGTGCTGGCTCCAAGGCAGTTCACAGCAGAGGGGCTGTGCTGTAAAATCTCTTACAGAACTCCTTCTCCTCCAGAAAGAAACCTTTGAAGGGAAGCAATGGTTAATGTATAATTTCTACAGGGAAGCTACTGGATAATAAATTGCAAGTTAAATGATGCTGATATTTAAACCTCCAAACTTTTCATGCTTTTGCACTATTGCACAGATGTAGAAAACAGCCTGTCAGAACCACAACCCAGAAAAGCTTGTTGCTTTCCAAGTGCTGCTTCTTGGAGAAGCAGATGCAGTGCTCGAAGGCAGTTTGTTTGCATGTAGGCACAGAAAACCTTGCTGGGGTTAAGAAGCAGATTAGCCCATCAGTGTTCTTGTGCAAGCCAGGAACACGCTGGTGGCTGGCGTGCCAGGCTGCCCGGCGTTGGACAACTGTCAGGCTGGCACCACTCAGTTCCTCTGATTGGGTACTCTCAGCCACTGATTAAAAATGCTGATGCTGTTTCTGAGCTCCTTTCCACTTGGAGGAGAAATCTCTTTTCCCCACCCCCAAGCCCACCTCTAGGACGTAAGTAACGGTGAGAAGACGAAGATGAAAACAGTGCGGTCGGAGTGACTGGAAATACAGCAGTCTGTTTTAGCTGCAGTGTTATGTAGGAGTCGTCTTCAGACTTCTTACCTTTGTTTTTTCAGCACAAACTGCTTGCAGGTTTTGGAAGGCTGTGAAAGGACTTACCATTTGTGTGTTAGTGTTTTCTGTGTATCATCATATTACCTTGCTTTTCCCTGGACAGCTGTGTTCAGAGCTTCATGTGGAAATCTTTCTATTGAAGAGAGATAAAAAGGATCCTTAATCTGGTTCTCTTTGGATCTTTCTATTTTTATGGTAAGTGCCAGCATGTATTGGCTGAGCATAGCTTCTTTGCTGCAGTGCTCGTGCTCTCTCCCCCTCTCTCTCTCCCTCCCCCTTCCCACGTCTGTTTTTCTCCCTCTATATTCTTAGATAAGCCTTGTGACCTTCACTCAATATCTAATCATCATTTTTAGCAGATGGTGGCTAACTAAAATACAAGTTTTCTCTTTATTTTGCTCTTTCCCCTCTCTGACCCGGAGCTCTGAAGTAGTGATTGCAATCTGAGTACTGCCTCTTTGTCCTTGAAACGGGAGGCTTGAGCGTTGCTCGCGATTGCCCATGGCAGCAACGGGATAAGGTTCTGGGGAACTGGAATTACAGATTTCGTAAAGGTGCCTCATTTCTCTAGGTCTGTACGACTGTGCTGGGAAGGGCACAGAAAGCCCCTGCTTGACTAGCCATCTAGAAAACTCTGAAGCCCCTCAGTGTTCAAGTGTGGGGCATACATGTGGTTTGAGCCGATATTTACTGTCATTGGAATAGGAAGGACAGGCTCTTTCAGCTTTTTCAGTATAAGCCTATTTCATCAGGTGTTTGTAAGTTGGACCTTTTGCACCTTACTAGTGCAGACTGGCTGGGACAAGAAGTTACAGAATAGGCAACCTAATAACCCTCATCCCTCCCTGTTCTATACAATTGCAAATTCTTAGCCTTTTGAAGTGCTTTTACAACTCTGCAGTCAAAGAAGTGCATTTAAATGTTTGAAAATCTGTGCTTGCTTAATTCATGCTCTAAGCTATTTTAACAGCTCTGATTTTGTAAATAGGAAAGGTCATTATTTAGTCCACAGTAAACTGTACCCTTAGACGCCCCTTTTTTTTTTTTTCTTCTAGTTTGTTGCATGAGATTTAAAGTAAATGCGAATATACAGTTTCTGGTAGATAGATACATGCCTTTGCTTTTGGCATGAGAGACCCACAAAAATATTTCTTTTACCTTAAGTGTGTTTCATGTTGTGAATCCATTATGTGGATTGACCATGCATAGCCCTTGCACACTGCAGAAGTAATAAAGACTTTACTAAATCTCCAAAGGTCCACTGAAGACATAGATATAACACTGGCTCAAACTCATCACAGGCTGGTCTTCCTTCAAAGCAAGGCAAAGGGGTGATGTGTTCTTAGATCTTTGTTTTACTGAGGGAGGGTAAGAATAAACCTTTTATTCTGTCTCTGCATTGCCTTTTCTGGATTTAAGCAAGAGATATGCTGATGTCTGGAAATTAGTTTTCTTTGTTTAATGTGTCTTACATTGTGGCTTAATAAAATAATTTTGTTCCTGATTTATTCTGTAATTCAGAGGGTTTTGCTTCACATGAGCTGTTTAGTTCAACAGAGTTTGTGTACTTCCTTCCCCCTCCCAAATAAGTAAAAACTTTAAAACACTACCGGTTTTTTTTAAATACCTTTCATTTCTTTTCTGTACTTGGGTGTAACGTCTGGTTGTACTAATAGTGTGTAGGTATGTTGGGAGGGGAGGAAGCCCAGGTCAGGCAATTGCAAGAGGTATTGGGGGGAGTAGGAGGCTTACATAGGTCTGCAGGTGGAGGACTTCATGGTGCAGTGAGCTACCTGCTGCATTGCCTTCCCAAAAAAGTGGTAGTGGCCAGGACGTAGCCCAGATGTCAGTGGTCCAAGTCATCTCCCCCATCAGACCATGCGTTCTGGCATCACGTTGCACCCGCTGGTGCAGCTGCTCCCGAGACCGGTTTCCCTTCTCTCTGGTGCGGTGGGGGCACGCTGCAAACCTGCCTCCCTCCCGCTCTCTGATAGGGAGCAGGTCTGTCTTGGCACTTGGGCCGCTCAATGAACTGTTCAAAAACATTCACCTCTAAAGCAGTCCTCCCCCCTGCCTATTACAAAAAGGCTCTGGCACTGTGTAGGGTCTATGGGTTACTTAATTTTTTTAAAATCAGTAGCAAAGGTGCCTGAGTGTGTTCTCTTCCAGTCTCAGTAAGTGCTGACACAATGACAGCAGCAAAGAAAGTTTTTGCTGTGGAAGGAGACCAGCAGGGGTCTTGTTAACACCCATGGGCAAGCGGTCCTGAGTGCATGCAGGTTGTGACATTGTCTTGGGGAGACCAGGCTTAGGCTTTTCTGCAATAAATGTAACAAGTAATTGTATGTGTGCATCTGCATGTGGAGCTGTTTACTGTACCGTTTTGCTCCTTACGAAGTTATTGTAAACTTAAAAAACAGGAAGGTTTGCAAAATATATGCATGACCTAAATAATTCTGAAGATCACACAGTTAAGCGTGGTACAACATGTTTTTATTTTTAAAATTATTGTTATAAAATCACGTATTCCTGTGCTTTAAAATAATCTACATTCTTACCTCACATTTAATCAAAAGCACTGTTTGCACTCAAAAAATGACTCATGTCTAAGTAAGACTATCTTGCAAAAGCTAATTTTTAACCTAAGTGTATAATCATATGTCTTTTTCAATAAAAGTTTAAAAGCCAAAGTGCACAATGTAATGCACTTTCTAAATAGCCTTGAGATGAAAGGAAGGTAGGAAAAACACTAATCGTGAAGTATTTTCTCCAGTTTAAACCCCATGAGCTTGCAGTGGGATGTTTATGTTTGGAACCTAAGGTCTGTGTACTGCAACTGAGAAGTCTATGCACCTAAATCCTTGTCAGCACATCCTGGTGCAGGCCAAGGGCTTAAAAAATAAAGATGCAATCCTCTATATGAATAAGGATACCCTCCCTTGAGGGGCAGAGAGAAGAGTGAAATCCTCCAAATAACATGAAATTCAAGTAAGTAGATGTCCTTTTCATTCCTTAGGAACCCTGTGAATGCTCTGATAGGGGAATGCATGCATAGTACTTCCTTGTTCCACAGCATGGTGTCATGTTAATTCCTTTGCAGGGTGGCTGAAGACTGCATAGAAAACAACTGCAGGGGGAAAAAAAAAAAAAAGCGCTCTGTTCCTGAGCCAGCCAAAATCACCCAATGGTCTGATGAAGTCACTGCATTATTTTTTTTCCTGTGTGCGTTCACTATACATTCTTCATTCTACTTGTCCGTAGAAGCAAGTTCTTTAAAGCTTTATACTCCATAAATATTTAACCATATACATTTATGCTGCAAATACAAAAGGGTATGTTTTTACAGAAAGCTCACTCATTTTACATTATGCTTCGGCAGTTTTATGCTTTCTATCCGCTTGTGTCCTTTCTGACAAAACCCGCTTAGGCAGCTACTGATTATCACTGGCTGAAGAATCCTGGTGGGGGATTAGCCATGCCCCAACTAACCTCTCTGCCCCAGACTGGAAAGTGGTACTGGGATATGCATGGTGCAGAGCTGAAGTCATCAGTACCAGGTGGTGCTCTGGCTAGTGGTGTTTTTTTTTCCAAAGCTCCTTCTGAAAACTCTTTACACATGTTTTCAAAAGTAATGTACTGCATCACAGATTTATAAAGCACATGTAAATAAGTTATAATATACATATCCTATGTATATATTACATGTTACAGTAATTGTGGTTTTACCTGGCTTTTTCTTCATACACACTTACACAAGCATGAGCACACATGCATAATCAAAAGTTGACTGCAATTTCTAGGCTTTCTCTGTTCTTCATAGAGCTAAACATTACAGAGGGAAACTCGCTGGACACATTCTCTCATTTAGTCTGCACATTTTGTTGAGGTTGATTTCAAGGACTTTGTAGCTCTAAAGCTGCAAATATTACAAATCTATCTCTATGTGTCTGGAGACTTTAACAGGTGAGCTGTCTTCAGTTCCGTTGCTATTTTTGGCATTTGTGGATGTTCAGAAGTCCTGTGCGTGAATGCTGTGCTGCATAACCTGTCAGAAGAAGTTTGATGTTTTTGGGAAGCATTGGACAAGGTGTTCATGTGCTACATGTTTTCTCTGCATCTACGGGGAAGGCTTAGCTTTCAGGCATTGTGAAGTGCCTTGTGTCTTCTGTGCACATACTGTCTTCTTAGTAAGTGTTTGCAGTCTACGCATGTTGTATCTCAGGGGGTCATAGTTTCTGCATCTGTACAACTGTATAGCACTTGTGTAGACCTGTCTGATTCTTCATGGAAACCGTGTTCCTCCGCAACAGCATTTCAGTTCATGCTGTGGAAATACTGGACAATAAGGTGAGAGGTCTTCCGTACGTTAAAGATCTTTCTCTTGCATAGCATAAGTCACAACTATTTTGTTTCACGTTCAGTGTGGTAATAATGAAACAGCATTAGGCCTGCTTTCTTTGGCAAATATAAAAGGGCTAAAACATTCCCAAGAGATCACTCTGTCTCATAGACTTCTTTAGCACTTGAACATAAAGTTGAATGCTAAATTTTAAAGGTAAAGAGTTTACTTTCAAGCAATTGTGGAAATATTAGAGCCACCAGCCTATCTGGGCACCAGTCTGACACCATGAAAACAACCATTTTTCAACTATCAATATTCAGATAACACCAGCCAGGCTTAGAGCCACGTCATGCTGGCTGTAAGAGTGCTCTAAGATCTCAGGATTATGAAGGTGTTGATGATGATCACAGGAGGTGGGCTCCTGATGCTCTCCGCAGAGGTAGAATAGCACAAGTTAGTGCTTCTAGAGTATGGTTTGAAACACGAGTAAGATAGATGTCCCAAATCTCCTTTAGGAGCCTTTTGCTGTTGTGCCTGTGAAGTTAGGAAGAGTAGGCTTCTGTGTAATTTATCTGTATGGTTTATATCGCTACTGCTGAGAGATGATTGAAATAAATGCCTGTTTCAGGACAGCTTTTTTGACTTCATCCTTTTGCTCGTGTTTGTAGCCCCCTGCAATATTGACATTAATTCTTTATTTTATATGGTGCTTACAGACTTCAGATATAGAAGAATGATTGTATCTCCCTTTGTTTTTTGGAGAAGAATGTTAACACCTGAGAAGAGCAAGACTGAGTCTCCTCTGAGCCAATTTGCTGTAGGGAAAAGATAGCCTGATGATTAGCTGTTTTGAATCACCAGGACATATATACCCATTTCAGATAATTTTCTTTGACAAAACTGTTTTTCATTAAAATTAGGAATAACACTTTACACATGCTGTATTAGAGACTTTTTCTAAACGAGCTTGGTACTTCTTGGAGAACAACTTCTTACAAAACGCCAGCTGAAAGCCACAGCTTTGTGAAGTCTGTCAGTATGACTCTATGTATCCTGGCAGACGTGCAGCCTCTCTCCGTGTTGTTCATCTATCCTCCAGGCTCATTTCAGATCTTTTCTTGTTTGTGCTCCACGTTGCTGTTTCTCTCACTGTTTTCCCTTGACACAATTTTTTGCCTTTTCACATACTGATTTGCCTTCATGTTTTCCTTAGTTTTGGTTGTCTTTTGTTAGTTGTTCTTTGTTCTTCATAGAGATGATACCTGTGTTAGGTTGTTTGTTTGGGTTTTTTTTCGTACTGATTGTCCTCTTACTGTTTGGTTTTGTTGTTGGTCTTTTTTACCGTACTAGTTGCCACCCTATACTGTGTTCAGTCTAGGCAGATCTCTGTTCTGATTCAGTGCCTGGGGAACAGCAAATACTGTCTTTACTAAATGAGGAGCTTGGGCTGCAGTCCCAATGTGTTGTGAAGCTTGTGTAGAAAAATGGAGAACAAGAGGCGACAATAAGCAGGTTTAGCAGGACAAAAGGGCTGGAACCCAAGAGCCAAATCAAATGTCAGCCTCGTTAGCATGAATACTCTTTTCTTAAATCTGCTAGAAAAATAGTATATTCTGTAGTTGTGGAATATGAGGTCAAAGAACTGTAATGAAGAAGAATTAGGCAGACAATACTGGTTAGAGCTGTTTGAAGCTCTCTGCAGTTTCATGGAGACAATGAATGAAGTTGAAGGCTTCTCTGCCCTCAGGAGAAGGAAAAGAATGCCTCTTCTAATTTCTTATTTTCCTTTGTTCCCATAGAAACACCTGCAGTATTTGATTTTTCTAACCTATGTCATTTAGATAATGAACTCTTCCAGAGGTAGATGGGGAGGAAATTCCCGATCCCATTCAAATTAAATCTGGGACAGTCATGTTTCTACCCGTAGACTTATTTTTGTTTTATTTGATACTGAGTGCTGATAATAATTATCCTGTTTTTTTCTCTGTTTATGTTGACCATCAGGTCAGCTTATGTCTAAGACGTTGTTGCTAACTAGTCGCACTGAAACTGCTGTTAAGACATAGACAGACTTTCCTTATTTTCCTTGACAATGTAGAATTCGTGTGATGTAGATTTCAGAAATGCTTTGGCAAAAGATGCGATAACCTTCTGCTTCAGTGTGCTTCATGAAGTTTACTTTGTTTACATTTCTAATAATAATAGACTCTGAACTATTCTGATTAATATCTTACGGTAAAATTGTAGCTGTAGAAACAGCTTTTGTGAAGCTTACGTCAAGACTTTATGTCCCACAGTGAAGTTGTTACTGCACCTTATCGTTGCACTATTGTCACCAAAACCAGTTCTGCAAATCTAAGTGTTCTTGCGTAAATTCTTGTGTAAAAACAAACAAACAAACAAAAACCCTCTTAGTTTCCTTTTTACCTAAAAAGCAACATGACTCAATCGTATTTTGATTAGTTCAGAGACTTATCTGTTAGCATACCACAACGTAATTTATTTGTCACAAACTTTTGAGCTGAAGTTGTCCACTTGCTTTCTTTAAAGCTTAATTGGATCAGCGTTTAGGTAACTCCTTCCCTGTGGTTTTAATTCGGCCTCTTCTTTTTCAGCTTCTGTCTCTGATCTTATTCCTTCTAATTCTCCATTCTGCATTTCTGCTGCTTGCTGGGCCTTCTGTCCTTTGACTCTCTACCAGGCTCTGCTCCATTTCCCCTCTAGCATTTCTCTTTCTGCTCCTTCTGTTCTTTACCTGCTCCTCCAGGCTATTTCTGTGTCCAAGTGTCCCACTCACATCCTGGTGTTTATCTTTTTCCTGGACTTCTGACCTGTGAAAAAATGAACTCAGGCCACAGAGTTATGATACTTCAGAAGTGCTTGTTGCACAGTTTAGCATTCTTTGCAACAGCAGCAATTTTCTACTAATTGTTTGTGAAGCAATGCAATGAGGGTCTTAATGGTCACATTACAATGCAGAGATGTATCAGAGCAGGAGTGCCGTGTCAGATTTCAATATGATAATCTCATTTCCCGAACTTAAGGTAAAATGTTAGAATTTAAATTTAATGTATGTTGCACTGAGTATGTGTGATAGGCCTGTGCTTGTCCTGATGCTCCTTGTGTGAGATTAGTTGCTGAATGGTATCACCTCTGCTCACGAGTTATGCTGAGAAGGGAAAAAGTGAGGAAAAGGGAGATAGGTTTAGGATATGTTCTTTGTTTCATTCCCAGGAGGGAGAAAAGTGAGAAGCAGCAAGACGGATGTGGCACAGATTTACTTATTTTTGATGTTTTACTTCAAGATCAGGTTATGATGAAAGAAACTTTGCAAGTCTGGGAACTGCTATGTGCTTTCATCTGCCATATGATAGTAGGACAGTTACTGCACAGAAACTTGTTCATTGTCAAAGATTTAAGTGTCTTGCTCACGATCATACAGAAATTTTGTGTTTTAGCTGAAGCCACAATTCTTGAAACCTGTGCCAGTACCCTGCTCCTGCCAGGCTAGCCTATTTTTCCCACAGGGACAGTATAAGGGAAAAGGGAATTTTAGAACAGATAAACTACATTCAAATAGGCAAGGTAAAGAAGAAAAATTATAATCTTCTCTGTTCTAAACCAGAAAAAAAAGTCCTCAGAGAAATTTTAACAAAGAAAAAATTATCATATTGTTACAGAATGTGGAGTAGTATTTAGGCTATTTGCCAGATAACTTTGATAATGATATCAAATGATATCATTGATGCTTGTCATTGCCTGTCTAATAATTCCCAGTTGTTTGCTTTTCAGGGCACAGCATGACATCTGGATAGATTGTGATGTGCTCTGAAACTCTCACTTGCCCTCTGGTTGCAGTACACTCCAGGCTAAGCAACTTGCGATTGATGTGGTGTTTCTGCTTCTCTGCTGTCAAACATATGTCCTCTTTACTTTACAGACTCCAGGGCAAAAACATGTTCTGGGGCTACACCGTTGGTGCTTACATCTTTTGAACTGCATTTTTAGAAATATCTGTAAACCTGCAAATAGATTATATATGTTGGGTATGACTTTTTGAGTATTTCATCGTGTTCTTGGATACTAGCACTGTGCAATCTAGGTATGTTTTGCTATACTAAAAAGCATGCAAGGGTGCAGCTTCAAAATTTAGGCATTTATGAATGCCACCATTTTGGTTGGCTGCATTTATGCATTCCTGGAGACTTCAGTTGTATGTTCACATGTGGTGTTTTTCACTGAGTTCTCTTTGTTTCTTTTCATTTTCCTTGTTAAGTAGTTTTTTTTCTATCTCATAGTTAGTGTATATGATTCAACCTATGCTCCAAATAAAATACAAAATTATTTTGACAATTGCCACAACTTCTGCTAATCTCTAGATGGCAAATAATTTTTCTCCACAGAAAATGTGAGTTAAGATAATGACATTTTCCCTGCTGATGTCTCTTCTTATTACTTTGTAGGTAAGGAGCTGAGGTTCGGCATGAAAGAGAGAAATGCACATTAGCTTAGGGTGCTGAATGTGAAATGCCAAGGGCATGATTTTTTCCATGTCATCAGCACATTATAGCATTTCATATAATCAGAATAAGGTTTGAGTTGACATTGACTGCAGCTGTGAATGCCATATCTTTGATTAATCAGGTGTTGTAAACTGGGTGCTTGGACAGTGACATACACCCACTGAAGTCACTTCCTTAGGAGCACTGAAGGCAGAGGTGGGTATGCAATCAAGTACCTCAAATAAAAATTCAAATTCTTTAATCCTGAGACCAACATCTCTTTTCATGCAGTTTCAAATTGGGTTTCTGCATCCACCTCCCAGTACAGCTTTCCTGTGCTGAGACTGGGGAGAGGCCACGTGGAGCTGACAGTTATCTCAGAATTGTGTATCCCAAGCACACACTGAGGATAAAGATTCTGGGTGGCTGGGAATTAAAACCCATATCATATTGCATAAGCACAGAAGTGCTGAGCATATTTCACAGATGCAGCCTTAATCCTGGCACGTCTTTAGGTCTGATGGCTTGATACTGCAGACTCAACTCTTCTGATATAGTTGTACAATATGGCAACGCCTAAATATTTTAAAAGACAATATAAAATCCAGAAACCTCTGATATTGAAAAAAACATTGGCAATATATGTAGGACAGATATTTAAGAGCTTCAGTTTTCTTCCTAGGCTTGAGCATACTGCGGAGTCAGCCTGGCAGCCATGGTGGTTGTTCCCCAGGTAGAGCAGTCACAGTGGGAAAATGCGTCTTCTGCTACAGAGTTCCCCAATAATCTGTTGAGACTAGTTTAATGGAAGAAAGTGTCCTCGGCTGCCACAGACCTTTCTGCCTTGCCATTAGGATAATTCTTCCTTCTTCACAATGTGGTGTGGCTGTCAGCAATGAGATCACAGGAGAGAAAGTCTCTGCTCTTTTACTCCTGCTGTTGCAGTGACCCCCTTGGGCTGTAAGAGGGGAAAATGCAGGGGGGAAATATTGCCCTTTACAAAGTGTTCTTGTCCACGGCATGATGATATTTTCATCCAGGCACCAGGAAGGAACAGGATAGGAGCACAGCATGGTGAGGGCAGGGTGATCTTTAGAGAATGTGGATGCCAAACTACGATAACTTTAACTGGAGATGAGAAACAGTCTTTCTGAAGTTTTTTAGTCAGAAAAAATTTGGTAAGCCTGCTTTAATGGGATAATGAGCATCTTTCAAATATCAAATCCCTGCTCTAACATACAGAGAATATTATTATTTTTTGGCATTTCAAAGTACATTTCTTCTTGCTTTTCAACTGAGTATCTTTTTCTTTAGAATTAAATAAACCAGCATAAACCAAGCCATTCAACCAACCTACAATAAAAGCTAGAATCAACTGTTTCATCTGGAAGATACTTTGCCACATGTATTATTGAGAGAGAAAAATTAAATATCTTATAACTTTACATATTTTTCTTTTTTACTGTAATATCTGTCTCTCTAAATACAGATGCATAGATGTTGATAGCATACATCTTCAAATCTTCAGAACTGACTAGTGCTTTTCTATATCTAAGATGTTATAAAAGAGCCTGAAATATTTAATGCTCTCCCTCTGATTTTCAAGGAAATTTCATTTTAAATGTGTTAAAGCATACGTCCCAAGTCAGAGATGGCATTTTAAATTTTGAGGAACCTCTGTTTCTATGTGCATGGCTAGTGATTTCATAGTATATTCACTGATGTAGTTAATACTTGGAAAGCTACTCTTTTAAAAGAAAAATCAATGTTGATTAGCTATTGTGTGAGCACGAATTCTGTCTTTTCAGTTTCAGTGTTATACGTAGATCCAATTAAATTTTGGAAATGTTTTAATCCCACCTAATTAACGTAGTTTTTATTAAAGGACATAATAGTACAATTGCAATCACTCAGTCAGAAAAAAATCTTCTCCTGTCCTGTTTTAGGTGTTGTGAATAAAGCAGCTAACACTTTACCCTTGTGCCCTTGAAAATAGCACAGGCACTGCCTTGTTTCAGCAGCTTTACCAGAGGGTCTGGCTAGTGAGCCAAGATTATGGGAATGCGAATTTTGAATCAGCAATGCCTGCTAAATGCTGCTGGAGTGCCATTTGCAGGAAGATGTCACAACGTGGCATCCTACAATTCCTGTGACTTTGTGGGGATTCATTACCTGCGCTTTGCTGTCCCCGGGCAAGAACAAGAATTACATTTAATGCATAATTCCAGGAAAGGACCTGACCCTTTCTGTGCCTGTTGGGCTTAGGTACACACCTTAGTCTGACTTAAGCTGAAGAAAAACCACGAGTTAAATTTTGCATGCTTTGAAATAATTTCTTTTTCAATAACTTTAGATTCTTTCTAGATTGAGATGTATCAGTGGATAGATCATAGGCTCTGAAGCCAAAACCAGAGAATAGCAGAGCTCAGGAAACATTACCAAGGATGTTCCTCCAATCACCATTTATCACTTAAATGATACACTCAAGTTACACTTTTAACTGTTTTTACATGTAATCACACTTAGGATTGTGTGCTAAAAATAGTGACGCTCAGAAGGTGGAGCCGGCCATTTGCATAAATAGAAGCATGGAGAGCAAGATGGTAGGTTTAGTTACTCCACATGGCAGTTTTAAGGCAGTAAATACCTAATTTTGTGTCAAGGAAATTAGAGACTTACTGATTTCCACTGAAGGATCTACAAAATGCTTGCTTCCCTACAAAAAACGTTTCCTTTCAGCATGAGGAGGCACTAATTAATAGACCTAGGCAAAGTCAGGTTTGCAGCCTTCAATACCTGTGCAAAGGGTCCCTTCTGTATTGAATTTCATGCTTTGGGAAAGTCTGGAGAAGTTTTTCCTTACTCTTCATGTGAAAAGTTTGACACATCACTAATGTTGTATCCTGTTAACTGTCAAATGCTGAAGCACTTTGGTGCAATGTTAATCCTTCTGGGTCTAGTATTGCTTTTTTGCTGAGCAAGCTCAGACTGCAAGTGCGATAAAATAGTTCAGAGGCAGGTGCTTTCAATAAATGGAGTCATGTGAGAGAAACTGCAGATCAGATCTCATATAAGAACATCAGTAGGAATTGATGTAATCGAAAACCTTTGAAAGAGTGAAATTGAATCTAGTGCTGTAGTTTGTCAGGAAATCAATTATAAGTAAAAATGCATGCTTTCCATTTTCATTCTACTCTTGCACCAGGGTATTGCCTGGCTTAGGCAGAAGCTGCTGTTCAGCTTTAGTCAACAGCATCGCTGTGGCTGCAATTTGCAGCCTGCAGTGATACCTGTCCGGCTGATTTTAGAATAAATTTACAAAAAAGTTGAAAATTCAAACCCTGACTTGGTGTAATAATTTTGATTGTAGTCATATCTTCCTTCATGGATTGGTATCAGTTTTTATATAGTACATCTTATTATTTTGCAAGTTTTAGTAAATGGTCCGTACAATTAACGGTAGCATGGAATGAGTGAAAGTAAATTAAGTTTGTTCCAATTCCTGCTTGTCATGTTAAGTGCATCCTAGTTTCACTCCTTTGCTTAATTTATCTCCTTTATACAAAGACAAAAAGCAATGAAGACAACAGATTTTTGTTTTTTAAAAGCATGTGATGTCTAGCACTTGGGATTGTGGGATCCTGAATGCTATTCGGAACCAAATAATTTTTTGTGCACTCTGCAGATTTCTAAGCTCTGGAAGTTTTTTAGGCTGTTTTGGGTAATTTCAAAGTTTTGATAGAGAAATCTCCACTGCTTACTGACAGCCCCAAATAATACAGAGGTCAGCACAGCAGCCTGCGCAGCGGGGGCCGGGATCGAGTCATTCTGTGTCTGCTTTGGACAATGGACAGTTGCCTTAACGAGAAATTCTTCGTGGAGCTGAAATGTGAAATATCTCCTCATTTCCATGCAAATTTCTGAGTAATTCTGATTCCTGGTGTCTGAAGAGGAATGATGCTGCTAGCACAGAAGTGAATGGCAGTAACAAGTGGAAGTGTGAACGATGAGAAGTAGCAGGGTCAACAATTTTCTCAGCACAGTTTCTAGTTTGTGAGCAGCGCAGATGTATTGAGCTTGGAGCTGGATCTTACTGAGGACGGTCAAAAAATCAGGTAGGAGGGAGATAGGCAGAGGGTTTTTTTTCTTTTAATTTCTCTTGCCCATGCTGGAAGGATAACTCATGGCTCTTAATTAGCACTTACTCATGGTGATGGTGGAGTCTCACTCCATAGGTCATCCGGCAAGAAGCAACCCAGCCTCCTGTGCAGCCCCGGAGGCAGGACACTTTCTGATGCTTACCAGCACAGTCTGCATGGAGCAATGTACCCGCTGTAGGGAAAGTGCATAAAGCCAGGAAGTTCAGAACTGTGTGGTTTTGTGTTTAATTAGGCTTTTCTATTCCTCCAGATTACCAAAAAAAAAAAAAAAA
>Ga0065711_1041343_pt1 | contig 16223 bp, 8 predicted proteins | sample Hoacrofraction12_FD_59098 | JGI IMG/M metagenome (GOLD analysis project Ga0065711, IMG submission 59098) | Hoatzin crop microbial communities from Cojedes, Venezuela - Epithelial fraction 12 v2 (version 2) | ecosystem: Host-associated > Birds > Digestive system > Esophagus > Crop | place...
CAGGTCCACCCCAAGCCTGTACTGGTGCATGAGGTTGTTCCTCCCCAGGTGCAGGACCCTGCATTTGGCTTTGTTGAACCTCATCAGGTTCCTCTCTGCCCAACTTTCCAGCCTATCCAGGTCACGCTGATGAGGAATATTTGAAGGAAGGTTTTCTATGCTGGAAAAATATACTTGCAATTATTTTTCTATGATACTTTTCAGAAGTCAGCCTGTAATGAGGAGTCTTAGATTCAGAATACTAATGTCACAAAGAACACGTAACCACATTGCCCATCTGATTTTGAACAGGTGTTTGAACCTAGATTTCCCACAGTAGTGCAAGTGGATACTTCTGAATCAATAGGTGTTGTAGATTGTTGTATCTATCTTTTTTTTTTTTTTTTACTGTGCTTTCTTCCCATATACTCCTCATGGTCTTTTTCTTTTTCCTCTCTCCAAAGTAGAACAAAATATTTTGAAATTTAGATTTTTTTTTTCCAGTGCTCCTGTCTATCTAGTATCTCTTGTGTCTATATTGGTGAAGGATTTTCCTTATTATTTCTGTCTGTAGTAGTCTAAGAGAAGAGAACTGGAGCAGTGCCTCCCTGCTTTTTCCAGCAAATGTAAAGAAAGTTTTCCCGACTCCACAGTGGTCAGGAAAAACAGCCTGATACATAATTTTACTCCTGCCTCCATTTGACTGCGGCAACAAGCACCTTCTCAGTTTTGTAGCCTTTTTCCTCTGCTCAGCGTCTGAAATATTGTTTACAACAATGTACATATCTAATTCAACATCACCAGAGATCTGATGATTTCTATATTCTTGAGAGCTAATGTTCACAAGCATACTTCACATGAAAGTTTTGAACAAATCCGATTTAAAATCATTACCAGAAAGTCCAAAAACCGCTATAAACCAACATTATCAGTAAATATCTAGGCCAGATCAAACTGACACAACAAAAATAACAGCAACAAAACTCAACACAAAAATGAAGACCAAGAGCAAGCAGAATTTTGTGGGTCTTAATGTCTTTGGAGTGGGACTATGCATCACACTTGCAACTGATAGAACTTTCTATCAGTCATCATGTAGCATCAGCTGTTAAGGTGGGAAACAAAGTTTCCAAAGCAGCTATAATAAGACGTAATAGCTAATATTTTCAGGCATGGAGACCTCAAGCCAAGCTACTCATACATAAGCATTTCCAGAAATGCTTAATAAAAAAATCATAAAACAAATGCATCTCTGCTCTGAGTTTCGATCTTCAGAAGTCCAGCATCTAACTCCTAAGTTCATATATTATTAATCATTAAGTCATTAAACAATAACGCATGTTACTTTCACTCATAGAAATGATACAGGAGCTTACAGGTTTTCTTCTTGATGTACTCAACTCTTACCACTTGACACAGCTGAGTAGCTCAGCAGATTTCTCTCTCTAAGCCCCACTTACATGCATTAATAAGACACACTTTTGACTCTTTTTCCTCTCTGTCTATAGTCTGGATATAGCCTGTGCTCCATTCCTAGTTCTTCTAAGTATTTCAGTATTTTACCCAATGCTTGCTTAATGTAGAATAAACAAAAAGCGCTCAGAGCACTGTTGAAACACAGGATTTCCCTCTTCAAGTTGGGTGACACAAACACTTCCCTATAGACTTGATCTCCAGATTCTTATGTCTCTCTGGCTCACTGAATATTATGTAAAGTAACAGCTTCCAACATACCTGCAGATTACTGCAGCTACAAAGCTGTCCATTGCCTGAGAGGAAAAGCATCCCTCTGGCTCGAGGGAGGTAGGGATTTGGAGCTCGTGCAGGTGAAGGGAACTGATCTCAGACCTTGAACATCCTTGATGACTGCTGTCTCCACTGCTGCATCACTGGGGATGGAAGAGCAGGGAAAAGATCCTCTGTAAACTCCTCCTCCTCCTGAAGTGAGATTTAATTAATTCATTCTTTTGTTAAGGAGCAGCTGTTTCCTTTTGGAAGTGCCTGTTTGCAAGAGAGAATTCAGGGCAGAGAATTCCCCAAACAGGGGCAGCTGCTTCCTGGTAGTGGCAATGTAGCACCAAAGCCCCTGAGATAGCAGGGTGTGGTTTAAGTCTGACTGTGTCCCCAGTGAATTATTTTGGTTTTCTTGGGAAACTCCCTGTTCTGAGACACCTGACATCTCTTGAATATTCCCAGAGGGGAGCACAACTCTCACTTTCAGCTCAGATGCTAACGCCATTTTTGGTTGCAAACACCCATTTCTTAGGTTCACACTAAAGCCTAAATTACTTCAAAATACGAATTGATTCTAATGCAGACTGTGCTCCCAAATCAAAGCAGCAAAACACCCACAGAAGATATATAGAAACCTATTGCATCCCAGACTGCCAACATGGACCAAAGACATTTAAAAATCCATTTCTAATTCAAAGATCTTAAGAGGTGATTTATTTCTCAGAAGTACAGCCTACCAGCCGCTTAATATAGAAAAGCTTTGCTGCTTAGATGGATCACTTTAGGAATGTTTTTAAAGGGAAAGCTGAGCCTTATGCAAGTATTTTCCAGGATGCACAGAAACGTGTTTTGCATTCACTTATTTTACACAAATTCAGCATGGGATTAGGTTCCAAAAAAGCAATTTCATGTGAAGCAGAGACGGGAAGCGGCTGATAACAGCACAATTAAGAGGTTACTTTCTTACCCATTCTCACATACACAAATAAATTACATGAGTGTTTGAAAAGATTTTGGAAAATAGATTCAGTAGTGACAATTATTTTCATATAACACAAACTCTTTTTTATTTAATCTCACTGCTGCTCTTCGAATGATACAGTTTTAAGTGTTTACTGTATATTTTCCTCTTTCTTCCAATTCACTCTATTATATTATCTGGTCTGTATCAAAGGAATTAATCTAAATCAAATATAGAAGTCAGCATTTAGTTTGACAAGTGTCAGTTTTATTTTCTTATCCCTTATCCGAGTTTCAAAGCATCTTCAAACATATAAGCAAATCCTTTATTCTTCGCACTCAGTAGTTTGAATTTCTATTACTACTCTGGATTGCCATTAACATTCTCCAAAAATACCATCCTTGGAATGGTATTTTTAAAAAATACATTTTACTCAGCATTTAATGGATAATACATACATATTTTGAAATTCACATTATGTAATTAAACATATTCAATTTGATAATAGCTACTTTCCCTTCACATAAAACATATTTACATTATACTGGTTACACACTATACACACAATGCACTGTATTGTTTACACTATACTTTATTCCTATTTACACTGAGAAAACATATTTACACTAAAATCAACCAGATGCAAAAAGTCTGAAAAATGGGGCATTTTTATGAAGAGATCTGTAACACTGTATGACAAATCAGAATACACATGGGGCTGCTTCCAAAGTAAATTATTCTGAATAGTCACTGGATTGGCAGATACCACCTAAAATGAAACTTCATACTTTTGCCCAAGTTGCAGCTCTTTAACTGAAATCAGTAGAGGTTTGGGCTGAGAAATACCTGTAGATTCATTACATTTAGTGTATCAATAGACATTTTACTTTGTGGTTAAGACTATAGTAAGATTAAAGAAAAGAATCACAGATATATCAGTCTACCACTGAGTTTTCTTCCAATTTTTTTACTTATTTGACTGAGCATGCCCTGTCTGGCCATCTGTGTGTTCCACAGAAAAACTTAACTGTTATTTAAGAAAAAAGTAAGTAAATTTCGTGGGATGGTTTTCTTGGGGGATAGGAGAATGAGTGAAGTCACTGCTTGTGATTTTACCCTGGAGACAGAAGAGTTTCTTGTTCCAGTCACAATAACAACATGGTGAATTTATTTGCTGTTTCTTTATTTTCACTGGTGTATTTTGGTCTTGGAAGTACTATTTACAACAACGTGATTCTATCAGCTTCTATTTTTCTTGTTTCTCTCCACATGAATGATTAAAGATACACTATGAATTTGGTCTTCTGCTTGATGAGGACTTCTTAGGTCCTTATTGTGAGACCACAGATAATATGATATATCATGGTTAAGTAACCATATACACGGTTATTTTGACTAGTATTTTGTCCACAAATCAAACACCACTGACATGTTTTGTTTTGGCTTCATATCGCAAAATAAAATAGGTTATATTTTCTAGCTAAAGCAACCTGTCCCTATGAAGTTTTCCCTCGCATTAAATTGTTTAGTTCAGTGAAATAAAAAAAGGATTTTTCCATGGGGTTCTTTTTGCCCCTGACTCTCTTCCAAAAACAAGTCTTAAATGAAAAGAAAAGTAAATATTGGATTAGTTTGATGTTTTCTGAAGTGGAATCTACAAGGTTGAAAAAAGGCTGAGTAAGTTAGGAACTCAAATCCCATCACTTTTCAATGGGATTTAAACTTCTAGGAGAGGAAAATGCTTTGGAGATTGTTATGACCTGCAGAGAAAAAATGATGGGACAATTTTCAGAATGAGCAAATAAGTGGTCAGATTGTTCCTGGTTTTATAAAAGATTGCTCTATGGGCAAAAGCTTAATGACTTTACCTCTTCCTTTATCTTTCTGCTACCAAAGAGAGCAGATCTCTCTCCTTCCTGAGAGCACGTGTTTCTATTCTGAGAGAAGATCACTGAATGAAAGGTCTATTTTCTAACTTTTTCACACGAGCTTGCAGAGTGGAACAAACACAGCAAGGGAAGACAAGCACTTTCCACAAAAGAGCCTGTCTGTGGGCATAACCTATGGCTATGTGGGAAAGGTCTTTTCTTTCCTCTTGGTATAATATCTTCCATTGTGTTTTGGTTTCGGCTGCCACCTGCAACAAAAGTGCCACGCGGCCGCCCCTCCCCCCGCCGGGGTGCGGAGGAGAATGGAAAGAAACAGGCAGAAAACTGGTGGGTTGGGATAAGGGCAGTTTAACAGAACAGCAAACAGAGGGAACAGCAACAACAACGATACAGAAAAGGGGAATACACAGAACAAACCGCATGACCCCACAGAGCCCCTCCCCAGAACAGGACCGGCGCTGCACGCTCCCGAGCCACGAGTGAGTTCCTGCCGCGCTGCCCAACCACTGGAACCCAGCATGACAGCACATGGTATGGAATAACCAGCTCTGTTTGGCCAGGTTGGCTGTGCCCCTTCCTGGATTCTGGTGAAAATTAACCCTGTCCTGGCCGAACCCAGGACACACTGCTAGGATTAAGACAATGCAGCTTTGCATCTCCTCTTGTAGCTTACTCTGGTAAAATAAAATAACAGAGCCCAGAATAAATCAATAGGTATTTTTGTTGGTTTTTTTATTTTTTTTTCTCAAAATGAAATTAAAGTGAAATAACTTTATCTTTAGATATATAAGGACACAGGAAACAACTTAATCCAGATAGCAGAATGCCCAAGCACACTTGCTGATTTCTTCTAATCTGGATACAAAAGTTTGCATTACGGCTCATGAAAAATATCCGTTTGTTTCAAATTCCAATTTGTTTCAGAGCTTCACACCGAAAAAAAATCTTTATAAGAAATCGAGAACTATTTTCCTCTATGTTTAAGCAGATTAATTGTTTAGGCAGAAAGGCATGGCAATAATATTTCATCTTGAAACATTAATTTGGACTTATTATCTGCTTGGAGATAGCATACACTCAAAGAATAAAGTATTATTAAGTATCACCCTAGCTGGCAAAATTTGACCTGAGTAACAGGTTTTTTACAATCATTTCTATGCTAACAGTTGCGACTCTATGTCATGGTACTTTAAAAAGTTAGATATGGCTATCAGCCAACATAGTCCTATTATCACCAAAACTTCACTGTGACCCCAGAGTGGTTGACTACACTTGCGTCTAGTCAGCAGCCAATAATGATCTACATTCTTTAATCCCAGTTATGGCAGTATGTTAAGTAAGGCTGTTAATTGAAAGTAAATCTAAAAATCCAAGTTTGTGGTGTGAAAAGGCTTTATATACCAAGTCACATATTTTTCTTCCTAAGTGGGGGGTGGGGGGTGGGTAAAACTGTTTCACTTCTTGCCTCTGCCCATCTGATAAAGTCTGGCTAAAAATTTCTTTTTACCACCTAGAGGCCACAGCATATGATCTGCCAAAAATATTTTCATCTTCTGAGAGCTGAAGGGAGTGAATCTGGACTGAAGTCCTAGGACAACCTGAAAATAAATTTATTATGAAACTAAGAATATTTGGAGGACACTTTCTAACATGACCTGAGCTGCAAGGTATGGAAATAGACTTAGTCTCTGAGTACATGAAGGAGATAAGTACGTCTAGAAGGTATGCTGAGGCAAATATGCCTACAATGTATGTTGAGGCATTGAAGACAGATCTGGAGCTGAGGATGCTTTCTTTTTATTCTTAAATTTTGAAGCTGTTACTCATGAAATGGCTGTTGCCTTACACTGGCTTGAATTAAGGTTGATTTCAAGACAGCTGATTCACATCTATACATTCCACATTACTCATTTTTTTAAAGTACACGGGGGTATGGGCTGTATCTGAAGGACTGAACATACCAGCACAATCCATCAGTACTTCCAGGGGTGAAAACTGCTGTCGCAACCCAGGGCCCTTCCAGGAGGTTCCTAGCCACACAACAGACCAGCACAAAGCTAAGTAGTGTAACGGTAACCTGCTCCTTTGGCTTCTTGTTGCACATGACTCTGCCACGATCAGCACAACACCCACAGGACTTTCACCCCAGTTCCTGCCTACTGAGCCTCCTTCCACCGGTTCTTGGGCTCTTGTGGAGCCCAGAGCATGCGTGCACAGCTCTGTCCGTTACCAGGGCGGCTGTGGGCAGCGGCACATGGCACAGCCTCTCAGTGAGGCCACTTTGGCTGGCATGTCAGGGCAGGGTGCTGCAGCTCCCTGCGTGGCTGATCCTGACCAGGAACAGCTGCAGCCCCAGCCCCAGGGATTAAAGGCAGCTGTGGTGGCATCATCAGGAGAGCCACGCTTCAAGCACTGCAGCACATAAAACTTCTGCCTCTTCTTATCACTGCCACTGTGGATCCCTCTCACCCACGTCACCCTGTTTGTAGAGAGCGGCCCAGAGGCAGTTCTGGTGTAGGCAGAAAAAACCTGCGCAGACATTTCTGAAATATGTTTCCTATGTTCTGGCCTGGTTTTGACTTCCTCCTCCCCCAGTCCCTCTTCCCTCCCATATGGCACTGACAAGCAGTGATGGGTACGGTCTGTCCTCCCCCACCCAGACACAAGCTGTGCTCCACAGCATGCTTCCCAGGCGGCAGCCCCGGCTCCTCGTTAGTCACAGCGGGTCTCACTGCATGGAGGCGGGAGTGCCCCCTCAGCAGCACCAGCCCTGACCTCCAAGGGATTTGTCTCTGACTCTTGTCGGGTGGTACAAGATCACCGACTTCCTGGAGGTAGACAGTGATGGTCCTGCCACTGAGAGGCAATCCCTCAGGATTAGGTGGCTCACATCCATGGGGAAAAGCTTTGGGAAGCTATGGAGGTTGTGCAGAGGCTATAGAGGTGGTGGAGGTCACCTGTCACTGGAGGCAGCACAGTGAGTGTTGGTGTCAGGGAGGGCTGATCCCACAATGGGCTGAAAAACAATCTCAGATGCTAATGATTCAGGCAGAAATCAAAAGTTTGTCTGCCGCCTTTCATCTACCCAATGTGCAGCCTACATACAAATTCCTATTCAAATATCATTAAAGCTCAAACATTGAATTATTCAGTGTAAGCAGCATTGTGAAACACACACTTCATGGCTGATTACATATTGCCTGCTCCTGACTCATGGAAAGAATTTAACTCTGTGAGTTCATGTACCAAACCACACATGCAATCTAATTTCATATGTCACATCACAAAAACAGTGTTAAATTGTTTTTCCTCCACTTTCCACACACAGTAAAGTGAGAAAATAAATGAAAGTTTAGTACCATATAACAAAGTTTTAAATAATATTGTAAAGAAAAGCATTTAGAAGCAGTTATAAGACAGTACTGAAAAACACGTAGACTATCTGGTGGGCAAAACCAAAAAGCTATATAAATAGTGCCTTTAGGGAAGGAAAATGCATTCTTACAAGGAAAAGCACTCAAGTTATCTGAATTTCCAAACAACAGCCATGGACGTGGAGAGAAAAAGGTATTTCCCTAATAATAATCTATGATACAGTGTAAGAAAAAAAACCAAACACCGATTCCTCAAGGCTTCTGCAGAAGTGTATGTTTAAAAATATTCAAATCAAACTGTAATGACTCCTACATTAATACAGTATGCCAAACTAGAAGGATTGTATACTTGTGCATGCTATCACTGTGTCCTTAACTAAATTACAGTGCATTAAATATTTACTTGGGGCAGGCAGACTTTTTTTATCTCCTTTTACATGGAGTTCAGAGTGCCTATGTGAACCAGAGCTTAGCGGAGTTACAAAATGGTAAATCAAAGATGAACATCTACAACACCCTTCATCTAGATTGTATTAACAGTATTCTATGAACCAACATAACGGTGATTCTACTTGGATTCCTGTTGCCACCCAAAAACTGTGAGGCAGTATCTGTTAGATCCTAGACACTATATCTGAAAGCAGAAAATACTCCATTTTATTATGCACTCCTATCCTAGGGTTACTTTTTATTACTACAGCTTTTTCCTAGTAAGTTGAAATACTACATGTGTAATTCATTCTTGAAGCTGTACCAGTATATTTAAAGTATTTTCTGTCAGGTAAATTCAACATTATTGAGCCATACCTTACCTCAGAGCATATTCAAATGCAGGACCTAGATTTGTTAATTTATAGAGTAGATCCATTTCTCATAACTGGTAATAAAATGTGCATACAATTTTTTTATAATATACACCAGTTTATTGTATTAGAATGTGGATCTAGTGACCAACAGTGAGCAAGTGGTATCCTGTTTCATACAGATATGTATTTTCTTTAAATGGATTTTTAATATCCTATCTACTCAGTGCTGCTTGTAAATGGTGTTCTAATTAGACATTATTGAGAAATAACTTGCCTGGTGAGCAAGAGAATGAATTACCAGTATTCACTGTCCTGCAGTTAAGAAGTGTTTACGCTACTCTAACAACATCCATTTTTCTTTTGTTATCTAGCTGGAAACTATGAAAATGACACAAGAAGAAAATAACTTGGTATGTATGTGACCCATACCATCACTTCAAAATTATGCAAGCTCTGAAAAGGTGCAGTTCAATAAGAAAGAGTTGGAGTGCTTCTAAGGATGCCCTCCACAAGTCTCCTGACACTCAGAAGATCGGTTTCAGAGCTTCACATCAGTATCTATAGGCCACCCAGAAGGCTGAGACCTATTCTGTTAGGCATAGTCTATGCAACATCAGCTAGGTCATTTCACAGAACAGTTCCATCACCAGAAGTTAAAAAACACAATCCAGCAGACACCTCTTGGCCAGCAATACCTACAGAATAAACAGAACTCTATGCCAGACAAAGAGTAGACAGAACAAGCTTTGTCAGCTTAGTTTAGATCATTCATAGATATGAGATACCAGTCTTTTTGATAAAGACTGCCATGGATCCATGCTTATTTTAGCACATGAGGAACCTTACAGAAGAATTCAAATTTATCTTAAAAATCTCCCAGTCATATACTACACCAGGCATGGCTTTCTTAATCTTTGGATCAATCTGTGATGGAGTAAAGCCATATCCTTAACTCCTTCTAGCTGTTATGTCATTATATATAAATTTATTCATTCTCATTGATTAATATTCTGTCTGATCAGAGTGTAAAAACTGATTTATCCCACAGAAATATAATTGCTGGTCTAATGCAAGGAAAGTGGCTATGGCCAGAGCATGTGTGGCTTGTGGATCCATGGGTTGGATCAGTAGGACTGAAGGTACCTCAATTAATAGCAGTGTATAGCTGTAACAAAGTCAGGAAGGATAAAGAATTTTTACTAGTGTACTGGACTCAGTCAGCAGCTGGTTGCTAAGAGAATTAGTTTTAGCTATTTCAATGCCTTTGGCCTTTTTGAGGTTATTTTATGTATTACTTTTATTGGCTTTTCATAGACTATTTCTCTGTGTAGCTGGCTAGTGCAAGAAGTTGTTACCAAGATAAATATTGTTGTAAAAGAAGTTCAAAAAAGTATGTTGACAGGACTGCTAAATAGCTCTAGAGTAGCAGATGTGTATGTAAACAGCCAGGGATTTTGATCTAGGTGCTAGGTGTGAAGCAGTGAAATTAAATTGGCAGTGAACATGCCCAGTTATCCAATAGGTCAGCATATGCAATTTCTAGTAAGTAAAGTCATCCTCTGAGTTAAAAAGAGATTATGATGCTGCATCAGTGATGCAAAGATACAGTCAAAAATGAAGAAATCTCTGTGTACAAGATTCTTCTTGCCAGCTTTTTCTGTTTGGATATTGTACATTTTTGTAGAGTATTTTTTGTATGCCTTATACAGGCTTTAAAACCTGAAGTTCAAATTTCAACAGTTTTCTTCATACCAATAGTCTATCTGACTCCCCATAGGCTACTTATGTAAATAATCAATGTGGAGTCAGGCTTGGAGTACAAAATACACAGAACTCCTTTTACTCACGATATAAGTGCAGATGCACTTACGGCAACATACATGGTGGTACTTAAAGTGTGAAATACAACAGAGGTTTAGTGTTACAGAACTCCTTTAAGGTTCCTCACTTAAGTAAGAACTTGATCAGAATTCGCTCATAGTAGCAGGCTTCCATTTGATCAATTTGCTTTATAATGAACTAACCAGCTATGGGCGTATGCTTGCCATTGCTTTAAAGGAAAGCAAACCCCCCTCTAATAAGGAGAAAAGAAAAAAGCTAAGAAACAAAGTGGATTGTATTTTCAAACAAGTTGCTTGAGCCAACTCATTTGTCTGTCACATCTGAAGTAAGTATATGTTTACTGGAAATGATAGAACAAGCAGAAAGAGAAAAGTAAGGGAAGTGGGTAGAAAGGGAGTAGAAGGAGGTAACAATGGGGTACAGGAAAAGACTAACAGATGCAGAATCGTTGCTTTAATGAGAGAAACAAAGTTTTCATATGTGTTTCTGCTTGTTAATTTCGTCAGCACTCCTCTAGGAAGAAAGCAAAGAGTAGATAATATAAAAGCAGAATAAGCCTATTTCCCATACATCTAGCCACAAAGATGTATGAATCTCCGTACTGGGAGAAATCCAAAGCATTCTGAAGCACATCAGCTCTATTAGAAGTTACAAATTATCAAAGAGTAGCTTAATTCTAATTCATATTTAAATAACTTCCTACTAATTTAAAAAATCAAGTAAACTCATTATAAGAAAATATGCAAGAGGGTATCCTGCTACCATAGAAAAAGCTTTGTTTCAGGGCCAATAAATTTATAACGTTAAATTATACATGCGCTGATAACTTGTATTTGAATAGCTTAGACTTTCACCTGTAATTTTTCTTTTGAATAGCAGAAGGATAATGAATAAAATAACTTGGAATCAATGAAAAATATCCCTGGCAAATTTGTGGCCTCCCACATCTTTCTGAGGAATTTCAAGCAATATGCTCTTGTCAATACACGATGTTTAACTGAATAAGAAGACAATAAATCTCAATTATCTCGTCAAAATATGTTACCATTTAGACTTTAAGATAACTATTTAGTAACAAGCATATTTAAGCAGCCAGGTTGTAGATTATTAATTCAGTAGGAGGGTCAAGTATCTTAATAAGGACTGGAGATGACATAGAATTTTCTGATTTTAATCTGCAATAGGTTATTGTAAAATTGCCTGAGGGTGAACATAACCAGTTTGGAGCATCTAAGCAACATTTACTTTGTACTAAAACTGAAAAACAACGTCAGGAAATTCACCAATGCAGTCAAACAGAACAGTAACACACAGGACAATAAAGGTATTATTCTTCAGAGGTGGGTGAAAGAATGGCACTTGGGAAAATATATCTACAGAAGTTTTTGCCTGTGTTATCATATACTATCCTATACTGTATTGAATTCCATGAAGAGAAGAAAGTGATTTACCACCACCTAACCTACAAATAAGTGTCTAAAGTTTTATGGAAAGAAGGAAAAACAATACTTCCCAAATGTAGAACTCAATACAAAGCATCAGCCTGTGCATTCAGAGCAGATATGACAATGTACTCTAAAAATATTCAGATACATTATTTATTAAACTGCTATGCTGAGTGTCTGCAAGTCCTTATTCTTACAGATAAATTATGTATTACTCAGCACCACTTAAAGAAGCTACTGAGAGGTCACTTCTCTGAATTTCTTATGTCTGACAAAAAGAAATTCACATCATTGAAATGCAAGAAAGTAGGTACAGCACAAAGCTGCCTCTTTGCTCATTTGGTGTAGATGGATAATTGGCACAAGTATCTTGATTGTATTTGAATGCTCCAACTTTTCAAACAGAGAGGAAAATGTATTTTAATATATTGGGCCTACCTAGAAAGAATTAATATTGTAACTTGACCTTTATGTCTGCATTGTTCAAATGTACTCTACATTGTTCTGGATATTGACTTACAGAAACCTAAGATCTCAGACTGTGTAATTATCTTGGCTTATAGCCATTAAACCATACTGGAGTTTCTCGTCATTAAATGTGACAGTGAAGAAAGGTGTGTCATGGATCTAGTAAAAGAAAAAACAGAAACTTTTTTTCATGTTGTTCTTTGATTTTCATCATGAAAACATATAGATTGGCCTTTTCTCCCCTTCAGCACAGAATCAATAAATTGAGCAAACCTGTGAACATTTGCAGAATGACTGGTATCAATATATCTCCAGTGATGACCCAAGCCAACCTCATTCCCAAAAATGCATCTTTGTGGTTATTTTACAGATGTTAGTACAGCATGTCTTTAATAAGAAATATTTTATAAACTCAGCCTATGTTCACTAAAAAGTGGCACATTGTTTGTCCCAATAATGAAACAATTAGAACGCTTAGCAGGTATAAGATAGACTCTAAATATCTTCCAAACTTATCGCTCTCTGTTGGAGTCCTGCAGGCTATCTAATCTGCAGCAAAGATTTACAAAAAACTTTTTCTTTGGTTTATCTTCTCTAAATTCAAATGTTTATTTACTTTATCTTGGATGTAATCCCACTGTATAACACTCTTTAGAACAATGAAATAAAAAGGCAGGGAGAGGACTATCATGTCATCTTCTCTATCAGCCTGCTGGAGAAAAGTAAAAAAAAATGGATTCTAAGATTTGAAGAAGTCTATTTCTATAATAAATGGAAACTAATTTCAAGAAAAATATACTTTTATCCTGACCTGTATTTACCTATAGATTCAAACCAGAAGAACATCAGCATAAATGAAAGACCACTCAGTCGGGATTGATGAGATGGGAATCTTCAGTGAAAAAAACAGAACCAAAATGTCTTTTCTAGTGAAAGAAATAAAGTGTTTAGGTTGAATTATTTGAGCAAAAAATTTAATTCTTTACTGATTACGAGGATTTGTACAACACTAAGAATATGATGAACATGAGTTTGAGAATGAAGGTGGTAGTGGTGTTGCTAGGATAACACCATATATGTATCTATAGAGCACAGCAAACCCGAAGCATTTCAAGCCTAAATGCAAGCACTTAACAACAAGCCTGCACCCATATTAACACATACTTTCTGTTTCTGCATGGACATGTATGAATTGGGTGCTTTCTGTGGAAAGGACATGTTCCATCAAAGGAGGACATGTCAACCCTCGCAGCACTTGTGCAGAAAAAGGTGTTGGAGAACTTGGAAAGTTTGAGTGAATTTGTCTACAAATTCAGTGCCTTTTAAAGAACCCTTTTAACTCCTTTCCTCCCCCTTTCCTTCCCCATTTGTGCAAGCAAACAGAGAATCAAAATACAGGAAAAAAATACTCAAACATAATAATATTGTATGTGCAAACCACACAGAAGTGTCAAAAATCATACATTGGATTACAACATTTGATTACAGTGCAAACATTCCCTAAAAAGCCATGTAAGAATGCGTTATTAGAGGATAAATGAGTAGATAAGTAGGATAAAGCACTAAGGAGAAATAGAAATTAAGGAAAATGGTACCTGAAAAAACTGAGTGACAAACAAAGCTTTATGTCTAGGGCACCAAGATGTAGAACAAATGGGAATCATCATGTGAATGCTCAATACACTAGAACAGTGGCTGTAATCTGAGAACAAGTAAACGGAAAAACTGCATTATGCAAAGCATCCTATAAGGATTTTGAAGCAAATGAGCTTGCTAGAAATCAAACTGAGTATATTCTTTTCAAAAATCATTCCAATAGTGTAAAAACAGATTTGAATTTGTGGTGCATAAAAAAACCTGAATCGTAAACCTTAAACAGTTCTTGTAGGATCTGTAGAGTCTAAAATCTGGTGTCTCGGGTGCACCACAAGAGATCAGGCAGATAAAGAAATCAATGGAATGTGTCAAGGTATTTGACACATTAGCAGTCACGGTTATTGAGTTTTAGACTGGAAAGAGGAGAAAAAAACGAAGGTCTTATTCTGAATACACAGCGAAGAAAAAATCAGGAACTACTTTTGTAAAGCAAGAACTGAGAATAAACCTGAAAGTCAGACTTTATTGAATGTCAGAATACAAGGATTTTCAGATTCCTTTTCTCGGTTTTAAGTATGGGCAATGTATCTTTTTCTTTGTGAACTTTCACTGTCTTCTTCCTTTTTAATTTCTGAATGGGTTTCCAGATGGTCTCCCATCCAAGAAATTTCTTCCTTACTCAAAGTAGGCAAGGTTCTATTTTTACCAAAATACAGTGGACTTTGTTCTTGTGTTTTATGCAATTGTAACAGCTAATCTAAATGCCATATCGTAAGTATTTAAGCAGTTTATATTCATGTCATGCAATTGTTTTTTAACACAAAGAAAACATCCCAATGACAACAACCCAAGTATAGAGAAAATTGTCCCAAGAGCGCAAGGTGTCCCTGCCCATGGGTTGAAACTAGATGATCTTTAAGTTCATTTCCAACCCAAATTATTCTATGATTCTATGACTCTGTGATTCACTTCGATCGTTTATAGTGAGAAGCTAATTGTGTAATTTTCACTGAGTTAAAATTTACGTAATATAGAAGAAAAGCTGCCAATTAAAATAACAGAACAGTTTACCTGCAATTCCTGCAAGAAGCAGCTGAAACTACACTAACTATGAGAGATTAAATAACAATTCTTTTCTGTTTTTTTTTTTTTCATTTGTTTGACTTTTTTGCATTTGGCAGGACACTGTGTATTGACAAACAGTTTCCAATATACGCTCAGTTTGTTAGTCAATTCATGTGTTGCTGGCATGGATCTTCTGCACAGCAACACAGAAGTAACATTTGAAAACCCCCAGAAACATGTGACTGCAAGCCTATAAAAATTGGCAGAATTATGAAGCAGACCTAATATACAAAATAACTTTGATTTTACAGGCAAATAAATTTCAATTTTTGTTCGTGGGGTTTTTTGCAACTTTGCTTTCCCTTGCAAACTACTTTTAGAATATTTCCAGAGCTTTAAATAACATTGAATATAAACTTCTTTGGCTGCTTTCCAAGTAAAAGCAGATTTTGACTGAAAAATGTGGAATTATGAAAATTACGAAAGCAGGTCAACAAACTGGTGTTCAGAGATAAGCAGTGGTTCCAGCAGCCTACTCTTATCAGATCAGATTGGTGGAGAATGGTGGGCTCAGTGAGTTAGGTGGCTCTATGGACTCCTGGGCTTCTCTTTCTGGAGTAACCTTGTCCCAGAGTCGGACATTTCGAGTTTTCTCGAAGTTCTACCTCAAGAACGGTCCCTTTCTGTAGACTGTTCTAGGACTAGGGACCTCAAGGTTTGTTGTCACAAGGCCTGAAAACTTTGAGATGTAAAGCCGTGGCAGTCCCAGCTGCAGTATGAGCTCTCTAGAACAGTCAAGGCAACAATTTTCAGGCTTCTGCATTTCCTGATGAAGGACTGCCTTCTGTGCTTCTGGGTGTTTTGGTTTCGGCTGCCGCCGGCAACAAAAGCACCACGTGGCCGCCCCTCCCCCCACCGGTGTGTGGAGGAGAATGAAAAGGAAGAGGCAGAAACTGGTGGGTCGGGATAAGGGCAGTTTAACAGAACAGCAAACAGAGGGAAACAGGAACAACAACGATACAAATAAGGAGAAAACACAACAACGAACCGTATGACCCAGACAG
>Ga0065711_1041344_pt1 | contig 16223 bp, 6 predicted proteins | sample Hoacrofraction12_FD_59098 | JGI IMG/M metagenome (GOLD analysis project Ga0065711, IMG submission 59098) | Hoatzin crop microbial communities from Cojedes, Venezuela - Epithelial fraction 12 v2 (version 2) | ecosystem: Host-associated > Birds > Digestive system > Esophagus > Crop | place...
TTTTTTTTTTTTTTTTTTTTTTTTTCTTCTCACCAATTTCCGTAACTTTTCCTAGTTTTTGTTAGATCTTCATTCAGGCAACAAACATTGCACTGTTTAAATCTCATGGAAGCCCAGTGGCTTTTCAGGTGCACAGGTTGGATGCAACAGCATGCAACACGCAGCTAGTCTGAGGTCTAGGTCTGCAGAGATGCTATTTCTTTATTTTATTCACTACTTTCAAGTGTGCATAGAAATTTTCAGGCAGAAGAGGTCACCTGGACTCTTTAAGCTTTGCTGCACAGACTGTTGGTTTGAGGTGATGGCCTCTGAGTGCGGAGCTGCTGGACGGTCGCCAGTGCCGGGTGCTGGCTCGCCATGATTCACCTCCAGAGAGACTCTGGTGGGATGGGGCTGTGTAACAGAGGATCTCGAAGATAACTGAGCAGTGCAAAGTACTGATCATGTCTCTAGCTCACAATGTCGTCTTCACCGTGTATGTGGTGTTGCTGTGCTCACGGTTCTGGGGTTTTGTTGTTAAAGGAATGCAGTATTTGTGTGTAAAAGCAGAAGAGAATTACATTAAAGTGTCTGGTGACCATCTTTAGGTATACGAGATGGTTAGAGTGGCCTTAAGTTATTGTCACATGCAGAATCTAGTTTGATAAATCAGAGGTAATAAGAATTTGCTTATTTCATACAGTTTTATATGTATTAACAGTGCACTTGGAATGCCTGGAGCATTTAAAGATAACATCCTGCCATAATATCTTTTTCCTGTGGGCCAATAAATTGAGGCATTGTGTTTAGATATAACTTTTAGTAGGTCTGCTGAGGAGTGAGGATGTTTGAAGCATATTCTATGACTCACCCTGGTCTTTACACGTGCATTATTTAGTCTTAAATCTCACAGACGTTGTTACTGCTTTTGAAGTGAAGGGGGAAAGTTGAATGCTGCACTGTTTAATGCTACTTCCATTTAAGGATTTTCAGATGTAAAAGAAAAGAAATGGGTTTTCGTGTCTTTTACTTTCCCGCACTTACAGACTTTTATGATTACTTGGCATTCGTCAGGAGGAAAGTAGATGGCAAGTATGTTCTTGAAGAACTCTAATTATTGCTATTTCAGGTGGAAGAGAGACTCTTAACTGGACACATGAGATTTTTAAGACGGTAGATTTGCTTAAAAACCATTTTAATGTCTTTTTCGGGGATGGAAGCAGAGAATAACCACCTGCTATTTTTTGCTTGTTTGTTTTTAGGAGGTGGGGAATTAGTAGCTGTGTTAAACATGAATGTGTCCTTTAAAGTTTCTTGGATGATATGAGCAATGGTCTTTATTTTCATTACTATTTTTCCTCTTATAAAACCAGAGAAACAAGTCAGTGGAATGCCAGAAAACATTTATATCCATTTTCTGACTTTTATTTCCATGGAGAATAGATGGAGGAGAGTGCTGGGGAGCGAAGGGCGTGAGTTTACACACGTGTGTGTGGATGTACCTACCTACATATGTGTACATGTATTGGCACAGTTCCAAGCCTGTTGGCCTTTTCCCTTTCAGCAGTTGGCTCTGCCTTTAACCTGGGCTGTCACGGCACTGCGAAGTGCTGATGTAAACAGAAATGCAGGTTTGGAGGAGTGCTCTGTAGAACTGCTCACAATAGTGCCATTGTATTCATGAATTTCTGTCTTGTCTTTAGATTTCTGGGTAATCTGGTTTGTAATCCCACAGGTTATAAACTGGAGGTCATTTTTAATCTACCAGAGAAAACGGGAGACAGTTGAAGATGTTTGTGAAGTGATGTCTTGTCAAAGAATAGGCCTGGCTTGTTAACTGTTAGTAACAGCTTGGGATTTTTTTGTTTGTTTTTGTAAAGCAAAGTATAGCGCTACATTTGGTTAAGTAATGTGATGTATCTACAAAAAATTCTCGAAACTTTACTGGATGTAGTAAAACCAAACACAGTTTGTTTTGCTGACTTAAATCGCACAGAATAAAAATTTGTACACTGTGGTTTAGCCCATTGAACCTTCATAGTGTGATACTGGCACTGATAAAGAGGGTTGCAGTATTCGGATTATGAATGGTAACTGCCTCAAATGGACGTTCCCCAGTCCTGCTGGGCTTTGCTGTTAGTGCTTTAGGTGCAAGGTCCTGTACTTTGGCTGAGATAGGATGATTCTGGATGAGTGCCTGCTGGACCATCTGCTTGTTTTTACAGAAGTAAAAAAGTAATTCATTCTGTAGCACTGTAGTTTTTATTCTTTGTAGGTTAAATGCTTTCTCCTTAAAATTTTTTAACAGGTGAATTAGTATATAGAATTCTGTGCAGCCCTTTAGCTGAAAATATCTAAAATATACTGAAATTGTGTTCTGCATTTCCATATCTCAGTTGTAATTTTGACTACAAAGCAAGGAGAAGCTTTATATTTACGTGATGGAAAGAACTCATTTTAAAAAAGAAAATGGTGCTTTAATTTTGTTGTCTAACCATTGATTTTTCTGTAGAAATAAATAGTTCATTGTGGATTGATATTTGTATACCTTGCTGTTAAATATAGCCATATTTTTGTTAATTTTTAATAAATCTGGTTCAGCCTGGTGTATTGTTAAAAAGGCAGCTGCAGGCCTCTGTATCAGAATTTGCAGGTTATTTTGGGGTTCAAAACCAAGCCCTAGCTTTGAGGCTAGTCTTCTAAGCTTCATGCCATAAGCCAACTGATATAGTCCATGGTCATCACAGTATAAATCCACTTTATGTACTTCTATATCACTTGAATCCTGAATGAGTTTCTTCTTGTGAAGCAGTGTTACCACAGGTAACATTTTTTGTGATTTATCAAACACTTAAAATCTAATATAATGAATGCTGTTTAATGTTGTTGTTGTCATTGAAGAAAAACTTGTATTGCTAATTTTAATTGAAAAATGTGCCTGCGAATTCTTTTGAATTGTAGCAGAAGCTGCCTCAAAATATTTTTCCAAGTCATAAAAAATAAATTTGTTCATGGCATTTATTTTTTGTTGGTATTTCTCAGTTAATATTCCATAGTGAAAGATGTCGAACTAATTAAGCATTAAAAAAACGAGCAGTTAGCAGGTATAATGTTGTTAGACTTCAGTTAATGTGAATGTGACCACGACCTCCCAGATAGATCAAAGACTAATCTGTCTGACAGCTACAAGATGGCAGAGCTTGCCACGGGCCTTCTGCTGCTGCTTGCTGAAGCTATTTGTCTGTAAAGCATGCCTGATAGCGAAGAGTATATTTTTAAGGATGAACAGGTAGAAGTAAAAGGCTGTCTTTTGACATTTTAACTAATCCCTTCTAGCCTGTGGTTTACTGCACATTTAGGATATTTGCTAGCAGGAGGGACTGGCTTTTTCACATATGTAACATGTCATTTTGAATTGGGCGTTGATTTGATGCTTGATAATGTAAGAGTTATACAATGAAATAGATTCTGATTGCATTAAAATGACATGCCCTGGCCTTTTACCTTTAGTAGACTTATAATGAAAACTGAACTCTCAGCAATGTAAGTTGTCATCTCATGCTGAGACATGATCATTTAAGTGAGAAAACAGAATGTTTATTTTCTGTTAACCCTTTTTAAATTAAGATAGAAAAGATAGGTTTTAAAGATACATTACACATTTAGACCAAGAGAATATGGATTTCTATATGATTTGAGAAATGCAATGTCTTTGAGTATGCAATACAAGCAGTGTAGATTTGCGTAATGCTAACATGTGTTAGAAGAATGTGAAAGTAATGTGTTTTATTCACCGGGTAATGCATTACAGTGCAGATGATCTGACTGGTTTGCGTTCTCCTGTTATTCAGTGGTTTTATGCACATAGTTAAAAATGTCGTCATTTTTACCAGTGTAAGACACACGACTGGTTACTCTAACGCTGTTTTGAACAGCAGTCCACTAGCAAAGGAAGAAGTTGTGCTAAAGATAGATTTGTTACAACTGGCCAACATCTTACTGATAACAGAAATTCTTCAAAAGAGGAAATTGTTAGAAAACTTACCCAGGACTAGAAGACGAATGCAAAGTACGTACAGGAGTATATTGCCCTTCGTTATGTTTTAAAGACTTCAGTGAAAGTTTCCAACATCATACCTTGTCTCAAATGGTAAGGAGTACCCTTTTGTTTCTCCAGATAGTATTTCCATTTGTAGAAATGCACAGATATGCTTAAGTTCCTTTTTCAGGAATGGTTTTAAAGTTCATAAAATGCTCAGAAGAAATAATTTTCCGTTTTGAAAATTACAAAGGAAACCTCACATGTCAGTCAATAAATTCTGAGTGACTGGAAGAAATACTAAATCTGTGAAATCAAACTGAATTTACTTTCTGGCTGTAAAGATTGAATTTATAAATTTGACAGGCAATTTAAAGGGCATAAGTACATAAAATAAAATTTCTTATCCAAATGCAACTTGAAAGTTACCTGTCAGAAGAGGTTAGAATTCTGCTGTTTTCTCTCCTGAAGCGTGTCCTTTCACTTGTCAGTTTAGAAAGGTTAATACTGTACAAAAGAGCAATGGAAAGACCATTTTTGGTGTAGTTTTATGTTTGTTTATTTAAAAAGTCAGTCCCCCCAATATATCCATTTTTATGTATATAAATGTTTATAATAATTTTTTTAAAATATGTTGGAACTGTGTATAATGTCCAAATACAATTTCTTGCTCAAATTCAGCTCAGGCATTGTATGTGTAGTTATCCATATGATTAGAAAGGGGAGGGAGGGGTTTTCTTTTACAGTTGATATCAGATCTGTTTTTAAAGCAGCTAGGGGAGACCTTTTTTGAAAAAAGAGGAGCATGCTCTTTTCTGCCTAATCCTAGCCCATGGGCCTGCAAACCTCACTTTCTGCTTTTGCTTCACATTTAACCAGTGAAAAGTTTGTTTCCAAACCGCAGAAGGTGGTGCCAAGCTAGGAATGAGAGTTGGTGTCGCTGACTTCTGGTACTTCGGCAAGGCCACTCTGTCTCCAAAGTACTTTCTTAGCTTCTGTAGAAGAAGGGGTTATATTTGCTTAACCCTCACTTGAGAAAAGTATGGTCTGGTCCCAACAATAGTTTAGGAGTCAGTGTTTGTGATAAAGGAAAGGATAAAGATCTCCATTGTATCATTTACTTCCAGATGAGCAAATAAAACTGCGCTCTCGTTAGTCCATTTACGTGTATCTGGGTTTTTTGCCTGTGTGAACAGCTTATCTTTCTTTTGCTAGCACAGAGATTTGGATGAGTGTGTGGTGGTTGTGTTATTTCATGTAAGTTATTGGAATAGATCACATGTTAAGGATAACTTTGGAAGGGTAAAAACCATGTGTTAGTATGCAAAATACAAAGTTGAAACACTGAAGCACACTTTACACATGCACCTATTTAATCAACGTTTGCTTGTTTTCCATTTTTAGTATATTTCCTTTTCAATGCCATTATTAAAAACAATCTTTTATGATTTCTTTCTTAGGTTGAATTAAAGAGGAAGTACAATGACCAGCACAAAAATACAAGAGGCCTTTTACCAGGGAGTCAGTGGTATGAAATTCAAGCTTATAGGGCTCTGAACCAAGCCCTGGGAAGGTGAGATAAACTGAACATCATTAAAAATATGTGTATTTGTAGAACTTTTTTTGCAACATCTTTAAGGATTAATTCCTCACTTTCAACACAAAGGGGATAAATGAGGCCAAAAACCTTATATTGCAGAAATCAGGTTTTCAGCTGTTCTGTACTGGCAACTGTCTAATTTTCAGTCTGTTGTGCATTTGAGCATTGTGATAATTCAGAGGGGTTGTTTTACGTTCAGAATCCACTTTAGTTTGGTTGCAGGTTTTATTGCTTGTAGTCCAGATATACAGAATGAACAGCATTTGCAGAGACAAACAGTTCTTGAGCTTATAAACCGAATGAAAATTCGTAGGTCTTTTCAAACACGCTAATTGTTCACACTTGATGGGCTCAGATCAGTTGTTTGATGTTTAGCCTTACAAATATTTCTGAAAGGGAGAAATAGCTGGATTTTTTTCTCAGACCTTTCCAAAAGGTCAATTCAATTATCATGCTCGCTGATCTCTTTCCAGGTTTAGAAGTGCTATAGCTTACTTTCTCAAATGAAAAAATTTCCCCCAAATTTTATTAACAGGATAGAATTAATTTATCCTTCTCGAACAAAATTTATCATATACATACATAGATACAGCTATCTGTCATCCATATCTATCATAGATGCCATATATCTGTCACAGATATGTAGAGGTACAGACACAGATTTATAGAAAGGAAGAGAAACATCAGCTGGAAGACTCTTGTTATTTGAATTAGACCTAATACAAATGTGATGACATAAATAAAAGTTTAGAAAGAAAATTTACGTTAGTAAAATCTCATTATAAATTCTTGTTGTTACAGGTCCAATTTCTTAGATTCCTCTTTGGAGAGTAAGAGCGTTAATTAAAATTTGTTAAGAAAAATCTAAGAAAGTTGTGGCATGCTCATAGTAAGAAATGAATTTGAAGCTTTGTCACTGTGAAATAAGTTTTAACTTAAGTCTAGTTTTAGTGAAAATTGCTAATTGTATGATTTATCATTTGAATGAAATTATGCTAGTCTAAACATAAATGGAGAAAATAGACTTCCATTCTGACATAAATGTGTAAGTTGTGTGTAATACCTTTAGACTAAGTTCTTACTAAACTGAGATTTGCTGAAGGATGACAGCATATAATGACTGTTTTTATGAAACCAGAACAGTCTACTAAGTTGATACTAAGTTATATAGTAGGTAGGCAAGCTTCTTACTGCAAAGATGCCTGCAGGGATAGAAGTGAGCAGAAGCATGGTAGTCTTCAGTCTGGCACTTTTCTCTTAATTTAGTGCTGTTACATTATATGAAGTAACACAGGTCCGTGAAATGAAATAGCAGCCTTTGGGAATGTAACAGATGGTGCGTGTGGCCAGGTGACAGTCATGCTAAGAATTCCTTGCAGTGCTACTTTTTCTAAAAGTGTGGGCTGTGTCTCCAGCAGCCATAATTCATTTCAATTATGAGTTAAAAGAACATTTATTAAAACAATTTAAAAAGTGAGAAGTTGGAAGAAATTTGTTTCTTAAAGATGTTTTGGTAGCTTTTCTTATCATGGAGAGACTTCAACTATAAATAAATAATATTTCTTTAGAGAGCCAGCCTTGTTGCTCCCATTTTAGGCCCTGACTGATAGACTTGTGGCTTTACGTACCTTTATAAACATCTTCTTGAAAAGTTGTCCTCTTGTACAATGGGGATAATAATCCTAAACTGTTACTGACAGATTCTTTTCCGTATTTATATTTATCTTATCTCTGGTTTTTAACAGTGTTTTTTTCTGCTAGGCACTATAGAAATCCAAATGATGCTAAAAGTAATAACAACGCATATAAAGTGACTATTGGATTATTTCGGTAGGCCTTGAACAACTGAATTATGAACTCAATGACATCGCTTACAGCTTTTATCTGCAGCATTATTCATTTTGTTACTAAAGAGAGTTAGGAATAGCATGCCGTTTAGAAAGCAAAAAGTGCATAGTTATTTGAAAAACTGCTTGAAGTTGCATCAGTCAATTTTCTTTTCTTTTACACCTTTACCTGTTCTCCTTTCAGTATTTACACTATCCAGTTAGGAGCAGAAAAAAAGTGACATGTGGTTTTATTAGCTGCTGAATATTTGTGTGTGGGTTTTTTACTTACCTGGTTTCGTATAGTAAATTCTAGAACTGAAGAAAAATTAAGCTTCCGTGACATCCATAACAATTTTTGCTGCAAGACAGTAGGAAAGCACTTCCTATATATTTTTGCATATTTTAGCTGACTCCTGGAAATCCCTGTTGTCTGATCCCCACAATTTTTTTACTGTATGCACTCTAATTATATATACACTCTTTTTTGCTGCTCACTTATAGGTGTATAAGACATAGGAATGACTGGGGTGCTCTAATTTTAGTTGATGACCGCTTCCGGAACAACCCTAATAAGTACATAACTGGTAAGCTGTAAAAATCTTTCTGGGCAAGTTCCTAATATTAACAAATAGTGAAAAATGAAGATTACAGAAATATGGTCATACAAATACAGGTGAGTAGGAAAAGTCATGATGAAATACATCCATTGAACTCAAATTGTGCAGATGCAACTGAAAACTCTAAAACTGTACCCTGGTGTATTGCTAGTTCATTAAACACACTGAAATACATTGATACTAATGTTTAGTCAATTTAATTTCTTTCCCCTTTTGGATGTGCAGATCATGATCTAGAAATTTCAGTATGCAGAATTTGAGAAGTCTTTCCTAAAATATGACCTATAAAAACTTAAGGACACTTAATCTTTGCATGCTAAATATGTGTAATATATGTAGACATATGTATGCGTGTGTATATATATGTGTATATATGTATTAAAAAAAATTAGTTATTAGATTTTTATTTTGTCTTTGGGTAAGTCGCTAGTGGATGTGTACTTTCTGCCTATGGGGAGCTTTAGTGATTAGGGCTAGCAGTCTGAATTTAACATTCTGGCTTTTTAGGTAAGAACAGGTAGAGGTTGTGCCATTCCTATTATGGAACCACTGAATGCTCAATATGCAAAACATATTTTCTGTTTGTAGTTTTATACTGGCTAGAAATAGAAGCAGATAAAATAAAACAGGTCATGCACACGGTCTTAATAAATAAATTTTTTTTAAAGATGAAGAAAGAAATTGCTTAGGAATGCATTATGTATCGGTGTTCCTGGCTTGTTGGGAAGAGGTGGGCAAAAAGATGTTGTAAACAGATCATGTTGCAATCTAGTCAGCAGGTGGAGCTCAGCTGCTGTGGTACAAGTCAAACTGTTTTCTGATATGTCTGTTCGTATTATAAAAGTACATTTAAATTATCTAAGTAAACACAAGTAATACATGCAGTAATATGAATAATCTATATGTTGGAGCCTTGGTAAGGTTAGTACTTTTTCTAGAATCAAATTCACTGTTGTTTTGGGGTTTTTTAATCAATATTACAAGAATATTTAAATGGGTTTAAAAACACTTCAAAAAAATCAAGAAAGTTAGTTTTTACTTCACTTTTGTGTGTTCCAACATAATCTGAAAGCTGTCGTGCTCAAGACATCTGGTATTTGAGAAGTTTAAAAATGATTGCTCTGTAAGAGCATATTGCATTGCATTTTAGCTATTGGGCAGTTGCAGTTCTTTCTGAATATCTGAATTCTTGTTACTTAATCTGAAATAAACATGTAAGAAATTCATTATATTCTAATTTTGGCAGACCAAGTTAGTATGATAATAAATAGCTGTACTCTGTAAGTTACTTTTTAATAATTTCTGATAACAAGCAAAACCAACACCCATGCACAAAAGAAGTATAATGATGTTGTTGCAATGCAGCAGTTTGAACTTCAAAAAGTATTACCGAAAAAGGTAAACATCTTTTAATAAGAAAGAATTATATTATTAGTATTATTCATTGAAAGACTAGCATTGATTAAATCAAGTTTCCAGCCCTGGAAAGGAAGACGTACATTATCTTATTTTTGAGCAACTTCTTGAAATCTTTATGAATATGTATATACTATACATATGTAGAAGTCTCTGCAATATTAGGGTACTATTTCCTGATATGTAATACCTGGTATCGATGATGTAGTTTTGTGGTAATACAATTTTTTCCTTTTTTTTTTCCGTGTTAGGATTATCTAAATGGATTCGTCAACAAGTCCAGCACCATGAAAATTTTGGTGGTGCACTTGAATCCTTGCATGCATTTGCTAGAAGAAACCAGAAAGGCATTGATTGTTTGTCAGAGTGCAGCAGTGAATTTCTCCATGTACCTTCAAATTCAAAAGACCTGTCACAAGCCTCTCAACAGGAGGCAACTATTCATCTGTCACCAGAGGTGCCTGCTAAAAGTGAGGAGCAGCAAAATTTGGTTTCAGAAATTAGTTTTACTACAACCTCAGTTAATCCTACAGCATCAAATCAGCCAAGTAACATCATGGTGACAATGAAACAAAGTATGTTAATTTCCTGTAGAAGAAACTTCATCACCAGTTTTAAATGTGAAGTTGCATGTTTTTTGTAAGATACTTTTTTTTTTTTTCAATTACAGAAGTGCTAAGATGCAAAATTATAATTATTCGGAAAAGTGTATGAGCTGTGCTTAACAGACAAATTAATTGTCATTCCGTCTGGTTGTCTTAAAATGATTGATAATGTTTGTTAAGTTTATAGTACAATCAAAAATATTTTCACTTAGATTTCTTTTTCCATTGAAAACTATTAAGATAATTTAAATTATATTTGTAACACATCAAGGTAAACATTATTGCAAGATGAATTCAAGCTGCATTTGTTGTTTAGACATTGCTGTGAGACACTTTTCGTATAATCTCTTCTGGTACCAGCTTAGCCAGTCAATATCTGTCCATTCCTAAATTTTAGGAAAGCTTATGACTTCATTTCAGTCAAGAAAGATGTAAATAACATAAGAGCACAATAATAACATACAAATTTTAAATCCGGTCATACTTTAACTTTACATGTACCAGTTAATCTGTTGATTTAATTAAGACAATTCATGTGTAAAGATAGTTGTAACATCTGGGCTTTTGTTTGTATTGGATCTTAATGAGTATTATAAAATAACTGTAAACCTAATAAAACAGTGGTAATTTTGATATGCTAAACATACTGTAAATCAGCAGGGGGAAGGCATATACTATTAATTAACGTTTTGTGATTTTTCACAGGTGGCCAGAAAGTTGATGTAGAGAGTCGTTCTCACCGTGGAACACAAAGAAGAAAACATATGGACTCCACACCCAAAATACCAGTGACTGAAACAGAGAGAGAAAAAAAGAATGGTTGGACTAATGCTGATATTATGAAACCGCTGACTTCAACACCTTTGCCTGTAGCCAAGAACTGCATGTCCACAGCTAGCAGCAAACAAAAGAATGTGAATAGAGCTAGTGAACTTATTGATAGTGTGAATCAATGCCCGTCATCATTAATTTCAGAGCATAAACTAAGTGTACCAGAATCATGTTTCGAAACAACTAGTTTTTCGGTCAAAAATACTGAGGCTCCAGTTGCTGAAGAGCATCCTGATGAGCTACAGCTTCAAGTTGAGCCCTGCAGTGAGTTTCCTTCAGCAGGAGGGAAATCTGAACTTTCAGTGTTAAACATATCTTCAGAAGCTGAAGATGAGGATGAGAGTATCTACTTCACACCAGAACTCTATGATGATGTAGAATCAGAAGAACAGAAAATCAGACCACTGGTTCCAACCTGTAATACAAATGAGAATCAGACTGATTGTGGAAACTCCACAGTTGCGCGTGATCTTTTTGCAGTCAGCACCTCAGAAACACTAGATGTGACTAAAAAAAAGATTGATGATGATGATGGCAGAAGCACAAGTTCACATGGGATAATGCAAAATGAGGAGAGTAAGAATAGTGCAGTTAATAATGTAGAGATGACTAGTGAAATAGAAGCAGAGCAGGTAGCATCTCAAGAGGTGGACACCAAAATACGGAAAATCAGTCTTTCCAGATCACGAAATAAAGGTGTGTTATCTTTTCTATTGAACAATGCTAGCACATAGTGACAGCTTCTATAGGAAATGTAGCGAGCAGCCTTTACAACAAAGCCTTGCTATAGAGCAGCGATGTCTTTCTAGTTCTCGGTTAATATATGCTTACTATCAGGCTGGATTTTTCACTATACTTGTTTGTTTTTCACTGTGAAGGTTAAGTAACATGCAGTTTTCTGTAGATATAATGATTCTTCATCCTAACGGTGTGGCAAAAGGACATCATGTGTCGAAATTCTAAATAGAAGCCCAAGTAGCACTTGACTTCTAATTGTAGGCTGAGGAGGTTTTACAGATTTAATTAACCTGCCATTAAATACAATCAAACAATTGAATTTTTCTCAGAAAGCAAAACACCCATATAATCGAGTTAGGATTTTCTGGTTTTGTTAGGGCTTTTTTTTCTTTTAATTAAATATGTAGAACAGCATCTTTGCAAATCAAGTAATATAATTGAGCCTAGATACTGAAACAGATGTATGCTTTGGTACTTTATTTGCCTCAAATTTCTTTTGTCAATATGTCTATCAGAAGCTCTGTAGTAGTGGTAGTATAATAGTATTTGAACATTTTGCTGTTTGGTGATGATGGCAGGCTCCTTCAGAAGTCTTTATTTGTTTTATATGAAAGTTGAAGTTTCTTTCAATTTTTCTTTTGTGAGAGGATCTTGTTTGTTTTGGTCAGATTATGTATTCATATCAAAATGTGTACTCATTTGTATGCTCTACAAACACATTTTCGACGCAATATATAATAATGTAAATTTGTACATAAAGGTCTTTAAATCTTCCTCAGTTTACTTTTTTGAAGTATTTTAAACATTTCTTTCATTTATTGTGATCAAAACAGCCAGGGTTTTGCTGTAATAAAACATACTCTGATTTTTCAAGAAAAGATTGTCCATTTCCATCATACATTAATATGAAGATGCAGGATTTTTACAATCGTAAGATTCATTCATAGGCATTGATATATTTTGGCTGAGAGCAAAGATGAAACTATTAACTGGTCATTTTCCATAGAAGTTCATATCAGTAACGTTCTGACGTCCACCTCTACAGAGCTGTGAATGTATTCATATCAATAGGATTTAAATGGTATCCTTTCTTTACACAATAAATGCATCTATAAAATTAGATACTGTGTTTGCAAGAATGGCAAGAATACTGTTGAATTTCTTTAACAGGCATTATATTGCAGTACTTAGTATAAGGCATTTGGTTAAACTTCTTGTATTGATGCCACGTAAGGATCATATTTTCTTGGTTTAGGTTTCCTGTTACTCGCTTAATCATTGGATGCTGATGCTTTTGAACTAGTTGATAGGGCAGAAGCAAGCTCTAATATTGACAGCAATTTAAACATATGACACATCTAAAGATAATGTTTAATTTGGATTTAAGTAATTGATTGAATATCAGGACTTAGTAGGGTAGGCACGGTTCTGTTTGTAGCTGGCTTCTGGACTAGAACTGTCCCATATCCGACAGCAAATGCTGGAGTAGCCTGTGGCAGGTGGCTGTGCAGCTGCGCTCCTGAGAGTTGGTCAGCTTGATCCTCATGAGTCTCTGATAGCTCGGTTTTCTCCAAACCAGTCTTCTCTACCAAACCAATTTTTAATGTTTATATGTATCTAAATAGATGATAGAAGTCACTTAGGCTTAGTGGCTTGTCTGCTCATCTCATAGACCACTATCCCGTATTTGTCTTTCAGAAGATTTGTCCATCTTTAAATCCCTAACATGGACAAAAAGAAAATCCATCTTCCTTTCCTTATCTGGAGCAGATTGTTCCTTTCTTGATCTTGTGTTGCATTTTACTTTGGTTAGAAATCCTTTAAGACATGGCCGCCTTCATGTCAAATATTTTGCATTAATTTACAATGTCTACATTTTGTATAAAATAACTCCTAAATCAATGGTTTTTAAAATAGGTATTGAAATATCAGCGTTTGGCCTACTAGGTGCTAGATTTTTCTTGAAAAGTGTCTATCCACAAATCATTAAACTGAAATCCTGACCATAGCTGTGTTGCTTGGGACAACTGAAGGATGATAATCCTTTGCATTACTGCTGGTTTTTGTGGGGTGGGCGGTGGGCAGTTTCTTTAGGTGTAAAAGCTGTGTAAATTCAATCTTAATTTCTCTTTATATCTAACTATGGTATTTAATATGTTAGTGGTAAGAATATTCTTTATTTCTATAGGTCATATATTTATGGTGATTCCGAATATTAAATTAAATACGCTGCTGCCCAGCCTGCAAACAGAAGGGAAGTCAATGTATGAACACTTCTAGAATTATTTGTTTGGACTTCCCAAATCTAGAAATGTTAATTCCTCTCATGCTGTGATAGAATAGCTAGGTATGATTTCTTCTGTCTAAAATAATCATAAAATCTTGAATTTATTAAAGGATTGAAAGTTCAGAGACAGTGCAGACAAAGAAAAGCTACGGTTAGGCGAAGTGCCTACACCTGTGAAAGAAAGGTACCGTGCAGATAGAATAAAGTACTTGCTTTAAGGGGCTACTGTTGAATGTTAAGGTGCAAGGGAAATAAGAACGATTTATTATATAATCTTTTAAGTGAAATAAAGCAGATGAAATAGTTTATTAATGGTCTGTAAGGTTTGCTCTAGCTCTTTACAATTTACACGCCCTGTAGATACCTTTGTTTCTCATGGGAAATGAAAAGGCTGAGTGTTTTCAAGTCCCGTTAACGCAGGTAGAAGCTGCAGATATGGACTGCCTACAGAGCCCAGCTCATAACTCATTACAAATGTGATTTCTGTTTCAATCTGAGCAGTACTTCCTATTTCTGGTTAGTACGTAATTTTTAGGGCAGCATTTGCTAAGTGTAAGAACATAATTGCACTGAAACTCAACAAGAGTTGGGCACCTATCTTCCTAGGCTCCTTTGCAAATTTCCAAACTAAATCTTTGATGGCGTGGACTGTTGTAGAGTATAAAATACCTCATAAAGTATTTCTGTTTGAGTCAGGTTAAGCATTTTTAGCATGTTATATTTTAATTATTAGCTAATGTAAATGATAAACATTGATTCAAATAGATTCGAGTATTTCAAGTAGTATATTTCCCTGAAACAAGTTTGATATATTTCTTTGTGTTTGTATATAAATACTTCAATCTGCATAGTTGCATGGTTACTATATGCAAACTAGTATTTAACTGAATTTGTATATAGTCTTGTAAAAAGGAAACACACCACCAGCGTTGCAAGAAAGGACTTTATTGTATTGTCTGCGGAGCTGAAATACTGCCAAAAGCAGAGGGTAAGATCTATGTCACCGGTCATTTGTTTCAGATTGGCAAGGATAGGATTTTTAATCCATATTTTTACTTGCGCTATTTTGGATACAGGAGGGATATTTTAGAATAATTGGTTAATTTCTGCATTGGGTATGGTAACTAGATAAAGGAGTTGTTAGAAATGCATTGGAGACCTGCAGAAAATCTTTTGGGGGGCAGAAAGAGGGAGTTGTCACAATAGCACAACTATTTTTACTTGGCATTTCAGTGAAAATAGGTTACTGTTAATGTAATCTCTTTCTGGCATATTTCTGTTGCTTGATTCAGTGGCCCCGATACACTGACCCACCTTGAAGTACAATGGGAGTCTGACTGGTGTTTAAGAGTTAACTGAAGGCAACTAGTCCTGACATTACGGGAGGCTGAAATAAATTATTTATAACAGTGGCCCATTCAATGGGATATGTTCCTTCTAAGGATTAGGTGTTAATTTGCTACCGGTTGCTGTGGGAAGTTTGGTAATATCTTGGCACAGTAACTCTGTGAATCTAATACGTTTTAATGAAACTATCAAAAGCTTGACTGAAAAACTGTATGATTACACTGGTATTCTTCAATATGTAACCTACCTTGTATAAGTTTAGTTTGCTTTTTGGTCCCTGGTTTACCCATTGTACAAAATGTGGATTAGACGCTTTTGGAAATTGTCTCTAGATTTTTGTGAGGCACTTTAATTTGGGAAGGTCTAAAAGGTGATAATGGTAATAACAACTCTACTACTTTTTAAAATGCACTGTATCTTCAGGCTACTGGGCCTTGTGCGGTAATGACCTAATTACAGCATGTTCTCATCAGTTACATGCAGAAACAATTAGATATAGATGTTTAATACACTTAAGCAGTGTATAAAACATTGTCCTCCAGGAGAATTTAGTGAGGATTTAACTGGTCCCAGGTTTTACAAATCTGAAGGTAAGAAGACATTTGCTTTTGTGTGCTTTGCAAGTATGTCTCGGGACCTTGTAAGAAAACCAGAATGCTGCGGTTTTAGGAGGTGTTCGAAATGATATGGAGGTTGAGATGCAGAGGTGTGCGTTAGACGCAGAGCAGAGACCTGTTGCTTGTGCAGAGTCTTGTTTGTGTCAGTTCCTATGTTATGGGACCTTTAAACATCCCCTCCCCTTCTCTAAGGTCCCTTCCACTGCCCCGAAAGCTCATTAAGTGATGAAACAAGCATGGTATCAAAGAAGTGACACTAGCAAAAAAAAAAACAACAAACCAACAAAAAAAAAAAAAAAAAAAAAAAAAAAAAAAAAA
>Ga0065711_1041346_pt1 | contig 16222 bp, 9 predicted proteins | sample Hoacrofraction12_FD_59098 | JGI IMG/M metagenome (GOLD analysis project Ga0065711, IMG submission 59098) | Hoatzin crop microbial communities from Cojedes, Venezuela - Epithelial fraction 12 v2 (version 2) | ecosystem: Host-associated > Birds > Digestive system > Esophagus > Crop | place...
CCCGCCTGGACAAGGTCCTGTGCAGCTGCTGTAGGTGACCCTGCTTCGGCAGGGGGGTTGGACTAGATGACCCACAGAGGTCCCTTCCAACCCCGAACATTCTGTGATTCTGTGATCCTGAAATACTACTTCACAGCAAATGAATTGATGATTGATTACTGAAATAAAAAAGTCAGCAACCTATAATCATTATTCTCTTTACTACTAGACTAAGGAGTCATTTACTGTCCAAATCTTCTCTAGTGCAAATACATAGAGAGCATAAACAAGTCAGCTCTTACTCTGTTTCTGACATATGCTGGAGAAATAGAAAGTAGAGCATAAGACAGGCTTTCCAAACTTCTGCCTAAGCTTGCAACTCTTTTCCAAAGTCTTTCTAATTTAAAATGCAAATTCTGAAGGGGATATAGATATTCTAGTACTTCCATTACCAAACATGAGTTCAGAAGTATTAGCAATGTTGCTAGACTGATTGATATTTGTAAAATTGGAGAATCATGGCATTTGGAAGGGATCACCAGCCCTTGTTTGGAACAACATCCTGCTCAAAGCAGGGCCAGCTAGAACGGACAGCTGAGGGTAATCCCCAGCGTTTACAAAGATTATCTTAAACCATTGCAGTGGAACCTGTATTGAGACGTTATCTGCCATGAACTTTGATCTTTTTTCTGAGTCACCTCTTGCCAGGTAAGCAAGTGACAGCTAAAACCAGAATGGTTTAGGTCTGTTGACCTTCTGGATGTGATCCCCACATCTTCCTGACAGATCCTCAGTGCACGTTAAAATGGCATAAAGTAACTTAGGTGCATTTCTAAGTGTTTTGTTAAGGGTACCTTTGGCATGAAGGAATCCTGAGATGCCCCAAAGGCAGCTTCGTGTCTCCCCTTGCTGTCCCTGCCACAGGGACTTGTCACGATTAGTTTGGGGACAGAAGAGTAAACTAGGAGTTTCATTCACTCCATAATCGGTGTCTGGTTGCAAGATCTGTAGTTTTTCTGCTTTTATGGAAGAATTCTGGCTTGTGTGGGGCTTGCTTTGACCTCAGGTAGCTTCTGGAAGAAGGGGAAGCCATTGGTTGCTGCCTTGCAGGGGGTGCCTGGAACAAGGCCAGAGAGTCTCCTCAGCCTAGTCATCTGCAAACCTGTAGATCCCCTTTAATCCAGGCTTAGGCTTAGGCTTTAGGACTGAGGAATCCAACCTAACAAATACCGCTGTGATGGCAGGTCATGGACAGAGCCCTACTGCCAGGCTACCGGGGCTGCAAGAAAAAACTGTTTGAACTTAAAAATACACAGTTGCCTGCATGCCAGGTGACGTGCTCTCAAAAGCAGCTACTGAGTATTTTGTACTGCCTGCAGGTTTTCACAGTTCTTGGATAAAACCGTAAGTAGGAGCAAAAAAGGTCACATTTCTACATCATGGCTGAAAAGTCCTCATACGAAAGGAGTAAGCACATTCTTCTAGGAATCTGGAGACAGTAGAAAATGTTTCTTACTATTTATCTTGCTGATGATCAGGAGCAGACACAAAGTTCCTGGGCTAGCCACTTTTTTGACAAACAAAAGGATATTGTCCTACTTCGAGTTCAAATAAGGTTTTAGTGAAGTGTTTTGCTCTTTTCTATTAGTGTACTTCTGTGGTGCCATTTTCAGCAGGTTATGCTTGAGCCAGTTTTTTTTTCTTTTTTGAGACATTCACCGTTTCTATTTTTGAAAATAAAGTTGTGAAAACTATGTCAATGTCAAATACTGGGTAAAAACTGCTGGAGGTGACAGTATCAGAATGTGGTTTTACAGGCTTGTATAATTTTTGAAACTGATTAAAAAACAAGAATAGAAATTCCTTTCCTGATATGTTAATTCTTTAAAAAAGTAGGCTTTCTTTGTTTGGCATAGATCCTTGAAGGTCTTAAGCAATCCCACTAGAAACCTGATTTTATTAGCATTTTGAAAGAAATAATTGTGGGGAAAATTCTTTAAAATATGTTTGGAGAACTTCGGAACATAGCTTGACTTTACTCATCCACAGTATTGTCTGATGTTTAAAAATGAGAAGAGAATTTTGCCAAAATTGGCTAGATATTATGATAGTGATGGTCTCGTGGTCAGTTGCAAGCTGATGGCTGATCGTACTGTTAAAAGAATTAAAATGTAGCATTAAGTCATTACTATTCTGTAATATATGGATTAGGAATTTCTTAATAGCCCTGGTCCCAAACCCTGAATTTGACAATCAGAGGCTTTTGGTCTATGTTATGACCAGTGAAACTGCTGTTTTCATTTTCAGGAAAATGGGAGTTTAATTTACAGCAAAAGAAGGATCACATCACTTTGTGCTGACTTTCCCTACAACCACTTCTGCACTTTCTGCTGACTCTGCTAGCATATTAAAGGGCAAGAGCAGCACGCAGTCACAGCACCCTCTCCGTGTGTGGAGGGACTGAGGACATCTTTAGGGTCAAGTAGTTCATCAGGATTGTATTTCTGCTACCTGGTCCATCAATTTATTTTCAAGACGTACCATATAAAAAACCCTTACTCTTTTCAAAGTATATTGAAAGTGACATCAACTCACTTCAAAATCTTAATTGTGAGGAGAAGCAGGGAATTACGAACAGCTGAACTACCTCACTTTCAAATCCCTGTGATTACAATTTCGGCAACAGGAAATATTCCTATAACTGAACACTTTGCCCTGGGTAATTTTCAGTGTTACTTGTCCATGCATCAGGACAGCTTACTCCTCAGAATTATGCACCATTTTGAGTGCTGAGGAAGTGGTAGTGAGTTTAGCAGCACTTCCCAGGCAGGCTGTACCTAGGTCTTGGTTTACTCCTTTTAATCCCAGGCCTGGACCTAATTCTTCAGCCTCAGGAAGTATGTATTGAGGGACTTTAATCAGAAAACAGGGAGGAGAGTTAAAAAGCTAATGTTTCAAAGAAATAAACTGAAAAATGAGTATCCATATCAAGGTAGCGCTCTATCTGTAGTACAAACAGTCAAGGAATCTGAATGAGAGTAAATGGAACAAAAATGCTTAATTAGATTATAGCACAAAAAATCAACAGAAAGTCTGAACTGAATTAAACTACTGACATATATCTTAAAATGTAAAAGGCTATAAGAACAATATATATGTTATTGAAATGCCCTAAGATCATCATTCTTCAAAAATGTCCACAGATTCGCATACTTCTGGAAGATTTACTAAAAATGCACTTTTAAAAGAAGAATACAGAAGATGACTACAGTATTTCTGAAAACTACCAAGAGCCAAGGAGAAACCTTACCCCAGACAGGAGAACATATACCAATCATTTGACAGATTACATTTATATAAATTATAGATAAACTAGAATATTACTGACTCAACTTCTCAAGTTACTGTTGAATCTGGTAACTTTGGAAATGAAAACAATTGATAGTGATTTTCTTATTGATTTACTCAGAAGTATGAGTGATATATTAGTATGAGTGTTATACTAAGCACATGTTTTTTCTAAGATTTATGAAAACTGCAGTAGAGCAACTTGTTTTCCAAGTATTCTCACTTCAGCTGTAAGGGCAAATGAAAGTGAATATAGTAACCACTCAGTGAAAAAAAAAACAACAAAACAAAACCAAAAAAACCCCTAAACAATGGTAAACCTGTATGCAAATGAATCATTTTTCCTATACTGTCACAAAGACACATGCATTTATAACTTTATAGAATCATAGAATGGTTTGGGTTGGAAGGCACCTTCAAAGGTCATTTAGTCCAACCCCCCTGCGGTGAGCAAGGACGTCTTCAATTAGACCAGGTTGCTCAGAGCCCCGTCCAACCTGACCTTGAATGTTTCCAGGGATGGGGCATCGATCACCTCTCTGGCAACCTGTTCCAGTGTTTCACCACCCTCACTGTAAAATTTTTCTTCCTTGTATCTAGTCTCAATCTACCCTCTTTTAGTTTAAAATCAATACCCTTTGTCCTATAGCAACAGGCCCTACTAAAAAGTCAGTCCTCAATTTTTTTGCAAATTATTTACAAAGTTTTGCAAATTATTTTAAAGCAAATTCATTACTAGCTTTTCTTTGTTCAGATTGTTCAGTCAGGATTGTTGAAGAAATTCACAACACAATCTATAATTTACAGCCACCAAACAAATTAAGTCAGATAAGGTAGGCATCTTCCTTTTTAGAAAATGGAAAAAGAAAGTACAGCTTTTTGTATTTTAGGGGTGTTTATGCATTGTTCACTATAGACTTAAAGTACAAATGGAAACTATAATTCTGCTACATATGGCATATCTTAGTAAAGCCACTTTACCTATATAGTCATCAAGTGCCTGCCTGGAATTTAAGTGAATGACAGAAAAATAAAAGCATGGAAAAATAATGATGGATTTATTTATTTTAATGTCATTTCCTCTTCTCCATTACACAGGGAGAAGCTGTGACTTTGTAATCACTGAAATACATGCTTAACTTTACAAACTTCACATGTCGAACTTGGGTCAAAAGAATTACCAACATGTAGAAAGTTAATACATACGGGGATGTTCAGACCTATGATCTTAAAGAAAAATAATGATAGCAAGAGTACTATGCATTTTTCTGATGGTTTCTAGGCTTTTTACAGATCTGAACTCAATGAAGCCTAACAACAACCTGACAGATGACACTGCAATTTGTTTGTGGATCTGCGCTGAAAATCTGAGCTGTAAAAATGATGAATTAATTACAGTAAAAGGCAAAAGCACCTATAAATTTGGTGTCACAACTTCTAAGTTTAAGGCATCTGGTTCTAAGAATGGGATCCAAACCAAGACTAGATGCTCAGGCTCCCCTTCGCAATTCATGCAGAACTGCTATTCAAAGCACCACCTGGTGAATGGAGAGCGATGTAAAGACACCCAAAGGAAGTCAGGAAAGCCACCTTAGAGAATACGCAACCACCCCCCTTAGTTTAAAGAGCTGAGGACAGTGGAAAGTCATCTGCGGAAACAGAGAAGTCTGTGTGTTCAATGTCATCCTCACCTTTTCTCATCAGATGGAGAGTGTTCAAACTTCTGTCTTTTATTTCTCTGGAAAGACCCAAAGTGCAGACGAGAGGCAAGTGTCTCCCTTGGAGTTTTCTATTGGAGCTGTGCTACCAGGCAGAAGGGAAGGAACAACTCACACGACTGCTAAGAGAGTCAAGAAGAGCCTGACACCATGGTTAGGGCACTAGCTGTAAAGCAGGATGCTGAAACGCTGCTCTTCCTATCCGTCCTCCATTAGACAATTGCTAGAAAAAAATAAAAGGACCGAAATAGTTTACAGCGCTGGAACCGGAGTCCAGGATTCCTTACTCCTAAGGGCAATACAATACAGTGATCTGTCAGCAGGTTGACAGGGTTTTTCTGGATATGTTTGTGCCTTGTTTTATATATGTCTCACTATTTTTTAAACCTAGCCCTAAGCAATTTGTTGATTCCACAGAGCAATTTAATGGCAAAACTAATACATGCTTCTGTACCGTGACCAGCAACTGTGAAGTCCTGCAGAGCGCTCTTGAAAGACAGTTTAAAAGCCTGAGGCAGATATCAGCAATTCACGTGACACACAAAGGCTTGGCAAATGCCAGAGAATCTGGTTACCCTTCCTGACGGAGAAAAGGTTTTTCTGACAGCTGACAGAAGACCTGATTTTTTTATTGTTCGGCCACAATGGGTTGCATATCTCAATGTAAGGTGGGGAAACCATGTAAGTGTCTGGGCAAGAGTTCTTCCTATACCTGTATTCTTGACGTAGGTTTGGCTCAGCTGTGCTGGGGATTATTTGCTTGCATCTTATTGTATTAATGAATTGTACACGTGCATGATGGGAGAAATTTGCATCCTAGTGACGTTACTGGCAAACATCTTACTGACTAAACAGGCAACTTACTTGAACCCAGTGAAGACTAAGGACACGGGTGGATTCCTCTGGGGTATTTCTCAGCCTACCAAGCCTCTGAACAAGGCAACCACTAGCTATCGCATCAACTCTTTAAGTATTCCAGGTAATGTATTTAACTGGAAACAGAAAAGAACTGTTACATTTATTTTTCATGGAAACAGAAATGAACTGTTACATTTATTTTTCAGACAAAACTAAAATGACACTTTTAGAAAAGTAAAAATAAATGGGTTTTTTTTCGTAGCAAAGGGCAAAATCAACTAGTCAGCTTTGCAAATGCAATCTGCGTGATTAATGTGTCTCGAAATACAGACATTTCTATAAAATATTAATTACTTCACTTCTGGACTGCATTAAATTACATTTCGCAGTTTTGAAATTCCTTCCATATATTTTTATGAGTAAATAGTATTTATTAAATTTTTTGATCAGGGAAACCATTTCCTGTGTAGTTTTACTCTTTTTGTTAAAAAAAAATGACTTGTATGCCAGGTGCAATAGAAGTCCATGGAGCTTCCTAGGAGCAGAGATGACTTTTGTGAGCAGGAATCCAAGGAATGCGCTTATTTTTGCTTACAGATATAGTGTTCAAAATTTCAGACACATGGCTGTTGAAGAGTGACTGATTTTTAAAATAAAACATTTTGCTCATTTAACAAGATAGCACCATTGCAGCTTCTCTAATTTAAATGGTTTACATAGGCAAATCTATATGAAATTTATGAATACAGCTTGAACATTTGATTTACCTCAAAATACCCAGAATGACTGAAATGTGGTTAATTTCCTGTTTTACTGAAAATAAAAATTCCCCTAATTGCAAAAGTAATTTAGTACCATATTAGTTATTTGATGTAACAGGGTTTATAATCCATAAATACATCCATCACTTAACAAGATTACTTTCTGTTTTCCTTTCAGTCTTACTAAGGATGAAACTTTGTAAAGAAGGACTAGATTATAAGATAACAAAATGGTAATAATGACAGCTACTGTTGAATAAACACCATATTTTCTCTCATTCATGTGTTCAAAGATAGAGAGGAGTGCCACACCTCTTTCATGTGCACAACAGACTCACTGTCAGAAGAGGAAGAAGCTGGCAGGCTCATGAATAACGCTAAAGGAGGAGAGCAGCTGTTGAGTAACAAAACCTTCTTAGCAGAGCCTTTCAGCCAGTTGCCGCACCATTTGACGTGGTACTCATGAGAGTCTGCGCGCACGCGTGTGTAACTGGAAAGGCAGGAATGTAGGAAAAAAGTTCACAGTGGAAACACTGATTGTCGTATTAACTAGGTAAACACATCACTTTTACAAGAGGAAAGTATTTTAAGACTTTAAATACGAAAGACCCACCTGAATTGAACTTTCTGGCTCTTTTTAAACTTCTTTTTGTCAGCACAGCGTACCTACACAAGGTACTCTGCCACTGCTCCCGTTTCTGCAACACCCAGTCAGATAAATTGTGGCTTTCAGACGGTCAATGGAAATTTTACCATTCATACCAACTGGATCAAAATTTTACCCTACGGCTTTTCTCAACTTTACCAACATATCAAAAAAACACCACCATGCAAGTGGAAAAGACAGTGTAAAAATTACTGAGGAAGAAACATTGGGAACTAAGAAAATCACCAAGAGAAAACTGAACCTGAAAAAAAATGGCAAAGAATGACTTTCAGACACCAAATGAGAAACATCTCTATATTGTTCTTCATTGAGACAGTTCTCATAAATGTATATGCATGTAAGTTTTTCCTACTCAGTAGAGTAGTCCTCTTGACTGCAGTCTGTAAAATCTATGTATAGAGAATGGGAAAACAGGCGTATTATCCTGAATTTATACCATTGGGCAAAAGGAGAGGATTGCATATCTATTCAGGGCAATTAGCATCTATTATGAAAACATGGCTGTTCTGCATTCTTCACACAGGCTAAAGAGCCACATAAACTTCTGGTGAAAAAATAGAACACATGTGCAGGAACAATAGGTTTCTAGAGGATACATTCCGCAGTTCTACTTGTTTGCTGTTGTACAGAACTCCAAAACACATTCTTCACACCAAGGATTTAAAGATCCCAAGGTTTTGCTTTTTTTCTTTCCAAATTTGGGCTGTTATACTTTATGGCAGAAATTACCTTAAATAAGAGAGCTGTACAATGTAATGTCAAAAATTCCATTATATTAATAAATTTAGATTTGTATTTAAATGTGTTCATACAAATCCAGTAACTCATTTGACAATGGCAACAAAAGATCTTTTTCCTGTTTATTGTAGATGCATAAGAACTTGGGCTTTTATTTGGCAACACCCTTCAAGACATATTTGCTCTGCTGACTACTTTCATGCATACGTGTTTTAATGCGTGATCTAGATCAAAAGTGTTTGGCATAGGCATATCGAACCCATTTCAGAGTCACAACTCAGAAACCAAGTTTTAGGAGTAAATGTCCTTAATGTTTTGTTAACTTACTATGAGATCAAATGGCCTGACTTCTCCTAATTCAGTGAGGTGAATTGAGGCTGCCCAGGGAGGTTGTGGAGTCTCCTTCTCTGGAGATATTCAAGACCCGCCTGGACAAGATCCTTTGCAGCCTACTGTAGGTGACCCTGCTTCGGCAGGGGGTTTGGACTAGATGACCCACAGAGGTCCCTTCCAATCCCTACTATTCTGTGATTCTGTGATTCTGTGAATGGCAGAACTCAGAGGGTTGTCATCAGCGGCGCTGAGTCTAGTTGGAGGTCAGTAACTAGTTGGGTTCCCCACAGGTCAGTATTCGGCCCAGTCTTGTTTAACTTCTTCATCAATGACCTAGATGAAGGGATAGAGTGTACCCTCAGCAAGTTTGCTGATGACACAAAACTGGGAGGAGTGGCGGATACACCAGAAGGCTGTGCTGCCATTCAGCGAGACCTGGACAGGCTGGAGAGTGGGGCAGAGAGGAACCTGATGAGGTTCAACAAGGGCAAGTGCAGGGTCCTGCACCCGGGGAGGAACAACCCCATGCACCAGTACAGGCTTGGGGCAGACCTGCTGGAGTGCAGCTCTGTGGAGAGGGACCTGGGTGTGCTGGTGGATGACAAGCTGACCATAAGCCAGCAGCGTGCCCTGGCTGCCAAGAACGCCAGCGGGATCCTGGGGTGCATTAAGAAGAGTGTGGCCAGCAGGTCGAGGGAGGTTCTCCTTCCCCTGTACTCTTCCCTAGTGCAGCCCCATCTGGAGTACTGTGTCCAGTTCTGGGCTCACCAGTTCAAGAAAGATGAAGAGCTACTGGAGAGAGTCCAGCTATGAGGATGGTGAGGGGACTGGAACATCTCTCCTACGAGGAGAGGCTGAGGGAGCTGGGCTTGTTCAGCCTGGAGAAGGCTGAGAGGGGACCTTACAAATGCCTATAAATATCTTCAGGGCGGGTGTCAGGAGGATGGGGCCAGACTCTTTTCAGTGGTGCCCAGCAACAGGACAAGGGGCAATGGGCACAAACTGAAGCATAGGAAGTTCCACCTGAACATGAGGAAGAACTTCTTCCCTCTGAGGGTGATGGAGCCCTGGAACAGGTTGCCCAGGGAGGTTGTGGAGTCTCCTTCTCTGGAGATATGCAAGACCCACCTGGACAAGGTTCTGTGCAGCCTGCTCTGGGTGACCCTGCTTCGGCAGGAGGGTTGGACTAGATGACCCACAGAGGTCCCTTCCAACCCCTACCATTCTGTGATTCTGTAATGCAGTTTCATCTGACTATATACTGGATTCATACCACTGGGCAAAAGAACAGAACTGTGTATCTGCTGAAGGCAAGTAACACCTATTAGGAAAATAATGGCTGTTCTGTGTTCTTCACACTGAAAAAAAGAGCCACATGCACTTTTGGTGAAAAAACACAACACATGCACAAACAGCAGATTTCAAGAGGACGTATTTTGTAGCTGTATTTGTTTGCCTTTAGCCAGGTGTCTGGTACGTATACTAAACAGAAACCTATTCAGCCTCTCCAATCTTTAATGCAAGAGCCGGCAGTCCTTTACAGCATGCTTCTTCCCTAGGTCTCCCTTTATGTACAGGGAGGTACAGCCCTAAAATTGTAATTTGGCTTGAAAGTACTGCAGCCTACAATCAGATTCTTGGTAGTTGGTGAACATTCTTTATTTCTATTAGATTTGCTATTCAAGACAATTTATAAAAAAGTAAAATATCTTTACAAGGATAGTTTCAATAGCAGAAGCCAACATAATCAATGGTGTGATCATTTTCTACTTGTAGTGTGTTGGTAAAACGCATGTCCTCCCCGCTCCTTCCCACAGAATTTGTTGTCTTTAAATCTCCTTAGATGTTTTCAATTTGGAGGAAACTGCTCTTCTTGTGATATTAAAAAACTGCAGTGTCTTACAACTTCTTTATTAGAGAAGGAAAGGTGCTTGCTTTACAGGGAAGACTGCTTTGAAACACAATGTTTAGTACTGTTTCTTTAGAAACTTAGTATTTTAGCATATTTTTCTTGTAACATCTAAACTGTTAGCATCTGATACTACAACAACTTGGTTATTGCAATCACCTTGATATATTTGGAATTTGACCAGTAATATTGTAGTCAAATGAAGCAATGTATTATTCATGCTTAGTTAGGTCAGCTGAACACATTTCAGCCTCACCGTGTTTGCAATCATCTTGACTAGTGTCATAATATTTTCATCACCTCTCTCGAGGCACATTTAGCACCTTTTTTTTTCCCCCCTTTTAGAAAAAGAAATTCTCAATTATAGCTGTAAAGCAAACAGGCAACTGATATCCACCCATTTCCTAAAGCTCTATTATCCCCGAGGCATCTGAAACAAAAACATATTGATACTAATTACTTAGCAGAAAGCAATCAAGAAAATCTTTTTAGTCCCAACTCTCTCTCCTCCCCTTACTCCTACAACCACTGTGCCTCTAAACAGAAAAGCCTGAGTCGTCTGAAAACACACAGGGAGACGTGAAGATAGCAAAAGTAAGCCTCCTTTATGTCCTTGTCCCCAGGAGCCTTTTCTGGTATCTTCTCCTCGCAGCCCTCTTCTTGTTCACCTGTGATAAGTGTAATCTCTTCTCAGCAGCTCCTAATGCTTACCTCACTGATTTCAACAAGCAAGCAAGCAACAGAAGAGATGTTGTTCATAAAAATCTATCCTTCATCAGACTCACGCCTGTACTGAAATGAGTTATCATCAGTAAGTTCACAGGAACCAGTATCCAAACCTGCGTGGGTTACAGCAGTAGCCTCCGTCGGCGGGAGAGGAGGCTGTGGGCACCAGCAAAGGGCGCAGGGTGCTGCGGGTGTCCTGGGGCTCTGCTGAAGCCAATGCTTCTGCGAGGCTGGGCTAGAGCAGCCAGGGGTTTGGAGCAGGAGTTAAAACTGGCTCATTTTAAGTGAAATACCAAACCAGAACGACTGGCTATTGCCTTCTCTATATTGAGCTCTCTCCTGAGTGTTTAGGTCTCGCTAGTATATACCTAAGCGCTAAACTTCTCCTGAAACAGATTTTTTCTTTCTTTTTGTAAACTAGAACATGTAAGGTGTCTGGCTAATTTTCTTTTCCAGTTAATTCTTAGAAGTAGAACTGGATTCCACGTCTTTGTACACTGTCTCTCTCCTGTGGTCTGCTGAATCTTTCTGCACTCTTTGGGGATCTTCCAGTCTCTAAGAGTCACGGGCTTCACATCGGCAGAGTGGAACATAGCACGGCTTAGAAAAAGGCAAGAGTCATGGCACAAAGAGCTGATTATGTGAATCTGGTAGCTGTCATTCTTGTAGTGGAGCGTGATATGGATGTTTTGATCCAACTTAAATCATGGAACAACTTCTTTTGTATGGCAGATTCCAGTTTACTGCTCTTTCACGAGCAGAATTTTTTGTGCCTTGCTCAGGAGTACAGGGGGACAGGAAAAAGAGCTTTCTTGTACAACATGGTCTGCTCAAAGTCCCCTTAAAAACTGCTTTTTGTTTAACCCCTATGAAGAGACTATTCTTCTGCTAGTACATAGGAATATGGTTATGTAGCACCACGCTGGTCTGCAGGTGTGATCAGGGTGGCAAGAACATAATGTGTTGACAAAATACCCCATTAAGTAATAGCAGAGGTACTGACCATGCTTTTGTATGGTTTGCCTGTACGCTGCCCACTATTAGGCAATGTCATCTAAAATAACAGATTTTGTGGGGAGAAAAACACAAAACCAAAAACCAATTAAAAACCCTTTCGATGCTACCTGATTTTCTTACAGATGTGGAAAGAATGATGGTTCTGTCACTACATTTAACCAAACCATAGTGAAGCCATGGAATGAGAAAAAAGTACATCCTTTTGTGGGTATCCATAATAATAATCTTGACTCAGAAATCATTAAACGGAATTATGATTTTAGGAAACACTGTTGCATATAGCTGACTTGTATAAAGCAGTGCATTGACATATTCAAATATTTATTTACGTTTCAGTTTTCAATAGATAAAATAGCATTCTGCTGCACAGAAGGTCAATAAAAACTTAAAGGAATAAAATCTTCCATAATTTATTTCCAAAATAATTGACTTCTAGAAACCCAAACAGTGATCTATGGCAAACTGATTGTTTATTAATAGCTTTCTGTATTTATGTGAAGAATCCTTAAGAGTACCACAGGGAAAAATGCTTGATTTTGTATAAGTTTGGTTTGGTGCAATCACTGATCACACTCCTGATGTTCCTTTTGAAATGGTAGATCATCCAAACTAGTGAAAAATGGTGATCGATGTTGTATTAAATTTAAAAATTAACAGAAGATTTGTTTAAAGAAAACCCCAAAACTCGAACCCCCACGCAAGAACAAGGGTGAAGATTAGAAGAAAGGTAAAGAGGGGAATATTCTACCCATTATTTGTTTTGTCAGGTGTACTGATGAACAGGAAAGCAGTAACGCTGGTGAGCTTTCCCCTTAACATCATGGAATTTCGCAGTGATGTGGGCCTCTTAAGTAAGTGAATGCATCTATCTAAGTGACTCCTATTAGAAACCAAACAGGTTTTCCTCAATAATTTGAGATGATGGTGTAAGAATTTACGCTTCTATTTTGCCCTCTCTTCCTGTATACAAATGTTTTTACATGCAATGCAATGAATTAACATGAGCGTAAATAGTAGAACATTTTCAAAGTGTGTGAAGATTTTTCTCACAGAGAAGGTGCTGTAACATGGATTCTTAGACTTTATGCAAAACGGTGCCTTCTCCTTGAAGTGAGACAGACCTGGCAGTTCTGCTGCTTAATGAGGGATGTTGGGGAAGAAGTCTGAAAAGCAGCTTGTGGTAAAATAATACGGGCAGATTTCATGTTCTACAACCAACATCAGCACATTGATTTTTGGTTCAGTACACTGGTAAGATTGCTTGCTTTGCACTTCGAAGTGGTGTAAAGAAAGCAACGACAGAAGAGCGAAGGCAATTAAGAAAATGCTGTACCTGTGAGCAGTGTGTGCATTGCTGATCTGATCTGTGGTTTGAAATCCCGCAATTCCAGAAGCACGGGGAAAGTGAGATACAAACTTTTCTCTTGTTTGGCCTTGCTTAATGAGAGACAGAACGAGGTAGGGAAATGGCAGATTGCTGCTCTTGTTATCTATTCCTAAGGCTCTGCTGTCCAAAAGGGAAGACAAGCAATCTATCCATTCTTTGCTTGCTTGCATAGTCTTCTAGGTATCTGGAAGGTTACTTTATTTGTGTTTATCATCAGCCCTTGAAGTATGAGGGTGTTTCTAAGGGGAAATCTGCTACAGAAAAAGGCTCAGATAACAATAGCTGTTATAAATAACAAACATACATCATTAATGACTTTCTTCTGAGTTTCTCAAGGTTTACTAAATTTCTCTGAAATGTCTCTCTGTATAATTAAAAAAACACTAACTTAGCTAAATTATTAATTGGATTTCATTATTGTATTTTATTTTTGCGCCTTCTCTAAGCTGTCACTATCCCTGTATTCTTCTCAGTCACGGAAAAGATTTTTTGAAAGATTTCTTCTGACAAATATTCACAAAATATTTCTGAACTATTTTAATAAAATTCCATACTAAAAAATACTTTGATCGTGTTGTTTTCATTTATCTTATTGCTTCATTAGTGACATGAAATCTTTAACTAGCCCTGTAGCTCTAATTATTATGCTCTCATAAGGGCATAAAACTACCTGTATGTCTACAGATTTGCAATTTTCTCAACACTTTCCCTGTGAAACTTTATGAACCTTGCATGTCTTCTTAATATGCATCTGAAATAGGCTATGTGTATATCTCTACCCAACAGTTAACATTAAACTGCAAAGCTTATAAATTTCATGGAGTCTAGGAAAAACAGTGTCATAAATCTGCTCATAACCCCGCTTGCTGGTTCGTTGGCCATAATTCTTGACTTGTTGTAGCTTTATCCAAAATCAAAGGGTTTAATAAGCTCTGCAAAATCATAGCAAGCTGCCTACTGTAGCCTGCCAGAACTTTGCATGCTTCCTGGAAGGCAAGAAGCAAATGGAGTTTCCGCACATCAGTTTCGCCTTCTTGCGGTGACCTGATGTGAGGAAATCTATATCAAAAATCAATTTCTGACTTTACAGTCTTCCTCTATTTCATTAATTTTTATGTGAATATTTAGGGTCAGAGGAAGAAGAATTAGCTGATCTAATTCTGCCTGGAGACCTGTCCCTTTCTTTCACTGAGGACTGCTTTTGGAGTTGATGGTGTGTCTACTGGTGACTAACATCATGAGAAGCTACCTGCGCATGTTGCCTTTTGTCCAGTCGCTGTGCATCCTTGCAAAGAGAGCACCTCCATCCTCGCTGTAACTAATGGTGGTAACTAACATTTGCTTCTAACTGAAGCACTCCTCACTGTCCTTCCATGCTTCACATTTGAGCTGGCTGGGAAAGGCTGCCTGCTATTCCCAAGCTCGCGTCCTGCTTCATTAAATTTTTTTTTTTTTGACATCTATACCCATGTAAGCCTACTCGTTTTGCTGAGGGTTTTTTTTTTTGACTCAGATCAGGATCAAAGTAAGTGATACAATCAATTCCTACATGAGAGGACTTCCACGTGCAAGGTCTTCTACACGGAACTTTATGAAAATTCATTAACAGCTTAAGGTCATTAATACCTATGCAGAGTTTCAGAAGGATACAGATCTCACCTCTTTAAATTTCTAAGCTAAGAAATCTCAAAAGATGTTTTTTCATATGAATATAAGGTTTTAACTCTGGTAATGTGAAATGGGGCTTTAATACCCCAAGGTATGTAGTCTGCACAAAAAAACCACAAGAAACTCAAAAATAGGCAATTCATATTAAAATTAAGTTGTGATTTTAGGCTTGTTTAGCTTGCCTGTTGGTTTTTTTTTTTTGTTTTGTTTTTTTTTTTTGAGAACTAGTATGTGACCGCAAAAACTCTTGAGCAGATGCTGTGATTACTGTGTCAAATAATTTTACATCACTTTAGTGAGGACCTACATAAGATGAGTATTTCTAGAAATACTCTCCTGTAAGCCAGTGTCCACACAAGGCTGTTCGCTCCAATTTAACAGAAAAAAGTTTAGCTAATTAGAATTTTCCCAAAAATTCAAGCTTACAGGGAATGCATCTTTAGAAGGGATCTGAATTTTTCACCATTGAAACTCCTACTTTCAGATGTAAAACTTTAAGATGTTTTAATACGTAAAATTGCACAGAACAAACCATAATGTTTTAAAATGTTGTGGTTAGAAGTAAAATGGGACATGGACCATGGGAGCGCTTCATGGGCCTTCGTTACAGCCAAGAAGGCCTCGGAGAGCGGCAGAGGGATTTTGCCCCCAGCAAGACGGTGGCAGGTGTGGGCAGCGCAGGGATGGCACTGGGCAGTGTGGGCTCCGTTTGGCCGCGGACCAGTCAAGGCGGCCGGTGTCGCTGGCGAAGCGATGTCCCACACCTCCCTCGCAGGCGGACGCCTCAGCCGTCACACCCGTAGGCCGCAGGGCAGGCCCTGCTGCCAGCCCTCGCTTTTTGAGCGATTCAACAAAGAGCCAGGCGCTGCGTTAGGCTGGCTAAACCCAGGAAACACCGTGGCAAGTTACCAGCAGCCTGGCAAGGGAGAAGCGGGCGAGCAGCGCTGACCAACGCTGCATTTTGGCTGTCTTTCGGTTCCACCCCAGCCAGGCGCCATTCTCGCCCCTTGGGGGCACGGCTGCTGGGCAGGGGCACAGGCTGGGCTCCGGCTCGCTCCGTCCCGTCCCCTCCACGCCGCCGGCCGCGCCCGGGAGCAAGCCCCGCCGCCGCCC
>Ga0065711_1041347_pt1 | contig 16222 bp, 7 predicted proteins | sample Hoacrofraction12_FD_59098 | JGI IMG/M metagenome (GOLD analysis project Ga0065711, IMG submission 59098) | Hoatzin crop microbial communities from Cojedes, Venezuela - Epithelial fraction 12 v2 (version 2) | ecosystem: Host-associated > Birds > Digestive system > Esophagus > Crop | place...
GTCCTGTGCAGCCTGCTGTAGGTGACCCTGCTTCGGCAGGAGGGTTGGACTAGATGACCCACAGAGGTCCCTTCCAACCCCTACTATTCTGTGATTCTGTGATTCTGTGTTTAGGCAGCTTCCTGAGCTCAGTGCACATGCCCTGCAGAGCCATACTCCCAATCTGTTTGGGATTTGAATCAATTAAGATCAATTCCCATTTCCTGTTCTCGAGTCATTCATTTAATCCTTTTTCATATATGAGATGTACTGCAGTCACCTGTTTCCTTTCTTAATCTTAGCCATAGTCTTTTAGCCTTTATTTATACAACTTTCCTTCCTCTCACCACAATGCTCTAACTGGTTATAGAGTGATAGTGTGGAGCAGAACTGCCGAACAGGGAATCCTCATCCTGTGGAAACTCCATAATTTAAAGTTTTTTGTTTTCATCATGAAACAGGATAATAATGATATGTAAAATAGCTATTAAATAATTAGTTTAAAATAACTAATAAAAAACTGCTTCACCTAAAACAAAGCAGTAGCTGTGCGTATGCACATATATATATATATAAAGAAATATTCCATCTTGACTCTTGTAGGTCAACAGGTTTCCCTTAGAATAGTTTTAAAGGTAATGAAACTATATTTTTGCATGCAAAACTGTTTGGGTTTTCTTCTTTTTTCATATATACAGCAGGAGCTATTTTTCATTAGCTGTCTGGATATTATAAGTGTATCCATGTGTTTTTGGTGTGGCCCTGTGGTCATGGCAGAGGCTGAGGAGTCCCAGATGTCACTCACTGCTCTCTTTCAGTGTTGCACTGAGTTGATTTCCAACGGCCATCTTTTCAAAGCTACACATGTTCAGCCATGTTAGGGAACTCCACTGCACAGACAGATGCTCTTGCCTAAAATACCTTCTTCTTGGCTGTCCTGTTGAAAAATGCATCCAGATGTTTCCAGTTCTCTTTGGTATCAGGGCTATAGAGGGACTGCTGACAGTTCTATTTTTGTGGCTTCCTGGCATTACTGCAAAAGGAGAAAAAATTGGATTAAAACCTGACACAGAATACATAAAGAAAGTCTTAATTTTTAAGTTAGGTTATAAAGTAACCATTGGTGATTATCATGATTTTCTCCTAATCTGCTTAGAGCGAAGGACTTATGTTGAATTCTTTCCACGTTCTCATCAAAAGCCAAGTTCTTTTTACAGAGATTTTGGTCTCTTAAGTTTTCTTTTCTGGTGTCCTGACTTCAACTCTTGCTTTGTTGTTTTCCATCTGAGTCCAAAGTAATCTGCAGTCCAACTACATGGATTTATTCTTTTGTGTTTACTGCCCCAATACATACCATATTGTACATCCTTGTCCAAGTCAGTGAATTTATCTACAGTTCACAGGAACAGTGTTGTCAGTTCAAGTAATTGGATAAATTGGTTACTTGCCTAATGCAGCATTAGGAAGAAACACTCTATCAACTTTTACAGCCGAGAGCATAGGGGATTCAGCATATTAAATACCCAAGTTTTAAGCTTTATCATGGGATAGATTTATAATGTTCCCTTCTTAATTCAAATATAAATCTCGCATGAGAAAAATTGGCTCAGATTTATGAAAATTGTTCTTTTGGCCCTTGTAAGTGATATTATTAATCTTCTGCATACTGGGGCAGGCCTGGATTAAGTCTGCATTTAAGGGCTGCAGGTGCAAGGCTATAATGCTAAGCCAGAGCCAGGGTGTCCCTGGGGGCAGTGTCGGGACGACATTGGATCGTGTACTCGTGCCAGGGCTTGTTCCCCTTCTCCAAGGGGTGCCTTGAAAGCAGAGGCTGTTCTTCCTGTAGCACGATAGCTCAAGCACACACACCTGCTCAGCTTTATTTTTCTTCAGGGAAGTAGGCAATAGAAATCAGTTCATCTTTGTGACAAACTCTGTCTGGTGGTCTGTGCCTGGGCTGCGTGTGCAGATGCGCTGAAAGCCGTTTGGCCTCCTCCAGTCTGGAGGAGCTCTGGGAAGAGGCAGCTGCTGAGCTGAAGGAGACCACAGCGAGATTGCACAAGGGCTCTTTCTGTAGGGTTCAGCTCAGGGCCTGCACAAAGGGAGACATATATTAGATCATCTTCGTCTGGGCAGAGAAGCTAGCAGGAGAAGGGAAAGTTGCAGTGGGACGCAGCATGGTCTCTCACAACTGCGTGTAGGAAGATGTGGCTGTTCCAGCCAAAGCTTCTGCCCTGATTCAGTTAGAGCTAGACCACCTCGGCAGGAGAACATGTAAAGCAGCTCATGGGATCATAGTGAGCTCTGCTTTTACTGCTATGACAACAGCTCAGCTAAGATTTGACTTCCAAGGTGGTTTTCTTTGCCTCAGGAGAAGCCTGCTAAAGCTGAATAAGTAATATTTTTGCACAGTTATCACATCCCAGCTGATAGCAGTGAAGTATTGAGCACTCCAGCTGATTACAAGGGTTTTAAACTTTCTGTACAACTGTTATCGCTAGGAGACCCCAGCAAACAACATCTTATCTGAATGCTACGGCAAGTCAGCAGAGACTGGAGATGCTCTCTGCACGCTCCCATCCTCCTCCTCCACTTGCTCAGAATACAGTCGGGAGGATGCAGAGGCAATGGTGGACCAGTAACAGTTTGGGATCTCAATACGGTACTGTGGGAATGACAGCAATCTTGTCCTTACAAATATTAATTAATGAAGTATATTCTCACCTTATATTACCACGTGACATTGCAGAGTCTGAGGTGCATAGTTCAATTGTGATATCAGCCTGAATAAACCTGGTCAGAGACGCGGGATAATGTTTTGAGAACTATACAAACCAGACTTGAATGGTGTAAAACTTCCAGGTTTAGACTTGTCTACATGGCTCCCTTTGGTCTAATTTGCTTACTAAAGAGAAATATAAGAGAAGGTTAGATCCTAATCTTTTAAGATCTGAATGAAAAATAGAGATACTACTGGTAATTAACACTCTTAATATAGCAAAGGCATAAAAACTGGGAAAAAAACCTGGAAATAGAATTAAAATATTAACAGTGAAGGTGATTAGCTATTGGAATGTTCTCTGAAATAAAACCCAAGTGTCTTCCTGTTTAAGTTGCTCAGTGAAGTGCAGGAGTAACTGGTTGAAATCCAGCGGTGTCAGTAACTGAGGAGGATGGGACAAGGGTGCATAATGGGGCTTTTGGCCTTCAAAAGTGAGATTCTGCTTTAGCAAACTGTGAGTGAATGAGAGAAGTTTGCAGGACAGGACCGTGCCGGTTCGGCCCCATGGTCCCTTCGGTTCAGTTTCCTGTTTCTGGGATCGGCGAGAGGAACCCGTGACCCTTCTCCAACGGGCAGTTGTGCCATCATTGACCCGTGTGGGAAGGTGCTTCCTGCACCTAGGCAGTTAGTGGTTTGTTTGCGTCATGGAGCATGACATTTTTCCCAGCAACTTTTTACCGTCTATTTCTGTTACCAGGTTTAATTGTGTAACTGCTCAAATAATGCCACTAGGCTCTTTGCCCCAGGAAAGCTGTGCAACAGTCCATCATAAAATCCCCATCATCTAAACTAAGTTAATGATGCATAGTCTTTTTTGTTCAGTTTTGAATAAGTAATTACACTTTTTCTTCGTTTATTTGCTGTACTGGGAGAGCTTTGCATCTATTCATTATGTTTCTGTCGAACTGTTTGTAAGATGTCTGTCACAAGAATGCCTTTCCAACTCTGTCCTTCAAAAGCTTTCTCCTAACTGCTCTTTTTCTGTTGTGTTATTTCAGCATCTGCTTTGTGATCCACTGCTTTCAGGATGAAATCCCTTTTTCTTTCGAGGCACAAAAGAAAGGAAAGCCTTAATTTTCTTCATTGCCTTGGACGGCAAAAGAACTGGAATAATCTCTGTGTGCAAATTCCCAGAACTTTTCATGCTTTTCCCAGAGCTGCGCGTACAAGCAGAGAAGGCAGATGCATGTACACACCCACAAGTTACTGCAGATATCACTGTTGCGAGGTTGTCCTGAAACAGGCATAGATACGAGCCCTTTATCATGCACCTGGTAGGTGTGTGTTGGCATGACACTTTTTGTTTCCTTTTTCTTTTTCCTCTTCCTCCGACAACCTACTACTGCCTAGGTTTATAATGAATAGGAACAAAAGCTTGTGTCCTGTCGCTTCACATGCTCAGACCCACTTGAAGTGCCTCTCTCTCCTGTGTGTATGGTACAAATCAGACCTGCCTACAGTCCACCCCAAAATAGGACTTTTTTTTAAACTGTGGACTTTATGTTTTTGGCAAGTGTATGCCCGTGCATGGCAGTGTGTGTATAGGTGGGTGCACATGCTGTCCTTGCTGCTACAGTAGCGATGTACCTAGAGGGAAATCTCTCAAAACCGTTTAAGCTGTTTTACTGGTGTTCACCGGTTTCGAGGTGCAATGGCCACAAGCCGCCCCTCTTCAGATGAAGAGCTGCGCTCAGGCCAGTGCACAGCTCCTAGACACTGTCCCCCAGAAACAAAACTACGAACTAGCTGGCCGTGGAAGTTAAACCTTTTGCAGTATTTACACTGTCAGAAGAGAGTCCAGCTGACCTGCAGCAGAAGCAGCTTTTGCTGTGCTGTGATTTTGTTAATCATCTGGAGATCTACAGTTATGCTGTTTGATTTGTATGACTGGGATTGACTACGTCCCCTGGATCTGAAAGGCAGAAAGGCACAGAGGTAACATAAATGTAGTGTTTGGCAGAGGTGTGAACCAGCAAGCTTGAGCTCGCTTTCTCCACAGGGCAGATCCTCAGATGTTGCATGGCTCCACTGGGGCTACTGGAGCTGTAGACACTTATGTCATTCAAGGATCTGTCCCAAATGCTTAATAACAACAGGTCATCCCTGTTTCCGGATATTTTCTTTTACACTTCCCACTTTGTAAGGACTTGCTGCTACTGGAAATTTTGCCCTGGTGTGTTTCTGGAACACAGATCTGCGAATGTGTTTTATACATTTATGGCTGGCAATAAATCTCATACCATTTGGAACCTCTGGTTTAGCCAGCTTTCCCAGTTTGAGATCAGCTATTTCACCTTTGTGTCTATTGCGTAGTTTTAAATGTGTTACCTGATCAACTCCTACAGAGCTGTACTGTGACTAAATGCAGTAAAATACATCGGCAGCCTGCAAACTTGTTGCAAACCACACCCTTTCATCATAAGGCAGCAAAGGCCTGACATTTCTTTTCAGACAGCTTTCAGTTTTTAATATTTAATATTGTGATCATACGTTTTCTATCATGTTCTTTTTATTTAATGAGTTGTTGAAAATATTTACTTTCTTCTCCAAACATCTCTGTCTTGTAATCATTCTGGAGGCATCTGGAACTGAAGTCTTTGATACTCTGTTTATCTGATTTTAGTCCATTCAAAATTTTTATCAGAGAAATCTGGAAGTCATTAAGATAATTTATGTTCTCCATCTAAACCCATTAAAATAGCAATGATTGTAATTCTCTAGGCTCTGTGTATGCGTGTGGTTGTTTTCTAAACTTTGTTGCTTCCAGGATGTTCTAATAACCTTGGCTCTCCTTCTGCCTTAGTGTGGAAGGACTATTGCTGAGTTAAATTTGATTATCTTACTTTGGCTTGATACTGGGGAGAGAGAAGTGAAAAAGCTTACTGAAATCCATGGAAAACAGCAAGAAAGAGAGAGAATTTGAGACAGAGTGACAAGATCTGGGTTCACTTCCCTCTTCTGCTGCAGGTGATTCGATTTCTCTGTCTCACAGTTTTTGTCTGAAAGTCAGGGATAGTTCTTCTTTTCCTCCAGTCTTTTTCTCAGTCTCATACCTCCAAAATGGAGGATGTCTTCAATACATGCATAATGCCCAAGAAAAACTGACCCCAAAACTTAGCAACAGTATCAAGGAGTCCCAGCTTCCTGTTAAGATGGGTGACATTGCTGGGAGGTCAGTACTTCTTTGGAATTTGGTGGCGCACCTAACTAATGTCTCTGTGGTTCAGGTTTATTTGGTAAATGTATTCCCAGACAAATGCATGTTAATACAACCTTTTAACAACTGTTAAATGACATACTGAGGATTTTTGGGTAGCTGACACCAGCAGAAGGTTCTGGCATGTGGGAAAAGTTTAACCTTTGATAGAAATGTCAACTTCTGTCGAGATCATGAAATGCTTCATCTTCTGCAAGATTTTTGTTTGTTTTCTGCTAATATAATATACAACAGAGCCTACTAGTTTTCTGTCTGTCTCACGTGGTTAAGACAAAACTTTTGCATGAAGTGAAAGTTGTATACCTAACCATAGGCAACTTGGGAGCTACAGATACGAGAAAATAAATGAACTGGAAGCCAATCCATGTAATTTACTGCCAGGATTGCTCTTCTGAACTAAAACAAAACCCCAAATGTATTTATCTCTGTAGCTTAATTAAGTGAATTAAAACTTTAGAAAGTAATTGAGACCATTCATCTTGTGATTTCATGAAGAAAGCAAAGTGCTCTAAGCAGAATGAGGAAGCACTGATCTGTCCCTCAGCAAATGCTGTCATGTTTTTGTAATGTGGCTGTGGTAGAAGTCTAGGAACACAAGCGCAAGTTTTGTCACTGAAACCATTTCATTTCTAAGCTTTAAAAAAGTGTAAACAGTGTTCTAGTATCTTACTCTTGGAGCTTTCTTTTCAAAATACTGTGTTTAAGCTGAAACTGAATTGGAAACCCTAAGCTATGTGTCTATATACTTTGGCATTGGCTACTGATATTACCTTGCCTACAAAACAGTAATCTGTAAATAGTGTACTCTCTTCTGTACAATAGGCAGTGCTGAATTGCTTTATATTTGTCTTCAGGTAGAAAAAAAAAATGTATGAATGTTTGCATATTGATAAATGGGGAAAAAAGATGATAGTCAAAGACTATCACAGGTTACTTGGTCTTACTGTGAAAAAAAGGTCTTTTTCTAATGATAGAAGGACAAAAGATGTAGAATTGCATTATTACTGTTCTATCCTCAAAACCTGTATGTAGCCCTTTCTTTCTAGGTAAGGCACTCAACCCCATGATGGAAAGGCAACTGCTTGTGACAGACAATTTACATTTGTTTCTTTGCTCACGTTAATGGTTCCAAATAAACAATTCTGGGTAAAGAAATTACTACCATGAACTGAATTTTCTCTGATGCAGAAAAACTAATTTTTCCACTTTATGTAGCTGGAAAGCAGGGCAGTTACTAACATTATGGTTTCTTCACCAGCAGTAGCGAATAAATTCAATCTGGATATTTTGAGATAAAAGACGCTCTTGCCTGCTCAAGCTGCCACTGAGGCTTAGATGCAGTTGTTGCAAAGCTTCGAGCAAACGAAGCAGCTGTTTCAGCCCAGTTTAAACATGATGAACAAGAGTAAAGCATATTAACTCCAGCTGTGTACTGATAACAGCTGGGAAGGAAAATCACTGCAAGGGAGCCTTCAAGTAAACTTTGATTTCTAGCAGGCTTAGCTATCATGAGCACTGCCAAGGGAAGAGCAGTGGTGAAAATTTGATCCTTAGAAATGTGAAGAATTTAATGAGAAATTTGCATCCCTCTTTTTGTACTTCCATAAAGATGCAGAGCAGGTTCTGGAGTCAGTGGTGTCACCTCTGTAGATTTTCAATGCAGATCTCATATTGCACTTACACTCATGGGCAATTTTGAGATCAGGACAAGTTCCAAATGATGGATTCTGTGCAAAGTAATGTTGTTCCTTTTAAAGCAAGATGTTGCACCCCTGCCCTGTCTGGTTAGAGACTATGCTGTAATCTCTTCAGTAGCATTCTCTTTTCCAGAATAATGTGTGCCAGTATTTGGGCTATTTCTGAGGGGTCACTTGCATTTTGTTCATTTTGGTCTAATAAACACAAAGACCAGTATTAAATTAGAGATAATAATTAATGTCGCTTAATGGTAAAACCAGCAAAAACTCTTCAGAGAAATTATATTAAACCAAATTAGTTTACAATCCCTTAGGACCTTGTTGCAGTAGAACAATGGTTTACTTAGGTTTAAGTCTAATGGAAATATATTTTAAGAATTTCCTTCTAATCAGTAGTCAGTGATAGCTCATGATTAAGCATAATTGTGGAACGGCTATGCAGTTCTAGTAATAAACCTTTATTGTATTTCACACTAGTATTTTAAAGATAACAAGTTCAAGGCTTCCTCATGCAGCCACGTGCTCTCAGTGACTTTGCAAAACCCCTAAGTTAAAACATAAATAGCGGTGCTGAGGTACTGTAGAGCGTAAAAGAGCAGATCAGTAAGTATATGCTGAGTTTGGTCAGCATTGCAAATTGATACATCTATTGATAACTTTCAGTTGCACCCTAGCCATGGAAATACATAATGTTAAGACAAGAAAGCACAGGTCTGCTAAGTTAGATGACATGTCTGTAGCTTAATAGCTCCACTAGGCATCCATCAGAATTTCGAGGGGCTTTTAATGAAAGAAAAGTTTTGGGGGATATTAGTGTTACTTGCACAGTATTTGTGTGTAGCTGTCTTTGAATGTGCATACGAAGAAAATGACGGCACTGTTCAAGCTGCAGGTGGGAATGGCCAGCACAGAAGCTTTCAGCAATTTCTTGCAATTGAGATAACTGAGCAAATGTGTCCATTTTTGTGCAATTGTCGTCTCCTGTCTGTGCCTTCCCCCTTTCTCTTGCTTGTTGTCTTCCCCATCCCTTCAGCTTATGTTCATGTTCTGTTTGGTGTCTTCTAACCTCTGTGGAATTGCAGTCATGTCTTGGGTATGTTCTACAAAGAACCTTGTGTCCTTTAGGTACGTGTAAAAGGACTAGACTTAGACAGCTAAAGTTTTGGACAGGAGGCAATGCAGCTGTTTGTGCCCCTCTGAAAAGAGAACATAAGAATATGAATAAAGACATTTAAATGAGGCCAGTTAGTATTGTCATAAAGTTCTTTTAATGTTAACCAGCTGTTATAGACTTGTTCTCATTCTTTAGTAGATTACATGCCTCTTATTTTGCTGGAAGTCAGTGCTCTCTATTTCTGTATGCATAGCAGACAATTACATAATAAAACAGGTCTTCAGTTTCATGTGTATGCAATTATGAGAAAGCAGTAGTTCCTCAAAGGAGGCAATTTTGGCATCATTCGTAAAGAGTGTTTTCAAATGTAAAGTATGGAGTATATTGAGTGAAAAATGTAAACGCGTATGGATGTATGTGAAAAAAGTACATGAGTGAAAGAGGATAGGAGAAACATGAACAAGGGAAATGGAATAAAAAACAGATCTTGCAAATGACTTGACAAGACCACATCAAAACAGCTGTAAAGCTGAGTAAACTGCAAAGCCCAGTGGCACACACAAACATGAGAATTTTAGTGTTCCTGAAAGACAGAGACTTATCTGAGTGGGTCACTGAAAGTACTTGGGTGCTGTATGTTAAAGTAATTTTCTCTTTCCCTGTGCTTTTATATAAAAAATAATTTGTCTCAGTGAGAGAAATCTGATGGTTCTGATCCTTTTATGACTGAAGTAACTTTCTCATTGACCCTGGGACTGTGTCCAATAAGCAATCACGTATTAAATAATTGATAATACTGCATTTTAATTTCATTTATTCCCATCTAATGCGGTTTCTTTTATTGTATTTTTCAGGTTTGATAGCTACACTGGATCTTTGATTGTGGTCTCTTCTAAATTGCAACACTGAAAACAATGGCAACAGAATGTATAAAAAAATGCTGTAAATGGTGTTTCTGCCCAGAAAAAGAAAAAAATGATCGTGAGTTCTGACCTAACGACATCGACTAAGGGTTTTGCTGTTCTGGCTTCACTAATGATGATATTTCCCATTAATAAAATGACTGTCACTCCTGAGAAACTTAAATTCTTTTACAACATCCAAGATTCTTTCCATACCTCCACTTCGAGATTGAACCACATGCTTGTTAGTGTTGTGAATTGGAATTGGAACTGAAAAATAACACTTGTCTGAAGTCTGCTCCTTGCAGCCTGGAATGCTGTCCAAAAAAGCCAACTTTTTTACCCAAGGTTGTGTAAAGGCCTTGTATCTTTCAGACTCTTAAGAGTGAACACTTTTCTGTGGATTTTCTGTTAGGATTTTCTTTGGTATCTTAGTTTTTTGAAGAACTCTTCTATGACACAAGTGTACCTCTTGTAAAAATTTACTTAAGAGCAAGGTTAGCTATAAATATAGAGATTGGGCAACAAAAAGTTTGGATCAGTTCATGAGGATGAATATCTTTTCCAGGTGCTAGTCCTGAATGCTGGTAAAACTGAATACAAGCAGCCATTAAATAATGTATCAAGCACAGATCCTATTAAATAAAAGAGATCTGTTCATAGTATTGTTCAAAACTTAATGCACATGTGGACTGTCTGTTTTTCTTGCTCTTTATTTTTAGCAGTTTCCATGGTGCAGGAATCTGAAGCAGTAGCCGCAAGCAAGCCAACTATTGTAGAGAAGCCTCCATTGTCTTCTGTGTCAGTGAAGCCTCAAGTTGGCTGTTCAGAGGATTATCTGCTTTCTAAACTGCCCCTGGATGGTCAAGAGGTACCATTTGTGGTCCCTCCATTCAAATTGGCTTATGTACAGCCGAAGAACCTTCCTAGTATCTCACATGCTGGAGGGATTCAAGGTAAAACATAAACAGCATTGCTGAAACAGTTGTTCAGCTTCTGCTGCTCCTTGAAAGTTGTCAAGTATTCCTACTGAAAACATATGTTTGCAGAACTTTTCTGGAAGCCTGGTCTTGTCTCTTTTCTCTCTGGACATCCAGAGAGGTTTTGGGAAGCATGTCATCCCACTATGAATCTCTGATGTTGTATGAATAAAACTGAAAGGGAGAATTGCACACCAGTGCTCATATTCAAAGTAATGGAAAACACTTAAAGGAAACAGAAGCTTTAGCAAAGAATTTATTGGAGGCAAGGAAAGACCTAACATATCCCCAGTGTCCATATCACTCAAGTAAGGAAGGAGGGTGGTCTGGCTTTCATGTTTAATGCACTGACTTGTCTTAGCATACTAACACATCTTCCTTTTCAAATTTTGCCGATAGCATGCGCTACTACATGGCCGAATTTTTTTCCCCTACTATTTCCTGCTCTTTTTGCTGCTCTATGGGAGGCCAGGGGTCACAGATCTCAGTGGTCTCTGCCAGTTAGTTCCATGCTCAGACTGCCAAAATGATGTATGTGCATTTAGGCACAGTGGCATTTTAAAAGAATAGGAGCCTGGCGTGGTAACGTAAGTTACAGGGCATATGCTATCACTAGGCTCTTGGTCCTGCCAGGAGATGCCTAGAATTGGGAAGGGAAGATTCTGGCACAGGGGCATACCTGAACAGTTGTTTTCTCTAGAGTTGCTTTGCCTCAGGGACATGATAAACTGATAATATGCTTTTAGTCCCATGTGACTGTTATTTCTTTTCTGAGGGTGGAAACCTTAGTAATTGAAAAAAGTCAACCGCATGTTGCATAATAACTAATGCAGTACTGCCTAACCTTTTTCTGTTTGTGTGGTTTTACTCCCACCCTTCTCTCTTCTCCCTAGGTCCTTGCTGTTGCTTCTTTTCTCCTCCTGCATGCCTATTAGCAAACTTCCTCCTCTCCCTTGCCCACCCCTGCTGGTAACACTGGCACCAAAGCCAAGCTAAGCAGCCTAGCAGAGCTTTTTGGGATAGATTGGCCATTCTGTGCCCGATCTTTTTAGTGGGCTTTGTGATGTCCACCTCGCCAGACATGGACAGGCAACTTAATGCCTGGAGGTAGAACATGTGAGGCCCTCCTCTTCTCGGAGCCTGATCGATCTCCTTCAGGCTCCCTGCTTCCTGGCTAGTTCAGCAGCTAGTTCTTGTAAGTCCGTACTTGGACAAGGTACAGCAATGCAGGACTTGCTCCTGGTAATCCCCTTTCTCACTGGGTCTGGGTTCAGGTCTGCCTTCCTTTGTCCTACCTCATCCGCAAGATACTGTACAAGGAAGTCCATCAAGGACTCTGAGGCACAAATGTTCTTCAGGGAGAAGGAAGATGTGTCTAACAACCTTTAGATAAATGTTTTCTTTGTTCATGCTGTTCTACACAATCTTGTCTGTCAGTGACTTACAAACCAGTGACTTGTCTTCACTGGGTTTCTGCTTCATCATCATTTCTGAAGGACCTGGTGAACAGAGTGGCCCTTAGGCAGTAAAGCCAGTAGATCTTCTGGCAGAATGACCTGACTCTTCATAATTGTCTCTCTTGAGCAAATATTTTAAATTATTGAACAAACATTTGAAAAGTGCCTTTTATGTCAAGTAGACAACTTCTATTTCTCTTTCCAAATATAAATACTTATGTTTTAAAGTACAGCTTTTTAAGCCTCATTAAAGTTGTAGTTAAAAATGCAAAGTTTACTTTTTCGGGACATTTACTAAATACAGTGAAGGGTGCTGCCATTCTTTCTTCACGTTAGCCAAAGCACCAGCATATTCAAAAAATGTATTTAGAGTATTTGCTTCATAGACTGTTGTTAAATATCTGTAGAAGTCCAAGTTCTGCTCTCAGTTCCACTCCATTTTCTGTGCGTGTCTGACCATTTTCCTTTAGTGAAACAGTACATGCTCAGTGTTAGGTCTTGGCATCCCTTCTGAAAGCAGTTAAGTTCTGGCAGCCTTTCTCTTCAATACTCACTGCAGCATGTCTCATGCTTTCACAGAAGTAAGCTAGCAAGAAGGAGTGTGCTCCTGGTCTGGAACACTGGCTTTTCCATCATCTGCTGTGTAGCAATTCTTTATGGTCTCACTTCTAGCGTTCGTCCTAATTTACGTCATGCTCTAGCCCATTGTACTTGAATTCTTGCTTTATCATCTCTCGTGTTCCATCTCACTGTTTTAGTTATTCTTTTTTACTTAGCTGCTAACACCTGGAGGAAAGGATTTTACAGCAATAATAGTTTGCCTCTTGTGGTGCCACACACATGCAGAATTGAAGGGACTTTATAATGGTGTAAAGAACTTTTTAACAGATAGGTGGAAGTCAAGGGAGGTGAAGTGAGGGGAGCAAATGTCAGATCTTGGCAGAGTCCAGGACATCCTATCCCCATTCTCTACTGTACTGTTACATATGGCTTATTTTTGCTCCAGACAGACAAAATGAAGCGCTACAGCAGTGTTCTTTACTGTTCTGCTGATCAAGACATGCATGTTTTTTTCTGAAATGATTATAAATAAAGGAAAGAAAAATAGGGCAGCTGTGCTGTAATGGGCCGAGTAAAGGGCTGGAATTCAAGCATTCTCAGATCTGTCTACTTGTGCCTCAGCCAACAATTCAAGTCATTTTGGACCAGTGGTTTTAGCACTGACAGACTTCCTATGGAAATTGGATGACAAGGAGACTGCAGTCACAAGTTGCATTATCTTTCCATAGAAGACCCTCATAAAGGTCTGAGGGTCCATTAGCCGAGTGGGAATGTCTTGGGGGTAGGTAGCCAAATAAGTCAGAGGTTTTCTGTACACATGGCCCTACTTTTCCTGCTAATTTCTCTGCCTTGCTGTCTGTCTTTGGACCCTTCTGTATTTTAACTAGTTAGGCATTAGTTGTGGAACGGCCAAGACAGAGTATGCATAGCTTTTTATGGCCAATTTAATTCTAATGTTTGCTAGCACACTGGAAATCTGACATAATGCGTATGTGTGTTTTCTTTACTTTTTCTTTTTTTTTTCCCTTTTTCTGAAGTAGATAATATTGAAATGTTTTGTCCTTTGCCCTGAAGGCACTCTGCCTGCCTTATGAAGCCAAGCAGCATGTGTTATGTCTGGAACTCTTGCATTTGGTGTTTACTTATGCTCCGCAGAATCTGCCAGAGCCTCATTTGGTGACCGGAAAGCAGAACTGCACGGCGTGTACCAATGGCCCTGCTATGACGTCTACAATCCATTCTATTTGGAGCATCGGGTTTCGCCAGATCTGATTAGACGCTTCCAAGCAAAATCAGATAATAGGAAATTATATGGATCAGGTAAGAAGCACCGCACCCTTACTTTTCTGTCGTCCTCCCTTTCCCAAGGTTTATAGGTAAGTGAAAAAAGCCATTAGTCTGCAGAAGACATGTTTGATTATAGCAGTTCTCAAACTGGTCTGTACGCTACAGACACTTCTTGGTTGGTGAATCGGTCTTCTTGATTTCCAGCTGTGCTGTTGCTTTCTGTCTTTTAGGGGCTTAACAAGACTTGCATGCATGACACGAAAGCAGACACATTGGCAAAGCAAGCTAGTGTAGCTGCCTCCGATCCAGACCAGGATGCAGTACTGGAGATTCCAGCTACCAGTAATAGGAGTGTTTGAGGGAGACGAAAAAAGGGCAGTACATTGAGTGGAGGAATGCCTGCAGAGTATACGTATGGAGAGAGGAACAAGCACTAAAAAACATTCAGGAGCAGATAGGATAAAAGCAGGTGCAAAATGGGAAGTGACGCTATGTACCAGATTTTTGTAGTTTGATTTTGAAGGTGCAGAAGTGTCCCCACTTACACTGTGTGTTTTTAAGAGTGGAGGAGGGCTGTGAGATAGTAAAAGTTTAGATAGAAAGTGTTTAGCTACCTAGGTAAAAATTTTCTTCTATGCTGTTCATTGGTATATGTATCCTATAATGAATGCTGTTTAGGGTAAAATAGATGGCTAAGTGTTGCTTGCTGTAAGTGATTGCTAAGGCAGACTCATTCAGAAATCTCATATACTTGAAGAAATGCACACACCTCTCTATCTAACTGGAAGCTGGCAACAGCATGCATTTTTAAAGATGTTTTATTTAGAATGATATAGCATATTTATTTAACAGCTGGGGGAAATGTCTCAGTCTGTCCTGTTTTAAAAATAATTCTGAATCACCGTACAGACTATGTGAAAAGACTATTCTATTTACTTTTTTTGAGAGCAAAACACATGTAGAATTTTAGCAGCCTTTAATGCATATGGTTTTGCTAGGCTTTGCAAGCACCTGTGGTGGGAGCCAAATGGGTTTTATAAAACTGTCTTGAACATCTTCCCTTCAGTTCATCTCTTTTTCCATTTTTCTTCAAACTAAGTAAACACTTCACCAGTTTTGTCTTAGTAAGCTTAAACACAAGAAAGGTCACTTAAGTGTGTCTAGAGTACAGTTCTAAAATGCCTTCTTCCTCCAGAGTTTTTGACGTGTTTTAAAAGCTAGATGGTTCCCTTCCGTGCACATCTATAGACTAAGCAAAACTCTAAGCTTATTTGGTTGCAGCAAGTGCTATGATACTTTTCATATATGTGGGCTTAGAACTACAGGATGTGTTTATTTGGAAGGTATGAAGTGAAATTCTTGAATTTGCATGTGAAGTCCCTCCTCTTCATTTAAAAAAAACACCCAGCAACAAAAAACCTGAAAAATAAATTGATTAATACTTTTCCAAAATTTCAGTTAATGTTGGTAAACAATATCTCTTTATGGTTAAAATTTTTCTGCTTTTTTATATTTTACAGAAAGCTTTCTTGGTGTAAAAATTGACAATTTTTCCTATAAAAATTTAATTTTTTTAAAAAGTACCATGTCTTCCCCCACTGCCCCCAAGTTCTTTGAAAACTTTAAACAACTTTACTACAAACAGCAGATCATACTATCTTTAAAGCGTTTTGGTGATTTGTAACTTGTAGGAGCTTCTAGTGGAGATCAGGTGGAAGAGAAAGGTCCATGGAATGTGGAAAGAGGGACAGGCCACTTGGGAAGAGTACAGGAATGTTGTCAGAGCATGCAGAGATGCAACGAGGAAGGCCAAGGCCCACCTGGAGTTGAAGCTGGCAAGGGATGTCATAAACAACAAGAAGGGCTTCTTCAACTACATCAGTAGCAAATGGAAGACTAGGGATAATGTGGGGCCGCTGCTGAATGAGGCGGGTGTCCTGGTGATGGAGGATGCAGAGAAGGCAGAGCTACTGAATGCCTTCTTTGCTTCAGTCTTCAGTGCTAAGACTGGCCTTCAGGAATCCCAGGTCCCAGAGGTAAGAGAAGAAGCCCACAGAGAGGATGACTTTCCCTTGATCGAGGAGAACTGTGTGAGGGACTGCTTAAGTGATCTGGACGCCCACAAATCCATGGGCCCCGATGGAATGCACCCACGAGTGCTGAGGGAGCTGGCGGATGTCATCGCTGAGCCACTCTCCATCATCTTTGAGAGGTCCTGGAGGACAGGAGAGGTGCCCGAGGACTGG
>Ga0065711_1041341_pt1 | contig 16221 bp, 8 predicted proteins | sample Hoacrofraction12_FD_59098 | JGI IMG/M metagenome (GOLD analysis project Ga0065711, IMG submission 59098) | Hoatzin crop microbial communities from Cojedes, Venezuela - Epithelial fraction 12 v2 (version 2) | ecosystem: Host-associated > Birds > Digestive system > Esophagus > Crop | place...
CTGGAGATATTCAAGACCCGCCTGGACAAGGTCCTGTGCAGCCTGCTGTAGGTGACCGTGCTTCGGCAGGAGGGTTGGACTAGATGACCCACAGAGGTCCCTTCCAACCCCTACCATTCTGTGATTCTGTGATAAAAGTTAAATGTTTGTGTACTTGGACACACACTTCGACTGAAAGATGGATTTGAGTGACACCATTTCACGGCTCGAGGAGAACTTGTGTTAAAGATTATTTAAATTGAGAGTGAACTCCAGTAGATCATTTTAGCCATCACCCTGGCATTGGGACTACACTTATTTCAGCAAGTCTGTAAATTTGCCTTGAGTAGCTTCACTGAGGTATACCAATTTTTTTTTCTGTATATGTATACTTCTACATTAAGTCCCACAAGTGTGTACGGTCCTTCACAAATTTGTGCAAAGTCTGTGCGAGGTTGCTGAACTAAAGTTACCAACTACTACAAGAGGGAAATGTAAAAACCAAGAGAAGACAGTTTAACGAAAGATCCTTTGGGAAAATAATGGATGGGTCTTGAAAGCAGGACAGGCTTGTGGTACTGCTCAGTTATAAGCACCAAGACCTCTTGCAGAGATAACTAAACTGTAGGTAGGCATTCCAGAAATTATTGCTGCTGCCTGAAATTCAGAAACTTTTAATGGTTCTCTAGTGAGTAAGCAGCACTATGCTCACTGTTTGATTCATTAGTCATTCATTGTAATGTGAAGTGGTGGGAATCAAGCAAAAGGAACACCGATAGAAACAGATTCTTAAACGTCATTGTAAGGGCTTCAGTGGATATCTCTTTCACATCTGAATAATTGCATCCCAGCAGGGGCTATGGATTTGGATTCTCAATTTCTGTTCCCTTTTAGATGGATGCTGCTGATTTTTTTCCCCCTTTTTTTAACTGGAGTTATACTTCTTGCATCTGGTGCTATTCTTTGACAAAATTGCAGTACTTAAAATGTACTTAAAATTTTTGAAGATACTTTAGGGCTTCAGTCTAAACGTATTTTAGTAAAACAGCGGCCTGAAAGCTACCACAGAAAAAGACAAATGATCCTAGAAAACAGGCGTATATCTGATCTCCCTGTACTGGGCACACAAAGTGAGAGCATTCAGCTTAAGTCTACCACCTACTAGGACAGCCTGTACCATAAAGATTTGAATTCCATAGGCCATTAACTTTAGAATGAAACATAGTTGCCAGATGGCTGCATTTCCCACTGATTGACCACACATTTATTTTCAGGTACATGACAGATGGAGGACTCAACCTATATACAAGGAGTCTGAACCGAATACCAGACCTAGCTGCCTCTCGAGACGTCATTCAGAGAGGGGTTCATGACGTGACTGTGGATGCAGACAGGTAACAGTGCTTTGCTAAGTAAAAAGCTATCTGAGCTTTACGGGTATTTTTCGTCCTTCACACCTGCTAATATATCACTGTTTTGGCCATAAGGAACAGCAAGAGAAAGCAAGGTTCTGAGGCTGCTAGGTTTCCGAGCACACAATATACCAAATACCACAACGAGAGGGGAAGAAGCAAATTTCTCACATGAGAAGGGGACTTAGGGACAATTTATTGTTGAAGATGTAAGAGAAAATAGGAAGCAGCGGAGACCTTATTTGAAATCTTGAAGCTCTGAAGCAGGACACGATTTTTACAGGTTGCCTTGTCAGTTGATGGGTGTAGGTAGGATACACGCTGTCTCTAGGTAGCAGAGAGCCTGCGTGTGCCTGACGAAGTGGGTCAGAACATGCGTTTGGAGTTGGCTGGACCCAGAGCTCTGATCTTCTCCACCCATTTTGCCCTCTGCGGTTGTCAGAAGGCAGCAGTACCTGGGAGCAGTGGGAAGCGAGAAGTGAGGTTATATCCCATTGTCTATGCAGTGTGAAAAAAGAAACAACACTATCGTGCCCTTATACCTGTATATAGGGGTGTGAGCATAAAAACGCGCTCCCACTAGTTCTGCAGATTTGGAAAGTGTTTTCTGTTTCTTGTCCTTGAGCTTAAAGTAGATTCATACTGGTGCCTTGTATCCATGTCTGAGAAATAAAAATTCATAACCCAGCTTTTGCAGAACTTAGAGCTGTCAGCTCTGAGGTTTTGGTCAGACCATCATAGAGATAAGGAGCAGCTGTGAAATTTGGCAGTGTTCACTTTTAGGGGTTGATTTCAGTCCCATCTTTTTAAAATCAAGTTTCCTTTAAAGAAAAAACAAAATTATGTAATCATGAAGGGAGAAAAGGCTCATGAATTGGCTCCAGTTTTACAAACCCAGCAAATCAGTTGAAGAAGTTCTAGGGTATTAAAGTATGTATGATATAATTTTTACTTCACAGTTTTCTGGTGAAAATATGCCTGTGACACAAGTCAGGGATAGTCTGCACTAGTCGAACAGTTTATGCATCAGGATAAAGAACATAATTTTCATCTAGAGATCCAGTTACTTAAAAAAGAAGTTTACTTTAGCTGACATGTTAGCATTTGTTGACCTTGCAGAAAAAGCCTTTTTTAGATAGCAATTCAGATGAACATGGCTCGGTTACTTGGAACACAAGCATTGACATGATGCAAAGACCAGAGAAAGTGTACAGTAGGCGTTTAAGAAAATAATTTGGATAGAACTCAGGCAGTAACAGAAGGAGAAAATGATAAATGAGATGTGGGCAGGAGGGACTTTTGTGGAGCTCTGTATGTGAGAACAAGAACCTTAAGCTCAAAGTGGGAGCGAGGGTGGAAAATTTAGAGGCTGGGAGTCATGCAATTAAAGACAGAATGTCGCTAACACCCACGATTTTGGTATGTCTCTGTATTTTTTTTTTCACCTGGGAATTAGAGTTCTTCCCACCATGCAATATTCATACCCAGGTTGCAAACCATGCACATTTTCCCTGAAAATGATGAGGTCCAAATTCAGGGATTTTTTTAGTATTCCGCAAGTTCTAGGTGCCACTCAAAGACTTTGTGTTTGTTTTCCTTTGAAGTGTTATTTAGTAATATCTGTGTTAATTTGTTCTGTATAGTATGCAGATACATGCATGTTTTGCATGAGAAGCCACAAGGTGTCTATCATCAGCTCTCAATTACTGAGATTGTCCAACATTTCCCAGTACAGAAATCTGTTTCGGTTTCTTTATACAACTTTGTCAGACTGGCTAAAAATGTTGTGCTAAAAACTACTCTGCTGTTTCTGAGTCTTTCATCTCCGAGTCTATCGCTTGCCAGGTTGTGCAGCAGGGATTTCAAATTTGTCAGGAGATTATTTTGGGTCTTGAGTTAAAAGTTGACCAATTTTATGCAAGACACAAGGCTTTTAAAAAAATGAAAATCATGTGTATTCAGGAAAGAGTTCTTTGATCTCAACAACTGAAATCTCAATATATTCCATCTTCACTGCACATTTGCAAACTGCTCTTGACATTAGCAAACTGCATGAGCAAGTCCCAAAGTCATTTTTGAGCTTAAAGCCTACAGATGTGAAGTAGGATTTGCTCTGCAATGACTGCTTTCCCTTACACAAAGAACAAAAGCTGGACTCCTGTGCTCTGCTGGAGCCTCTAAACAGGATGTCATGCAACACGTTATATGCTATCATGTAATTAAAATATTTATCATAAAGCATAGGCATGAGGGATTTAAATTATGGATGTTCAGACAATTCTGGCTTTTGCTGACCTTTCGTGCTTGATTTTTGCAACCTTAATCATGCTTTGTTGACATAGATGTTTTTTTTGATGTGTAAGTGTATGCTGAAGGAGCAAAAAGGTGTTTAGGAAATGGAAAAAATAAAACATTTTTATGAGTTCTGATGATAAAACACATGCTTGCCAAAATGCGTCACAAAAAAAACTGTATTAGGTCAAACAGACACACACAAAAATGTTTATACTGGTCTTCAGCAATGTGTGTCACATTTATGATACAAAATTAGGTGGAAAAAATAATACAGAGATTGCTGAGGTTCTCGCTTTGTTTGACAGGATAGGTTTTGGTCCTTCACAACAGCTTGGGTACCTGAGACTTCATCTTATCTCATGCAGAATTTTAGATTTTATTTTTTCTACTCTGAACAACAAATAGTGGGGTTTGTGTCAGGGTTTCAAGGTATGCCTTGCCACTTGTATTATGAACTTTCATGAAAGACGATTATTCTCCTCTCAGTCTTCCCTGTAGATATGTGAAGAACATATGCATTTTCTCTACTGTATCATTAGCAGAAGCTTTTTTCATAATTGGTATGATTTGCCCTGGCCTTTCTGTTGTGAAGGATTCTGCTGGCATCTCTGTGCAGGCAGAAAATAAATTATATGCTGCAAATACTTGATTTACATTAACAGCCAGGAGAGAAGTTTCAGTATTCTGTCCATCACTAGAGCCAGTAACTTTTGCTGAGAGCAATCCCATGTTCTTCATGAAACCTGAACTTGGGTTTTCTCTGACAACCTAAGTTACAGCTTCTGCTTATATTTTAAAACTTTTTCTTTTTGTGAGCTGGCAGTACAGTATTCGTCAGATAGGTGGGCTGATGATATCTCTAAGGGTAATGCCATTTCTAATGAATGTATACTTTTGGACCGATTCTCATTTCATGCATAAATCAGAAATAGTTCATTGAAATTAAGAGCATGGAACTGGTGTAAAAATACAATCAGGTCCCCAGGTTGATTCCACTCTAAGCTGGTTTCACATAGCACCTGCATCTCCACTTCTTTGGTGAACACCAAAATGCAAAGGGCTGAAGGATCTCCATGTGGAAACCTAGCCTGAGAGAGCTCATCCAAATAATAATATTAAATTGCTCTTTGAACAACTTCATAAAAAGTTAAATTCATGAATGCAGCACAAGCCAAGGCTTAAGTGTTGATTTCTTACTGCTCTGGAAAGCACATTGGTGTAGAAAGGAACACAGCGTATTTGCTTGTTCTAGGGAAAGAACTGTAATGGTTCAACGAAAGGCTGAAGGGACACTGGCAGCCTCAGATAGCAGCGGTTGTATCATTCTTCTTTCGATTTTTTTTCTACTTTGGACTCTTTTTTTGGTCTATAAATGCCTATTCCTTGAAACTTACCTTGCTTCAGGTACTGTAAGAAATTAATTAGAGAGGAAGATGGATCCTCTGCAGTGGGTGTAACTTGGGATGCGGCTGGGAGAGTTCTCAGTGGTGTGATATTACTTTTCATTTATTGTTCTCTCTTCCTTCTCTACACTCTAACATTTGCCTTCTGGGACTCTTAGAGGGAGTATTTGAGGAACATTCTTGGAGTTCAGAACGCTTTTCAAAGGAAGACGAGCCAAAAGAGATTAGATGTAACCACACAAAATTAATTACGTTCATGGGAAGAATAAGGTTTATTGAAAAGTAAGTTGCAATGTTTCCAAGCCACCCTGTGTTGTCCATAAAAACTGTTAAGGAAGTTTAAACAAGCCCTTTTAGAAGGGGATATAGCTCCACTGAGTTCAGCCATTGTCCTTCCACCCCCTATACCTGCTGAATTTAGTGTGCTGTATCAAAAGCCACAGTTTCCTTCACTTTCATCAGCCAACAGTCAACATAATTTGTGCAACCACTCTCCCCTCACATCCCATGAATGCACTACTCTTTTTTTTTTTCACTTTTCCTTCAGAAGAAACCCAAAGCTTTAAAGGTAGCTTATGCTGCTTAGTGGGCTTTTGTCATGACCCGCTTCAGCTACTTGCATTGAATCTGAGCCCCCCTTACACAGAGTTCTTCTGCACAGGGAGTCTTTAAAATGTCTCCACCATCTGTCACATGTGCAGAAGATTTGGCAGTTATCTGAGACTAGCTCAGGCTGGCCTGTGTTTTCTCAGCCAAACCATAATCACCATAATACATTATTAATTGTAATTATAATAAAATAATTCCAGATTTTGCCTGTAGTTTATTAACTAAATCCCTGCATGAATGTCTATAAGTCTTCTCTGGTGTTTGTCTGAGTAGATGAGCCTTGAGTTGGAATATTTTACTTCTGGAAAAGGAAGTTTTCCAGAGTCCAGAGGGCGCCCTGTTTCATAGGGTTGGTAGTATCAGAAAAGGCTGAGAGGTATCTTGAGCAGGAACTTAGAATCCTAATAGAATTCAGTGCCTGTTCTCATGCTGTAAAGTTTTGGCAGCACATTGAAATTTCTGATGTAATTTGGAATTTAACTATTTGGAATGTTGTTCAGTGGACAGGCATACTTTATGTTCTGCCCTTCTATCCGGATGCTTCCGCGCAATGTGTGTCTCAGCGCTGTACTAGTACTGTGCTTTCTGCCATGTGGCTCTGCAGTTTGGTATTGATGCACTCACTGTTCTGCCATATTCCAATTGTTATCTGTTCAGTTTGGTGCTTCTGGTAGCAGAGCAAGATTTACTATGGGTAGTTAAAGAAAATGTGTATGCCAGAGTATTGGACAATTCGCTGTGTGCACACATTCAGCCCTCTTCCCTTTCCTCTGTCTCCCAACTATTCAGCTGCATCCAGCTCTGGGCACCAGTGTCTACAGCAATAATACAAATATTCATCCCATAGATATGAAATAATAAATAATAAAGCACAAAATATAAATATCTACTTATTCCTATCTAGAACTTTTTTGGGCAAAAGTGAGTTTTGCTGCAAAACTACTGCAACTGTGTAGGGAGGCTTCGCATACCTTTGCACCTGCCTTCACCACTAAGTATGGCTGTGATTACTATTCTGTGCACAAACTAAAAAAGTCATTATAGACCTTAAAGTCAGCATAATTTATACAGTCATGTGATCTTCTATAATTTTTCTGACTGTGATTTTACAATATTAGTAGGTTCTTAGGATACTGAAATAATTATAAACATCTATATCTCACTATTTTTGCAGTTATTACTCAAATCTGTCCCAAAACCGTAACTCAAGAATCTCTCCTGTGAAGCAATTTAAATTTTAAACTGTTTTTACTATTGTTGCTCTCTTCTATACTTTTAATCTCCCATAATTTCACTTCACAGCTGTTGTTGTTAATATTTCCCACTATTTACTTTTATTATTCTCAAATGATCCTGCATTTTCACAATCTTTGGTGTAAATCTTTCCTCATTTTGGCATCTGGTGGGCTATTTAGAAAGTTACTAGTTAGAAATGTCTGTTTCAATGAGTATCTTGGTTTTTATTGTTTCTGCAAAGTACGGATGCTAAATTTAAGTACCTAAAGCATAAATATGTATGTATCCATGCATGAAAAGCAGAATAATTGTGTCAAAAGGAGGACTCCTAGTTTTTTGGCTCATTATGTTAAGTATTCAGGATCCTCTGAGGATTAATATCTTACTTTCAAAAGCATAATGAGAAATAAATTTTTCAGTAATATGATTTTGTACAGCATTATTAATTTCAAAAGAGTGGTATTTGAATTAAGTATAACTTTATTTCTGGTCATGCTTTCAAAAGTCAGGATTTGGACAATATAAAGTAAGCAGAGCAATTAGACTTTGATCTCACTTTGTGAGGTTGCCCCCTTCCTTAGTTGCTTTAAATATCTGTAGAAACTGCCCATAGCACCACAAACCAAAACATGGAAACATTTAACAGCTGTGTGAGTTTTTAGGTTCAGATACTTTATTAATATCAGTGACATAAACAAACTGCATTGTTAGCATGTTGTCATTAATATGTTGAACTGTCATGATCCTGCAACATCATGTCTGCAGACAAATTTTGCATCTTAAATAAGGAAATGAAATTCAGAAAAGGCAAGAGCAGTGCAAGGCAGATGTTTACGTTAAAACAAGATTGAGCTGCAAGTGATTATGTGAAATTAATGACAAATGAAGTTTTCTCATCTTCAATTTTTGTCGAGTGGCAGAAGGAGGGAGAATATCAACTAATTACGGTTTGTATGAAAAAGGAATTCATGGAAGCAAGTTTTTAAACTTTTGTGAGGAATGGAAGTGAATTGCATTCTCATGCTATGTTAAATGAGCTGAGTGTACAGTTAGCTGTAGGGTCATTAAACCAAAGGCTGACGGTTTAAAGCTGACACATTTAACATTCTCACACATCTACTTTGTCAAAGTGGGTGGTGTCGAGCTAGGTATTAATGCCATGCAATCTATTTGCATTATTTATTTATGCTTATCTCAAAGTTTGGTTTAGATACTTAAAAATTATCTGAAATGGGGCTGCACTTTATTGTATATTAACAGATTGTAAATACGTCCCTTCAGGAAAAATGAAGATGGTTTGTTCTGATTGTAATCTACTTCTGAACACAGTAACAGTGTCTTTAATAACAACTACCCAAGACGCAGTGTACAGTTTCAGCAGCAGCAGCAGCATTTTGGTCCACTACTGTACTTCGTTGTTATCAGCCAAGACTAACGTAGTGTCTCCCTTGTGTTAGAACAAAACACAGGTAGCAAGATTTAAATCATTACCCAAAATACTCCAGGCTCAAATATAAAATTAAAGAACTTGAATCTCCTGTGTGATACATATTTGAGTCCTGAAGTCAAGAAACATACGAAGTTCTTTAAAATGTCTTGATTTGTTTGAAGGCTGGAGGAAAAAATTTGTAATTTTATTCTCCTGCGTGGCTATTAAAAATAAAAAAATCATATTGAAATGTGTAATAAAATAGGTGCAATTGAGACTACAGTTCTAACATTAACAAACATGGTGTATTTTAGATAGATGCTTCATGAAACAATATTAAAATTATGATTTTGATAATTTACTATTGGAGATGCAGCAGCTTGTGATCACTACATTGTCTTTTGTTCTAAGTTGCTTCAGAGAGACCTACTTCCTCATGGAGTAAATATTCTTATTTATTAATTAAGTCATTTATTAAAGAGGTGGTTTTATAATAGCTGCTTACCAGATTGAGGTAGCTCTTGGTACGCATATACATGCATGCTTGGCAAACAAACATAAGGATTATAAGAATGTTCCTATTAACAATTTCATAGTAAGTAATTTATTTAAAATACTGTAAAAATCCTTTGCCTTGGATTTATTAGGTATAAGTTCTCTTTAAAGAATATTGGGATTTGGCAGCTTCAGCAGACCTCTAAAATGATGAGAGACAGAAAAAAAATGGAGAGCCACATCATGATGCACTTTTTGCACCCACAAGAGGTAATAAGAAAGGGGAAAAATGATCTACTCTGACAGCTACTTACTGTGGTTTTGTACACCAGCTACTCCTCCTAGTTGGCAGGTAGACAAAACAGGTAGGTGAAAGGAAGGATAAATTTAAATTAAGGTTAGCATCTTATGGGTTTAAGTGCACTTTTGCTGCTTTAGCTGTAGGGCTGCTTACAGTGTGGCAGAGGGAAATGGCAAGGTTTTGACCCATTCCCTTGCAATGCGCTGCTCTTAGAGCACAACAATAATGCTCTCTGTCCTGGGGTGCAGGAATGCAGTGATGTTCAATGCATTTTGGATTGGCAATTGCATTGTGAAGTAACTTCATCATTAGTGGCTAAAAAGACAGCCGAAATACAGCGGAAAGCTGGTCATGGGTTATCTATGATTAGACAAAATTAAAAGAAGGATGTATCTAAAGCTGTGCAGCTTAAAAAAACACAGGAGCCTTTTATTTTCTGGAAAAAGAATGTACTTTCAACCCTGTAGACTGGATAAAGACAGTGTTCAAAGGGAGAAAGCATGAAGGGAAAGCTGGGAAGGAAACAGTGTGGCAGAAACACTGCCAGCCAGTGCAGAGAATACCCCTCGCTGCAGGACACTGGCTGTGGACCCCCACATGTGCTAGCCTTTCTCTTTGAAAAAACATCCCTCCGTTTGCTTGTATCAACGTACTTACAAATCTTAACCGTGTCACCTCTGAGTCTTCTTGTGATGGGGAAAGGAAGAGGCAATCCTCCCTCTTCAATTTGTTCTCTGAGTGCCGTTGTGGAGGCTTCCTGCCCCTCCTGAGACCCCTGTGACAACCTCAGCTCCCCACGGGGAGATGTTTGGTGCAGCAATGTGCTTGGAGTTTGTTTTCTTTTGAAGTTACAGCACTAATCTCATCTGTATCTAATTGTTAAAATATTAAGTCTTCAAAGATTTCCTTTGTAAACAAAGGGCTGTCATAACAGTTTAAGCAGGATCAGATGTGTAAACTTAAAGAGCATAACCCTCAATGAATTTTAGAGAATAAGTTTTTTACAGAAGTATACAGTATAGTTATAATTCAAACCTGCTTAGTGGCTTGAATAATGTGAAATACATTATTTGAAAGAAATTTTAAAAATAGCTTTGCCTAATTGCAATTTACCTGAGCAAAGGACCTTTTAGTCTGGTACGCGTGTGCATCAGTTTTAATTTCTGATGTGCTAAACTTTCTCTTTTCCTTTTGGATGCATTATGCTCCAGATCAGTTTCATACTGCAGAACAGAATGTAAAATGGCTGCTAGCCCTATTAACTGCTGTGCAGGTAAATTCATAAAAGAAAAATTGCTTTACTGTGGTTTAAAAGCATGTGTTGGAGATAATTGCATTGCCCTAGGAAGAACAAAAATTGACAGAACAGGTGTCTGTCATTACTCAAAGTTTTATCTAGAAATAAATCTTATTAATATAAACTAGGGTCTTTTATATTATAATATCCTAAAATTTTTGATCAGACACTTTGTATACTGACTCAAAAGTGAAATTAAGCTATTTCAAATGGATAGAATCTGAACTAGTTTCTGGAAAACAGACTACAGAGACAGAAAATATTGAGTTATGCATTACATATCTTATGACTGTTCATTAATAAACATATTCATGTTGATAGCCAGTGCCTAAAATCTGAACATTTGTTGCTTCAAACTAGAAATGCACACACAATTCTAGTAGCAAGATTGTCAACTTTAGGAACAAGACGTGAGGAATAAAGGTAGGCTGTATTTAACTTCTTTTGTTTAAATCAAGCCTGGGTCTTTCTATAAGATATTTGTTGCCAGATTCAAATACCAGAGTAGACAAATTTTAATGAGTGGTCTGTGTCTGGGGTGACTGGAGGACATGTAATGCTTTATGAGAGGCAAGTGATCAGTAAAGGTGTATAATCATCATGACTCATGCACCACCATCTGGAGGCTCTTATCTCTTTCTATTGACTGTACCAGGAATGTAGCTAGACAGCTAGCTTTTGGTTTATATTAAGATGAAACATGCCTGGTTTGAAGAATTAAAAAAAAAATCAAACAAAATAAAGCTCCTGGCCTTTTCATTTTAAATAAAAGAAATTCTAATGGAGCACTGCAGTGAAGTGACAAGCCTCTATGTAGTTACATCAGCTACAGCATGACATGATGTACTGTCATCCAGGGGTAGTGCTTTAGTGGAAGGAATTACCTTCCAAGGGATATTAGAAAGGTTCCATTTTAGGTAAACCAGTTCCTGTACAGATAAGTTATTGAAAGACAAATCAGCATGCTTCTTTAAGGTTAAAGAATTATTCTTTTTCCTCTTTGAGTTAAAATCCTCAGTGTGCCCTGTATGACCCAAATCTTTTGATGTGTAAAAAGGAACTGAATTGGCTCTATTTTGCAAGTATTTTCCTTTTGTTCAAGATAGAAAGAAATTTACGATCCCCTGTTTTGTACATCTTTCTTTCTCCCTCTTTAATAATTTTAAATTAACGATACCAGCAATGCTTTTGAGAAATGGATGAATATAAAGCAGATAAGCTCAATGGAAAAACACGTAGGAAAAATAATTTTTTGTGTATTAAAAGTAGAGTACGTTGACAACAATAATTTAGGGCCTTCCAGATAAATCATGAAAGCTAATATCCTACCTAGATTTTCAATAGCTTTCCCTAAACAGCTCTTTTGCATAAAATTACCCATCATATTTACTTTTGGAATGATTCTATTGGATTGGCAATGTGGGAAATTTTAAGACTCGGCTTGTGTGTATGAGTGTCGTTCCAGCGTGCCACTGAATTGCTGAGTGGTGGTAAGCAAGCTCCAAGAACTCTAATTTCTCCAGATTTCCAATGTGGGCAGTAAGAAGAGCCGACATCACTGAAAATTTATGATGGATAGTTTATTAATTTTGGATTGCTTCTTTGGTGGTATTTTGTCAGATTCTTGGACCTGCTGCAGCTCTTTGGTGCAACTCAGCACAAAGGTAATAAATACTGAGGCAGCTGGTCAGCAATGCTACATGCAGCATTAGTCCTCAGTCTGTAGTGGGTTTGACTAGTGCTTACTGAGGGAGCTGTAACAATCTCCTTGACAGGAGCTCCATTTCTTTCCCTAGCCGTGGCTGTGACATAAGGGGGAACTGAACTATGGCATATTTGTTGTCTTAAAGCTGCAAGCATCTTCTCCACCACGCCCCACTCGGAAATTGTTAGCTGTTGTCCTTTCTCCATAAAAGTAGCAGTGAAACCCAAATACCGGGTGCATTTCACTAAAAGTATTGAATTGCCAAAGGAGTAAGGTCTTTGAGCTTCTCTTTCAAGAATATAGCAGTGCATTTCTGGGTTCACAGTTCTGGCCTTGCCATAGGTATTCATTAGGATGCCAAATTGCTATCAACGCTTCAACATTTTAAAATTAAAGAAAAAGATAAAAATAATTTATTCTTTATTTTTCAGTAGATTGCAGGTTTTGAAAGAAATTTCTGTCTTGATAACATCAAGAACTGATCACCAGGTTCAGCTTCTTATAAATATACTCTAACTAAAGGGAGCTCAGTTTTTTTTGTGGATGATCCTTCTGGAAAGTGAATACTCCTTATAAAACTGGTTTTGAACAGTGTCTCCTGCTTTCCAACCTCCTACCTTGTTCCCTCCCTACCACCCATATTGTGGCTACCCATAGAGGAAAAATCATAACGACTTCTATCCGGATATTCACTTAAACCTTTAAAAGACCCCCTGTAAGATTTACTAGGTATGGTATACAACAATCTAGTGGCTGCTACATGGACAACCAAAGCTGCCTCCCATCAGTCCCATGCTCAAGGAAAATACACAGAGGATATGAAGTCATATTTTCTCCCCTATCTGGCAGCTGTGATATTTTAGACCAGTGTCTTAAAAATTAGGATTAATTATCCGTGCCGTACTAAGAGTAATTTGTATCATACAGCAGAGAACAAAGGATAGTGTTGTCATTTTTATGTATAATAATTCATATATTTGATAGGAGACTAATGAAGACTCCAACTTAATTTCTTAGGAAATTCTGCTGTTCATGTTACCAGTCTTTGGGAAACCACTTTTTCTTGCTCAAACAGCAGTTTTATGTTTTGTTCCTGGTATCTCAGTTGCATTTCACAAGGAGAAGTTGGTATAAAAGGCCATCTTAAATCCTAATAAAGAGTTAACCCAATTTAAGTATCTAACACGTGGATTTATAGGATTTGTATTTGAAAACCTGAGCCCGGCTATTAGGAAATAAATATGATTTAAAAACGAAAACTAGGAAAGATAAATAAGGACCTTTTGATTAAAAAAATGAGAACTGTAAGCAATCTGATAATTTCAGGATGGCTGGCACTATGGAGGTCACAAAACAGTAAATAAAACTAGATTTTCAGAGGACAGTGTTAGATTTTTACATGTTCGCTATTAGTGTTTTAGGCAAAACGAAATACACCTTAGTGATCTTAAAACGGAATCTTCCACAGTTAATTGTGTTTTATCTTGGAATGTTTTTCCAAAATATTGTTTGCAAAACTGTGCCATAATGTAGAGATTATGCCAAACGTGTTGTCAGGTCTTCCTGCAGGGTACGTGATTAAATTCAAGAGCTGAATGCTTAAGTTGTAGATTTAGAAAATTACTTTCTCTTTTCATTTGACCCTGAAGAATTCCCTTAGGAGAAATTTGTAGATTAATGTACATGTCACAGAAAGCCTTTGCTCTTTACAGAAACTCAGACATGAATCTTACTCTTCTTCCCTGCCTTTTTCTATTTGTGATAGGAGAATAAACACCAATATGTTGAACCACTATGATTTTAGAAGATGTGTATGTATTTTTGCTGAACAGTCTCATGAGAATATTGGAGGTCTGTAATATATTTAATCAGCCTAACATTTATTATATGCATTTTAATTCTTGGCCCCACTAAAAAAGATGAGACAACTCCTACACTGGGCCCCCCATGATGCCGGCTTCCTTGTGGGTCTCCAATGCATACCCTGCACACCACACTGTATTTGCCATTACAAACTTCCCAAAAAGGATTGTGTTAGCACACTCTAAATTTTCTTTACGGTTAGCCAGAGAGTACTCAAAATGATTTAGTATTTTCCTAAGCAGTTCTTCAAAAGGAGCGTATGTTAAAAGTGTGGTCAGAAAGTGACCGGTTGGCCGGGCTGAACGCGGAGCAGGAAGCTACCAGGGGCACAGCAGAGAAGGGACTTCGTTATGAAGAAAATGCAAACCATGTTGCTAATTACGTACCAAAGGAGAGTTATTGTATGTCTCCTAACACCTGAAGTTCTTCTAAAGAGACTGCTGAAGTTATGCATAGAAGATATCAAAAGGATGCTGAGCAGACCACTGTTCCCAGGAGTGTAGGTACCATGATGAGTAGAGTGTGCATGCCTGCACGGCTGCGTTCAAGGTCTGGTCAGGCTGCCAGCAGTTCTGGTTAGTGTGCCCGCAGAGTAAGACTGTGCAACATCCTCAGCCAACTTAGCTGCGATACTCTGAAATAATTTTATAGTCTGTTGACTGGAAAAAAATGCAAGTATTTCTGTTGTGTTTGGTTTTGGCATGGATGCTATGACTTCTTTTAGAGGAATATGATCATCCCTATGTTGAAGAGGAAATTGGCCAAATACAGAGAGCCCTAAGTGTCTTGCAATGCTGCTGGCAGCTCAAGAGCTCCACACAGGTGGGGTGGCTCCCTGAGCTTCATGCTTCAGCTCTTGCCAGCTGCTACGTGTAGCCAAATAGTTGCTCAAGAACCCTTCGAGATGCCCTCAATTATAAGAAATGTTTCGTTAATGTCCATTCATCCCCGACTGTGGAAATCCAGACGTGGCCTGGAGGCATTGGTATGTTCTGGGTTCAACTGAGATGCACCAGGGAATTTAACCTGCAGTAGCCGAATGTGTAAAGCTTTAGCCAGATAAATGAGATAAAGGAGGAAAACTGTATTAAATCTAGATAAATCAGTTCTGTATTGTGTCAGGAATGGAAAGACATTTCTCAGCATAGTACTTCAGTGTAATACGCTATAGTGGCAAAAAAGTACTGATAGTTTTCCTTTGTGCTGCAGTTTCAAAGTTCTCTGATACATATTTAGCTGCCAGTTTGTAATAAAGTCTGTGTGTCAGTGCCATCAGGACTTTGTGCAAGCCTTGAGAGTCAGCCGGCTTCATATTCTAATCAAAGTAAAATCTCATGGAGCTAATATCAGAGGCTCTACAAAAATGTATGGCAGCAACTGGTTTTAATAAGAAATAAATAATTGGGTGTGTGGTGTGTAGCAAGTTGTAGTCTTCAACTTTATACATGATTTCACTTTAATGCTTATGTTCCTTTAATTTTCCACTAGTTAAAAAAGCACAATGCTTTTTTTGTTTTCCCAGTATATTTTCATTTTTGTGTTGTTAAATGGCTTATTTTTGGCAGAGAAAAAAATAATTCATTGGACAAGAACATATAGAAACATTAATGCATTTCCTGAAAGCTAGTTTTGTGTTGATGTTTCTCTATGAAGCTGTTCCATGTGCTATTTTTCTGTAAATTTTAAGAGAAATCTTAGAAATCTTTTTAAAAAATTATCACTGGTAAAGCAAGGGTTTTTTAGAGCCAAACTTTTGCCAGTTTTAATTTTTCTCATTAAAGATGGATTTTTTTAAAAAAGCCATTACCTCAGTTACTTCTGAGTCACTGCTAATTTAAAGTCAGACCCCCATTATTAATGGGTTTCTCTTCCTAGTGCTAGTTTTTTATGCTGATATTTTTATTAGAGCCTTCTGTATTCCCATTTGGATAGTATTACTTCACGATGCTTCTTCTCAGGCGTTATCTCTTGCCTGCAAGACTTGGCTGAAGCCATGTTATTAATTGGTTTCCTCCCCGCTTTCGTTTTACTAGAAAGGACTTTTTTAACCTTCGAACTTTGAAATCACATTGGTCATTTCTTTCTCCTTGCATTTTTCTTTTGAAGCAGTATTGAATTCCATTATACCTCCTGGGGTGTCTTTTAGGTTTGACCAGCTTTCCTGTACTCTAGTAGTTGTGTTGTTTGGGGGGGGGGG
>Ga0065711_1041348_pt1 | contig 16221 bp, 7 predicted proteins | sample Hoacrofraction12_FD_59098 | JGI IMG/M metagenome (GOLD analysis project Ga0065711, IMG submission 59098) | Hoatzin crop microbial communities from Cojedes, Venezuela - Epithelial fraction 12 v2 (version 2) | ecosystem: Host-associated > Birds > Digestive system > Esophagus > Crop | place...
CTACCCTGTCTGGATCTACAGGGATGCTCCAGGGAGCTCCCAGTGAAAATCTGCTTCTTTTTATCCCATAAAACATTTCCTAGCTTAGAAATCTAACTTTGGCTAGATCAAAATATCCTAAGGTAACACATGTTCTGATGAGACGTCCAACCCTAATCCATTATTTTCACTGATGAACCCAGAATAAATACAAAGTGTCTGCTGTTAAAGCTGTCTTCCCTGCCAGTAGACAGGAGAATAAAAAAACTGAGGTGAAAGCAGCAACATAGGGATTTGGCTGAATCCTTTCAAACAAAATGCAGTGAATGACAGCAGAAGCAAGGATCTGTGGCTGGGAGAAAGAAACATAGACCTCATCTACAGAATAAAAAAACATTCAGTGACTAAATGATAATCAGTAAAATTTAATAACTATGATCAGACCAAAGCAATTGGTTAAGCAATGCAGTTCAGGGCAGTGCTACAGTGAGGAATTACATGAATGTGTTAGCATGGGTTAACGAGAGGTAGCAAGGCTTGATGACCTCTGTATGCTGTCCTGTTGAGATCCTTCTGCCTATCTTTGAAAACAAATGCGGAAAAAATAAAGGCTTACAGGGAAAGAAAATCCCCCAAATCCTCACCTCTGTTAAACGCCTGGAGCAAGGTCTTCAAACAAGGGTCTCGCTGAACTCACTTTGTTTAGCTGGTTGGAAATAAGATCGAAAGCCCACTTGATTGCAGCATTAAAGGACTTCAGAAAGAAAAGAAAAAAAGTGTTAAAGATCACAGAGTAAGGTGGGTGTCCTGGTTTCGGCTGGGATAGAGTTAATTCAATCCAGCACAAGTTCTTTCACTCAGGCACTAACCTGTGATGTGCAGAGAGGTCAGAGGATGTGATCTAATGGTGTGGACAGACCCTCATTTCCAGATACCAGGAAAATATCACATGTAGAGGCGTAGTTAAGCTTGATCACTGAGCAAATATTGGAGCAGCCCTGACCCCTTGTAGTTCTTTCAGTATATCCTCAGGGCATTTTCCAAAGGTGGACATATTCAAAAACATGTTTTGCTTCAAGTCATATAGGCACAACTGTTGGGACACAGTCTAGATCTCTTCCTTCTTCAGCTCCTATTTTTGCTTGCTAGGAAATTAGTACATTAATTCAAGTACTAGATTTTCCTTGAAGAAAAAGCCAAAGGGTGGGATAAAATATAGGGCTGATAAGGATGTTGAGAGGACATCTAATCCATCTCCAACCTGGACTTTAAATATGACATTTTTATGATCCATATCTCTCTGTTTTCTGGAAGAAAGCAGATCCTGAGTCCCCACTGCCACAACCTTATCCCAAGCTTGAGCCACAGCTGGGATGCAGTTTCATGCCCTGTAGATGGTTGCACACTCTTTAGAGGGTAAGCCTCCTTTTCTGGAGCCCAAATCAGGAGCCTCTTCCGAGGCACTAGAACAAAGCAATAGCTCTGGTAGTAGCAGTGGCATCTTTAAATGAAGTGGTTCAGGCACCAGCATCACCATCGTCTCTGCATCTGAGCACTCAGGGTGGACCAGTCCAACAAGCAGCCACCTAAGCTCTAATTAATGTTCTTAAGAGCTTAGTAGCCCTTATTAATTGTTGTATTATCACAATTAGCCAGTTATTAACACTGCCATAAGTAGCTTGAACAGCCAAAATATGCTAGCTCTTTCCTTAAAGCGTAGTTGTAGTCTTACAGCAGCCAACTCTCCAGTCTTCTCAAAGAGCATTTAAACACAAGTGCTGCAGTTAACTTGCCATTGAATGCATCTGCATTAATTACTTGCATTATTAACAATGGAATGGCTGCCTAATTAACTCAGAGCAGCACAGGCTACTTTGCTAAATGTTAATTAAATGCTTCATTGGCAGACTGTATTTTTTCAGCTTCAAAGCGAACAAACCTACTGTGTATTGCAGCCAATTCTATTCAATTTATAAAACTGTTCAGTTCTCAATCATAGCTCTGCTGAAATATTACACCAAGCAGTCTCTGGAGAAGAGATTTCATTTACATCTTTCCCAGCTCCAAGGAGAACCAAGTAGTTTCTTTGCTTCTTATTGTTTTGTTTTTAAAAATGTACTGCCCAGCTAAACTAGAAGCAACTGTGTTACTGTTGATGAGCTAAATTCACTTACATGAAAAGAAAAAAACAGACAGTGAACAGTGTAAGTTGGCCACAAGGATATTTAGTTTAAGCCAATAGAGCTCCTTTCACAGTCTTTTGCGTATGCTTTTAGCTTGCTTCAATTACGAAACAAAATATTTTAGTTTAAGTCAGTGGGGGCGAACACACAGCCCTTATTTAGTCACAAGCATCTAATTATTTTGTGGTGGCAATTATGTGTTTAACATTTGTTCTGTTACTGTACTTCAGAGTTTTTTGCGGCTATTTCTCAGCTCTTCCAACCTGAATAGTATTGGATACGAATGTTAGGAAGACATTACCCCCTGCAAAAATAATGAAAACAGGCTAAAAATCCCAAAAGGAACAAGCCTCAGAGTCCTTAATTATTTCCCAAGTCAGGGTTGTTTAGTCTATGCTGAAGAATGAAAATATATAATTTACAACACCTCTTGTTATCAGAGATAGCAAAAAGTTGACTCCTTTAAAACACCCATTTCATAAGGGACCACCAAGTATTTGTTTCCTTCTTGAAAAATTACATTTCACCTCATCAGCCTGGTGGAAACAATGAAAAATGATTTGATACATTGTCAGCTTGAACTTTCAGTGTGGAAAGAGAACTCCATGTGCAGGATCAGACCATAATTTTAATTTAAAACAGAAGTCTTCCTTCAGAATGAGTGGCTGAATTCAACCATGTGTGTCAGGTAACCAAAAAGGAAAAAAAGATAGATGAGAAAATGATTTTTAGAAGCCAAACAGCAAAATAATCCACAGCATGTAACTGAAAAAGAAAAAGCTTGTATTTAAATTGTGCAGTGCATGGAAGATGCTGATTATAACACTATCACAAGGCCGTATTTTATTAATTCAGAAAAGCTGAGAGAATGGGGAGAGCTGAAAATCACTCCACTGCATTTTGTCTCACAGGATGTTTCTTCTTCTGCTTTATGCAGTCTGATAGCAGAGAAACCACGTATAAAGTTATCATTTCAAACCTTGATATTTTCATGGACCTTCTGTGGTGCTAATGGGGCACTGACACAGCTTACGGAGATTGCTTCAAGCTCACCAAAGCATCAGACAAGCATTAAGGTAATGCTAATTACTCAGGCTGCATTTTAGAAGCCTTCTCAACAGTTAAAATAAGAGCTGAAATCCTGGAAGGGAAAAGGAGAGTTACAGCATGAAAGAATGAGGCTAAATACTGTTTGATAGCAGTGTGATTAAAGCATTCACCTGGGGGACAAGGGAACTGGTGAACGACGAACACAAAACAGCCATTCAAAGCTTGAAGGGAGGTCATCTGCCTGTCAGAAGAAAAGCATAATAACAAATTCTCAAGTTACATCCAAGCTAACTGGTCCCCCAAAATGCTGCATCCTACGGACCTAGAATCAAAAGGAATCAATTTGTCACTGTTCAACTGAGTTGCAATTAATGTTTCTGCACATATTCATATCCCAAACAAACACTTCTATTTTCATTGTACAGATCGTCCTCACGGAGGTTTTTAGTGTTGGTGTTTTTTGTGTTGTTATTCTTCTACCCTGAGAACATGGGCCTGTCAGTTAACACACTCAGCTGATGCCATGTCAAATACTAAGCTTTCATAAGAGTATTGCTTTGATATTTAACTCTCATGGAAAAGAGTACAGTCCATTTATTGATCTGTTACTTTATAGGAATGGATATATTTAAACAATAATCCTCATTACCAACCATACTCACATGATGGCTAAGTGTACCTGTTATCAGACACAGCCAAGCCGGTAGTGACGAAGCAAGTCTGAGGTGAAGTCAGAAAGTCATGCCCATGGGTCAGGGTCTGGGTCAATGGGACACGTGACCAGGCATGGGCACAGCTACAACATCCACCGCATCAGACCTCTGGCAGGGACCAGGGATGACAGCATCAGCTTAAGAGTCACTCCACGTGAAGAAATGGGGAGCCTTCAGTGAGGCAGCTTCTAACTCCTCCTTTGAAGGCCACCAGCTACATTACTTCTCATCTGGCCCTGAACCCAGGCAGTCAAACCCTAGAAAGGGTAATGATGGTGCAGATGCTCTTGGAACCCTTACAGAATCATTCAGTTTCCCAGAGTGTCTTCACAATGAAAAAATCTCTGGACTTCCAGTGGAAAATAGTGTCGACCTTGGCATCAGCAAAGGCCCGGGAAACATTACAGGTTACATTGCTTTCTGGTTCACTTGATGTATAAATTACCAGTGAGGCAAATATAATCTCAACAATTTGAAGCAGGAAAAAACTTAGAATATCTACCAGGCACAATAGAAATTATGCTAAGGTAGCTCCAAACTTCTCATATGAAACCCACCTTTTACTCTTAACTTCCAAAGTATGAGATTCACCTCTTCTAATTGAGAATAATCTGCACACCCAAATGTAGATCTTTGACTCCATTTGGGAAGGCCTAGGGCACATTGTCCAGCTTCTGGCTCTCACTCCAGGGAATCACAGCTCTTCCACCATCTTGTGTCAGGCTGGTCACTCCAAGCCCTTTTTGTAGTTAACGGAGAGAAAGGCAGCTGCAGAGAATGATTTATTTGGCATATCTTCAATTTCTGTCTAAAGATGAGATTAATCTCCCTGTAGAGATGCTTCTTTCTCTCCATCAGTGGTAAAGGGAGCCTGGAGTGACTGTCAGAGACTGTAATCCCCAGCTTTGGGACACATAAACCAGAGCAGATGAATTCTACCCACTCTGTCTCCTGTGCATGACCTGCAGGGAAAAGCCAATACATCCAACAGGCAATAACTTCCCACTAGCAATGAAACAATCATTCCTGGCATCAGTTTCAGTGTCCTGTACCTGAATCTTATTCACTGGCCTGTTCTTTTATAAAGATAATGGAATTCAGTTCAATACTTAGCCCCCTGCATGGCTTGAGCCTGATACTGATCACAGCTTGCAAGGGGGGTGGATAGGAATAGTACTGTATTGATTTCACGTAAACCTCTTACTCCAGTGGCAGGTTATGAACCATTTCACATCCCAAGACAACTTAAGTCCCCAGTACCTCCGTGTAACCATTTATCTCCATTAGAAAGTTAGACAGAGAGCCCAGCTCATGACTGTCATGTAGCAGCTACCATTTTTGTCCTTAGTAATTGAAAAGAAATAGACCTGCGAGAGACAGAACAAGCCCTACTCCTTCCTGCTTGGCAAAGCCAAGTACTGTGATATTGGCAGGCATTTTGCCCCTGACTTTCAAGGGCAACGATCAATCTCTTTATTCTTTACTTGAAAGCTGTCAGTCTCATCCTTTATCAATCTCCAGGACCTATGGTGTTGATTTTTCTGGCAAATTTTTATCAATTGTGAGTAGGGGATTTCCAGGCTTAGCTGAATTCCAGAGTGCTTTTAGGAAAACAATAGATCCTGATTTAAAAGCGGTTAGACAAAAAGCACGTACCCTATTCCCTTCTGTAAATAGTTTCCGTACTTGCTGTCACTGTTAAAAATGCATACTTATGTCTAGTCTGACCTTGCCTAGCTACTGGGGATTTTTTTTTCTGCAAGCCTGAAAAGGTCTGTGCCATCCGCTGGTTGTGACGCAGCAGTAGCAAGTTCTGTGGGCAGGTGCACAGCAAAATCCTGCTATCCTGAACAGCAGGGCAGACCCAGTTGTGCGCTTTCCAGATGTGCCATAGAATCTTAGAACCATAGAATCATACAAGGGTTGGAAGGGACCTTAAAGATCATCTGGTTCCAACCCCCCCTGCCATCAGCAGGGACACCTTCCACTAGACCAGGTTGCTTAGATCTCCATCCAACCTGGCCTTGAACACTGCCAGGGAGGGGACAGCCATAGCTTCACTGGGCAACCGGGGCCAGAGTTTCACCACCCTCATGGTGAAGAATTTCTTCCTAATATCTAATCAAAATCTGCCCTCTTTTAGTTTAGAACCGTTCCCCCTTGTCCTATCACTACATACCCTTGTGAAAAGCCCCTCTCCATCCTTCCTGTCAGCCCCTCCAGGCATTGGCAGCTGCTCTAAGGTCACCCCGGAGCCTTCTCTTCTCCAGGCTGAACAGCCCCAACTCCCTCAGCCTGTCCTCCGAGGAGAGGTACTCCAGCCCTCGGATCATCTTCGTGGCCCTTCGTGGCATGTTACCCACCTGCAAGCTGGCAGTGTTGTGCTGGCAATCATGCAACATGGGTACCTTGTTTTCCTTTTGCAAGGCAAGTAAAAGTTACCCTCAGCTTGTTGCTGACCCTCATGGAAGAGCAAGGATAAAAGCATCTTGGTTGCTTCCCCAATTACAGGTTAGCACAATTTCATGTTATTTTAGGGAATTCACTTCAGCTTCGGGTGTCTTGTTCTGTTGTGACATGTTCTGTTGTGACATTTAGATGGCCCTGAGTGTGATTCCACTACAGCTCCTCTGCAGAAAACTGTTTAAAGGGGGTGATATTTTTGGCAGCAAAACTCAGCAAATGCTACGCTTTGCTTCATAACTTGACACCAATTTCAAAACACAGAGAAAAGTGGTTTACTACTTTGCTTTTCTCTTTTGTTATGTGAAGAGGTCATGTAGAGCTTGTTCCTGGTTAATGTGATTCTCCTTTACTTGGGAGAGGCTGGACAGGTACAGGACAAACTTGTAGGGAGTAAAATTTACGCTAGAAAATGGTCTGTGTGCTGGTGTTGTGAAGGCTATCTGCAGAATGGTTCGACTCCTGGTGAATGAGAAATGCACACATTTGGAACCAAATGTACAGATTATTTCTCTCATTTCCTTGAATTCGTCTCAAAGGTCTAATACATTGCTCATGGTGATATACAGCCAGACATTACCTGACTTTTGAAGCGTATAGAAAGTTGGATGCTTGCTCCTTTCTCATAGCGTTGATGCGGTGTGGGGGAACTCCAGTTAAAATAAGAGACAGAGCATGTAAAACTGATCACACAACACCTTTTCAAGCACAAGACTCTGCCTGCCTCCAAAACCCATTTCCACAAAGTATAAACAAGGTTAGGAGCTTAGGTAGATAGGAAATTTGAGCTTTTATTTAGAAGTATCACTCAAACTATTTTAAGGATGCCCAAAAAAAAAGCAACTTGGAACTTCATAGCGACCATGAGATCTCATGCTTCTTGACATGTGTTTATGACCTATGGGCCAACTAATTTTATGATTACCTGTTTCTGAGTTTCATTGATCTTTTCCCTGAAGTAACAGTTTTGTTGGTGTCAGAAGTGATACATGGATAACCAATGATCTGCTCAAGCCTGTGAATTCCTAGTCTAGGAAACCAACCAACAGTGATTTCATTGAAATGAATTGTCTGAATCATGATTAGATTTACAGATGGAAATTCTGAAATAATGTATAGGTTTAAGCATGCAGGGAAAATATTTCTTACTAGGAGTAAAAGCATCAGCTGCAACCTAAACTCATGTAAAGAAGCCTAGCTCATGGAAAGAAGCTTGATGGAAGGCTAAGAGCATTATGTAGGGATTTAGGAGATGTGGGTTCAATTTTTGGGTTGAGCTAAATGAATTCTGATGAAAGTCACTTAAGGCATACCTTGCGCTCTTGTTCTGGATCTATTATGAAGGGTATGCAGCATTTCCATTCCAAACTCCTCATTGCTTTCTTCAGCTGGAGGTCCACAACCCCACTACCTACCTACCACAAAAATTAATGGCTAAGTTGTGTTGTCTTCTAACAATAGCACACAATTTAAGGCTGACAGTACATCTTAATTGCTGCTGTCATTTCCAAAGAGATAATGAATATAAGCTGTTGATGCCCTGATGCTCAGAAACACAAATGACATAGTAGTTTAAGGCAATGGTTCACATTAGTTTTGGTGGGAAGGACATGCTCATTCCTTCACCACAGCTCAGCTGAAGAATGGTAATTCTTTATTTACAGGTAACTCAATTGCTTTAGACTGTGTGACCATATCCTTCAGACCTCCAATGATGTAAACGGCTACATCTTCCCACAGGAAGAAACTCTTCTGAAATTAATTTTTCTTCCTGATGTCTCCCCACTGTAAATGGGCCAGCCTGCACTGGACAGAGACCTGCTGACTGAGCTGAATGCTCTTGCTTCCCTCTCTCCTTTCCCAGTTATCACGCTGTGCTGTATCTTCAAATGCCGGATTCCCCGGACAAAGAAAGAGATTGAGGCGCGATATGCTCAACGGCAAGCAGCCAAGACGTATGCAGACAAACTGGACACTGTGCCACCACTCAACGAGCTGACAGAGATCCCTGGAGGTACTTGCCATACCCACACCTACACATGAGACTCACCTGTTCTTTTGGTATTATTTTCTGTATGCATGAATGCAAAGGGATAGGTGCTCCCTTAGAGTAAATCAATCTGGTTCCTTGGGCACAACCATTAAGATATTGCCATGATGTGGTAAACACTTCCTATTCATATGCATTAAACCTGCAGATTTTGTGGAAGCAGACATGGTAATTTAGATGAAAGGAACAGTTTCTCCATTGGTACAAGTCAGGGTCATTCCTTTGAAGTCCATATTTAAAACTTCCAGAGAGTCTGATTAATTTTAAGGGCTAATTCCTGGGTTGGGGAGGAGGTGTCCGTCGGAAGAAAAAGAATTGTTAGAGTTTGACATTACCCATAAATGTCTTGCCCCATTTGGATGGCCAAGAGTATTTCTGTCACTGTTCTCCACTCCTCTCACTCATCTTTCCTGATTCTGTACCCTAGGCTCTACTGAAACTCTCCTAACTCTCTCTGGTCATGTCCACTCCAGACCTCTCAACTCCCTGCCTGTGGTGAAAGAAGAAGATGAAATGGCCCTACAAGGAAATTAGGGGACTGCCTTCCTGTCTGTCTGTCTATGGCTTCTCTTTTCTGATGGGACCCATCACACCTTGGACTCTCTGCTTCTCAGTTCCCTTTCTACGTTTCACCTCTGTTTTCTCAATACCTTTTTATGATTTTTTTTTTCTCTTTCCTGTGTCTCTGCAAGCCCTGTGGTCTGTAGCCTCATGGAAACAGGGAGTTTCCTTGACTCAAAATGTGATGTTTCATGAAACTGGTGAAAGAGGCAGATACCACAATTGTAGAAAATAAATGTAGTCTTACACCAGCAAAATATAGAACTATGTGCTTGTCAGTAGGCATCTGCACATACCTCAGCATTTCAGAGGTGTACAGACATCTGACTATGCCTATAGTATAAACTGAGGAGGGCCAGGCCAGTCTCTGAAGCTGAACCCAGGTGGCATGAATAAACCCTTGTCCATAGAGCTAAATTGTCTTAACCTACTTCAAAGTCAAAGGTCAATTAAAGGTCTAGTTAACACACTCTTACATGTATGAGCAATCATGTATGGAAGTGCTTGGTATTGTATCCTTCATTTTCCTGCCCAAAAGACCACATTCCAACTATGCAAGAACCAGCCAGTGGTAGATACCAGCAGATGTGAAGGCTCATGCCTGCAGATATTAGAAAGCCAAATTCACTCATTTACTTCTGCATCCTCTTTCTATACAGCTGTCACTTGTGGAAAATCAATAAATTGAGGATAAGAATATCCAGAAGAAGCAGAAAGGGTATTTGGGCAGCAGAATGGCCGTTTCACCCCAAAATCCTAATAAATTTTGGTCTCCTGTAAGCAGCCTTCACATCCTGCAAATGTGTACTCCATCCAAAGGCTAGCTATTCTGGTGTATATTTAATCAGACCATGGTAAACTATTGCAACATAAACTCATCAATATATTACCACAAGAAAACAATTTATGGGAAGTCAGCTGCACCATAAAGACTACCCTTTGACCTTTTGTGAATTCCAGAATTGTGGCCCTGGCATGGTGCCGGGTAGGAAGCTGGTGGATAAAGTGTTGCTGAGTGGCTGCTGATATCTTATAATAGCTCATGAATGCATGTTCTATGAAGCTCCTTGTCCTCTGGGACCAGGCAGATATAAATCTGCCCAAGCTGCCTTGAAGGAACTGGTACTGGGGTGGGAGTCATCTATCCACAAATAAATTATCCACATCTATAGACAAGTCTGCATCAGCACTAGCTGTCTAGATTTTATCCCTTTATCGATGGCGGAAAGCAAAAAGGATGTGATTTCTTTCATGGTAGGGCAGGTGCTAAAGTGGAAGAGGTAAACTGTGCCTTAAAAATGTCTGCATGTCTCCAGTCTTGGGAACCCAAAAGGACTGCATCAGCCACCAGCGCCCAAATGTTACATGCAAAATCTACGTGTGATCAAACCCACTGGTTTGCCCTCCTGCTGAGATTAGTGTGCATCCTGTCCCCAAAAAAAGCTTCACTACATGATTTAGGCATTGCAGTGGAAAGTATGCAAACCTTTGGGCTCCATCTCTGTGCTGTTATTTTCATCTGTACAGAGTGTGAGGCTCTGCCATGTCACCCCACTCGCATTTGGCAACCCACCTTGATTTATACTGTCATGAAATATAAAGTATGTATTTGTCAACTATTTATATACTTTTACTGTGACAACCCCTGGTAGACCCAGCCAAGACCAGAGAGATGACTTCAGTGATTTTAATTGCTGAGTGGCCATTAAATGTTTTAAAGATTTCTGTGTCAAATGCTATTAATCATGAATACATTACAATGTTTAAATACTCTCATTTCTTGGCATTATTTTACCCCACTTCACTTTTACTGTGATGGAATATTTTAACTGCCAAATGGCTTTCCATGCACTTTTTTTGTGTCATATATGGCAAACCCTTTTACTGGACATAAATAAAATGAATTATAGGGTTCCATGTATAAAATGTTATATACGAATTGATTCATTGGTGTTCTGTCTCCCAGTCTGTCGGAGAAGTACAAGAAGGACTTGGCCTTTGCTCTGGGTGGAGATGTACTTTCTGGGTGCATGGCCTGGGAGATCTTCAAGTGTTCTGGTCTGAGGCTGGTCCAGCTGGCATTTTTGGAAATTCACCTTGTTCCTGCCATGTTTGTCCAGGAATCAGACAATAGGGTGTATTTTTTTTTTTTTTTATCCTTCCATCTCCTTTTTTTTTTATATGACACGTCAAGATTTCCTCTGTGGTCGTAAGAAAGAGTTTATATTGTTCTACTCCATTTGTATGTACAAGTGAATTGTCAGTTTCCAAGGTCAAAGGATAATATTTTACTTTAGTGTGCACACTGAACCAATATTTTAGGTAACCATAACAAATTCAGGTTTGATTCACACCTGTAATACGTTGCTGCAATTTGAAAGTGAAACTAGAGGCATCCGTAGCAGTGGAAGATTTGGGGCTACTTAAACCTATTGGAGTCCAGTGGCTCCAGATAAGGCTTGAGACATCTCACCAAAGGCCAGTACCGAATCACCTCCTAAACCAGTTCACTGTCATCTTTCCTTAGCCTGTGATAAATGTGAAATAATTTGACGTAGCCTAGGTGCCAGATGAAGAAAGTTAACCGGTGACCAGTCATCCTCCCTTTGCTGTGGTCACTCCCAGGTCATCTTGGCTGATTTACATTATTAAGCTGTGTTGACCTGGTTATCTATTTACATTTCTGTGTCCTATATTGGAGATTTTCAGAGAAGGAGGTCATAGGAATCAACACATTTCCACTTGTTTTTGCAAAACTTTATACTCTGCTGGTCTTGAGCAAAGTAAAAAGTTTCTGTAAGAAATATATAAAATACTATCTGTGCTTAAGTGCCAAGTTGCAGCTTGAGATGAAAGCTCAGTGCATCAAGCTCTGAGGTCAGAAATGTTTTTGAGAAAATGAACCACTTCTAGTAGAACAACAATAAGAAATATGAGGAAAAGTTTTCTGCTACCAAATCCTTGTTCAGAATAATTAAATTCTGCAGAGCCAGTGTGATACTTATGAGTCTTCTCACCTGAAATGCGGGCACTGGATCCAAATTATTCCTAGGTAAAAATATTTCATAAATAAAGATACTATAAGCTTCCTATAACTAATATGACTTGTGTGTTAAAACACACCGAAACAGAGCTAACTATGCACTATTTGTCCATGGTGTGTTGCTGCCATTAATTACCGTGGTGCAGGCAGGAAGCCAGTCCAATGGTGACAGGATGCGGACACGACATAAGCTGAGGCTACTTTGTGGTCCTGTGCTGGCAAGCCATCTTCTGCTTCTCTGTCTCTGAGAGAAAAGGTCCCCAGCAGAACCCCTACTGTCCATGCTTGACTGCATGAAACATAACCTCATACAGGAAAAGAAAGAATTAGAAAAGCCAACAAACCAAAAAAAAAACGCCAAAAAACCAAACCCAAGCCAGGTCTGTATTGAATTGCATGAGAGGTGTTTCTGTTCCTTCTTGTGGAAGAAGACAACTCCACATTGAAAGTCCTTATTAGGAAATGCTTAAGGCCGTGCTTATAATGTTTGTGGATCAGTTCCTTCCAACAGGAGCCATTTCCTCCAGTAGATCCACAACTCAACTCTTGAAATTACCAATTCTGCTTTATCCTATTTGCCTATCTTCTCAAAACACATGCAAAGCTGTAGTCAGTAAGGAAAACAGCTGTATGGACAAAGCCCCAGCAGAAGTATTTTCCCTTTATCCCAGATTTGCCAGCAGGGAGCAGGAGTTTTGCACTCTTCCTGGCTAGTGTCAACCCAAGTTAACTTCTCTCCTGTTTTCTTTTTCCATCCTTGCATACAGCTCAGGTTGCAGAAGAAAAAAAAGAAGAAGTTCCCACTGTATCTGGAAAAGTGGACAAGGCCCAGGGTAAGAAAGATGGATCCAAAGGCTCCAAGAAGGATGGTGAAAAGGTCCAGAAAGAAGAATCCAAGAAAGAAGGGAAGGATGGGGCCAAAAAGAAAGAAGGAGAGAAGGGAGAAAAGGGAGAAAAGGGAGAAAAGAAGGGAAAGGACACTACTGACAAGAAACAAGGTGGCGGGAAGAAAGGTGAAAAAGAAGGTGAGGCAGTAAAATCAGGAGGAGGCACCAAAACTAATGGCAAGGCTGGTGGGAATGCCAAAGCCCCAGCCAAGAAGAAGTGACCTTGCTAAAAGACAGTGCTGGCAGTCTTTCGAGGAGGGCACTGCCAAACTGCTGTGGATAGAGCACTGGGAGCAGATAGAATATGCTGTCTCCGTATACTCAGGCTTTTGAGTGCCACTGGATGCATGGATTTGTTACCTCTTGAAGACCAAGTCACTGGGTCTTTTGTCCACTGAAGGAAGACCTGGCCATTTGGCTAGACAGTATGTTGTAAATAAAATGCACCATGCAGGGCTACATGATAACAACAACTGGAGGCAAACTGCAGCCTGGAGTGAGAACCAGAAATTCGGATAAGCGTGGAAATACACAGAGATGAATTAAACTAGTGGGAGAACACAATTAATTTTAAATTTGTTCTTCTGAAGGACTTTAAGAAGTTTGATAAATATTTACTAGCACTCATCTCTACATAAATAAGATTTGCACGTGGGTAATTTTAGGGATTAAGTAAATTCTGCATGCTGAAACCCAAAGAGAGGAGTTTTCTAAGTCATAGCTCATGTGGTTTCTGAGAGGTGGCTTGGATACATGGGAGAAAGCTTCCCTTTCTTTTCAGGTGCCTCTTTCTCCGGACTGCTGGAGGAAATAAGAACAACTGTGTATCTCCCAGAAGATTTATCCAACTTTTTCTCTTTTCTGATGAAAGACATATAAATCAAACTGTAGGAGGATGTGCACAGAATAAAAAAAAAAGCAGACTGCATCTGTGCTGCTGTAGGCAGTAGCTGTCCTCAGTTCATCATCCCTTCAGGAAAAGCAGCACACGACAAGAGCCCACAGGGACAAAGGGGAGGTGAAGGTGCTCAGCACGTTGCAGCAGAAACTCAGGGTCTCAGGGGAGCAAGGCTGAATGTGTTCATGTCTTTGCTCTCTCCCTGAGCAGTTATGAAACCAGGGATTTTGCTACACTTTTAGGTGACTGCTATTTCTCTGTCTTTGGGAAAAAATTGAACAGTAGCTTTATCAGGAACAGTTTTTCTCCTAGTGTGTTTTGTAAATACCACAGCAATTTATGCCTTAAGATTAACAGCCATGGGATATTTTGCTATAAACCTAATGGGGGATAGTTTGCAAGCTATTGTGATGACTAAAGCTCTACTTATTGTCTGCTGGATACACCATCTCGGAGTATATACGCTGGCATGGCTTTGTCTGCTCCATGGGGCAAGGAGGGAGTTATCTCCAGTAGTTTATTCAGCTCAGGCTCCAAGAGTTAGATTTATATTAATCTACCTGCTTTGTATTGACCCTGTGGTTTGAACACAGACAGAGAGTTGATCTATCACTGCAAAGACATTTCTCGTTTGTCCCACCTTTCCTTTCCCCTCTGTACTCTCCTGCCCAGCCCATCCTGGTAGAAAATGAATGCAGCAAAATGAAGAGCATGTTCTGCTCTGTTAACAAGGTCAGTCAGCTCATAAAAGGCCCCAGAAGCACCAGAGCTGCTGAAGGGGTGGTGTAAGACTTGAGGAGCAAAGATGAGAAAGATGTTCACAGCCACAGAAATATTTACTAAGAGCATGAATAGTGACAGACCACTGCCTCCAGGTATGATCTGCCTTGCTAGAGGAGTGCGGACAGAAGTCAGGGTCAGAAATTCTGCCCCTGTATGAAGACAAGTGCTTGGAGCCCTAGATCTCCATCCACTGCAATGATACCCAATGATAAGTGTGAACGTGTATGTTATAGACATCCGTGTTTAAGTCTGAATCTCAGACCCAGCCATAATTTTTCAAAGGCTGAAGATGAGTGGGGATTGCAGCTTCCAGGCAGGAGCAGACGACCTGTTTTCAATTACCTCCTCAGCCTGAAAGGTCTCAGATGTCCAGGTTTACAGCTCAGGACAATTACTGGGCTGTAGGTAAGACCATGAAAAGGACATTTATCCACTTTTTCAGCTGGAACACAAGGGAATAGAGAAGTCATACAGCCAGCTGGGGAGGAGGCAGCCTTGCAGGAGCACAGGTCTGTAATCCAGTCTGTGTGTGCAAGTGTAACACCTGGCGAGGTCTCAGTTCATATTAACAAACCTTCACGCAGGGAGCTTCACAGACTCCTAGTGCCAGAGTTAATGAAAGCGTGCTGATTCCAACACAAAAAAAAACATGATGGGTGTCAATCATTGTATTTCAGTCACCTCCTTTCTTCTGTTCTCTCCCTGTTTAATGGATTTCTTTCACAAGAAGTCACAAAGAAAAGGAAGAAAAAAGCATTTTTACAATTGCATTCAGGCTGTACTATTTGCCATCGAACACAGAATTGCACAAGGTTGCACGAGCTCACTGCGTATTTTGGGGGGACTGAGTAGACGCTTACATCTTGCAAAGTCCAGTGCACAGGTAAAGCAGCTGGAGGATGAGATCCAGCTGTGATTTTGGTAGGAAGGACTGCTTCCCTGTCCTGCACCTGGAAATATGGTGTGGTGCTGTTAATCCTGCTGTTAAAGTGCCTTCTGATGTACAGAATGAGGATGCTGACTCAATCTGCACCTATTTGGTGAGAGGCAAGAGGAGCAGATCTATTCCTGATCCAAAAGCTGCAATGAAGAAAAACTTCCACTTTATTTTATTATTAAGTTCACTACCACAAAGTAAAATAGCACCTTTGCTTAACCCACTCATCCCCAATACATTCACTGTCTCTCTCACACCAGAAAAACAAAAAAAAAGAAAAAAAAATAAAAATACTGCATCAGGACTGCTGGAGCCTTTGCAATTTGTCTTAATTCATTTCTGCCAAGATCAGACAGCAAATAGTCTTACATATCGAATCAGACTTTTGTGGTCTTGTCTTACTGAAAAAAAGGTGTTGTGTTAAAAAAAGGATGCTTCTTTGAGAAGGACCAGTCCTGGGTCACCTGAGTGGATGTATCGACTTGTTTCTAAGTTCACAGAATCACAGAATCACAGAATGGTAGGGGTTGGAAGGGACCTCTGTGGGTCATCTAGTCAAACCCTCCTGCCGAAGCAGGGTCACCTACAGTAGGCTGCACAGGACCTTGTCCAGGCGGATCTTGAATATCTCCAGAGAAGGAGACTCCACAACCTCCCTGGGCAGCCTGTTCCAG
>Ga0065711_1011396_pt1 | contig 16220 bp, 19 predicted proteins | sample Hoacrofraction12_FD_59098 | JGI IMG/M metagenome (GOLD analysis project Ga0065711, IMG submission 59098) | Hoatzin crop microbial communities from Cojedes, Venezuela - Epithelial fraction 12 v2 (version 2) | ecosystem: Host-associated > Birds > Digestive system > Esophagus > Crop | place...
GCTGGGCACCACTGAAAAGAGCTTGGCCCCATCCTCCTGACACCCACCCTGCAGATATTTATAAGCATTTATAAGGTCCCCTCGCAGCCTTCTCTTCTTCAGGCTGAACAAGCCCAGCTCCCTCAACCTCTCCTCGTAGGGGAGATGTTTCAGTCCCCTCCTCATCCTCGTAGCCCTCCGCTGGACTCTCTCCAGTAGCTCCTCATCTTTCTTGAACTGGGGAGCCCAGAACTGGACGAACTGAACGGCCCCGTGCCTCCAGCAGCCGGCTCGGAGCAAGGCCGGGGGCTGCATCCAGCCCCGCTGAGCCCCGTCCCCCCCCCCAGGGATGCGTCCCCTGCACTACGCAGCCTGGCAGGGCCGCGTGGAGCCGGTGCGGGTGCTGCTGCGCGCCGCCGCCTCCGTCAACATGGCCTCGCTGGACGGGCAGATCCCGCTGCACCTCTCGGCGCAGTACGGCCACTACGAGGTGGTAAGTGGGAGCCCAGAGACACCCACGCACCCACCCCGGGTCTCTCTCGGGGTGCGTGGGTGGGGGGCAAACCCCGTCGTGCCGGGCGGGAGGGAGGCGGGGGTGCAGAGGATGCTGAGCCCCTGTGCCACTTTGTCCCTCGCAGTCAGAAATGCTGCTCCAGCACCAGTCCAACCCCTGCCTCATCAACAAGGCGAAGAAAACCCCCCTGGACCTGGCCTGCGAGTTCGGGCGACTAAAGGTGAGCGCTGCGGGGCTCTGCCCTGCACCGGGCGCTTCTCCGGGGGTGGCTTCGGAGCTGGCTGGCTCCTCTGGGAGCCAAGTGCTGGGTCCAGCTGCGACCACGCTTCCTCTGCCACAAGCGCTGGGGTTGGGCAGGGCCAGATCCTGGAGCTGGGAGCTGCCGGTTTGGCTCGCGACCTCGCGGCAGGGCAGCGTCAGGCTGGGAGAGAAGCCAGGAGTCCTCGCTCCCAGCTCCCCGCAGCCTTCCCCTGCCAACGCCGGCTTTGCTCCCGTTTAAGCACAGACAGGCTGAGCTGGCTAATCCCCGCGAGCCCTGAGCGCCCGGCCCTGCTCGGCTGCTCGAGGGCCCCGGCACGGCGCATGGGGACGGGGCTGCGCCGTGCCCCGGGAGACCCCGACCCAGCCAGTACCGCACCGCGGGGCTGGAGCGTGGCCAGCCAGACCGTCCCGTGCCCCACCGGGAAGGGGACCAGGGGCATATTTCCATTTTTGGAGTATCTGTAATGTCTGCAGCTATAAACAGGGCAGTAAAAATAACTCCTCTGTGCCTCTGGGCTGCCCTGAGATGCCGAGAGTCACTCTGGGCTTGGAGAGACTGGAGCTTTTTAGGGCTTGGTCTGAAAAGCCCGATTATGGGAAGCCTATTTCTGGCTGTTGTGAACTTTTACGGCCCCTCATCGCTGTGGCCCCACCAAGCACTGGCTGGCTCCGGCCGAGCCCTGGAGCTGTGGATGGAGGAGAGCGGTGGGACTGGGGAGCAGAGGGCCAGCCCTGAGGGCGAGCCCCTCGCTGGGAGGGTGGCAGGTGGGGTACCGGCACCCTGCTGCTCACCCCTGTGCCCGTGCAGGTGGCCCAGCTGCTGCTGAACAGCCATCTGTGCGTCGCCCTCCTGGAGGGACAGTCCAAGGATGCCACCGACCCCAACTACACCACCCCGCTGCACCTGGCAGCCAAGAACGGGCACAAGGAGATCATCAGGTAACCCCCCGCCAGCCCGGGACACTGCCCCATCCCGAAAAAACCCATCGTGGCCTCAGTCCTGCTTCCTCCCCAACCCATCTCCCCACTGCGGGCTTTGGTCCCTCGTCCCCAAAGCCTCAGCGATGCAAGGAGTTGTCCCTTCCCCGTCATGAAGCCTTGGTGTCCGTGTCCTCCTGTCCATGCCTCTCCCTCTGTCCTACCAGGCAGCTGCTGAAGGCCGGGATCGAGATCAACAAGCAGACGAAGACGGGCACAGCCCTGCACGAGGCTGCGCTCTACGGCAAGACAGAGGTGGTGCGGTTGCTGCTGGAGGTGAGCGCGGCGGGGACAGGGCAGCACGGGGGGACAAGCCGCTGGGGTTCGGCCGTCACCCCCTTCCCCTCGGTCCCTCTGTCCCCCGTGGGTCCGGCAGCGGCTGCGAGGTCTCCCTGACCGTGTCCCCTCCCGGGCAGGGCGGCGTCGACGTGAACATCAGGAACACCTACAACCAGACGGCGCTGGACATCGTGAACCAGTTCACCACCTCGCACGCCAGCAAGGACATCAAGCAGCTGCTGAGAGGTGAGGTGGGGCCAGTGCGCGGCCGGGCGCTGCCTGAGGGGCTGCTTCCCCATGGGACCTGCCTGGGGCTCCCAGTGTTCCCCCTGAACAGCCTAAACCAGCTTGGCTGCCAGCAGCAGCATCCCAGTCCCATCAGGCATCCCCCCATCCTCCTTGCTGCAGTATTAATGTTCTCTTCTCCCCTCTCCTCGCTCTTGTTTTCTCCCTCCACCTTCCCAAACTGCTCTGTTTCACCCTACGCCCTGGCACCTTCTTTCTTCCTTCCATCCCTTGTCTTCAGAGGCATCAGGAATCCTGAAGGTCCGAGCTTTGAAGGATTTTTGGAACCTCCATGACCCGACTGCTCTCAACGTCCGGGCAGGAGATGTCATCACGGTGAGGCTGCTCCCCTCTCCCTGTCCTCCTGCCCCGCCGTGGCCCCAGGTACAAGCCCCGTCTCTCTCATCCCCACGGCAGGTCCTGGAGCAGCATCCGGACGGGCGGTGGAAGGGGCACATCCACGACACTCAGAAAGGCACCGATCGGGTCGGGTACTTCCCCCCCTCTGTTGCTGAAGTCATCAGCAAGCGAACAGGTCAGTGACCGTCCTGGGCAAGCCGGGGACAGTCCCATGTGCGAAACCATCCCGGCCTTCCCAGCAGCTCCTGCAGGACAGATCCCCACAGCCCTGGCTAGCTAGGGGGGCGGAGAAGGACTCGGGTGGGGTGGGAATTTGGGGGTTGAGGCTCAGCTATCCCCCCCCGTGCTGCCTCCTGCACGAGCTCTGACCACGCGTGTTTTGTCTTTGAATGCAGGCATGGTTGTTCCCCGCGCGGCGCCCGCCCACCAGCGCCAGGGTCCCCCCGGGGCCCTCCCGGCCCCCCTGAGCGGGCTGCAGCAGCTCCCCGACGAGTGTCCTCACCAGGCAGCCCCGAGCGTCCCAGCGCCCTATGGCCACCTCACCCTAACCCGGACGGCCCCAGGCCCTGACAGCTCAGGTCAGGGGTGCAACTGGGGAGGGAGAGGGGTTGGGGACCTTCCCCTGTCCCCAGCCCTGCCCGTGCAGGGGGACGTGGTGGGNGNCTCTCCTTCCACCTCCCGGCGGGGAAACAGCCAGACGAGAGGGAGCAGCNGCAGGGAAAGGGAGTTTAGAGGAGCCCGTAGAGCAGCCCCTTCCNTCCTTGTGTCCTCGGTCAGGGACGTCCCCATGTCCCCAGGGATGTCCCCATGTCCCCTTCGTGCGTCCCTTGCCAGCCCAGGTCACCCTGTCTGTGTCGTGCATGCCGGGAGGGAGCGATGCGTTGTCTGTGGCCGGAGGGATCTGGTGGGAGGCTGGGTGTTACTGGTGTCACTGTGTTGGCACGTGGGTCCCTGCCGGGGACCTCTGTGCCCGTGTCAGCCCCGATCCCGGGGCGCTGCTGACAGCCTCCCCGCCTGCCCCAAGCAGCAGGAGATAGGAACAGCGTGGGCAGCGAGGGCAGCATCGGCAGCATCCGCAGTGCCGGCAGCGGCCAGAGCACCGAGGGCACCAACGGGCAGAGCACCAGCATCCTCATCGAGAACGCCAGGGTAGGCACCAGCCCCTGCTGCCCCTGTGCTGCTCCCCCAGGCCTGCCTCGGGCTGGCAATGGAGCCCCAGCACCTTCCCTGTCACCCTCTGCACCTCCTGGCAAAGGAGGGGCTGCAGGAGCTGAGCATCCTCCACCAAACACCTATTTGCTGCCAGGCCTCGGCAGGGAGATGCTCCTGGAGGGTCCCCAGTTGCCCCCTATAGCACAGATGGCCTTTTTGAGTGGAGCTGGAGGCTGTGGTTGGTACCACACAGCATCTCCACCATGTCCTGTGTCACCTGAGAGGAGAAAAAGGGCCCTGGGCCAAATCCTGCCTAGTTCTCTTACTGGGGACCAGCCCTTCACTGGGTGAAGCTGTGCCTGGCAGCCCAGTGTGGGGACCCCTGCTCTGCTCCTGGGGGTGCGACAGGGCTTGTCTCCAGGGGGGGGGTCCCTCCTCCGCTCACCCCCTCCTCTCCCCCAGCCGCTGCCCTCCGCCGGCGATGACCTCCAGCAGCACCTCTTGGGACTGGAGCCTCGCAACGGGCAGGTGACCTCCACGGCAGGTGAGGGATGGCCCAGCTCCATGGGGCCTTGGGGACGGCTGTGCCCCCGGCCTTGGGGGCTGCTCGCTGCCCAGGTGCCCCCGTGACGGTTCTCCTCTCTCCTCTGTCAGGGCCACAGAGCCACCAGACCCCGGGCAGCTGCCCCCCTGGAGACAGGGTCTTCTCCCACCAGTTCTTGCGGCCTGAGCAGCTCCTCGAGGGGAAGGTAACTGGGCCAGCTGGGGACCTGACGTGCTGGGTGCGAGGGCCACATCTGGGGCTCTCAGCCCAGCTCTTGTTGCACTGGGGACACAGGGGACTGGGTCTTGAGGACACTGGGGACAGGTGGGTCTTGCCCAAGGAGGTTCTATCGTCTTGCCTGGAGCAGCCAGGTCCTTCCAGCCCCTGCAGCCACCGTCACGGGCTGCTCTTTGCCCCATCCTCTCCCCAGGATGCAGAAGCCATTTACAATTGGCTGAGCGAGTTCCAGCTGGAGTCGTACACCTCCAACTTCCTCAACGCTGGCTACGATGTCCCCACCATCAGCCGCATGACCCCAGAGGTAAGGCAGGTCCTTCTGCACCAGCCAGCACCCTCCCGAGCTGCTGGCAGTGGGTACCCACTGCCCCACGCGCCCCATGCCACTGCTGACCACAGCCCCGCTCTGCTCGCGTTAGGATCTGACAGCCATCGGCGTGACCAAGCCGGGCCACAGGAAGAAGATCTCCACCGAGATCGGGCAGCTCAGCATCGCCGAGTGGCTGCCCAGCTACATCCCGGTGAGTCCCTGGCGCTGCGGCTTTGGTCTTCTTTTTGCCAGGTCTTTTCTCAGAACTGCCTTACCCCAGGAGAGGACAGGAGCGGGGTCTGTAAGTAAACACATGCTGCAACGGCTGCGTTAATGCAGTCAGAGAGACCCCAGAAATGCAGCCTCCTGGCCAGGGGCAGGGAGGGGATGGATGAAGGTGCTGTCCGTGCCTCGGTGCTCACGGTAGCGTCTCCGTGCTCTGCGCAGGCTGACCTCATGGACTGGCTCAGTGCCATCGGGTTGCCCCAGTACCACAAAAAGCTGCTGAACAACGGCTATGACTCCATCACCATCGTGACGGACCTGACGTGGGAAGATCTGCAAGAGATAGGCATCAACAAGTTGGGTGAGTCCCTGCCACCGTGCTGGGGTGGCCCAGGGCAGCCGCATTTCCCACCCAGGTCCCACACCCCGTTCTCCCTCAGGCTGGGAGGTGCAGGCATGTCCGGAGCACCCAGAAAGGGCAGTTCATGGCTGTCCCTCAGGACTCCCCTTGGCAGGCTGGAGCCAGGCTGAGCCGGGTGGATGCTGGCCATAGTTTGTCTCCTCCCACAGGCAGGGTTTGGATAACCTGGGGGCTTTTGCCCCGGTTGGTGACGTGACCATGATTCTTCTTGGTCAGGAAACAAAGGCCTTCGGGGTCTGCAGCCGACCTAACGCCCCTCTCCTGTTGCAACCTTCCTGCAGGCCACCAGAAGAAGATCATGTTGGCCGTCAAGAAGCTGAGAGACCTCCGCAAAAGCCTTAACCAAACAGAAGCAACTCTGGCAAGACGCAAAGTCCCCGGTGCCCTGGACATCGTCACCATCGAGTCGCTGGAGAACGGGGAGTGCCAGTCCCCGCACACCCCCAAAATGACGACCTTCCAGGACAGCGAGCTCAGCTATGAGCTCCAGACAGCCATGTCCAACAGCTGCCACGAGACGCTCGGCATCAAGAGCAGCCAGGGGATGTCACGGAGCCAGGAGAGCATCGGGGTGCGGTCGCGGGGCTCGGGGCACTCGCAGGACAACGTGCTGTCCCGGCACCTCTCCAGCCCCTCGCAGGAGAGCCTGGGCAGCGGGGAGAGCAGCAGCAGCAGCGGGCAGTCCGGCGCGCCGCCCCGCAGCAAGGAGAGCCCGGCCAGCCTGCCGGGACGGCCCAGTCCCGAGCCCTACGGGAAGCTCGTCTCCCCCGAGGGGCTGAACGGCTATGCCAACGGCGGCGGGGGAAGCCCTCTCAAGGAGAGGAACCTGCCCGAAGGCACGGATCAGTACGCCCGGCCGGCGGCTCAGAAAGGTGCCGGAACACCGGCGGTCACCCCCTGTACCCCTCCCCAGACCCCCAGCAAGGCGACGGCCCCGTACGTCTTCATGTACCCGCATGTCTCCTTGAAATCCCCAACGGGCCCTTCCCTCCTGGGAGCGGAGCAGCCCAAGACCCTGGTGCACCCGTATCCCTCCACCTCCTCTGGACAGAAGAGCAGCCTGCAGACGTCAGCCCAAAAAGCCTTCTCCTACCTGCACAGCCAGTGCGGCCCCGCGGAGCCGCCCGCCATGCCGCCCACGGCTGGGGCGGCCCCGGGCGCCTGGCAGGCCGGGGAGCCGCACAACGGGGGCGAAGGCTTCAAGCACAAGAAGCGTTCGCACAGCCTGAACCGCTACGCGCTGTCAGACGGGGAGCACGAGGAGGAGGAGGGGGCACCCAGCAGCACCCTGGGCTCCTATGCCACCCTGACGCGGCGGCCGGGCCGCAGCCAGATGCCGCGGGCCTGCCTGCAGACGGACGCCAAGGTGACCCGCAGCCAGTCCTTCGCCATCCGGGCCAAGCGCAAGGGCCCTCCGCCGCCGCCTCCCAAGCGCCTCAGCTCCGTCTCCAGCGCCCTCGCTGCCGAGGCAGACAGCGAGCAGCCCCCCGACCCCGAGCGGCAGCCCGCAGCCCCCCAGGACGTGGCCGACGCGGGTGCCAGCCCTGGTGATGCCGGCCATGGCAGGACAGTGAAGAGCCTGGCAGCCGCGCTGGAGGGGACACCAGGGGTGAGTCCGCCCAAGCCCCTCCTGGCCCCGAAACCGCTGCACATGGCTCAGGACTGTCTGCCCAGGGCGGATGCGGACAGTGAGTCCTACGACGGCGCTGGCACCGGCAGCGCCACGCTTTCCGACGCCGGCAGGGACCCCTTTGAGAGCAGCAAGCCACGGAGACGGACGTTGAGCGAGCCCAGCGCTCCCGTGATGGAGGTGGCCGCGCAGGGCGAGCGGGAGGATGCCTGCTCGGACACGGAGGAGGAGGCCAAGCCGGGGGTCTCCTCCTCATCTTCCCAGAACAGCTCGAGCGAGTGCATCCCCTTTGCAGAAGAAGGCAACTTAACCATCAAACAGCGGCCAAAGCCCACTGGGCACCCCAAGACCGACGTGGCCATGCCGGACACGGAGCCCGGTTCCCAGCCCGTGGAGCTCCCCTGCTCCGCTGTGAAGGAGCCGGCGGTGCCTGCTGCCGCCAAGGAGCCGCCTGTGCTGGAGTTCAACCTCACCGAGTCGGACACGGTCAAGCGCCGGCCCCGCTTCAGGGAGCGGGAGCCGCTGCAGGCGGTGCTGAAGGCGTTCAGCATGGCGGGGCAGGCGGAGGCGGGGGCCAGCCCCGCGCCCCAGTATGCCCAGGCCCAGGCAGTGAGCATCACGGGCCCCGCGGTGCCGGCACCAGCGCCACGGGCCGGGCTGACCGGGGATGCCTTTGACGACGACAGCGTGGAGTTCAGGATTGCTGAGATAGAGAAAAGCATCTTGTCGCTGGAGAAGGGGATGAAGAAGGCACCGAGCCCCAGCAAAGCCCCCAGCCCCACGGAGCTGCTCGGCACCGCCGTGGTGAGGACGCCCGCTCCAGGTACGTGGGCTTGTGGGGGTGATGCCGAGGTGGTGGCGGGGCTTGAGGCTCCCTCCCGGGTTGGTGCGGGAGGGGAGGAGGACGTGTGCCACTGCGTGTCATGAGTCCCCTTCCTTTGCAGATGTCCCCGCTAAGCACACCTCCGTGGCGTCCACCAAGCTCGTCTTCTCCGGGCCCAAGACCATCTACCAGCAGGTCCTGCAGCCCTCCCGCCACGCTGTTGCTCCCTGGTCGGCTGCCGAGGCGGTGCCGGATGCGGTCGGGTCCCCGGCCGGTCCCGGCTCGCTGACGCTGGAGGCGGGCAGCAAGGTGCTGGCGAAGCCTTTGGCAGCTGCCCCGGGGGCTGCCCTGGCCCGGCAGCGGCTGGAGCAGACCAACTCCACGCTGGCTGCCGCGCTGCAGGCGGCCGAGAGGAAGGTCACGGCGGAGGCGGCGGAGAGGTGAGGCGGCGCTGGGGCGAGGGGCCCTCAAGGTGAATCGGGAAGGCGCCGGGGAGGGCACAGGCACGTGCCCCCCGCCGCAGCAGGGCACACGTGCTCGAGTCCGGCTGCGTGCTGAGCTCCGGCTGCTGCCGAGGGGGTCGGGTCCAGCCTGGCCACCCCTACCCCAACCCTACCTGCAGCCTCTGGGCCGTGTTCTGATTCTCTCCCTTTTCCCCCCAGCCGCCCCGGGGCCATGCACTCAGCCAAGAACATCCTGGAAGACATCAGCAACATGTTCGACGACCTGGCCGACCAGCTGGACGCGATGCTGGACTGAGGCTTGCTCCCTCCTTCCCCTCCCTGCCTCCGGCTGCTCCGCCAGTGCCCCTCGTGACGGGGGGAGAGCGGATCCGGCACCCAACGGGGCCTCCGGGTCTCCCCAGCAGCCTCCCTGCCCGCACTGTGCACTGCGGCTGGGAACGCAGCCGCCCCTCCGTGCTCTCCCCGGCTCCGTATCGCACGTGCCAGCGCGGCTGTGGGCTGGTTTCCGAGGGGGTCAGGCGTTTCCCACCAGCCCAGCAGCGGGAGGGGAGCCCAGAGGGGCCGCACACGCGGTCCCGGAGGCCACGGAGAAGCCCTCGCTCCCTTGCACAGAGCCGAGGAGCCTCCACAAGGGACCTTTCTCTTTCCTCGCTGCACTGCCGAGTCCTGCCTCTAATTATTTATCCCCGGCCAACAATGTGTCACAGGAGAGACCTCCCTGGGCAGCCGCCACCGCGCTGGCTATTTACTGAGCAGAGCCCAGCCCCAGCAAGGCCTGACAGCAGCTACCAGAAGACAGGGCCTGTCGCAGCTTGGCAGCTTGCGGAGCGAGAAGGAACCTTTCTGCTTTATTTGCCGCTTTTCCAAACGCGTCGGCGTCAGGCAGCGTGTAATCCAAGTGGATCGAAATCCCTCCGGTGGGACCCGCAAATGCCTTGAGACGGGGCTGGCACAGCCTGCGAAGCAGCGGATGCTCCACCACGGCGCTGCTGGACGCGGAGGTCTGCCTGCCCCTTCCCCAGAGCGATGAGGATGGTGATGGAGCGCCGAAGGCCTGTGCGTTGGCTCCAGTCCGACTGGGTCGTGCTGCTGAAGGGAGGCTGCCCTCTGCCGACACCGTGCCTGTGCCAGCGGCCACCCCGCTGCGGCCAGGGTGAAGGGGCAGCACGGTTACTGCTTTCTTTCTCTTTTTTTTTTTCCCTCCCCTATCCGTTTTTTGGGGAGAAAATGGTCCCGTCTGCCATTCCCCCTCCCCGCGGGGAGCTGCTGGCGCAGACTCCGCTGCGAGCGTTGTTGAACAGTAGCAGCGTTTGGAACTCCGGGAGATGCAGCTCTGATCCCAGCGGGAGAGGTGACCCCGCGTGCACGGGGCGGAGGAGCACGCGGGCTGGCTGCGGTCGCAGCCCCGTGGCTGCAGCGGGGGAGCAGCAGCGACAGCTCTCCGCGTCCCAGCGGCAGGAGCGGCTGCATAGCTGGAAGACAGATTTCTCGAGCAGGATCTGTTTAGCAGTGCATGTCTAAATATGTCCAAGAGCCCTGAACTTGGCTTGCGCTCGGCATGCCAAGCAAATGAAAGCATCGGAGCACCAGCAAGGAACCTAAGGTTGTACTGAGTGCCGTTTGCTACAAAAATTCCAAACAAAGGGAAAACCAAATCCACATATCCCGCGTTTTTAGAAAAATCACCAAGGCAGAACCAAACTGGAAAGGGAGGAGGTGGCCGGAGAGGCAGTTGCTGCCCAGTCGCTTTGGGAGTTTGCGGCTGAACTGGGCTGCCTGCCGCCCCTCGGCCCCTTGCACGGGAAGGGGAGCAGCCGGGGCGCTCCCGAGGGTCCCCACTCGCGAGCAGCCGTTGTGCCACGGGCCGGGCGGGCAGGAGGTGCCTACCTGGCTTCTAGGCTGAAAAGCAAAGACAAAAAAGCTCTGGGGAAAAAAAAAATATATTGTTGGCTGGGACTTGAGGTCAGTTTGAGGCAGTGAAGACAACTTCTCTCCTGGCTAGGTGGCTGCTCTGATTTATACATCGCATCGAGCGTATTTAAATGACCGTGTCTGACAGGCGAGTGCTACGTCGTGGACCCCATTTGTTTCTGAATAGCTACAACCAGTGGCACTTTATCAAAAGGTTTGCAGAAACCTTTTAAAACTGATTTTTACTCTCACGAGTCAACCTGGGACAAGCCCAGTTATTTTTTTCCAATGTTGATAAACTGTAAATGTTTTTTTTAAAGGCCAATGTATATATTTTAAATGTGATTTATTATATGTATTTACTAACCAGAACTGCAAGTCTTGTACTCTAGGGTCAGGGATAAGAGGACACTGGGGTGGAGCTGTCGCTGTCTGAGCCACCTGAGGGCAGCACCAGGCTGCTCTCATCGTCAATAAGGGAATTAAACATTTGATTTTGCAGAAGAATGCCTATTTTTTAAGCTCGAGATCTCTATTTTGAAGCTACTGTATGGTGCGTAAGTTATGTACACTGCAACCGGGACTAACTGACCCCAGCTGCACCTGCTCCATGCAGCAAGACAGCGAGGGGAAAAAATAGCCCATGTGATCACCAGACTGACAACAGATTTTAAACCATCTGCTCTGTTTGTGTTAATCGTGTGTTTTGTTTTCCACTAACATCCATTAAGACTAAATTCTATTAAACAATGGGGCATATTTTACCCTTTTGATAGTTTTGCCTAGTTGTCTCCCTCGTGTCAAATCGCACAAGCTTGTCTCCTACTCTGAAGTTCAAGGATCGGCTTTATCCTGGCCCGTGAGTGCTGAAGATCTGGGTTTCCTCAGATCATCTCCCCTGGTGAGAGTCCCGCTGTCACCTCCAGCGCGGCTAACATTCCGTTCGAGTCTCACCACCACGGCAGTGCCCTGTGGGGAGAGCGCTGGGGACCAACACCACCATCCAGTGCCCCACTGCCCAGCTTTGGGCACGTCTGAAGCCTCAGCTGCGCCTGCCTCCAGGCAAGGCACTCCTCCGTCCTGCTCGGTGATCGGAGCGCGGCCACAGCGGCACCAGCTCCAGCTTTGCTCCGAACAAGAAGCCCAGGCCTCGCCCTCTCGCCACGCTGCCTTTCTCCAGCGCTCGCAGCGCCCATCCCAGCTCGCCCCTGCCCGTTCACACAGGAGGCTTCAACCCGTGCCACCCGCCACGACCGAGGCGTGCTGGGGAGCAGCCACGTGTGCGGCGCCTGCGACCCCGGAGACCACGAGGTAAGCGCGCTCTTCTGCACGAAGAGCCAGTCGGAGCTGGACAGATTTGCCCAAAGCTGAGCAGAAAGTGGGAGGCAGTGCCAGGATCGGGTCCCAGGAGCATCACGCTGTCGGGCCGTGTCCCTCCAACACGACTCGGACCCTATGACACGAGCAGCCGTAGATGCTGGGTGCAAACTCCCTCCCGCTCTCGCTGTGTGTTATCCGAGACCATCATTTATTGCCGTTCATACACTGGATGCATGGGGGTCTGCGTTTGTTTCTTTTTTTTTTATACAATTTACAAGTTTTAATACAAATCAAATATTTTTACATACATCCCAAAAAATTTAATATAAAATATACACCATTTAAAAACATCTCGCTGTAGGAAATTTCTTTCTGAAGCCATGCACCCTGGCCCTCGGATACCTCAGCGGCAGAGGGAAGGGTGGCAGTGGAGGGACCATCCAAAAGGTTCCCTTCATACGCCTCGCCTCCCTCCAAGTCTAGCAGGGGAAGGAGGGTGCAGGAAAATAAACATTTGTGATCGCCCAAAGAAGGAAACGTTGGAGGTGCCTCCTCTAGAGGAAGGTGTGGCCAGCAGGAGGCCCCGGTATCTGCTGCCTTTTATCACAGTTACTGGCACAGGGCAAGAGCTAAGGTCTCGGGCGGGGGGAAGGTTGCTCTGCAGGAACAGCCGGGAGCAGCTTGGTGCTGCCTCTGACTCCAGCTCAGCGCGGCCCCAGAAGAGACCGTACCTCACCTGCTAGCTGACCCTGGCAGCAGAAGGAAAAGCTGATTTCTCAGGTGCCAGGGGTAACAGATCTGGAGCTGGCATTTAGTGAACTGAGAGATGCAGCTTGTTGCCCCTGGGCCAGGCAGCTCTGCGGAGTGCAGCCCAGCTGGCAAAGGTGAGCAGACCCGCTCTGCGAGCAGGAGTGGCCTGGTGCTGCTGCGCTGCAGAGCAGCCCTGCGTCTCCTCAGTGAGCTGCTGGCTCCCTACCCCATGCGACCCTGCCAGCAGCGTGGAATCTAAACACCCACTCCCCAGCTGCAGGAACAGAGTCCAGGCCTCTGAACACCCCCAGCTGCCCCCCTCCAGCGTCCTCCGTCTGTCCCCAGAGCTCCGAGGCTGGCTGTAACCCCCCTTTGCTCTCCTACCAGACCCACAGCAGGGAGAAGGGTATTGCTCAGAGACACGCAGTAGTGTGCATGCTCTCTGGTTATGCTGAAATGTAAGGAAGACGAGGTGGAGCGGCAGGGCAGAGCTTGGGGTTCCCAGCCAGCTCCCTGCCTGCTGGGGAAGGACCAGGAGCTCTCTGTTTGTCTCGGGCGAAAGGGGAAGTAATGGCCATGTATTGCAGCGTTAATATTGGGAGCAAAACCAGTGCCAGGATCTACCAGCTTCAGCCAGTTTTTAGTACTAGGAAGGGAGTCAACATCTCCATGAGCTGCAAATATTCCAGTAGCCAAGCCTGTCTGCTCCTGTGTGGCCCTTGACTGTCAGCCCACAACAGCACCAGTGTTCCCAGTACAGCCGTGGTCAGTTCAGAGCTCAAGAGCTTGTGTGCCGCACTGGGGCAAATGAGGGTTTGCAGCAGCCCTCAGGGGAAGGTGTCCCCCCAGTCCAATGAAGAAGAGACCTCCAGAAAAACAGGGAAGAGATGTGAGGGCAGCAGCAGGGAGGGGAGAGACTTCCTAACGCTATCACAGAAAGACAGGATGAGGGGGGTTTCCCTGTGCCTTGGAGAGCAAGGACTGGATGCAGCACAATCCCAGGCCTGGGAAAGGAGCCATCCACCACAACTGCAAGATGCAGATATCCTGCCTGGAATGTCCCCATCCCTCCACGGCAGGACTGGCAGGTTTTATCTCTAGCTACGGCCCTCTCAAGCAGGCATTTTACTGAAGCAGAATGGCAATTTAACTACCAAAAGAAACACAGTTATAAACCTCTCTGGGGGTTGTTAAAGCAGATAAAAGTTGGTTCAACAGGGCTGGAGGAAGCTGAGCCCTGCTGACTCCCCATAGGCAGGCAGAGCTGCCCTCCTGCCTCCCTCGGCACCAGATCCCTAGGGCTAAACGTGGACAGCTTTTCTTAAAGCCCTGCCTCATCCTCTTAAAGCCCTGCCTCATCCCTCTTGAAGCACTCAATAGCTGGGCTATGGCTACAGCAACAGCACTAGAGGGCAGGCCCACCACAGCCTGGCCATCATAGGGGCTTCCCAGCACACTGCTGAGACCCTTCCCAGTGTCCCACTGGGAACGTGAGCTCCCGCCACCCAGCACTGCAACAGAGATGGCTCCTTTGCCGCAGGACGCAGGGACAGGGAAGTGGGTGAGGGCACGCACAGGCATGCACACACACACATCATCCAGGAGAGCAGACATGGAAAAACAAAACAGGTTTCAACAGAGTCCTCTTGCTTCAGCAGTCCTGTGTCTCCCCTGCTGGCCCCGATTCTCCTGCCAGGTCCAAGAAACCTATCTGCTCACACAGAGGGAAGGAGTCACTTCATTTCAGCATCACCATGATACTAACAAAAACCTCTAGTAATAAATAAATAAAGGAAGAGCAGCCCGAACAGCCACCAGAGCTTGCAGGCTCCCTTGGGAGTACCCTAGCAGGCCGGGGAGGGGCTGCATACCTGCTGGGGGATCCTGATAGCAGTGCCCTGCCTGGGGGCCCCTGGAAGGTGCTGATGTAGTTTTGCAAGGAGGCTGTCTGGTTTGCATGTGTGAGGGGAAACTCCCTGAGCCTCTGGTGCAGCCCCTCTCCCAGTGCAGGATGCAGCTGTGTAGCCCTGGCTCCAAGGTACTCGAGCTGGGAGGGTCTAAAAAGGCGAATTCATCCCCAGCTTTGTTTCAAACTGCAACTTCTGCCTCTTTTGGTAACGGACCCGGACCCTAGAGAAGGCAGAAGAAAGAACAGAGTCAGCATGTGGAGAGGTAAAAGGCAAACAGGGCTGGCCCACAGCGATTCCTGAGCTGCACAGCCCCAAGAAGCAGGGAAGTCCCTGGCCTGGGCCCTGTGGTACCTTGAAGGGGAATCAAATCCAGAGAGCGACATGTAGTCCCAGTCCTACCCCATCCAGCCAAGTCCCATCTCCAGAGCCACCAGACACAGCAGGGAAAGGTCCAGAAATCCTTCCCAGGAACAGAGACAGCAGTTCTGTCCCCATCAGGGTTCCCTGTAATCCCCACTGCTTTTGCTCACCAACCCCTTTCCCGAATCGATGCTCATTAGTGTCAGCGCCCAGCTCTGGCTGCTCCCTGTGCTAGGAAGAACAGCCAGTCACTTTGCCTGCTACGAATTCTTGGCTTCAGCCACTTCCCGTGAAAATGAGTCCCACAGTCCAGGCACTGTGCGAAGACGTGTTTCCTGTGCTGTGATTCAATGCCTCTCTGTCCTCATGGGACGAGATGGAGAGAACAGCCCTCTGCAATTCCATACTGGTATTTCATAGACCTTGACTGTCTCCCTCCCACTGGTTTGAGATAAGGAAATTCGGTCTCCCTTCCTGCTCCCAATCACTGCCACTGCCCTTCCCTGACCCTCTTTCCTCCCCTGCGCTTCCTCCCTGAGAGGTGGAACATGAGCTTGCACACAATAGCCAGGTGATTTACACAATGCAGTCATCTTTTCCTTTTTATTCCCCACCCTGTTCCCTGAACATCATTTTTCTCCATCTCAAGGCCAGGCTGTAATGAGGCTCCAGCCCTTTCTCCCCATCTTCCCTACTGCCTCCATACCTGATTTCATGCAGCTTGACAGCCTCATTGATGATAACCACAAGGACCAAGGAAAGAAAACCCAGGAGCCATGAGACCGGGGAGATGGAAACGTGGTTAAAGGTCAGTGAAGAACTGAGGTTTTCCCAGAGTTTCAGGTCCAGCACAGTCTGTGCCACTTGCCCCAGCAATCTAAGATCATAAACAGACACAGCAAATCTCAGCAGAGCTAACAAGCTTCCCAGGATCTGCAGATCAGGGTTTTCAGGCCCAGATGTAACACTCCTGAGTTCACAACAGAGACCCTTCACCAATTCAGCAGTGGAGAACCATTGCCATGCACTATCATTTTCCTCAGCACCAGCAAACTGGTGCTGGAGCAGGTCTAGAGCCCTCCTTCCTCCAGCTCTCCGGAGTGCCTCATCAGGGCCTGAGGGTACTCACACAACAGCCACAGTGAGCGTCCACCACCGGTTGGAAAGCGGGCTCTTCTTCCACAATGGCTTGGTGCGATGGACGTGGGTGATGGATATAAACACTATGGGGACAGATGGAAAAGGGAGTTATTTAACATCACACACAGATACAACACTTTACAATATGCACCAACAGCTATTACTCCAAAGGGATATGGGGTTTATGTCCCTGAAACCAAACTTTCATTCAGGGTCCTTTCAGACCACAGAATCACAGAATCACACAATCACACAATCACAGAATAGTAGGGGTTGGCAGGGACCTCTGTGGGTCATCTAGTCCAACCCCCCTGCCGAAGCAGGGTCACCTACAGTAGGCTGCACAGGACCTTGTCCAGGCGGGTCT